>SCPN01000188.1_pt1 | contig 322405 bp, 340 predicted proteins | sample 6106831 | NCBI WGS metagenome assembly SCPN01 (sample SAMN10720447, study PRJNA508395) | human gut metagenome | isolation source: Participant 1, 0 month
CAGTTAATCAGTTTAAAAAACATTCATTCTGTATTGGAACGCAATGAAATGGAAGCCTGGCAAAAGCTGATACGCGTGCTGACTCATGAAATCATGAACTCTATCACACCAATCATTTCTCTTTCGGAAACATTAAGCGAGAGAGGAATCCCCAGTCAACTGGGAGAAAAAGAATATTCTGTTATGCTGCAAGCCATGCAGACCATTCACAGAAGAAGCAAAGGATTACTGGAATTTGTAGAGAACTATCGCCGGCTCACACGAATCCCCGCTCCTATTCGTACACAGATTTCTATTGCGGAATTATTCACGGATTTAAAGAAGTTATTTCCGGAAGAAGAGTTTCAGTTTGAGGTTCCCCCACCCGAATTGAAATTAAATGCGGACCGGACACAAATAGAACAGATTCTTATCAATCTGCTGAAAAATGCCCGTGAAGCATGCAGTCGGAAATCAGATAAGAAGATTCAGGTAAAAGTAAGAAGACTTTCTGCCGGAAATACTACATTAACAATATCTGATAATGGAGAAGGTATTCTGCCCGATGTATTAGATAAAATATTTGTTCCTTTCTTTACCACCAAAACATCCGGTTCAGGTATCGGATTAAGTTTATGCAAACAAATCATGACTTTGCATGAAGGAAGTATTAATGTTAAGTCGGAAGTAGGTAAAGGAAGCAGTTTTATCCTTACTTTTCCTAAATAAGAGCCTTTGATATTTGCATCTTGATGTGCTATTCTTAAGATTACGTCGAAAAATTATTGTACCAAAAGCACCAAACCAGAAAATAAACTGCATAAATAAATGCAATAATATGCGAAAACGCAGCCTGATATTGCATAAAACGACATAATATATACATCTTTTCGTATATACAAAACACTTATTGGTTTAAAAGGAACACCTCGTTGGTTTTAAACCAACGCTACCTTGCTCACCGAGGAACCTATTTTTCATTAATGGGAAAGAGATAAAAAGGCGATTCGATGCTTATTTTCATATGATTTATTAGAATTATAAGCAAGGTAAGAAGTAGCATAATGATTATCATTAAGCCATTCATCCAGCTTAATGATTAGTAACAAGGGAAAGAGCAGTTCAAGTCGATCAGTATATCAAACAATTAATGAAATTATGTACTTTCCTATTTAAAAATGCAGGCGTTTATTGATTCTTAGCTTATGACAGATGTAATTATAGCCCTTCCTGCCTGTTTAAATATTCTTTTTTTCAGAATGATCGTTTTTTCACTAATCGAATAGACTAATCTGAGTCTGGTATAACCCGAATATTCATTAAGCCTGCTGATCGTCTACTTAAAATAGCAGAGGACTCAATCATCCTCTGCTACCCAAACTATTTGTATCAGGATTCAACTCCTTTATAGCATCTTTTACCGCTTTCTGGGTCGGTTTACGGTAAGTTTCCGCTTGTTGTACCGGAACAATCTCATTGACCATTCTTTCATATCCTTTTTGTTCTAACAAATGAACTTCCTTTTCATTCGTTTCTTTTTGTTTTTCCGTTTTCATATGGCTTTTTTATTTTTAGTTTTCTACTTTGAAAACAGAAAACAGCAAAAGATGGTTCATCCTATCTGATTTTATTTTCAGTTAATTCGTCCCAATAATCGCATAAATGCATATATTTGCCCATCTAATATGAACCTCATTGAAGTTATGAAAGAAAATAAATATGACGATGACCGCTTCTTCAGCCAATATGCTCAAATGTCACGCTCTGTAGAAGGATTGCAAGGTGCCGGAGAATGGCATATATTACAGAAAATGCTACCGGACTTTACAGACAAGAGAGTACTGGACTTAGGCTGCGGATTTGGCTGGCACTGTATCTATGCCATCGAACATGGAGCAAAGTGTGTTACAGGAATTGATATTTCCGGGAAGATGCTGGAAGAAGCTCAAAAAAGAAATTCTTCACCACTCATCGAATATAAATGTATGGCAATCGAGGATTTCGACTTTCAACCGGATACTTATGATATCGTAATCAGTTCCTTGACCTTTCATTATCTGGAATCTTTTATTAATATATGCCGTAAAGTCAACAGCTGCCTCACAGCAGGAGGTTCTTTTGTTTTTTCAGTAGAGCATCCGATATTCACAGCCTATGGTAATCAGGATTGGTATTACGACCAAGATGGAAAACGTGCTCACTGGCCTGTAGACCGCTACTTCAGTGAAGGCAAACGTACTGCTATTTTTTTAGGAGAAGAAGTCGTGAAGTATCATAAGACTTTAACTACATATATTAATAGTCTTCTTCAGACCGGATTTGAAATTTGTGAATTGATAGAGCCCCAACCGAGTGAAATGATGCTGGATACTATTCCGGAAATGCAAGACGAACTTCGGCGTCCAATGATGCTTCTTATTTCTGCCAAGAAAAAAAGTTGACTTGCAAACAGATGAATTTCAGTCGATTGTAATTTAATCAATAAAAAACATTCATTTAGTTATTGATAATTAAAAAATACTCCCTATCTTTGCACCGCTTTTGAAAAGAACAACCCTTTAAAAGTAGCGGGGTGTAGCGCAGTCCGGTTAGCGCACCTGCTTTGGGAGCAGGGGGTCGTGGGTTCGAATCCCGCTACCCCGACTACAAAGAAAAGAGGGATTTCAGTTAAAAGTTTTCGGGGTGTAGCGCAGTCCGGTTAGCGCACCTGCTTTGGGAGCAGGGGGTCGTGGGTTCGAATCCCGCTACCCCGACGAAAAAAAAGAGTTACATTAAGTAGCTCTTTTTTTGTTTATGCAAAAATACTATTTCAAATGCAAATAGTATTCACGAGTCAATTCTTTATACTCTTCACTATATTGATGACGGGCTACTTCAGTCAACAGTTCCTCCTTAATACATCCCTCATTATTAAACGTAAAAGTAATTAACGTCCGTTTAGGAGTTCCTCCCGGCTTGGTTATTACATTTAGCTGGCGAGTTGCATATAAATGATATTCGGAAGCTGCAGTCTTCACCCTGTCAGCCACATCTGTCGGTATTACGATTGTAAAAACACCCTCTTTCTTCAATAAATCAGCCACACCCTTCAATAACTTTTCATAAGTCAGAGAATCGTTATGTCGTGCCATGCTTCTCTGTTGGTCCGGACAACTAAGCGAATCCACAAAGTAAGGAGGATTGGAAACGATCACATCAAATTTATCCGAAGACTGATAGAACAGAAAATCTTGCTTCACCACTTCTATCCGATCCTTCCAGGGAGAACGGGCCACATTTTCCTTAGCCTGCCCGGCAGCGGCTTCGTCAATTTCCAGCGCCACAATATTTGCATCCGGCAGACTACGTTGAGCCAGCATCAAAGCAACCAACCCCGTCCCGGTTCCAATATCCAAAATTCGATGTGCCCCTTGAACAGAAGCCCACGCCCCTAAAAGTACCCCATCCGTACCTACCTTCATGGCACATTTGTCATGCCATACTGTAAACTGCTTAAACTGAAAGAAAGGATTCGCCATTTTATTAGCCATCTAAACCTGTTTTTTATTGATCTTTGCTGAAAACCGTCAAAAATAAATAATTATTATGGAATAAATCCATTACTGCCCGATATTTTGGCATTGTTTTTGTGTTTTTATTCCACACTGTGCTTTATTATTAAAGAGAATCAATTAACTTTGCAAACGATTTATGCATATTATGTATGACATAAACTAAATTAAAACGAAAAGATGAAAGAAAGATACTTATTGGAAGAAGAAGTTGGTGAGAACGGCTTCTCACTGATTACCGACTATGATGGCAATGACGAACATGTGTTTGATGTGAATATAAAATCCGGTGATATTCTTCCGGTTCTCCCCCTTCGTAATATGGTGTTGTTTCCCGGAGTATTTTTACCTATTACAGTAGGCAGAAAGGCTTCATTAAAGCTGGTTCGCGAAGCTGAAAAGAAACACAAAGATATTGCAGTGATTTGCCAGAGATCGGCACACACGGAAGACCCCAAACTGGAAGATTTGCACAATGTCGGCACTGTCGGACGAATTGTACGGGTACTGGAAATGCCTGACCAGACAACAACAGTCATCCTTCAGGGAATGAAACGTCTGCGTCTGAAAGATATTGTAGATACACACCCTTATCTGAAGGGCGAGGTCGAACTTTTGGAAGAAGATGTCCCAAACAAAGACGATAAAGAGTTTCAAGCCCTGGTTGAAACATGCAAGGACTTGACGATGCGTTATATCAAATCATCAGAAATGCATCAGGACTCGTCATTTGCTATAAAAAACATCAGTAATCCGATGTTCCTCATTAATTTCATTTGTGCCAACCTGCCATTCAAGAAAGATGAGAAGATGGATTTATTAAGTATCAACTCACTAAGAGAGCGTACTTATCATCTATTGGAAGTCTTGAATCGCGAAGTACAGCTGGCAGAAATCAAGGCATCCATCCAAATGCGTGCCCGTGAGGATATCGATCAGCAGCAGCGTGAATACTTCCTCCAGCAACAGATCAAAACGATCCAGGATGAACTGGGCGGCAGCGGTCAGGAGCAGGAAATTGAAGAAATGCGCCTGAAAGCAGTTAAAATGCACTGGAATGCAGAAGTAAGAGATACTTTCCTGAAGGAACTGGCGAAACTGGAACGTACACATCCGCAATCACCGGACTTCAGCGTACAGCTCAACTATCTGCAAACAATGCTCAACCTGCCTTGGGGAGTTTATACAACAGACAATCTGAATTTGAAAAATGCAGAAAAGACGTTGAATAAAGACCACTACGGACTGGAAAAGTAAAAGAACGTATTCTGGAACACCTTGCCGTATTAAAACTGAAAGGCGATATGAAATCACCTATTATCTGTTTGTACGGCCCTCCGGGAGTTGGTAAAACATCCCTCGGAAAATCCATCGCATCGGCACTGAAACGAAAATATGTCCGTATGTCTTTGGGTGGTGTGCACGATGAAGCAGAAATTCGCGGTCACCGCAAAACTTATATTGGCGCTATGCCCGGACGAATCATCAAGAGTCTGATTAAGGCAGGAGCCTCTAATCCTGTATTTATACTGGATGAGATCGACAAAGTCAGTGCCGACCGTCAGGGCGATCCGTCATCAGCTTTGCTGGAAGTACTTGATCCGGAACAGAATACCTCTTTCCATGATAACTTCCTGGATGTAGATTATGACCTTTCCAAAGTACTGTTCATTGCAACCGCCAATAATCTGAATACGATCCCCGGCCCGTTGCTCGACCGTATGGAGCTGATTGAAGTCAGCGGATACATCACGGAAGAAAAAGTTGAAATTGCCCGTAAGCACCTGTTGCCGAAAGAACTGGAAGCAAACGGACTTAAAAAGACGGATATCAAGATTCCGAAAGATACTTTGGAAGCGATTATCGAATCATATACCCGTGAAAGCGGCGTCCGTGAACTGGAAAAGAAAATCGGCAAGATTCTCCGCAAATCTGCCCGTCAATATGCAACAGACGGTTATTTCGCCAAATCAGAAATTAAACCGACTGATTTGTATGAATTCCTGGGAGCACCGGAGTATACTCGTGACAAATATCAGGGAAATGACTATGCAGGCGTAGTCACCGGACTGGCATGGACTGCCGTCGGCGGTGAAATACTCTTTGTAGAAACGAGTCTGAGCCGTGGTAAAGGTGCGCGTCTTACACTAACAGGTAATTTGGGAGATGTAATGAAAGAATCAGCTATGCTGGCACTCGAATACATCAAAGCACATGCTTCCATCCTCGATCTGAATGAAGACATCTTTGACAACTGGAATATACATATCCATGTCCCCGAAGGTGCTATTCCGAAAGATGGACCGTCGGCAGGTATTACTATGGCTACTTCTTTAGCTTCTGCCCTCACCCAAAGAAAGGTAAAAGCAAACCTTGCCATGACGGGAGAAATCACTCTCCGTGGCAAAGTGCTTCCTGTAGGTGGCATCAAGGAGAAGATTCTTGCCGCCAAACGTGCCGGAATCAAAGAAATCATCATGAGTGCCGAAAATAAAAAGAACATAGATGAAATTCAGGACATATATTTAAAAGGACTGCAATTCCACTATGTAAACGACATAAAAGAAGTATTCGCAATTGCGCTGACAGACGAAAAAGTTGCGGATGCCATTGATTTATCTGTAAAGAAACCCAGCCAGGAATGACATTTGAGTTACAATATACAGACACTAAAAGTAATGCCCGTGCAGGTCTGATAACAACAGACCACGGGCAGATACAAACACCTATCTTCATGCCTGTGGGAACACTGGGCACTGTTAAAGGAGTACATGTAACAGAACTGAAAGAAGATATCCAGGCACAGATTATTCTGGGCAACACCTATCATTTATACTTGCGTCCGGGACTAGACGTAATTGAAAAGGCAGGCGGACTGCATCGCTTCAATGGTTTTGATCGTCCTATGCTGACCGATAGCGGTGGTTTTCAGGTATTCTCATTAGCAGGAATACGAAAACTTCGGGAAGAAGGAGCCGAATTCCGCTCGCACATTGATGGCAGCAAACATATCTTTACCCCGGAAAAGGTGATGGATATAGAACGTACCATTGGCGCTGATATCATGATGGCTTTTGACGAATGTCCTCCGGGAGATTCAGATTATGCATATGCCAAAAAGTCATTAGGGCTGACACACAGATGGCTTGATCGTTGTATTCAGCGTTTTAACGAAACTGAACCGAAATACGGCTACAACCAGTCTCTCTTCCCCATCGTGCAAGGATGTGTTTATCAGGATTTGCGTAAGCAATCCGCTGAATTCGTCGCCTCCAAAGGAGCGGATGGAAATGCAATCGGCGGACTGGCCGTAGGCGAACCGGTAGATAAGATGTACGAGATGATAGAGGTTGTCAACGAGATTCTTCCCAAAGACAAGCCCCGCTATCTGATGGGAGTCGGTACCCCCGTAAATATCCTTGAAGGCATTGAACGCGGAGTCGATATGTTCGACTGTGTTATGCCTACCCGAAACGGACGAAATGGCATGCTGTTTACCAAAGACGGTATCATCAATATGCGAAACAAGAAATGGGAAACAGACTTCTCTCCCATCGAGGCAGACGGTGCTTCTGCTGTAGACACGCTATACAGCAAAGCGTACTTGCGTCACCTTTTCCACGCACAAGAACTACTGGCAATGCAAATTGCTTCTATACACAATCTGGCATTTTACCTGTGGCTGGTAGGTGAAGCCCGGAAACATATCATTGCCGGAGATTTCTCTACCTGGAAGCCGATGATGGTAAAAAGAGTGTCAACAAGATTATAAAGAATGAAAAGCAATCGATTAATAAAACGGCTGGATTGGTATATCATCAAGAAATTCTTGGGGACATACGTATTTGCCATTGCATTGATTATCTCAATTGCGGTGGTATTCGACTTCAACGAGAAGATGGACAAGCTGATGGAGCATGAAGCCCCTTGGGACAAGATCATCTTTGAATACTACATGAACTTCATCCCCTACTTCTCCAATCTGTTCAGTCCGCTGTTCGTATTCATCGCCGTTATCTTCTTTACCTCCAAACTGGCGGAGAACTCTGAGATCATTGCCATGTTCTCCACCGGTATGAGTTTCAAAAGAATGATGCGCCCCTATATGATCTCTGCCGCCATCATTGCTGCGGCAACATTCATGATGAGTTCGTTCATCATTCCCAAAGGTAGTGTTACCCGTCTGAACTTTGAAGATAAATACATCAAACCCAAGAAAGTCAACTCGGTCCGAAACGTGCAGTTGGAAGTGGACAGTGGTGTCATAGCCTATATCGATAATTACAATGACGGAATGAAAACCGGCAACCGCTTTTCATTGGATAAGTTTGTCGACAAGAAACTTGTCTCCCACTTAACGGCACGCCGTATCACTTACGATACAACAACGGTCAATAAATGGACCATTCACGACTATATGGTACGTGAACTGGACGGACTAAAAGAAAAGATCACCAAAGGAGACCGGATCGACTCTATTATAAATATGGACCCATCGGACTTCCTGATCATGAAGAATCAACAGGAGATGCTGACCAGTCCGGAACTGAGCGAATATATAGAAAAGCAGAAACGACGGGGATTTGCCAATATCAAAGAGTTTGAAATTGAGTACCACAAACGAATTGCAATGTCATTTGCTTCGTTTATTCTGACAATCATCGGGGTTTCTCTTTCATCACGAAAAACGAAGGGTGGTATGGGACTTCATCTGGGTATTGGATTAGGGCTTAGCTTCTCTTATATCCTGTTCCAGACAATCACTTCTACCTTTGCCATAAACGGTAACGTGCCTCCTGCGATTGCAGTCTGGATTCCCAATATCCTCTATGCAGGCATCGCATTCTATCTGTATCAGAAAGCACCTAAATAAGGAAACATAAAACTTAGATCAAGGAGATCTAAAATAGAAGTTCCGCCTATTCTTGCCGAAAGCAAGTACAGGCGGAACTTTTTTGTTGTATCCATTTCCTCTTTTGTCTATTCTCCATTTTAATCACCAAATGGGTGATTCGGAAAATCCCTCTTTCTCCTTACTCTTTTCGAGATTGTCAACCAACCTCACTTACATAAGCAGAAAGATCTGCAGCAGAGATGTTTTTGGCTATAATCACACCATTTCCATCCAATAAATAGTTTGTGAACCCCCGATTCAAACGGTACTTTTTAAATAATCCGGAGTCCTCGCCTTCTGTTTCCACGAAACAAGTGGGCGTAACTATTTGGTCCTTACGAACGGTTTCCTTAAAGATTGACTGGTATTCGTCAAACGAAACAGAAACCATTTCCACATTACGGGAAGAACGAAGCACATTGCTCAAACTTACGTTTTGCATCCGGGATTGCGCGTCATAACTTGCCCAAAAACTAAGCAACACATATTTACCTTTCAAATTACCCAACTTAAAAGCCGGTTGCCCATTCGACGCAGATTCGATTTTAAAATCAGGGGCTACGTCACCCTCACTCAAACCTCCGGTAGGTTTGTCTTTCTCAACGAAAGCGGTCAAGGAACAAATCAGTAATACAACAAAAATCCATTTTACATAAGAATTCATGTAATGCGGTTTTAGTTAATACTATCCGGGACTGTCCTTAAACAGTGGTTTCTTCCCGAAACGTTGTCTTTTCAGGCATCAGGCGAAGAGGAATCCGCTGATTATCAGTGCCTTTAATTTTGAAACCGGGTGCAAAGGTAAGTAATTATTAAATTAACTTCCAAAAAAACAAGCCATTTTCTTACTTTTGGGGTATAACTTTTTATGTTATTTAGCATAAAAACGAACTTTTTTCCCTACTTTTGCAGCGTTAAAGTCTATTTTTTTATGCAACCATCAAATACTGAATTGATTCTGATTCGAGTTACCGGCGAAGATCGTCCGGGACTTACCGCTTCCGTAACTGAAATACTTGCCAAGTATGACGCTACTATCCTTGATATCGGACAGGCGGACATCCATAATACTTTGTCGTTAGGCATCCTTTTCAGAAGCGAAGAAAGGCATTCTGGATTCATTATGAAGGAGCTGCTGTTTAAGGCATCTTCATTGGGAGTAACCATTCGTTTCGAACCGATAGGAACCGATCAGTATGAGAACTGGGTAGGTATGCAGGGGAAAAACCGCTATATACTGACGGTATTGGGCCGCAAACTGTCCGCCCGCCAGATCTCTGCCGCTACCCGCGTACTAGCAGAACAAGACTTAAACATTGATGCCATCAAACGTCTGACGGGGCGTATTCCTTTGGATGAGGACAAAACAGATACCCGTACCCGTGCCTGTATCGAGTTCTCTGTACGCGGTACTCCGAAAGACCGTATCGCCATGCAGGAGCGACTGATGCAGCTGGCTAGCGAACAGGAGATGGACTTTTCTTTCCAGCAAGATAATATGTACCGCCGTATGCGTCGTCTGATCTGTTTCGATATGGATTCTACCTTGATCGAAACTGAGGTAATCGACGAGCTGGCTATCCGTGCAGGTGTAGGTGATGAAGTAAAGGCCATTACAGAAAGCGCCATGCGTGGAGAAATAGACTTTACAGAAAGCTTCACACGTCGTGTAGCCTTGTTAAAAGGACTGGATGAATCAGTCATGCAGGAAATAGCAGAAAGCCTTCCTATTACGGAAGGAGTAGACCGCCTGATGTATGTACTGAAAAAATATGGATACAAAATTGCTATTCTTTCCGGAGGATTCACCTATTTCGGTCAGTATCTGCAAAAGAAATACGGCATAGATTACGTATATGCGAACGAATTGGAAATTGTAGACGGCAAATTAACCGGACGCTATCTGGGAGACGTAGTAGACGGCAAACGAAAAGCCGAACTCCTCCGTCTGATCGCTCAGGTAGAGAAGGTTGATATTGCTCAGACGATAGCCGTTGGAGACGGTGCCAACGACCTTCCTATGCTGGGAATCGCCGGACTGGGAATCGCCTTCCACGCAAAGCCCAAAGTAGTGGCAAATGCCAAACAATCCATCAATACCATCGGGCTTGACGGAGTGCTCTATTTCCTGGGATTCAAAGATTCTTATTTGAATATGTAATTGAGACCAAAAATTATTTTATCTTTGTCGGCAAATAAAAAGAAGTAATGAAGTTTTCCGAACTAAAACTAAATGCAAATGTGCTTGATGCGCTTGACGCCATGCGATTTGACGAGTGCACGCCTATACAGGAACAAGCAATTCCAATCATACTAGAAGGTAAAGATTTGATAGCAGTTGCACAAACGGGCACTGGTAAAACAGCAGCATTCCTGCTGCCTATCCTGAATAAGTTATCCGAAGGAGGACATCCCGAAGATGCCATTAACTGTGTCATTATGTCCCCTACCCGGGAATTGGCACAGCAAATCGACCAGCAAATGGAAGGCTTCTCCTATTTTATGCCCGCATCGAGTGTTGCCGTATACGGTGGAAATGACGGAATCCTTTTCGAACAACAGAAGAAGGGACTTACGTTAGGTGCAGATGTAGTAATAGCTACTCCCGGACGGCTGATAGCCCATTTAAGCCTTGGATACGTAGATCTTTCCAAGGTTTCTTATTTTATACTGGACGAAGCAGACCGTATGCTTGATATGGGATTCTACGAAGATATCATGCAAATCGTGAAATATTTGCCGAAAGAACGACAGACAATCATGTTCTCGGCAACTATGCCTGCCAAAATACAGCAACTGGCAAAAACAATTCTGAATAATCCGGCGGAAATCAAACTTGCCGTTTCAAGACCGGCAGATAAAATCATCAGGCAGCTTATGTATGTTACGAGAATCAGAAGCTAGGTATCATACGCAGCCTTTTACTGACGAAGTACCCGAACGTGTGATTATTTTCGCTTCCTCCAAAATCAAGGTTAAAGAAGTAACAAAGGCTCTGAAAATGATGAAACTGAATGTAGGAGAAATGCATTCGGATCTTGAACAGGCACAACGTGAAGTGGTCATGCACGAATTTAAAGCCGGAAGAATCAATATTCTGGTTGCTACGGATATCGTTGCCCGTGGTATCGATATTGACGACATCCGATTGGTTATCAACTTTGATGTCCCCCATGACAGCGAGGATTATGTGCACCGTATCGGACGTACAGCACGTGCCAACAATGACGGAGTAGCACTCACCTTTATCAGCGAGAAAGAACAGAGCAACTTCAAATCCATCGAGAACTTTCTTGAAAAAGAAATATATAAAATTCCCGTTCCCGCCGAATTAGGAGAAGCACCGGAATACAAGCCCCGCTCTTACAACAATAAGAGAGGTGACAGTTCTAAAAGAAGAAGCTTCGGAGGAAAAAGGAATAACAACAATGGAAAAAAAGGCAATAACCGCCCCTCTTCTCCTGCAAGAAACTAAAAACACTTGGCTATTTCGTCGGAGTAATAGTCAACTTGCTGCTAAAGCTGACAGTCAAATTTGCTATACTGTAAATAGAACTTTCCGGAATGGATAAAACAGCCTGATAATGGAAACCATTCCGGTCTACCTTTACAAATTTAGTATCAGATAAAATTGCCTGCACCAGGAAATCCGCAGGAACCACACTTTCAAACATCTGCTTGGTAATATCACTGGCAAACAGGCTCTTCTTGCCTTCATACACACAAATGTGCATCACATTATCGTAGTACACATTATCCATACTAATACCGTCTTCAGTATATATCGTCTTGATCACCCTCATTTTGGATGGATTGATATACACATAAGCACGATAGCGGCTACCATTATAGTTCACAATACTATCGCGCTTCGTTACTTCCGTATAGGTGGGAATAATCATTTCCTGACCGACAAAAGATAACGAATCATTAGGATCTTCAGATTTATGCAATCTGATCATATTATCTGCAATCGAATGAAACCAGAAAATATGCTCCCCCTGCTTATCTATCTTATAATAGGTAGTATCATTGCCATAAGTATAAAGAGTATCCCGTATGATTTTGAATGTAATAGGAGCGCTCTGCGAATCTGCATAATAGATGGTATCCCCTTCTATACGCATCAACGGGCTCTCAGTCTCATCATCCAGCCAGATTCCTTGCAGCAGTTCTTTCGCACTCAAATCCTCCTCTTGTCCGGAGGAAGAGTGCGGATTCTTACTGCTGTTACATGCTGCGAGCAAGATCGCTACTAACGATATCGCTACATATTTCGTCATTTGTCTAAATTTTGTGTATAAAGATACTCTAATTATCTTATTTACCAATGCATGAATAAATAAATCCGAGCTCTTCCATTTCTTTTTTATCATAGATATTGCGTCCATCCAACACAATTTGCTGATTCATAGTCTTTTTGATGACAGCCCATGAAGGCAGACGGAATTCTTTCCATTCGGTAATTAACATCAGGACATCAGCATCAAGTACCGCATCATACATATCGCGGGCGTAATAAATAACATCACCGATACGACGTTTACACTCATTCATTGCAGCCGGATCATATGCGCGTATCTGACAACCTGCTTTCAGAAGTTTATCGATCAATACCAATCCCGGAGCCTCACGCATATCATCCGTTTCCGGTTTAAAAGCCAATCCCCACAAGGCGATGGTCTTACCTCTCAAATCACCATTAAACTGCTTCATCAGTTTTTCAAACAAGACTCCTTTCTGCGCCTCATTCACATCTTCCACCGCACGAAGTACACGCATAGTATACCCGTTTTGCTCGGCAGTCTTGATCAATGCTTTCACATCTTTAGGAAAACAAGAGCCACCATATCCGATACCTGGGTATAGGAACTTGCGTCCGATACGAGTATCAGAACCGATACCGCTACGTACCATATTTACGTCGGCACCTACCAGTTCACACAAGTTCGCGATGTCATTCATAAAGCTGATACGGGTTGCCAACATAGAGTTAGCCGCATATTTCGTCATTTCAGCCGATGGGATATCCATGAAAATAACACGGAAGTTATTCAATAAAAACGGCTTATAGAGTTTCGACATCAGTTTCTCCGCACGAACAGACTCCACTCCTACCACTACACGGTCCGGACTCATAAAGTCGCTGATAGCATTGCCCTCTTTCAGAAATTCCGGATTGGAAGCCACATCAAACTCAATGTTCACTCCTCTTTTATCCAGTTCTTCCTGTATAGCGGCACGAACTCTGCGCGCAGTACCTACAGGAACCGTGCTCTTCGTCACTACCAATTTATATTGATTCATATTACGACCGATGGTGCGGGCAACTTCCAGCACATAACTCAAATCAGCACTGCCATCTTCGTCCGGAGGCGTACCGACAGCACTAAATATAACCTCAACATCGTCCAGGCAACTCTCAAGCGAAGTCGTGAATTTCAGTCTTTTTGCCTTGACATTGCGAAGTACCATTTCTTCCAATCCATTCTCATAGATCGGAATCACTCCTTTCTGCAAAGATTCTATTTTCTCGCTATTCGTATCTACACAAGTTACATTTACGCCAATTTCAGCAAAACATGTTCCAGTTACCAAACCAACATAACCGGTTCCGACAATCGCTATTTTCATATCTATCGTTTGTTAGAGTTTATTCAAAATATACAGCATCTCTGAAAGCCATGCCCTCTTTATCCTTGGGCGACAAAAGCATCTGCGACTCCCCAAGCATCCAGTCGATGCCTAACGTTTCATCATTATATACTATAGACGCTTCCGCTTGCGGAGCATATTTATTGTCTACCTTATACATGAACACAGCTTCTTCGCTCAACACCACAAAGCCATGAGCAAAACCACGGGGAATAAAAAACTGCCTTTTATTTTCTTCACTGAGCAATGCGCTGACATGTTTTCCAAAAGTCGGTGACGACCGGCGCAAATCGACAGCAACATCCAGCACCTTTCCTTTCAGAACGCGAACTAACTTTGCCTGGCTGTATTCACCCTTCTGATAGTGCAGTCCCCGCAATACACCAAAGGACGATTTCGATTCATTATCCTGCACAAAGTCTACCGGACCGATCTTCGCTTCAAACTCCTCTTTCTTAAAGGCTTCCATAAAGTAGCCCCGTTCATCAGAATAAACATTGGGTTCTATCAGCCACACCCCATCTATTTCTGTCTGTATATAGTTCATCGTTAGTAGTAATAAGTAAAACGATGCAAAAGTAGTGATTTTTTCGAAGTTTTCTGGGATATATTCAATTAATCTCTTAATTTTGCACTATGATTGAATTAGCACAACACATAGAGGCTCTGTTGTTAGAGAACGATTGCGTAATCGTTCCTAATTTTGGCGGATTCGTAGCACACTACGCTCCCGCAACCTATGTAAAAGAAGAAAATCTTTTTTTACCTCCTACCCGTATCATCGGTTTCAATTCTCAGCTTAAACTGAATGACGGCGTGTTGGTACAGTCCTATATGTCTGCGCATGACACCAGTTTTGCCGATGCTACCCGTATGGTGGAGAAAGAGGTGAACGCATTCGTCGAGATTCTTCATGAAGAAGGTAAAGCCGATCTGGAAAACGTAGGTGAAATCCGTTATAACATTTACGGAAACTACGAATTCACTCCTTATGATCATAAGATAACGACTCCTTCATTATATGGACTGGATTCTTTTGAGATGCGTGAGCTCTCTGCGTTGCAGCGAAAAGAAAGAATACTGGTACCTGCCAGTCTGACGAAAGAAAAGAAAACGTATGAAATCAGCATCAGCCGTACCCTTCTTCGTAATGCTGCGGCAATGATTGCCGTTATCGTTATGTTCTTCGCATTCTCTACTCCTGTAGAAAATACGTATGTCGAGAAGAACAATTATGCCCAGCTGCTGCCTGCCGAGCTTTTTGAGCAAATAGAAAAACAATCAGTTGCAGTCACTCCTGTTTCTGTAGAGACAAAGCATAATCAAAAGAATGCGACTGGTCAGACGAAGAAAGTTACCGCAGATAAAGCCAGAACTTCAAGACCTATCGCTGTCAAAGAAGTCAAGGTTGCCAAGCAGGAAACAACACCGGCCGCACCGACAGCAACAATACCGACTACGACCGCAGTGACAACTCCGGTTGCACCCGCAGTTCAGCCACAGGCCAATCATCCCTTTCACATTATCGTAGCAGGAGGAATCGGTCTGAAAGATGCTGAAGCAATGGCAGAACAATTAAAGGCAAAAGGATTTGCCGAAGCGAAAGCCTTGAACAGCGATGGCAAAGTACGTGTCAGCATCCGTTCATTCGGAAATCGCGAAGAAGCTACCAAACAACTACTGGAGCTTAGAAAAAACGAAACTTATAAGAATGCCTGGTTACTGGCAAAATAAATCCCCTTTTGAAACATGAAACGAGTTCTTTGTCCTAAATGTGAGAATTACCTTTTTTTTGATGAAACCAAATACAGCGAAGGTCAATCGCTTGTATTCGAATGCGAACATTGTGGCAAACAATTCAGCATCCGTCTCGGAAAAAGCAAAGTAAAAGCCCTTAGAAAGGAAGAGAACCTGGAAGAAGAAGCGGAGGTTCATAAAGAAGAATTCGGTTATATTACGGTTATTGAAAACGTGTTTGGTTTCAAACAAGTACTTCCGTTGCAAGAAGGTGATAATGTGATAGGCCGTCGTTGCGTGGGTACCGTTATCAATACTCCGATCGAAAGCGGTGACATGAGTATGGACAGACGCCACTGCATCATTAATGTGAAGCGTAACAAACAGGGAAAGCTTGTCTACACATTACGGGACGCCCCCAGCCTCACAGGTACCTTTCTCATGAATGAGATTCTGGGAGATAAAGACCGCGTCCGCATGGAAGACGGAGCAATCGTAACTATCGGAGCTACCACATTCATTCTTCATACAGCTGAAGCTGAATAGAAAGAAAACTGTTTTTCTCCTTTCTATCAGAACTATCTTTGATATCATATATACACATAAAAACAGCGTCACCATTCACAACGAACAGTGACGCTGTTTTTATATGATATTACTTACTTAAAGGATACCCTTTACCGTTTCAAGCATACCTTTCTCCTGAATAGAATCCAGATCAGCCTTTACAGCTGCTGCCAGTCCCGGAATCTTATTCAAATCTTCGCCCCAGATAAACTCTGCTGCCAGTACACCTTCGGTAACCTTCTTCGTGCAACCGGTAGCCCAAAGCTCTTTCAGCAAGTTCATGATTTCAGGAGCATCGTTCGGTACAATTTCAGCCCCGTCTGCACGTACACCACCTTTATAATAAGTGATAATAGCAGCCAATCCGAGTACCAGTCCTTTCGGCAGTTCCCCTTTACGTTCCAGATAAGTCTTCAATCCCGGAAGATCACGAGTTTCATATTTCGGGAATGAGTTAAGCATAATGCTTGTTACCGCATGATCGACGAATGGATTGTTGAAACGTTCCAATACATCCTCTGCAAACTTCTTCAGTTCCTCTTTCGGAAGATTCAATGTCTCCATCAATTCATCAAACATCACTTTATGAATATACTTGCCGATTACCTCATGTTGGCAAGCATCACGCACGATATTCACACCCGACAAGTATGCTACCGGAGAAAGAACCGTGTGAGGACCATTGAGCAAAGTTACTTTGCGTTCGTGATAAGGAGCTTCCGACGGAACAAACAACACATTCAGCCCTGCCTTATCAGCCGGGAATTCTTTTGCCACTTCCTGCGGAGCTTCAATTACCCACAGGTGGAAGATTTCAGCCTGCACAACAAGGTTATCATCGTACTGTATCTTTTCCTTGATAGCAGCAATATCCTTGCGAGGGAATCCCGGAACGATACGGTCTACCAATGTCGCATATACTCCGCAAGCTTCCTCAAACCAAGTCTTGAATTCATTGCCAAGATTCCACAGGTCGATATACTGATAAATCGTTTCTTTCAGCTTGTGGCCATTCAGGAAGATCAGTTCGCAAGGGAAAATGATCAGACCTTTCGTCTTGTCACCGTTGAATGTTTTAAAACGATGATACAGCAATTGAGTCAGCTTGCCCGGATAAGATGAAGCGGGAGCATCTTCCAGTTTGCAAGTCGGATCAAAGGCGATTCCGGCTTCTGTAGTGTTCGAGATAACAAAGCGCATTTCCGGTTGTTCAGCCAGCTTCATAAACTCGTCATTCTGCGTATAAGGATTCAATGCGCGACTGATTACATCAATCATTGTCAAGCTGTTAACCACTTCTCCTTTATCCAATCCTTGAAGGTTAACATGATACAAATCATCTTGTGCATTCAGCATATCGACCATACCTTTATCAATCGGTTGAACCACTACCACACTGCTGTTGAAGTCAGTCTTCTGGTTCATGTTGTAAATAATCCAATCTACAAATGCACGTAAAAAGTTACCTTCGCCAAATTGGATAATGCGCTCCGGACGTTGTACTTTAGGAGCTGTTTCTTTGTTTAATGCTTTCATGTTAGTTGTAATTTATAAAGTTGATATTATACAAATTCGAAATAAAAATCAATATTTTCCTTTATCATAATGTCGATAGGCATGTACTTTACCGGTTCAACGGATTTCTTGAAAACGACGTGGTCGCAAAGAGCTTTTACGCCACAATATCCCTGCAGTCCCGGACGTTGCCCGATCAGATAATGCACATCACCGGATTTCAGCAATTCCACGTTTGCTTTCAGAAGGTCATATCCTATCAGCCCCTTCATGCTTCGTCCCGCACTACGGAGATATTCGCCCAGCTGATAAACTCTGGAATTGAATACGACACCCAACGTAGCTTTCGGATGCAGCCGGAAAAATTCATCCAATGTCTTTTGATTATTTTCCTGATTAGACTTGTTCAGCACCACTTCATGAATCACCAACTTTTCATACTCTTCGGTGATAAAGCTCATAAATCCTGCCAAACGCCGTTGCATCTGTATTTCTGCCGGACTGTTCTTATTATTACTCAAGAACAAAACCAGCTCCTGCCCCTCGCCGGCCTGATAGTTGCGCATTAATATTTTGGCGGCAATGTATCCGCTTTTATAAGAGTCCTGTCCGATATAGGTCAGTGCGTTCGCTTCCTCCATATTGAAGTCAATGAATGCATAAGCTATTTTTTTAGCTTGCAGATAGTCTGTCAAAGCCAATGTCTCATTTCTGAAGTTCGGAGCGATCAGTACAGCATCGACATTACTTTCTTCAACCCTGCGACACACTTCCTGATAACTCTCCTTGTCCCCTTGATGGTAGCAAAGATAATCCACACTCACATTGAAAGGACGCAATTCCTGACGTGCCCGCTCGATGCCTCCCACTACCGAATGCCAGTAGTCGTGCTCTATATAATAAGGTATCAGACAAACGAAAGAATATTTCTTCTTGGCAGCCAGTCCGATAGCAAATACATTAGGCTGGTAGTGAATTTCGTCCAATACCTTTTGTACTTTAGCCTTGCTTTGAGGAGATACGTCGCCGCGATTGTGCAGCACTCTGTCAACCGTTCCGGCGGAAACACCCGCCATACGGGCAATGTCTTTGATGGTATAGTTCTGGTCCTCCATAGTGCTAAAACTTAAATATTATAAATAATCGCTGCAAATATACGAATTATTTTGTTACTCCAAGTAAATTTTCTATTTTTGTGTTCGATAACGGTTAATAAAACTAAAACAAAGATTTACACCTATTAGCTTTAAAATCAATACTATATAGGTATAAATGCAGAAAGTAATAATTTTATATACTAAAAACACAGTAACAATGAAGAACTTCATGGATGAAAACTTCTTGCTGCAGACAGAAACTGCACAAAAGTTGTATCACGAGCATGCGGCTAAAATGCCGATTATTGACTACCACTGTCATTTAATCCCCCAAATGGTAGCTGACGACTACAAGTTTAAATCACTGACTGAAATCTGGTTGGGTGGCGACCATTACAAATGGCGTGCAATGCGTACAAATGGCGTAGACGAACGCTATTGTACAGGAAAAGATACCACAGACTGGGAAAAGTTCGAAAAATGGGCTGAAACCGTTCCTTATACCTTCCGCAATCCGTTGTATCATTGGACACACCTGGAATTGAAGACTGCTTTCGGCATCGACAAGATTTTAAGCCCGAAGACTGCACGCGAGATTTACGACGAGTGTAACGAGAAGCTGGCTCAGCCGGAATACTCAGCTCGCGGAATGATGCGTCGTTACCACGTGGAAGTAGTATGTACTACGGACGATCCGATTGATTCTCTGGAATATCATATCCAGACACGCGAAAGCGGTTTTGAAATCAAAATGTTGCCTACCTGGCGCCCAGACAAGGCAATGGCAGTAGAAGTTCCTGCCGACTTCCGCGCTTATGTAGAAAAACTGTCTGTAGTAAGCGGCGTGACAACTCCAATTTCGACGATATGATTGCGGCTCTCCGCAAACGTCATGACTTCTTCGCCGAACAGGGTTGCCGCTTTGTCCGACCACGGTATCGAAGAGTTCTATGCAGAAGATTACACCGACGCAGAAATCAAAGCTATATTTAATAAGGTATGGCGGAGCTTGAATTGACTAAAGAAGAAATTTGAAATTCAAGTCTGCTATGTTGGTAATCTTCGGAGAAATGGACTGGGAAAAAGGATGGACCCAGCAGTTCCACTACGGTGCTATCCGTAACAACAATACGAAGATGTTCAAATTGTTAGGACCCGATACAGGCTTCGACTCTATCGGCGAATTTACAACAGCCAAGGCAATGTCTAAATTCCTCGACCGCCTGAACGTTAACGGCAAGTTGACCAAGACAATCCTTTATAACCTGAATCCTTGCGCCAATGAAGTGATTGCCACTATGCTGGGCAACTTCCAGGATGGCTCGATAGCCGGCAAGATTCAGTTCGGTTCCGGATGGTGGTTCCTCGACCAGAAAGATGGTATGGAAAAACAAATGAACGCGTTGTCAGTACTTGGACTTTTGAGCCGTTTCGTAGGTATGCTGACAGACTCCCGTTCATTCCTTTCCTATCCACGCCATGAATACTTCCGCCGTACATTATGTAATTTGGTAGGACGTGATGTGGAGAACGGAGAAATTCCGGTATCTGAAATGGATCGAGTAAATCAGATGATCGAAGACATCAGCTACAACAATGCCAAGAACTTCTTCAAATTCTAAAACAAGAATTACTAAATAGTAATACCGCTGTCGGGGCACGATGCTCCACAGCGGTATTTTTTTAAAATAACGCTCCTCTCCCTGTAGTTTCATATACGATTCTATTGTCACTTGTCACCTTTTATAGTTAAATAGTTAGTAATCAATAAAATAGTGGTGACAATAAGCGGTGATAATAAGGTGATAATAGAATTTATATGAATTCATTTATCACCTTCTATTATCACCCATATCTCCTACTACACTGATTACCAACATTTAAACAGGAACTAACTTCTTTTTCTTTTTATCACAGAGAACTGGATTTTCGACCCGAAAATTGTATTTTACCCCCTTTTTACCTTCTATAATTCCTATTAATCAATTATTTCTCCCCCCAGTCACAACAAAATTTTATTTGCTAAAGCATTAAACGATGCTTCTTTGGCCTCCTAAGACATTTTAGATGGCATGTATAATAGTTAAAGCCAGTATACTTAATACATCAACAAGCCTTGATTAATACATTTTGCAGGATATATGCTCTCGTTTTACGTACGTGAAACATTCAGACTACGCACGTGATCCCATCAGCCCACGTACATGAACCGATGGGATCACGTACCTGAAACTTGTTCTTATTGCTTTCAAAAGACATTAACTTAGCATACAAAAGGGATTAATCAACGAAGCATAGACTATTAAACCAGGCAGGTCTGATTAAATCGGCAAGCATCTTTCGGGCTAAGGAGCAACAAGTCCCGAAGAGTAGGCTCAAATTGAGTTGAAGAGTAGTCCTCACAAGATTTACAACTGATCCCTTACAAGGCAGTTCATATAAACAAAAAAAGAAGTAACTAAGTTACTTCTTCATTCTTTGTACACCCTCAGGGATTCGAACCCTGGACCCACTGATTAAGAGTCAGTTGCTCTACCAACTGAGCTAAGAGTGCAACATTTTTTTATATTGCAACTTTGGATTTGTACACCCTCAGGGATTCGAACCCTGGACCCACTGATTAAGAGTCAGTTGCTCTACCAACTGAGCTAAGAGTGCTTATTTCCTCGTTTGCGGTTGCAAAAGTAGGTCTTTTATTTCATTTGACCAAACAATAATGCAGCTTTTTTACTATCTTTTTTTCGTTATTATTCGAACACATAAAGCTCAGAAGGCGTATTTCGCTTTAAAGCAAGTAGTTGCACATCTTTACCTACAATTACACCTTTGTTCTTTAATTTCCATTCTACCGTTTTATATGCCAGCTCCGGATGATTATTGTCTTTGCTCAGATGACACAACCAGATATAACGCAGGTGCTCGGTGATATTTTCTGCCAGGAATTCAGCAGTAGCAGAATTGCTCATGTGTCCGGTCCTGCTCATGATCCGTTCCTTCAGATATTGGGGATAAGGTCCCATTTTAAGCATTTCTTCGTCATAGTTCGCTTCCAGAATCAGATAGTTTGCCTTGCTGATATAATCTGCCGCCGTCGGAGTGATTTCCCCTAAGTCGGTTAAGAAAGAAAAGACTTTGCCGTCTATTTCTATACAATATCCTACATTATCCGTCCCGTCATGAGGAACTTCAAAAGATTCGATACGGAAATCTTCGAGCATCATAGGCACTTGCTTTTCAAGATAACGAACCGATGTGCTGAGCTTTTCCGTCATACAATAACTACGATTAATCCCCCATGAATACGAGCCGTGTAAACAGGTATATTCATCTTTTCCCCAAATGCCCTACAGCCTTGATGTGATCCGCATGATCGTGCGTTACAAATACGGCACGTATACTTTCCATCAGAATATTGAAATCTTCAGTGTTTTCTTGATGGTACGGATGCCGATACCGGCATCTATCAGTATTCCATAGGTATCAGTACCCAGATAATAGCAGTTCCCACTGCTGCCACTCGCCAGGCTTATAAATCTTACTTTCATGTTTTATCTTTCTTTATTAAACAAAATGCCGTCAACTTTACAGCAAAGTGACGGCAAATATACATAAAAAGAAGATAATTACCGAGAAGATTTCTTCTTTGTCGATGGATTCGGTGATTTTGCGAATAATAGCAAAGCTATAGCGGCAATCAGCCCGATAGCAGCGAAATAATACCAGATATAATGCGCATTCGCACTGGCGGCCTCCCATGCCGCACGAGTTTCAAACAAGGCAGGGTCCGGACAATATTTTGTCAACAGAATACCAGCCAGCCCGAAACCGAATATAGAAGAAAGGAATGAGTGCAGATGACTGAATCCTAAATACATACCTTCCTTAGGAGCCTGCAGAGAGAAATACTCCAGATACCGCGGCGAAATGAAACATTCGGCAAGCGCCTGTACAACAATACCAGCCACCATCATCAGAGTAATATTGCTCATTCCTGAGATAATATCATTTCCCAATATGTTTCCACAAGCCATCAGCAATGCAGAAACAGGAATTAGGAACATACCCACATTCATCGAAGTAATCGCACTGCGCTTTGCCATCAAACGAGTGATAAAGCTGACACAACATACCACCACAAAAGGATTAACGTTCGCGATCCATCCCGGTTTAGCTGTTTCGCCTGCGAGACGGATGACGTACTTAGGCATAGTGGCATAAAGTTGCTGTTGTACCATCCAGAAGCCTGTTACGATTAAAATGAGAATCAATAAACGCCAGTTAGTCATAATCCGCATAAAGCCCTGCCCTATCTCACGCAGACTTTTTCCTTCACCTGCCGTATGAGTCGATTTATATAGCAGGATCACTGCCAGCAAGGCAATCACCGTCATCGCCCCGGAGAAATAGTTAATGTAAATATAAGCTTGTTCGCCGATCACATTTCTCAAAGGGTCGATAATTGTCTTACCCGTAAAAGCACCGACATTGACCATCATATAAAAAATAGAATAACCACGGGCGCGGGTCGCTTCCGTTGTCTCCTTAGCCACAGATGCGGAAATAATAGACTTGATAAAAGAACCTCCTATCATAAGGATAAACAGGATAGGAACGATAATCCACCGGGAAGAACTGTCCGGCAAACCATTAAACCGGGTAGTCGCACCGTAACTCACCAACCCTGCCGCTTCGAGCAATGTAGGGAATACGCCCAGCCCCAAATAACCGATAGATAATAAAGAAAAGGCAATAATCATCGACTTCCGGAAACCTATCTTATCTGCATAAGCACCCGAAAATATAGGAAGCAGATATAATCCTCCGGAGAAAAGGCCGGAAATCATACTTGCTTCGAAATCATTAAAACCTAAAATACTGGATAAATAAATAGTGAGAACGATAAAACAGCATAATATGCCATACGTTCAAACAGTTCGACTGTGTTACTCACCCAAAAGGCTCTTGTAAAACCTTTGGCGGCACGCTGAGGGAATTGTTCATGTAATCTCTGTTTTATTAAAATGTTAATTCAGCGCAAATATACGTTTTTTTAGCTTACAGTCCGTATCTTTGTCCTAAATTACGTATTCTAAATATATCATAATGACTATAGCTGTTGATTTTGACGGAACGATTGTAGAGCATCGTTATCCACGTATTGGTGAAGAAATTCCATTTGCAGTTGAAACGCTGAAATTGTTACAACAAGAAAAGCACCGTTTAATCTTGTGGAGTGTACGCGAGGGAGAACTTCTGGACGAAGCCATAGAATGGTGCAGAGCCAGAGGACTGGAGTTTTATGCAGCCAATAAAGACTATCCGGAAGAAGAAAGAGATCATCAGGGCTTTTCCCGAAAACTGAAAGCCGATCTGTTTATAGACGACCGGAATGTCGGCGGTATTCCCGACTGGGGAATTATCTATGAAATGATAAAAGAGAAAAAGACATTTGCCGATATATACAGCCAGCAAAGAGAAGAAAATACCAGTCAGAAGAAAAAAGAAAATGGTTGCCGTTTTAATCTCCGACGCGAAAGATCAGACTTACATCCATTAAAAAAATGCATAATGCACTCCGGGCACATCGCTTCAGAGTGCATTATGCATTTCTGAGGAGATCTGAAACTTACATTACTCCTTTTGACCTTCCCACTTTTCTCTATATTCCCACAGTTGCTCAATGGTAGGATGAAAAGTCGGATTTTCCCAGTTTTGGAAATCATCGAAATTAAAGACTCAGATAAAGTTTACCATCAATGATTGAAGTACACGCATTAACCTGATACTTTTCTGTCGGGTAATTCTTTGTTTCAAGCATCTTTTCGCCCAGCCCAACAGCTCCTGGACCGATTCTTCATCATAAGTATGTTGTGCCATATTTTATATATTTTCCTACAAAGATAAAGATAAAACGAGAATATGCAGACCCGGACAAGCACTTTTAGTATTTCACCTTATATAATATAGATTTCCGAGAGTGAAAAGATGCCTTTCATGCTTTCCTGGCATTAATCAAAAGCAAAGTTGTCATTCACTTTTATTAGTGTTAATTTCTTTATTCCATATTTTTATTGTATGTTTGTGAGCATATAGCTTCTTGCAGCAATCAAGAAGTTGTATAAATTAATCAATAGCAAACAAATCAGAGCATCATACATAGACAAAACAAAGGACAAATGAACCCAAGTGAAACAGAACCTACCCAAAATGTAATGTCATCTTCAGCACCAGAAACATTCCCTTTAATAAAGATCAACTTCTATTTGCAGAAAGTATCTACGCTTGTCTGCCAATGAGTATTGAGATCTATGATACAAATGGTATCTTGCGCAGTATCAATGAACATGCATTGCAGATGTATGGAGTCACTGATAAAACGACTGTAGTTAATATCGTCAATCTTTTAATAGTCCTTATGTGGACGAAACTCTCAAAAATCGCATTCAGAGAGGCGAAGATATTGTTCTGGAATTCGAATACGACTTTGACCGGATAAAAGACAACGCATACTTCTCTACCCAAAATAAGAACACGATCATTTATGAAGCAAAGGTCGTTCCCCTGCGAAGCAAGGAGGGAGAAATCATCGGGCATATATTGCTTTCCAACGATGTGACTGCCATAAAAGAAGCTGAATTCCGTACGGATGAAAGCAAAAAGAATCTGGAAATGGCAATGGAAGCGGCCTCTATGTCGTCTTGGGTATATGACGTGTATAAAAAAACATTCAATCCATTACATGGAGATCCTATAGCTAAAAAAAACACGACATTAGATCAGATTCTAAATATACTGCATCCACAAGATCATGAACCTTTAATACAACTTTTATCACAACTGACCAACAAAGAAATTCTGCAAGGAAACATCACCTTACGTTTCTATAATGAAGAAGAAAAGCAATACCGCTATTATGAAAGCATGATGCGGTTATCTTTCGAACATTTTGGGAAATTGCTGATTATAGGAACCCAACTGGATATAACGGAAAGGATGCAAATGGTAAAGAAGACGCAGGAATTAATCGCCAAGCGTGAACTGGCCATGAAAGTCAGCAATATCATTCATTGGGATTTCGATGTACGGACTCAAGAGTTCGAAGCCTATAATGACCCGATCAATGATTATGCCAGTGATAAACTGGTGAGCATCCAACGATACATGGATGTTATTCATCCTGAAGACCGTTCTTCATCCTATGATGCCATACAGTCTATGCTATCAGGCAAGGAACTCACCATTAACTTCACTTGCCGTATGCAAACGAAGTATGATGAATCCTGGCAATATTGTAATATCATAGGCGTTCCATTCGAGAAAGACGAATATGGCAACAACGTACGATATACCGGTTTCAGGCAAAATATCTCCAAGCTTCATCAGCTGAATGAAGAACTTGAAGAAAGAAACTACAAAATGCAGCTCACCTTCAAAACTGTAGGCATGTCTTACTGGGATTTTGAAGTAAAAAGCAAACAATTCAAAGCATTTAATGACCCCGTGAATGACTTCCATTCTGAAAATGTAATCACACCTGAAGACTATCTGCATGTCACCCATCCGGAAGACATCGAGCTGGTCCGCAACCATATTAATTATATGATTGGAGGAACAACTAAGGATCTCAACTTCAAATTCCGATCCAAAACTAAATGGGACAAAGAATGGCAGACTCTCATTGTTACCGGCATACCAGTGGAAAGAGACAAGAAAGGCAATGTAATTCGCTACACCGGTATTAAAGTCAACAATACGAAATGGGAGAAAATGGCACAGCAACTAAAGGAACTGAAAGACAAAGCCGAACTTTCCGACCGTCTGAAATCGGCTTTCCTTGCCAATATGAGTCACGAAATACGTACGCCTCTGAACGCCATCGTCGGCTTCTCCGAACTGATGGTATATTCTGAAGATCCGGCAGAAAAAGAAGAATACATGAGCATCATCCAATCCAATAATGAGTTGTTATTGCGATTGATTAATGATATCCTCGACCTTTCCAAGATTGAATCGGGAATTCTTGAACGCAAAGAGAAACATTCAATTTAGCCAAAGTATGCAACGAGCTTTATACCATGATCCAGCCAAAGATAACCAATCCGGATGTTGAGTTTCAAATGGACAATTCCGGTCCGGACTGTTGGATTTTCCTGGATAGAAGCCGGCTCAAGCAAGTATGGATGAACTATCTTACAAACGCTGTCAAATGCACCAAATCCGGATATATAAAATGGGATACAGCATCGAAAGAAGGAATCCGATCTATGTGGAAGATTCCGGAGTCGATATCCCGGAAGAATTACAGGAACGAGTGTTTGACGTTTCCAGAAGCTCAATGAGTTTGCCCAGGGCACCGGACTCGGACTGGCTATCTCAAGAGCTATCATTGAAGGAGCCGGAGGAGAAGTCGGATTTACTTCCACTCCCGGTATTGATCGACTTTCTGGGCATGGATTCCTTGTGAAATCAGCACTCAGAAGGAACATACCCCAACTATTTCACTGCCATTGCAACACCAGCTTTCTTTGAACGAAATCGACAAGAAGGAACTGAAGATATTAATTGCCGAAGATAATGAAAGTAACTATTCGTTAGTGCAACATATTCTCAAAAGCTACCATCTAACCCATGTTCAAAATGGAGCGGAAGCAGTAAATAAAGTACGTGAGGAAGAGTTCGATCTTGTTCTCATGGATATGAAAATGCCTGTCATGGGAGGACTGGAAGCAACCCGCAAAATCCGTGAGTTTAATAATAGGATACCTATTATTGCACTTACAGCCAATGCTTTTGATGCTGACAGAATCAGCGCTCTTGACGCAGGATGCAATGAATTTCTTGCCAAACCATTGAAGAAAAGTCAGTTGCTTGAACTCTTCTCAAAGAAATGGTAAGTTATATGTTAATATAAGATTGTAATATTCGCCTTCATTGTCTGATAGTAATAACCGTTTATAAATTCATAAATTAAGTTGTTCCGTTCTTTTTATTGCCCGAATTCAACTTATTATTTATATCTTTACGGACTATAAACTTAATTAGATAAACTATTAAAATAACGATCATGAAAAAAATTATTATTCTGGCATGTTCCTGCTTTCTTCTGGCAGCATGCGGAAACAGTGCGAAAACAAACAATAGTACAGGCACAGACAGTACAGCAACCGGAGTAGTCGATATACATAATGCCGAAACATCGCTTGATTATGAAGGAACTTACAAAGGTGTATTACCTGCAGCCGACTGTCCGGGCATTGAAACAACATTGATATTAAATCCTGACAAGACGTTTACTCTTCACTCTGTATACATCGACCGGGACAGTTCATTTGATGAAAAAGGAACTTATACGCTGGAAGGTAATATCTTGACTTTAAAAGAAGAAGGCGGAGAAACAGCATATTATAAAGTTGAGGAAAATAAAGTTCGTCTACTAAATGCTGACAAACAAGAAATAACGGGAGCACTTGCCGAAAATTATATTCTAAATAAAGAATAGGCAAGGAAATTTTATTTGTACTAAAAGATACCGGAAATAAAGCGACTGGCCAGTCATTTTATTTCCGGTATCTTTTTTTTGTTTCTATGTTTCATCGTTTTCAGAGAACAATTTCAATATTTTTTATGTTTATATAAATAAAAAGCAAACTTATAAAAAGAACGACTTATGATTTATAATTTTTTATTCCCCACAAAGCCGAATACAACAAAAGTATCCTTGTTTTTATTGGCAGTCCGCATCATTTTCGGAATATTATTAATGAACCACGGTATACAGAAATGGAGTAATTTCCAGGAGTTATCCACGGCTTTTCCTGATCCGATCGGGCTGGGCAGTTCCATATCCCTCGGTTTAGCGATCTTTGGTGAGTTGGTATGTTCAATGGGCTTCATCTTCGGCTTTCTGTACCGCTTGGCAATGATCCCGATGATTTTTACTATGATAGTTGCCTTTTTTGTCATCCATGCTAATGACGTATTTGCAGTAAAAGAATTGGCATTCATCTACTTAGTAGTATTTGTATTAATGTACATTGCCGGACCCGGTAAATTTTCCATCGATTATTTCATTGGAAGCAAGTTGGCACACAACAAACGTAAATGATATAAAAACAAGAAATAATAACCTTGATTAATTTAAAAATGTTATATTTGCATCTATTAAAAAGAGAATTTATCAATATTTTATTAATCAAAAAGTAAAGTAAACATGAAAAGAAGCAAACTGACATTAGTAGCGGTTGTACTTAGTGGTAGCTTATTATTCAGTTCTTGTGTTGGATCATTCGGCTTATTCAACCGTTTAAGTTCCTGGAATCAAGGAGTCGGAAACAAATTTGTAAATGAGCTCGTATTTTTAGCTTTCAACATTGTTCCGGTTTATGGCGTAGCATACCTTGCTGATGCTTTAGTAATCAACTCTATCGAATTCTGGAGTGGTTCCAACCCGATGGCTAATGTAGGCGACGTGAAGAAGGTAAAAGGAGAAAACGGTAACTATATGGTTAAAACGCTTGAAAACGGTTATTCAATCACGAAGGAAGGCGAAACAGCTTCTATGGATTTGATCTACAACAAAGAAGCTAATACCTGGAATGTAGTTGCAAATGGCGAAAGCTCTGAGTTGCTAAAGATGAACAACGACGGCACTGCTGATCTGTTCTTACCAAACGGCGAAAAAATGAACGTTACATTGGACGCTCAAGGTATGATGGCTGCCCGTCAGGCTACTATGAGCAACCTGATGTTTGCCGCTCGTTAAAAGCATATACAATAAACAAAAAGGAGATGAAACCGTAGAATCAGTTTCATCTCCTTTTTTATTGGCAATGATTGGTCAGAAAGGATATCCTACTGCAAAATGGAAAGCAAAATCACGACTAAACTTAGGATGGATAATCGGATAACGATCTTTCCCCTTTTCATAAACAGGATTAAGCGCCTTCATACCTCCGTCAAAACGAAGAATGAAGAAATCCAGATCCAGACGAAGCCCTAATCCGTACGCTACTGCTATTTGCTTATAGAACTTATCGAATTTAAAGACTCCTCCCGGCTGATTGTCATAATCACGAATGGTCCATATATTACCGGCATCTACAAAGATGGCTCCCTGAAACTTCCAGAATAATTTGCTTCGATATTCAATACTGGCATCCAGCTTGATATCACCGGACTGATCCAGTAAATTGGTATTTTTATTTCCCACAAAAGAACCCGGTCCCAAGTCACGTACCGTCCACCCGCGAACACTGTTGGCCCCACCGGAAAAGTATTGTTTCTCAAACGGAATAGTCTTCGCATTCCCGTAGGGTACAGCAATTCCCATACCTATATGAAATGCAAATGAATTACGACGGTCTATTCTTATATTCTTAGAAAAGTCAAATTCCCCTTTCACATACTGCGCATACGGAATTCCTAAAATAGCATATTCCCCATCACTATTCTTACGGATATTGGTCGCCTTGGATAAAGCATACATGATATTTCCCGCCGATTCGAAATTAAAACGGATGGAATATGAATTGGAAGCAATCGTATTATTGATGATGGCACCACCTATACTGTTATAGTGATAGCTATATCCCATATTAATAATCAAACGGTCCTGATAATTATACTGAAGAATATGACTCTGACCTTTATTGATAAAATCGTTCTTAAATTTCTCCGATATTCTCGGCAAATAAAGAAAACCAATATTAATCAGATCAATACGATGTTGTATTTTCTGACGCTGAGTCCACTTATAACTCCATGAAGCCGATGCCATCGTGCGTAGAAATTCAGGACGCATCTGATAATTATACTGCAATCCGAATTCCGTAGTAGCTCTGATTTTACGCTTATAGTCCGAAGAGAGAAAAGGAAACAAAAAATTAGGAAAGTTGATACTTGTCTCCACCCCATACTCCGTATAATTATTGTTAGAATAGCCTGCCTGAAGTCCGGAAATCACTTCATAAGCACCACGAAACTTGATCATAAAAGTCTCCGAACCACGAAACAGATTCCTGTTTTGAAAAGAGACGGAAGCTGCTGCTCCCAAGTCACCGGCCGAGTTAGTTCCTTCCACCTCAAAAGCTACCGACTTGTGCTTACTCTTAGTCAACATCACGTAGCAGTCAAGCTTCGCCGTATCTCCTACCTGATTTTCAAGAAAACGGATATTGGTATACTTCAAGGCGGAAAGACGCCCGAAATTGGAATAAGTCTGCTGAACATCCTGCTCGTTATACAAATTGCCCGGAGCAAAGCGAAGATTATCAGTAAGCATCTTCGGGCGTAAATAGAGTTTATCTTTATAATAAATAGGGTACCCTTTAAAATGAAGAGAATCATTGATATCCATACTGTTCAGCGCAGAAGATTGCAGGACATCATAATCCGTAATAAAGTTAATCTTATTTATCCAATATTGTTGATGTGCCTTCACCGAATCACTCACATGCGCTCTGTAGGCGTGCAAATGCAAGGTCAAGTCTACCTGATAAGTACCCCGAACCGTATCTGCCGTATAGCCGACATAATCCTTATTGAACTTATAATAACCATTCCGAAGCAACTTGTCAGTAATTCGCTGACGCTCGGCATCCAGCACGTTCACATCAAATATCATCCCTTCTTTCAGCAGACTTTTGGCAGAATCCTGCTTCAGAAAATCTGCAATCTTAGGATCACGAATATCATACTTTAATGAATTGACAATATAAGGATCGCCGGCTGTCACCTCATAATACAACTTGATCTTTTTCTTCTTTATTTTAGTCGAACGCTTCACTGTGGCCGCCATATAGCCCATATTGCGCATTGCCTTTGTAATTTCATCCTGCGAGCGCTGCGCTTCAGTCTCACTGTAGATTACAGGAGCATCCCCGATTCTTCTCAGAAACTTATTTCCCCATTTAGTAGAGTCTCGTCCTGAAAGGTTGTAAACATAAAGCTGCGTTTTGATTAAACTGAACCATTTGGCATTAGGGTTCTGTCGCACATACATTCGTAAGGAAGAAGGACGGACATTTTTCTGATCTGTATGAATCTTGACTTCATCCAGCAGATAAGAGCCATCCGGCACATACTTAGTGGCAGTGCACGAAGCGAGCGACAGAATGATAACGGCAAAAGTAAATAAGTAAAGAAATCCTTTCCTCATACAGTATCTCTATAAAAGCGGAAGCAAATATATAGGGACAAAGATAGAGCATATTTTTCGTTCGGGGAAATTATCAAAACAATAATTAATGCGACAAAAGTTCTTTTCACCACGAATTATAGAAATTTGCAAAGTATGCTTCGCTAATACCTATATATTACTGACTATGTATCCTTGCAATTACTTCTATAAATCGTGGCGAATAAGATTCCTAATTTTGTTGATTTCTAAATACAATAGGAACTGTAAACTTCACAGATACAGGCTCCCCTTTTTGCATTCCCGGCTTCCATTGGGGCATCGAATTTATGACTCGAAGAGCTTCTTTATCCAAATCCGGATCAACACTACGTACTATTTTCGCATTAGAAATACTGCCATCTTTGTTAACTACAAACTGTACAATAACACGACCTTGAATTTTACTTTCTATCGCCTTTGTCGGATACTTGATATTGCGACTCAAAAAGCTCAGTAGTTCTTTCTGTCCCCCGGGGAAATCCGGCATCGTTTCCACTACTGAATAAATAGAATCACCCTTCGTCTCAGTGATTGCAACTTCAACCTGAGGCTCTGCTGTCTTATCCGGCTCAGCAGCTACTACAGTATCTGCTTTTTCTGTATCAGACTGGACTTTATCTGTTTTCTTATTAGCACAATTACTGAATAACAGCAATAATGCGGCTACTGGTATAAACATCAGATACTTACCTACCATGATGTTATGAGTTCTTTTTCTGTTTAGCATTTTAATTCGTTTTTTTAAGGGTAATACACTAAAGTTGTTATAGAAGTTTGCTGCAGCCAATGAGGTATGTTTAATTCCCAACAAATGATATTGATACGATTTCTTGTCATAGCCGGACGTCACTACTTGCTTGTCCGCCAGATACTCATGATTCATACGTATTTCACTGCGTATCAACCAGGAGAACGGATTAAACCAACATAATAATATAACCAGTTGAACCAGTATTATATCCAATGAATGCAACTCACGGACATGAGTTTGTTCATGTATCAATATCTCATCAATTTCCTTATCCGAATATTGCATCGGATTTATGAATATCCAATGAAAAAAGGAACAGGGCTCCCCTACGTCTTCTGACTGATAAACAGGTACACCTTTCAGAGAATAGCGCTGAGAGCAGGCTAAAGAGTGATGTATTTTACTAACTTCTAAAAGATTACGCAGTAACAACATACCTATTCCCAATCCATAAATAATCCATAACCAAGTACCGGCCTGCCAGGTTGTCCCTTCAACTTCAGTTGTAGCAACGGGTACAGCTGTAGTAACCAGCACTTCCGGTAACAGTTTATTGTAAACGGTAGTAATCGTTTCTCCTATTGCATACTCGTCCGTCCAGCCTGAAAAATCAATCAATGGATAAATCAGCGAAGTCACACATATCAGCAGCAACATGATCCGTCTCAGCCTGAAAAATGTATCCTTGCTGAAAGAGAGCTTATAGAATGCATATAATACAATCAAAGCTATATTTACTTTAATCAAATAGATTGCAAAAGATTCCATGCCTATCTTGATTTATGATTCTTCATCCTCAATAATATTGATTAAATCCTCGAGTTCTTTCTTGCTGATTTTACGATCGCGGACAAAAAAGGAAACCATTTCTTTGTACGAACCTGTAAAATAGTTACTTACTACTCCATTCATAAAGCTACGCTTATAGTCGCTTTCTTTCACCAGCACATGATACTGAATAGAATTCCCTAACTTGAAAGGAGACAAGAATTTCTTTTTCTCCAGATTACGGACTACAGAGGCAACACTTGTATATGGCGGTTTTGGTTCCGGCATTTCATTCACAATCTCCCGGATAAAACTCGGTCCCATTTTCCAAAAGTAAATCATCACTTCTTCCTCTTGTTGTGTCAATCTTTCCATATCGTTATCTTTTATACTGAATATCAAACTACTAATTTTAAGCAAAACTACTAAAATTAAGTAGATAATCAATTTTTATTCATACAAATATTGTTAATATGAGAAAGAATTATTTTCAAAAAACTTGTTCAACAGCCGATTTATTAAAAATATATTTATAGCTTTGCGGTAAATAAAGAAGTAAAAGAATAATGCTAAGCAAAAATAAAATAAAGTATATCCATTCACTGGAACTAAAGAAAACCCGTAAAGAGGAACAGGTATTCCTAGCCGAAGGTCCTAAATTAACAGGTGATTTACTAGGACATTTCCCTTGCCGTTTTCTGGCTGCAACTTCTTCATGGTTACAAGCGCATCCCGACATTCAAGCAAATGAAATTGCAGAAGTCTCTCAAGAAGAACTATCACGTGCCAGCCTGCTGAAAACACCACAGCAAGTACTTGCTGTTTTCGAGCAACCGCAATATACGTTAAGTCCGGATTTCGCACGCCAGTCTCTTTGCCTGGCACTGGATGATATTCAGGACCCGGGGAACCTGGGTACGATTATCCGGCTGGCGGACTGGTTTGGTATCGAACATATTATCTGCTCTCAGAACACGGTAGACGTATACAATCCCAAGACCATACAAGCCACTATGGGAGGAATCGCCCGTGTTAAGGTTCATTACACCTCTCTTCCCGAATTTATTCATTCACTCGGTGATGCTCCTGTATTCGGAACATTTTTGGATGGAGAAAACATGTACGAACAACCATTATCCACCAACGGACTGATCGTAATGGGAAATGAAGGTAACGGAATAGGAAAAGAAGTGGAAGCACTCATCAATCGGAAACTTTATATCCCCAATTATCCACAAGGAAAAGAAACCTCGGAATCTCTCAACGTAGCTATTGCTACCGCAGTAATCTGTGCCGAGTTCCGGCGACAGGCTGCATGGAAGTAAAATCAAAAGGATAAAATAAATAAGGAAACAGTACTTCTCCCCTCTTTGCAGACGCTGTAAGAGCCTCTTTAAAACATGGGAAAGTTTGTCCCGAAACTATTGGAAGATTAAATTGAAACACTGAGATGTTTTTGCTGAACATCTCAGTGTTTTTTATTTTATTCTCGGGAAGTAATGCTATCAGCCCGGGCATCCATTCAACAGACTCTATTTCTTCCGTCAACGGAAAAACATCCCGTACATATCCTTCATCAGCAATCTCTACTACTTGTTGTCTGATAAAGCCAACATCAGGCAGAAGCAAATAATGAGCGGCAAAGCGTTTCATAATATTAACGGGAAGGTGACTGACGTCTTTGCTGATTTCTACGCTGATTCAATTGCCGTTCCTTTCTTTGCTCAATCTTCTCCTGCTGGATATGTTGCTCTACTTCAATCTGTTCCGGCTTCTTTTCAGGAGTCACCGTACGACGGCGGTTCATTTCTTCCGGTGATATACGTTGATTATCCTTCAGTTCATCAACTTTTTGCAAAGAGTCTTTCGAAATCTTAGTATCCTTTTGATCAGATACTTTCTTTAAAGAATCTGTCTTCAGAGCTTCCAACTGATTAATCGAATCACGTTCGGCTACAGAAAGCGAGTCTGAACAATGATAACGGGTTAAAGAAAAACGATCAGCCAGTAATGCGCCGGCTTTCTCTCCCCGTACCCCGGGTAATAGATAAACTTTTATTTCCTTCATCACACCCAATGTATCTGCAGACAAACGTAACTGGTACACACCCGGATCAGTGATTGTTTCCAGGCGATTTAATGTATCCTTTTCATATATAACCTGCATGGCCATCGTAACAGCTCTCAAAGAATCGGCTAGCATTGGTTCGAGGAAACGATAACGTACTTCCCAAACTAATGTATCACGATCTTTATAATTAGTATCGGCAGGTAATACAAAGGCATACTGGTCATTCATCATCTCACCCGTCAGACGTATCAGACGTTTCCAGGGCCAGACATCAATACTATCACCCGGTTCCGACATCTTCGGTTTATTGTCACGCAAAGCTATCAGATGATTAATTTCATTCTGCTGAGCTTTCAGGCGTTTGCTCACCTTTTCATAAATTTTCGATAATACCTCCGTGTTGCGTGTGTACCACACCAAAGACGAATCGAATGTGGCTTCTGTCGTACCATATTTTGAAAACGGCATCGAGATACAAAGCTTCTTATAATTTTCACTATACAGATTATCTCCCATAGACTTTGCCAGATGATAATCATACAGCAAATTCTCCATCTTCGATTCTGAGATTACATCGTCAGGTCTTTGACTTTACAGCCTGCTATCGCAAGCGCCAACATGCAAACACAACACAGATGAAACCGAAACCTACTCTTCATGACCTAAGCTTTCCTTTTTTTTTATCCAGTGAATGGTAAGATTCATTCAAGTACTTGCTATAGAAAAGTAGCAAAGCAATGATACCACAACTGATAGCAGCATCTGCAAAGTTAAAGATCGGGCTGAAGAATATAAAATGTTCTCCACCTACGAAAGGCATCCATGTGGGCCAGTTTGTATCGATAATCGGGAAATAGAACATATCCACTACTTTGCCATAGAACCAGGTAGAATATCCACCGCCTTCGGGCATGAAGCTGGCAATCTGTGAATGAGTACTTTCATTGAAAAAGACGCCATAGAATACACTGTCTATAATATTCCCCAAAGCTCCGGTCAGGATGAGGGCCACACAGACGATATATCCGGTCTTGAAGCCTTTTTTTATAATCTTATAGAGATAGTAGCCTATCAGCCCTACTGCTACAATACGAAAAGTGGTCAGAAACAACTTTCCAAATATTTCCATACCGAAAGCCATACCGTTGTTTTCGGTGAAATAGATATAAACCAGTCCGTCACACGTATGCTTTCATGCCAATACATGTGAGTCTTAATCCAGATTTTAATGATCTGGTCAATAATCAGTACGGAAAGATAACAAGCAGGGCAATTCTACCCTTCGTGAATAGTTTCTTCATTTGTTCATCATAAATTAAACATAACGAGCTACAAGTTGCCGTGCGTAAACATTGCGCAGCTACTTGTAGCTCGTCATCCGTAGCTTGTAGCTATCTATTATTTTTTACCACTGTTCTTAGCCTCGATGCTGAGTGTAGCATGAGGAACAGCACGCAAGCGTTCTGCCGGAATCAACTTTCCAGTCTCACGGCAAATGCCATACGTTTTATTCTCAATACGTACCAAAGCAGCCTGCAATCCTTGGATAAACTTCAACTGGCGCTGTGCCAGACGTGTCGTTTCTTCCTTTGAAAGCGTATTAGCTCCTTCTTCCAACACTTTATAAGTAGGAGATGTATCGTCGGTATCATTACCATCCAATCCCATCAAGCTCATCTTCAACTGATCATAATCACGTTGAGCCAACTCCAACTTCTCCATAATAATGGCACGGAATTCCTCGAGTTCCGCATCCGAATATCTAGTCTTTTCTGCCATAACTTTACTAGTTTAAAAGGTTAATCAATATTAGTATTAGTCTTTTATCACATTGACAAACAATGAAAAATCGTCAAAATTAAGTTCTGTGCCGTCTTTCACTTCATCTGCCAAATCAAGGGATGTTCCTAAACCTGGTTACAAATATAAGTATTATATCTCGTTCACCGCATCATCTGTTTGCGTATTTTTGGAGATTGTGATCTTTATTTTGTCCGTAATCTCGAAACCGCTGGACTTACGTATATTTTGAATACGATTCACCAATTCGCGGGCTATACCCTCACGACGCAGTTCTTCGGTAACTGTAACTTCAAGAGCAACAGTCAGTTTACCTTCATTAGCAACCAGCCATCCCGGAATGTCTTCGCTGAAGATTTCGACATCCGCAGCTTCGATCACAGCTTCCGCTCCATCCAGATTCAATGTGTACTTTCCGTTCTTTTCGAGTTCAGCTATCGCTTCCTGAGACATTTCCGCTACAGCAGCAGCCACAGCCTTCATCTGTTTGCCGAATTTCGGGCCTAACTTCTTAAAGTCACATTTCACCTTCTTTACCAATACGCCGGCGTCACCATCCACAAACTTGATATCTTTTACATTCACCTCATTCATGATCAATGCTTTCACTGCTTCGATGTGAGCTTTCTGTTCTCCATCCACTACCGGAATCATGATACACTGAAGCGGTTGGCGAACTTTGATGTTCACTTTACGACGCAATGCCAATACCATAGAAGTTACGTCCTGTGCCATTTGCATACGGGCTTCCAGTTCCTTGTCTATCATTTCTTCCTGATACTTCGGGAATTCAGCCAAATGAATAGAAACCACATTATCACGTCCTGTAGCAGTGATCAAATCCGTATACAGACGATCGGCATAGAACGGAGAAATAGGCGCCATCAGCTTCGCAACTGTTTCAAGGCAAGTATACAATGTCTGATAAGCAGACAGTTTATCCTGAGTAAATTCACCGCCCCAGAAACGTTTACGGTTCAGACGAACATACCAGTTAGACAAATTGTCATTGACAAAGTCGGAGATCAAACGTCCTGCCTTAGTCGGTTCATATTCATTATAGCAAGTATCTACTTCCTTGATTAAGGTGTTCAATACTGACAAAATCCAACGGTCTATTTCCGGACGTTCTGCCATCGGAACATCTGCTTCTTTATATTCAAATCCGTCTACATTGGCATACAGCGCAAAGAACGAATATGTATTATATAAGGTACCGAAGAACTTACGGCGAACTTCTTCGATTCCTTCAACGTCGAATTTCAAATTATCCCATGGAGATGAGTTAGTAATCATGTACCAACGCAACGGATCAGAACCATACTTCTCAATCGTAGTAAACGGATCGACAGCATTGTTAAGACGCTTGGACATCTTATTACCGTTCTTGTCAAGCACCAGTCCATTAGAGATCACGGCTTTATACGACACACTATCAAATACCATAGTAGCGATAGCATGCAGTGTAAAGAACCATCCGCGTGTCTGATCCACACCTTCCGCGATAAAGTCAGCCGGATATACTTCACGGTTATCCAGAATATCTTTATTCTCGAATGGATAATGAATCTGCGCATAAGGCATAGCACCGGAATCAAACCAGACATCAATCAGGTCAGATTCGCGCTTCATCGGCTGGCCGTCTTCCGATACCAGAATGACATCGTCTACATACGGACGATGAAGATCTATCTTATCATAATTTTCTTCGGTATATTCACCAGGTACAAAACCTTTATCCTTGTACGGATTGGATTTCATAAATCCGGCAGCTACCGATTTTTCGATTTCATTATAAAGTTCTTCTACGGATTCGATACATATTTCGCTCGTTCCATCTTCTGTACGCCAGATAGGCAGTGGAGTACCCCAATAACGGGAACGGCTTAAGTTCCAGTCATTCAGATTTTCCAGCCATTTGCCGAAACGACCCGTTCCGGTAGACTCCGGTTTCCAGTTGATCGTCTTGTTCAGCTCCATCATACGTTCCTTGCAGGCTGTAGATCGGATAAACCAGCTATCCAACGGATAATAAAGTACCGGCTTGTCTGTACGCCAGCAATGAGGGTAGTTGTGTACATGCTTTTCGATTTTGAAAGCCTGATTGTTTGCTTTCATCATCATACAAAGAGCTACGTCCAAAGATCTCGGCAGCCTGTGCTGCTTTCTCGTCATATTTGCCGTCTACCATAAACTGCGGATCATAGGCATTCTTTACCCATGCACCCTGATATTCTTTGTATTTATTTACATCCACACATTCTTTCACGAAGTTTTCATCCAGTTCGTCCAGTACATAGAACTTACCGGTAAGGTCTACCATCGGACGGGTTTCGCCCTTCTTGCTAATCATGAAAAGTGATGGTATACCTGCCGCACGAGCCACGTTCGCATCATCCGCACCAAACGTCGGTGCAATGTGAACGATACCTGTACCGTCTTCTGTCGTTACATAATCACCCGGGATTACACGGAAGCCTTTATCACTTACTTTCCAGCTACCGTCTTCCGATACTTCAACCGGTTTCACCCAGGGAATCAGTTGCTCATATTCCATACCAATAAGGTCAGCACCTTTGTATTCGGCAATTACTTTGAACGGTACGAGCTTATCTCCTGCCTTATAATCTTCCAGTTTCAGATCAGCAGCTTTCGGATTGAAATGAGTATTTAATAAAGCCTTAGCCAGAACAACTGTTATAGGTTCTCCTGTATAAGCATTATATGTCTGAACTGCAACATAATCAATCTTTGGTCCTACACAAAGCGCTGTGTTTGAAGGCAATGTCCAGGGAGTTGTTGTCCAAGCAATAAAGTAAGGAGTTCCCCACTCTGCCATTTCCGGTTTCGGATTCTTCATCTTAAACTGGGCAACAGCTGTCGTATCCTTTACGTCACGATAACAGCCCGGTTGGTTCAGCTCATGAGAACTCAGTCCTGTTCCGGCAGCCGGAGAATATGGTTGGATTGTGTATCCTTTATACAGCAAGCCTTTCTTATGCAGTTGCTTCAGCAGCCACCACAATGTTTCGATATAACGATTGTCATACGTGATATAAGGATGCTTCATATCCACCCAATATCCCATCTGATGAGTCAGGTCTTCCCATTCCTTGGTATATTTCATCACGTCCTTACGGCAAGCAGCGTTATAATCTGCTACAGAGATTTTCTTACCAATATCCTCTTTTGTGATACCTAATGCTTTTTCTACACTTAGTTCCACAGGCAGTCCGTGGGTATCCCATCCGGCTTTACGCTTTACCTGGTAACCTTTCATTGTTTTGTAACGACAGAAAATGTCCTTAATGGTACGAGCCATTACATGGTGAATACCCGGCATACCATTAGCCGAGGGAGGTCCTTCGAAAACACAAACGAAGGGCAGCCATCACGTTCTGTCATACTCTTGGCGAAAACCTGGTTTTCGTCCCACTTCTTCAACACATCTTTGTTCACCTGTGAAAGGTCAAACTGCGAATATTCAGTAAATCTCTTACCCATAGCTATATCTACGATTTTACTATTTACAATTTGAGGGGTATCCCCATTTTAAGGGTGCAAATTTACAAAAACATTTGTTTAGTTGAGCAAAAGCAAGGACTTTTAATTGGAATCATGTGAAGTTATCGTTTATAAATGGATGTTACATTAAACAAAACCGATATCTCCTTGTTTTAGTGGGAAAATAAAAGCACTTAAGTTATGAATTACGGTATTAGTATTTTATTCAGAGCAATCCCTTTGGCGATGGCGGTCTTTTGCTTCGGATACGGAGCATTCATTTACGGTTATGGTGATGCGGGAAACCGTCTGGTGGCAGGTCCTGTTGTATTTTCACTAGGTATGATATGCATTGCGCTGTTCTGTACGGCAGCCACAATAATACGGCAAATCATACATACCTATAATGAAGCGACAAAATACGTTTTACCTGTTGTGGGCTATCTGGCAGCTATCATAACAATTATCGGAGGTATATGCATTTTCAATAGTGCTACCACTACTTCAGCCTTCGTCGCAGGACATGTCATAACCGGTGTAGGATTTATCACAGCCTGTGTAGCCACCGCCGCTACCTCTTCCACCCGATTTTCTTTGATTCCGGCCAATGCCAAAGCTACCGGAAATGAAGTGCCGGAAGGAGCGTTCTCTATTGCCCAAAGACGGGCAATGATCTTTCTCGCAATCGTTATTTCCTGTATCGCATGGATATGGGCGTTCGTCCTGTTAAGCAACAGTCATTCCCATCCTGCTTATTTTGTAGCAGGGCATGTGATGGTAGGGCTCGCATGTATTTGTACCAGTCTGATTGCATTAGTAGCAACCATAGCCCGTCAGGTCCGGAACGACTATTCGGAAAGAGAACGTAACAAATGGCCGAAACTGGTTTTACTCATGGGATCAATCTCCTTTGTATGGGGCATATTCGTCATCCTTGCCGACTCTGGAAGTGCAAACGGCACTACCGGATACATCATGCTTGGCCTTGGCCTGGTATGTTACAGCATTTCCAGCAAAGTGATTCTGCTCGCTAAGATATGGAGACGGGAGTTCAAGCTGGCTAACCGAATCCCTATGATTCCGGTACTGACAGCATTAACATGTCTATTTCTGGCTGCCTTTGTATTCGAGCTTGCTACCGTAAACACTGATTATTTTATTCCGGCACGGGTTTTAGTAGGATTGGGAGCTATTTGCTTCACACTGTTTTCTATCGTCAGCATCCTCGAAAGCGGTACTTCCGGAAAGGGTTAAAAACATTCCTTTTATTGGTTTTAAACCAAAGCCCTCTTGGTTTAAAGGAAAGCCTCGTTGGTTTTAAACCAACGGGGTCTTGGTTTGAAACCAACCAAACAGTCTCCTTTACTTCTTCAGCCGCACTTCATATACATCATTTCTACGATCCTTCAGATTGCGCACACTACCGTAAGTATGGAGTGCATTCAATAAATCCAGATCGACATCCGAAACCAGAATCATTTCCGTATTCGGAGTGGCTTCCGCCCGTTTTCCATCAGTCGGAAAAGCAAAATCACATGGAGTGAATACTCCCGACTGTGCATATTGAATATCCATATTATGAACACGGGGAAGATTTCCTACACAGCCTGCTATGACTACAAAGCATTCATTTTCAATCGCACGTGCCTGGGCACAGACACGAACACGGGAGTAAGCATTCTGTGTATCAGTCAGGAAAGGTACAAATAAGATTTGCATTCCCTGATCTGCCATCAAACGGAAAGTTCCGGAAATTCCACATCATAACAAATCAGCACTCCGACCTTCGCACAATCTGTATCGAAAGTTTGCAACAGTTTGCCACCACTCAATCCCAACTCTTGATTTCATCCGAGTAACGTGCATTTTTCATACATCTCATAAGTTCCGTCACGTCTGCAAAGGAAGCCTACATTATACAACAAACCATCTTCCTTTACATACGGCATACTTCCTGTGATAATATTGATATTATAACTGATTGCCAGATTTATAAAACGGTCTCTGATCTCATCGGTATACTTTGCCAATCCACGAATAGCCTGTGATTCTCCTTTATCATTAAACTTCGACATCAAAGGAGCGTTGAAATATTCCGGAAAAAGAACAAAATCACTTTTATAATCTGATACAGCATCTACAAAAAACTCCACTTGTTCGAAGAGGTCGTCCAATGTCTTGTAACTACGCATCTGCCACTGTACCAGTCCCACACGGACAGTCGTCTTTGGGTTGATATATTCCTGTGTAGGCGGCTGATAATAAATATTATCCCACTGCAACAAACAGGCATAATGCTTGATTCCTCATCATTCGGCAAATAATTGGTCATTACCTTGCGAACATGGAAATCATTCGATAATTGGAAGGTAAGAACCGGATCATAAATTTCACGCTGGCGTACCCGTGCGATATATTCTTTTGGGCGCATCTTGTCGGCATATTTATGATAATTCGGAATACGACCACCGAACATGATAGCTTTCAAATTCAATGTTTCGCAGAGCTCCTTGCGATATTCATACATACGACGAGCCAAACGTAAACCACGGTATCCCGGATGAATAAACACCTCAATACCGTACAGGATGTTTCCTTCCGGATTATGAGTATTGAATGTTTCCTTACCCGTAACTTGTGCATACGTATGGTCGTTCTTTACCTTGTCATAGTCAACGATAATAGAAAGAGCACAACCTACGATCTTGTCGTCAACAACTGTAACAATCTGCCCCTCCGGAAAAATACTTATTAATTTCTTTATCTGGGCATGAGTCCAAAATACATCGCTACCATCAGAATAAACACGGGTAAACGATTGGGATAACTGTGCATAGTCTTCAATTTGAAGATTACGTATCTGTACTTTATTAATTTTAATTGGATGTTGTTCCATAACAATACATGTTTTATAAAAAGACAGTGCAAAGGTACAGCTAATCCTCGTACATTGTACTTTCATCACAAGAAAAAGGCACTTTTAAAATAGTGTCACTATCCGGTGAGGATGGTGTCACTATATCATACACATAGTGACACTATATGCATAGGATAGTGACACTATTTTTTCCACATAAAAAGGTGACCTTTCTGAGAAACTGATCTCAAAGGGCCACCTTCCTTAATCAAACAATCACTAACCTAATATATCTTATTTGTTTTTCTTCCAAAGCTTACTCATGTCCTCCAGCGTCTTCCCTTTAGTCTCGGGTACCCAACGCCAGACAAAGATAGCGGCAGCGACACAGATTATTCCGTATAAGCTATACGCAAACATCGGACTGAAGTCATACAATGCCGGGAAAGTAGAAGATACGATGTAGTTGAATATCCATTGGAAAGCCACTGCAATAGCAACTGCTTTACCACGAATAGTATTCGGGAAAATTTCTGAAATCAATACCCAGCAAATCGGTCCCCATGACATCATGAAGAAAGCAGCGTATACGATGATGGAAAGTACCGGAAGGACACCTTTGATTGCCATGCTATCACACATTGCCACTGCAAATGCTCCTACAGCCATACCAATAGATCCGATAATCAGCAATGGTTTACGACCAAAGCGGTCTACCGTAAAGATAGCAACCAGCGTAAAGATAATGTTTACAATACCCATAATCACTGTCTGCATCATACCACCACCTTCGGCACCTGCATTTTCGAAAATACGCGGAGCATAGTAAAGTACTGCATTAATACCGATCGCCTGCTGGAATACGGACAGTAGGATACCGATCACAATCACTGTTACTCCATAAGTAAAGAGTTTTTCTGTTTTTTCCTGTGCAGTAGCCTTAATATCATTAAGAATTTCCTTAGCTTTATTCTTACCATTGATTTTCTCTAAAATAGAATAAGCCTTTTCTTCCTGCTGTACAAGAACTAGATAACGGGGAGTCTTAGGTACAAAGAACAAAAGCATACCAAACAAAGCAGCCGGGAAAGCTTCCGAACCAAACATATAACGCCACCCTTCCTGAACTGTCCACATATCGGACTCAGCACTTACTGACAGTACACCAGCGGCATCTTTCAGAATAATCGGATTCTGATGGTCACCCATAATCAGATAATTCACAAAGTACACAACCAACATACCAAAGATAATGGCAAACTGGTTGCACGAAACAAGGGTTCCACGAATATTGGAGGGAGCAATTTCAGCAATATACATCGGACATACCGCTGAAGCCAGTCCTACTCCGATACCTCCCAGAACACGATACAGATTGAATGCTATCAACAAATCCATATTCGGTTTTCCGTATTCGAAGAAAAGAACTTCCGGATAATAAGAGCCGAGTGCCGAGAGGAAAAATAACACAGCAGCAAGCCGCAATGAGTTACGACGTCCCAAACGCGAAGCAAAGATACCGGACAGAGCACCGCCAAGTACACAGCCAATTAATGCACTGGAAGAAGTAATGCCATGCATTACTTTATTATACTGAAAATCGGAAGCGGACAGAAAGAAGGCTTCGAGCCCTTTTTCCGCGCCGGATATAACCGCCGTATCATAACCGAAGAGCAAACCGCCCAAAATAGCAACAGAAGTAATCGAATACAAGTAGAGTTTACTTCCTTCGTTCGTTGTATTATTCATAGTTTTAAAAAGTGGATAAAGTAGTGTAGTAGTTGGATTAGAAAAAGTCAGGCGATAAAGCAGCAGCACTACCGCTGCTTTACCGCCTGTTTTAAATATTAATTAGCAATACATATTCAGAATTGCCTCATAAAGTTCTTGCTTGCCGCTAGTCTGTTTCGGTTCGCCTTTTGTTTTTGCATAAGCAACCACATCCTCCAGAGTCAGCTTGCCGTCTTCAAATTCTTTACCTTTGCCGCCATCGAATGAAGCATAACGGTCAGCCAGCATCTTCTTATAGGGAGATTCGTTAAGCAGAGCCGCTGCACTTTCGAGTGCACGGGCCATAGCGTCCATACCTGCAATGTGAGCGATAAAGATATCTTCCAGATCAGTAGAATTACGACGGGTTTTAGCATCAAAGTTCGTACCACCGGTACCGAGACCACCATTACGGATAATCTGCATCATAGCCTGAGTCAGTTCATAATTGTCGATCGGGAATTGGTCTGTATCCCAGCCATTCTGATAGTCACCACGATTGGCGTCAATTGAGCCCAACATACCATTGTCCACAGCAACAGCCAATTCGTGTTCGAAAGTGTGACCCGCCAAAGTTGCGTGATTCACTTCGATATTTACTTTGAAATCCTTATCCAGACCATGAGCTTTGAGGAAGCCGATTACAGTTTCCGTATCTACGTCATATTGATGTTTAGTCGGTTCCATCGGTTTCGGTTCGATCAGGAAAGTACCTTTGAAACCACGGGCACGGGCATAGTCACGAGCAATCGTCAACATCTGTGCAAGGTGTTCTTTTTCACGTTTCTGATCTGTGTTCAGAAGAGACATATAGCCTTCACGACCACCCCAGAATACATAATTCTCTCCGCCAAGCTCAATCGTTGCATCAATCGCATTCTTAATCTGAACAGCAGCACGAGCTACTACATCGAAGTCAGGATTGGTAGCTGCACCATTCATATAACGGGCATGACCGAACACATTAGCAGTACCCCACAGTAGTTTGATACCGGTTTCTGCCTGTTTCTGTTTTGCATAAGCTACGATTTCTTTCAGGTTAGCTTCGTACTCTTCTACGCTGGTACCTTCCGAAACCAAGTCTACATCATGGAAGCAATAGTATTCGATACCCATCTTCTGCATGAATTCAAATCCTGCATCCATCTTATCTTTTGCCGCCTGTATAGCATCTGCATTACTATTCCATGGGAATTGCTTTGTTCCGCCACCGAATTGGTCACCACCTTCAGCGCACAATGTGTGCCACCATGCCATTGCGAATCTCAGCCAATCCTTCATCTTTTTACCATTAATCACCTTCTCTGCATCGTAATAACGGAATGCCATCGGGTTCTTACTATCTTTACCTTCAAATTTAATCTTTTCAATTCCCGGAAAAAATTCTTTTGTTGCCATAATTCTTGTTATTTAAAAAGTTATTATATCGTTATTTATATTATATTTCCATCTGGCGTATGCGTCGGCATATTCCTGACGTTTAGCTATATTCGGTTCGATAACATCCAGTTTATCAAGAGTTGCAAATGCCTCATTATGATCTTTATAAATGCCTGCACCGATACCCGCGCCCTTCGCTGCTCCTACAGAACCGTCCGTATCATAAAGTTCGATAGTAGCTCCGGTCACTCCTGCCAATGTATCACGGAAGATGGAGCTAAGGAACATATTTGCATGTCCGGCATGAATCTTTTTGACCGGAATTCCCATTTGTTCCATGATGTCGATACCGTATTTAAAAGAAAATACAATTCCTTCCTGTGCAGCACGAATAATATGATGTTTGCCATGTGCATTGAAGTCTATCCCCCGAATGCTGCAACCTATCTCCTTATTATTCAGCATACGTTCCGCACCATTACCAAAAGGCAGGATGCTGATACCTGCGCTCCCGATCGGCGCCTTGGAAGCCAACACATTCATTTCATTGTACGAGATACCTTCGGGAGCTATATTTCTTTTTACCCATGAATTGAGAATCCCTGTTCCGTTGATGCAAAGTAACACTCCCAGACGCGTCTGTTCCGCCGTATGATTCACGTGCGCAAAGGTGTTGACACGGGATTGAGGATCATAATTCACTTCACCATTCACACCATAGACAACTCCCGATGTTCCTGCCGTAGAAGCGATCTCCCCCGGATTAAACACATTCAAAGAAAGCGCATTGTTTGGCTGGTCACCGGCACGGTAAGTAATCGGTGTTCCTTCCTTCAATCCCAGTTCTTTCGCAGCAACTGCATTCACATGCCCTTGTTCTGCAAAAGTCGGTTTGATATCCGCAATAAGTGAAGAGTCGAAGCCATAGTAATCCATCAGGAAATCGGCTATACGATTATTTTTGAAGTCCCAGAACATTCCTTCCGAAAGACCGGAAACAGTTGTGCAGATATCTCCGCTTAACTTCATGGCAATATAATCCCCTGGAAGCATGATCTTATATATCTGCTCATAGACAGCCGGTTCATTTTGTTTGATCCAAGCCAGTTTAGACGCTGTAAAGTTACCGGGCGAGTTCAGCAAATGAGAAAGGCATCTCTCCTCTCCGATTGTTTCAAATGCTTGCTGCCCAAAAGGTACTGCACGAGAATCACACCAGATAATAGCAGGACGTAATACTTGCTGATTCTTATCTACACATACCAGTCCGTGCATTTGATAGGAAATACCGATAGCTTTAATCTCAGCAGCACTCACTCCTGACTCCGCCATAATAACTTGCGTGGACAACTTCAGATTTTCCCACCAACTCTCAGGATCTTGTTCTGCCCATCCGGAATTAACTGCGATTATTTTCGCTTCTGTTTTCGGAAAAAACGCTGACGATACACATTTACCTGTTTCAGCATTGACCAGACTTGCTTTAACGGACGAGCTACCTATATCATAACCTAATAGAAACATGATGATTTTTAAAATTTTGAATTATATATTTGAACAGACAGCCTGTTCACTTATTACTTATTACCTACTACCGTCTCACCTTATTATATATCTTCTTATCAAATTTATAATAACGTGCTGCACGATGAGCTACCCCCTGCTGTTTTTCTTCCAAAGGAACTACATATTCCATCATCGCTATTTTCTTATGGAAATTGCGTACATCCACAGGCTTGTCATATACCAACTCAAAAAGAGTCCTCAACTGAGCAGCGGTAAATTTACGTGGAAGCAACTCAAACAGCATGGAAGGATTGAACTCCACAAACTGACGGATATAGGTCATTGCCTCTTTAATAATCAGATTATGGTCGAAAGCCAACGTCATCACATCTTTCAAGGCAATCCAACAGGCCTGATGATCATCCAGATTCTTGTCCAGTGCCCGATCTATTTTCACCATCGACAGATAAGCAATTGTCACGATACGTTCAACTTTTGACTGCATAGCCCGTTCCAGCCAACGTACATCCTTTGGATTACTGGTTCTGTTTTTAGAGCCGAATGCCTTGAATTGCATCAGGTTTACATTTCTGAGCCCCGTCAATTCATACAGTACACGTTGTGCTGCTTCATCCAAATCTTCATCCATATAGATAAGGCTACCGGGAAGTTTCATATCGTGATACACTTCACCATTATCTTCGCCCGCACGTTTTACAAGTAACACTTTGAGTTGTTCTCCGTCAAAACCAATCACTACACAGTCTACTGATATGTGATTGTTTGCCAAGGGTGCTTTTTTCTGTATACTTTGCATATCCTTTTCTTTAATACGGTGCAAATATAGAGGCACTTTATGATTCAAACAAGAACAAACAACATGCTATAAAACATTGTTTTTCATATATATACATATCATACAATCTACAATATGAATACTTAGTGTTATCTTCTGAATTACAATATGTATTTTACCCGTTCCGGCAACGAGTAATTGTATAAAGTACAAAAAGCGGAATGACTCTTTATTATCAGCACTTTTCATATTCACTCTTTGTCTTCTCCGGCAACGGACTTATTGTATTTCAAACGATATCCCATTTTGTATCTTGCCGTTTTTATTCTATCTTTGCCGGATAAATATTAAAAAATCTAAAATGGAACGTCATCCCGTCATTTTATCCATTGCCGGTTCCGATTGTTCGGGAGGAGCGGGCATTCAGGCAGATATCAAAACAATCTCGGCATTAGGAGGCTATGCGGCATCTGCTATCACCGCTGTCACTGTGCAAAACACTCTAGGGGTACGCGCCGTCCATGCAATACCACCCGAAATTGTTTGCGGACAAATCGAAGCGGTCATGGAGGACTTGCAACCTGTCGCTGTAAAAATAGGTATGGTTAACGATATTCAGATCGTTCATGTCATCGCCGACTGTATACGGAAATATTCACCAGAGCACATCATTTACGACCCGGTGATGGTATCTACCAGCGGCCGGAAGCTGATGACAGATGAAGCCATCGAAGAGATTAAGAAAAAACTTTTGCCGCTTGTCACATTAGTCACCCCCAATATCGATGAAGCAAAGGTGCTGACAGGCAAGAGCATCCAAAATACACAGGATATGCTGGAAGCTGCCAAACAACTCTCCGACAGTTATCAGACCCATATCCTGATCAAAGGCGGACATCTGGAAGGCGATCAAATGTGCGACCTCTTATATTCTTCGGATCACACCTATTATATATATGAAGAGAAAAAGATAGAAAGTAAAAACCTGCATGGGACCGGGTGTACCCTCTCCTCCGCTATTGCAAGCTATCTGGCAAAGGGATACTCGATGAAAGACTCCATCTGTCACGCTAAAGAATACATTACTCATGCCATCATTGCAGGCAAAAACCTGAATATAGGTCATGGCAACGGACCTCTGTGGCATTTTCCCGACTCCATTGCACAAATGTGTACATTTTGTGCGGTCGTATCATAAAAATCTGTAACTTTGCACCCGCATTTAAAAATCAATTAAATAATAAAGATATGAAAGCATTTGTATTTCCCGGTCAAGGTGCTCAGTTCGTAGGAATGGGTAAAGACCTGTATGAAAACTCAGCTTTAGCAAAAGAATTGTTTGAAAAAGCAAATGATATCCTCGGATATCGCATTACAGATATCATGTTCAATGGTACAGACGAAGATCTTCGTCAGACAAAGGTTACTCAACCTGCCGTATTCCTTCACTCTGTTATCTCTGCTCTTTGTATGGGCGATGATTTCAAACCGGAAATGACAGCCGGACACTCACTCGGTGAGTTCTCTGCATTGGTGGCTGCCGGTGCCCTGAGCTTTGAAGACGGATTGAAACTGGTTTATGCCCGTGCGATGGCTATGCAGAAAGCTTGCGAAGCAACTCCTTCTACGATGGCCGCTATCATTGCATTACCGGATGAAAAGTAGAAGAAATCTGTGCATCTGTTAATGCAGAAGGTGAAGTTTGCGTACCTGCCAACTATAACTGCCGGGACAAATCGTAATCTCCGGTTCTGTACCAGGCATCGAAAAAGCCTGTGAACTGATGAAAGCTGCCGGCGCAAAACGTGCTCTCCCATTAAAAGTAGGTGGTGCTTTCCACTCTCCGCTGATGGACCCGGCTAAAGTTGAACTGGAAGCTGCTATCAACGCAACAGAAATTCATACTCCCAAATGTCCGATATATCAGAATGTGGATGCACTTCCTCATACTGATCCCGCAGAAATCAAAAGAATCTGGTTGCCCAGCTGACTGCTTCCGTACGTTGGACTCAGTCTGTTAAGAATATGGTTGCCGATGGTGCTACTGATTTTACAGAATGTGGACCAGGTGCAGTATTGCAGGGTTTGATCAAGAAAATAGATGGTACAGTAAACGCTCACGGCATTGCATAAGCATCCGTAGATATACTTTACCATTTCTCAACGATAGAGCGTGTCGGCTAATTTGCCGACACGTTTTTATGCTTATTAGTAAAACATGAGACAATTAATATGCTGTAAAACACACCATTAGTATTCTCTACGAGCAAACATTCCGAATCTATCATTTGTTTTCATTATAGGAATCATTTATTCAAATTCGCGGACCATGAAAATACATGAATATCAAGCAAAAGAAATTTTCTCAAGTATGGGATCCCTGTTGAAGGCATACCCTATGTCGAACGGCTGCCGGTGCAGTGGCCGCATACAGGAGAATGGGCTCGGACAGAGTGGTTATTAAAGCACAAGTGCTGACCGGCGGACGGGGAAAAGCCGGAGGTGTTAAACTGGTAGATAATACAGAAGATACCTATCAGGAAGCTAGAAACATTCTGGGTATGAGTATTAAAGGGCTTCCTGTCAATCAGATACTGGTCAGCGAGGCGGTTGATATTGCCGCAGAGTACTATGTCAGCTTTACCATTGACAGAAACACACGCTCGGTCATCCTTATGATGAGTGCGTCCGGTGGTATGGATATCGAAGAAGTGGCCCGGCAATCACCGGAAAAAATCATTCGCTATGCTATTGACCCATTCATCGGTTTGCCGGATTATCTGGCACGCCGTTTCGCATTCTCGCTCTTCCCTCACATGGAACAAGCCGGCAGAATGGCCGCTATTCTGCAAGCACTCTACAATATTTTCATGGAGAATGACGCATCACTGGTTGAAGTAAACCCATTGGCTCTTACCGCCAAAGGCATATTGATGGCTATTGACGCCAAAATTGTTTTTGACGATAATGCTCTTTACCGCCATCCGGATGTACTGAGTTTGTTTGATCCTACAGAAGAAGAAAAGTAGAAGCGGATGCTAAAACAAAGGATTCAGCTACGTTCACATGGATGGAAATATAGGCTGTATGGTAAATGGCGCCGGACTCGCTATGGCAACAATGGATATGATAAAACTTCATGGAAACCCTGCCAACTTCCTTGATATTGGCGGTAGTTCGAACCCTGTCAAGGTGGTTGAAGCTATGAAACTTCTATTACAGGACGAGAAAGTAAAGGTCGTCCTGATAAACATTTTCGGAGGAATCACCCGTTGTGACGATGTAGCCATCGGTCTTATTCAGGCATTCGATCAGATTAAGAGTGATATACCTGTCATTGTCCGGCTCACAGGAACCAATGAGCATATCGGACGTGATCTTTTACGCAACCATAGCCGTTTTCAAATAGCTACAACTATGCAGGAAGCCGCTTTAATGGCTATCAAATCTTAAGATGAAATCACATAAAAATTGAAGGAACGATGAGTATATTAATAGATAAATCCACCCGTTTGATTGTACAAGGTATCACCGGTAGAGACGGGCTTTTTCATGCCAAGAAGATGAATGAATATGGAACGAATGTCGTTGGCGGCACTTCTCCGGGCAAAGGAGGTACGGAAGTAGACGGCATTCCGGTTTTCAATACGATGTATGAAGCTGTAGAACAGACACAGGCTAATACTTCCATCATCTTTGTGCCGGCCCGTTTTGCAGCAGATGCCATTATGGAGGCTGCGGATGCAGGCATCCGGCTAATAGTCTGTATCGCAGAAGGTATTCCGACTCTGGATGTCATCAAAGCATATCGGTTTGCCGAACAAAGAGGAGCAATGTTGGTTGGCCCCAACTGTCCGGGACTTATTTCTCCCGGAGAAAGTATGGTAGGAATCCTTCCGGGACAAGTCTTTCAGAAAGGAAATGTCGGTGTCATCAGCCGTAGCGGAACACTCACTTATGAAATAGTGTATCACTTAACGGCCAATGGTATGGGACAGTCTACTGCAATCGGCATCGGAGGAGATCCTGTGGTAGGTCTGCATTTCCTTAAGCTACTGGAAATGTTCCAGAATGATCCTGAAACGAAAGCAATTGTGTTAATCGGAGAAATCGGAGGAAACGCGGAAGAACAGGCCGCAGAATATATTCGCAGTCATGTAAATAAGCCTGTAGTAGCATTTATTGCCGGACAGTCTGCTCCTCCGGGAAAACAGATGGGCCACGCAGGAGCCATTGTTTCGGGAGGTTCCGGCTCGGCAAAAGACAAAATAGAGGCTTTAGAAGCTGCCGGTATACGAGTTGCACAAGAACCTTCGGATATTCCTAAGTTACTGAAAAGATAACAGAACCACACGGAGAAATAAAGCCTAAAACTCTATTTCTCCGTGTGGTTCTATTTTATACCAACATATCCCCGCGATGATAAAGTAATATCTGAAATTTACATTCCCTTTTTCACGCCTAACTTTATTAACAAAGCATTCATCGGATAAGCACAGAAAAATCCAAAAAGCATAGCCAGCTGCATCATAAACCAGAATATCCATGTGTCTTTAGGCAAAGGCTCATTGACAAATAAAACAAAATAAACGATTGCCATCCAGCCATACATTCCGATTTGCCAAGACAACAGAGAAAAGAAATCTGCTTTAAAAGCACGGGACAGTGCCTTTCCCGCCGATATCCTTTCCATCTCCCGTATAGCATAGAATTGAAAATAAACTCCGATGATCAACGCCAAAATAAAATCAAAGTACCCAGTTTCCTATAAGCTGACTTCCTGCAACGGTTACCGGGATATAATTAGTGAACCACTCTCCTATTATATCGGCCAATGTGCAGCCTGCTCCACAATGTAAAGCCGATAAAGCCACAGACTGCCAATGAGGACGTTTCATAGACATATCTCCCATCGACATATCCATATTCATGTCTTTCATACCGGACATATCCATTTTCATTTCACCACCTCCCATCTTCATGGGAGCACCTTGTCCGAACTTATTATAAGCCCATAAAGCTAAGTAACTTCCCCACAATGCAGTTAATATCCATACTGCATTCATTATCTTCATTGATTGTGGACGATGTGTCAGATCGATTGCTATGTGAACTGCAATTCCGATACCTGAACAGACTAAAACACGGCTAATAAATTGAGCATAATTGTATATTTAAAAGATTTTAGACTACAACAGCCCTTATTTATAAATAGTTCATCCCGTCCATTTTAAATTTATCCTATTGAACTATTCTCCTGGCAGTTTGTTTACAATTTTATTAATTAAATATTGAATTGTATGAGCAGACGTAGTCAATTAGAGCATGAAGTATCTGTTGCTCAGGAAAGAATCAAGAAGGCAGCCAAAGATACACCGAAAGATATCATAAAGTTATGGGAACAAGACTTGGTAGACTTGGAACTTGAACTCAATAACCTGGTAGATGATGAAGAAGATAACAATGAAGATTAATAAAAGAGGGTGCCACCGTGTGAGTGCACCCTCTTTATTTGTAGTATTTTTATAAGCAGAATGCTTTTATTGCTTATCCACAGTGAAAATACTTATGTACCAGTTCCAGCATTTCTTCCGGTTTGCCTTCCAGGTCGGCACGTAATGTTTTGTCCTCATAACTACGGAGCTTGCGTATAATACCGTCAATCATAGCCGGACTAAATACATTATATTGCTCGAAGACAGCACGTTGTCTTTGCAAACATTCGGCAGATGCCGCACAACTATCCGGCAATTGAGCCAATGCTTTCAGCTTATCCTCATTCTCTTTCTGATGGATGTTTACATTTACATACGTTCTCTTTGCAATGTCCAATGCCTGTTCTATCTCAAAACCATGACGGCAGGCAACAGCCAGTCCCGCAAGCAGCTGATACAAATCTGCCGAACCATCCGGAGAACGCATTTCTACCGTTTGTTTCTGGCTGGTATCAAAATGACTTTCGCTTTCCAATGGATTTGCCAAAGTACACATATCGGTCTTGGCAGCCCAGCCCAACGGCACACGCACTAATACAGAACGGTTGCGATCTCCCCAGCAAACATTGGTCGGTGCTTCCTGATGAGGAACCAAACGGAAGTAAGAAGTAGGATTGGTATTTCCGAAGGCTGTAATAGAAGGAGCAAGTTCCATCATTCCGGCGATTGCCTTACGGGCTGTTTCCGACAATACACCATCTTTCAGCATCTGATTTTGTCCGTCCTTTACAATACGCATGTGAACATGTAGACCTGACCCGGCTTTTCCAGCCGTAATCTTAGGCGCGAATGTCACATTATACCCATATCTGTATCCCAAGTTACGAATCACCCATTTGGCAATCATCAATTGATCTGCCGCATCTTCGGCACGAACAGGCAGGAACTCTATTTCATTCTGTTCATAAATCATGCCATCCAATGTAAAATTCCCAACCTCGGAATGACCATATTTTATCTGTCCACCCGTCTGAGCTATATACGACATACACTGTGTACGGAAATCGTTAAACTTAGCATACGGAGCAGATTCATGATAACCACGTTGATCTGTAGCCTGAAACATTCCTGTATCCGGCGAAATAACATAGTATTCCAGCTCACCCATCGCCTGAAACTCCATACCTGTGACATCAGTAAATGCTTTACACGCTTTATGCAAAGTATGTTCCGGAGAACTTTCCAATGGCTCTCCGTCTTTATTGAAGAAAGAACAAAGCATCGAAAGTGTCGGTATTTCTGCAAACGGATCGACAAAAGCTGTACGGAAACGAGGCACTACATACAGGTCGCTACTCCCCGCCTCTATAAAAGGAAACAGGCTGGAACCGTCCACCCGCTCTCCACAAGTAAGGATCGCATCCAAATAAGCCGCATTATTAATTACAAAATTCAATGTTTTCAGTCGCCCGTCAGCGGCAGGATACATGAAATTGACCATACGGATATTATTCTTCTGAATAAAAGAAATAATATCTGCCTTAGTAAACTCGGCGGCAGGCTTTTCCAAAGCAGCCACCAGACAGTTAGGATTCATTAAAAGTTCTTGATTCATCTTCTATCGGTTTGTTGTTAGTGAACCAAAGGTAAGAAAAAAATAACCGCAGACAATAAAAAGAGAGATAAATTCTTCGGGCTTTAAGAAATAGTCCGGCAGGATTTTCAGAAACGAAAGAAGGTGTGTTGGGATCACCAACACACCTTCTTTTTATATACTGATTGTTATTCAGTCAATTAGTTCCTCGGCAAAGCCTCTTTAACTACCATCGGACGGCCTACATATTCAGCACCGTTCAATTCTTTAATAGCGTTAGCTGCTTCTGTATCATCCGGCATTTCAATAAAAGCAAAGCCTTTTGATCTTCTTGTTTCACGATCTGTGATTAATTTAACTGAAGCAACTGCTCCATACTCTTCCATTACGTTTCTCAAGTCTGATTCCTTAACGTTATAGTTAAGATTTCCAATGTACAAATTCATAAAATACAAATATAAAAAATTAATAATTTCAATAACAAAGTTCTTTGGAAGTTCTTAATCAGAGATGGATATGCTCAATAAATGAGAAGATTCATGTGAAATAATCAAATCGAAATAAACCTTTTATTGTTTAATGATGCAAATAACGGCATTTTGCGGGAATAATACACTATGTTCCCTCCTTTTTCTTTTGCAAAATACCCTTTTTTATGAAATAAGACCAAAACTTAACGCATGGGCGTTCCTGCAAAAGTCTGTAATAAAGTCAGAAACCATATTGAATGCTTTGCGCAAACTCTATCCCAGTGATACCGGGCACCTGAATATCAAGGATATGATCAGAAATACCCCTATGACTTTTAATGCTGAATATAATGTTCGTTTCACTGACATAAGGCGATAAAGTGACTACTTTTTCAGAACTTATACTTCATTCCCATCGAAACATATACAGCCAGTTTGAAATAAGGGTCCGTATCTCTGGACATATCTTCGAAAAAGGTCTTCAGTGTACGTGTTGTGTAATAAACAATCTGGTTGCACGATAATCCTCCGGTAGCGGTTATGGCGAAAGAAGAACTAAGATTCAGTTCCAACTGTAATCCTACAATGATGTATTGCTGAGAGAACATGGCATCTTTCCCTTTCCACCAGTGCTAATGCGCCATTCATCTCTGCTACCAAACTTAGTTTCAGACATTTATTCAGATTCATTCTTGCCGATAGTTCCATCGCATTCATCATAGAAACTTTGATCTGATAGCGTCCCTCAGTGCTCCATTGCTCCGTATACCAAACGTATATTTTCGGACTTTATTCTTTGCTCCTTGCTTTTTTAGTTTAACTTTGTACGTAGATAAAATAACCAATTATGGAAATAAAAAAATTCATCGAAAACTATCGGGAAGCTTTTGGCGAATATGCTGAATTGCCTATCGTATTCTGGTACTCGGACATTCTTGAAAATGAAACGGGGAAAGTGAACGGATGCTTCTTTAAAAGCATGAGTAAAGTCAGGGAAGGTAATACCATCAGCCTGAATGCGGAAACAATTGGTTGCGGCGGCGGTAAGTTTTATACCGGATTCACCGATATGCCCGAGCACGTGCCGACGTTCGTATCTCTAAAGGAACGATATAAGCAGACGCCGGAAATGGTAAAAAGCTTTATTGAGCAACTGGGAGTACCAAGGGCAGAAAAGGAATATCTGCATTTTGCCCGTATAGATAAAGTGGAAACGTTCGATCATTTGGAAGGAATCCTTTTTCTGGCCAATCCCGATATATTATCCGGACTGACCACCTGGGCTTTCTTCGATAATAATAAGGAGGATACAGTGATTTCCACTTTCGGGTCGGGATGCAGTTCTGTGGTCACACAGACGATTCTGGAGAATCGTAAAGGCGGATACAGAACATTCATCGGATTCTTTGATCCTTCTGTACGCCCTTATTTTGAGGCTGATATACTGAGTTATACCATTCCGATGTCGAGATTTAAGGTGATGTATGAGACTATGCGCAGCAGTTGCCTGTTTGACACACACGCATGGGGAAAGATTCGGGAAAGAAACCATAATAGCTACAAAGAATAAGAATATGGATTTTATACTTCGTCCCTGGAAAGAATCTGATGCCAAAGCCTTGACAAGGCATCTGAATAATAAGAAGATATGGGATAACTGCCGTGACGGGCTGCCTTTTCCATATACAGAAACAGATGCTGATGCCTTCATTAAATACGCTTCGGAACAAGTGGAACAGAATGAATATTGCATCGAGGCGAATCATGAGGCAATCGGTAATATCGGATTCGTCCGCGGGACGGATGTCGAACGCTTCAATGCAGAAGTCGGTTACTGGATTTCGGAAACATACTGGAACAAGGGCCTTGCAACAGCTGCTTTAGAAAGAGCTATAGAACATTATTTTCAGCATACAGATGTAATACGCCTATACGCTACGGTATATGAACACAATGCTGCATCAATGCATGTGCTGGAGAAAGCAGGATTTCAGAAAACAGGAATACATCGTAAGGCTTGCTTCAAGAATGGCCAGTTCATTGATGCACATTATTATGAATTACTTAAAAATAAGTCGTAAGCCTCCTTGCTTTGTTACCGTATATATTACTGCCGACTATCTTTATACAGAACCTAATACATAGAACGAGAGGTCCCGATTCATCACGAACCGGAACCTCTCTATGAGTTATTACTTTCGAAGTTTTACTTTATCTCTTTAACTTCTTCTCCTTTTTCATTCAGAAGTACGGTTACTTCCTGGGCGTCTTTTGTAGTGATAATTACTTTATAAACCTTACCGGTTTCTTTTTCGGCAACATACGCTTCCTTAATGGTAGCATCTTCATAGCTTTTCGCTATTGCCTGTGTCACTGCTTCCGGCAAATCTTTCACTTCAATTTTTGTATACTCATCCTGTGGAGCTTGTGTCTGAGTTTCCACTGCCGGAGTGTTACTTACTTCCTGTGCGAATGCTACAGAACTACCTAATCCCAATACCAATGCTACTGCTACTAATACCTTTTTCATAATCGTAATTTTTTAAGTGTGAATGATAGAACTATTGTTTTTATTATCTCTTGTACTTAATATATGGCAAAGCAGATGCCAAACGTTTCACTCCGCCATATACAGCTGATAATCAAATATATAAATAGTAAACGAGATAAATATAACTGTGGAATTAGTGTGGAATTATGTGGAATCTGTTGATACATAATTGGGGAATTACTATTCAATACTCTTAACCTGGCAAGAACTGATTTCTTTATTCAACTGTTATATACCTATAACAACCTAATTATACAACAATGAAAAAAGAAGTCTTAAAAGAGCTTACAGCCAAACCGGGCAAAGAACATCATGTATCCGATTTCAATCCCTCATTTACTGCTGATATGTCCAAACAGGATGCCAAAGAACAATTAGTCCAAAATATAGAAAAGCTATCAGAACTGCAAAGTATGCTTTATGCACAAGACCGCTACTCAGTTCTGGTTATTTTTCAGGCGATGGACGCTGCCGGAAAAGACGGAACGATCAAGCACGTAATGTCCGGTATCAATCCGCAAGGGTGTCAGGTGTACTCCTTTAAGCAACCCTCTGCCGAAGAACTGGATCATGACTACTTATGGAGAATCAATCGTTCGCTCCCCGAACGGGGACGAATCGGAATCTTCAACCGTTCCCAATATGAAGATGTACTGATAGCCAAAGTGCATCCCGAAATCCTGTTATCCAGCAAGCTACCCGGAATACTAAAAGCGGAAGATATAGACAACGGATTCTGGAAACGCCGCTACCGGCAGATTAATGATTTTGAACGTTATCTGACTGAAAACGGGACGGTCATCATCAAATTCTTCCTGAACGTTTCGAAAGCCGAACAAAAGAAACGATTCATGGAGAGGCTGAACGATGAATCAAAGAACTGGAAATTCTCTTCTGCCGACGTCAAGGAACGGCAATATTGGGACAACTACATGAAAGCCTACTCGGATGTACTGACAGAAACTTCAACAGAGATTGCCCCGTGGTATGTGATTCCGGCAGACAACAAATGGTTCATGCGATATGCCGTCGGGCAAATTATCTGTGAACGCATGGAAAAACTGGACTTACATTATCCGCAGTTATCCAAGGAGGCGCTGGAAAGACTTGAAGAATGCAAGAAAAACGTATCCGATATTAATTTCTAAACAGGATACTTTCTCTGAGTTTAACGGGTTATTACTGTCGGGACTTGACAAAGCCTTTTTAATGTTGTATATTTGTATGCAGAAATAATAAACCTATAAAACCGTAACCAATGAAAAGAAGTCTGTCTTTCAACATACCTGCTGTAATGTATCACATGAACGGCAACATACAGTCAAGATTGATCAGTCCGTAAGGCGAGTACAATATTACAACAAGACATATCTATTTCCCTATAAAGAATAAGATATAAGTCATCGGTATATGAACTGAAGGCTGCGACTTCCATTGGAAGTCACAGCCTTTTTTGTTGCCAAATTTCAGCATAGCAAGCCATAAACGGGATTACATCGTTTATAATAAACTCAGATACCGTTTTACTAAAACTATCACAAAGTTTATTATAAACACAAACACCGATGATTCATAAATCATACATTTTTTTCATTGTTACCGGAAGGAGAAATCCACCGTTCCGATTCACGTACTTCAATGAATAAACAAAAAACGATAAAATAATACGTTTCATTGAAAATTTGCACTACTTTTGTAAACATCAAAGCCCAATCATGATTTGACCGGCTAAGAAATCATGAGACCGATTAAACTTTTTCGAACGAAAATAGTCTAATCTTTAAGATATCATCAATCTAAACATTAAAGTCATCAATGAAAATGGAAACATCCGCCAAACTCTATTCGCTGAATTACAGCAATGTGAAAACTTACCTGTTCGCCCTGTTATTCGTAGCAGGCAACATCGCACTTCCACAACTGTGCCACCTCGTTCCTTACGGTGGACCGACTTTATTACCAATTTACTTTTTCACCTTAATTGCCGCTTATAAGTACGGTTTTCAGGTAGGATTGCTGACAGCTGTTCTTTCTCCCGTCATCAATCATATCTTGTTTGCCATGCCATCCGAGGCCGTTCTCCCGATTATATTGATAAAATCAACCTTGCTTGCCGGTGCTTCCGCCCTTGCAGCACGTACCGTGAAAACCGTTTCTTTGTTGGCCATCCTTGGGGTAATACTCTCCTATCAACTCATAGGAACCGCTTTTGAATGGATGATCGAGGGAGATTTCTATATCGCAGTACAAGACTTCCGTATCGGCATTCCGGGTATGCTCATTCAATGGTTTGGCGGATACGCCCTGCTAAAGGCAATTGCAAAACTCTAAACTAAAAAAGAAAGATGGACAGAAGGGATTTTTTTAAGACAGTAGCTATTACTGGTGCCGCCATGACTATACAGCGTTCAGAGGCGATGGAAATACTGACTCAGACAATCAATAAGGCAAATGGTGACAAACCGGACCTGGTGGCCGTCATGGGCGGTGAACCGGAAGCCATGTTCCGTCGTGCTATCAGCGAGCTGGGTGGCATGAAGCAATTCATCAAACCCGGACAGAAAGTAGTGGTAAAGCCCAATATCGGATGGGATAAAGTGCCCGAACTGGCAGGAAACACGAATCCGAAACTGATCACGGAAATCATCAAACAATGTTTTGCCGCCGGAGCCAAAGAGGTCACCGTATTCGACCATACCTGCGACGATTGGCAGAAGTGCTACAAAAACAGCGGTATCGAAGCGGCCGCGAAAGAAGCCGGAGCCAAAGTTATGCCCGCCCACCTGGAATCTTACTACAAACCCGTTGATCTGCCAAAGGGACAAAAGATGAAGAAGGCGAAAATACATGAAGCCATCCTGAATTGTGATGTATGGATTAATGTCCCTATCCTGAAGAATCACGGAGGCGCCAACCTGACTATCTCCATGAAAAACCATATGGGTATCGTCTGGGACCGCGGCTTTTTCCACCAGAATGACTTGCAGCAGTGCATTGCGGACATCTGTACACTGGAAAAGAAAGCTGTGCTTAATGTCGTAGACGCCTACCGTATCATGAAGACCAACGGACCGCGAGGACGTTCCGCTTCGGACGTGGTGCTGGCAAAAGGTCTCTTTATCTCACCGGATATCGTAGCCGTAGATACAGCCGCAGCCAAATTCTTCAATCAAGTACGCGAAATGCCGCTGGACACCGTAGGTCACCTTGCCAAAGGAGAAGCACTGAAAGTAGGAACGATGGACATTGACAAACTGAATGTCAAGCGAATTAAGATGTAAACCACCATGTTAAGAAAGATACGTATCGGAATATCAGTCGTCCTTTTTACACTGATTACTTTTTATTTTCTCGATTTTGCTAATATTCTGCCGAACAGTTTTCATCGGTTGGCACATATACAGTTTGTCCCTGCCGTGCTATCTCTCAGCATAGGCATACTGATTGCGCTGATTGCGTTAACTCTGTTGTTCGGACGTATCTATTGCTCCACCATCTGTCCGATGGGAATATGGCAGGATGTTATAGCACGCATTTCAAAGTCTGTGGGAAAGAAGAAAAAAAGATATCGGTACAGTCCTGCAAAGAATATGCTGCGATGGATCGTGCTCGGAGTGACTGTGATTGCTTCCGTATGCAGTTTCTCAGTGGTATTGGGATTGCTAGACCCGTATAGCGCATACGGACGCATTGTAGTACATATCTTCAAACCGGTGTATATGCTGGGAAACAACCTGCTGGAATCCGTATTTTCCAGATTCGACAATTACACGTTTTATCAGGTAGATACCTCGGTATTAAGTATTTCTTCCCTTCTTATAGCGATACTGACCTTTGCCGCCATTCTTATATTGGCATGGAAACACGGACGCACGTGGTGCAATACCATTTGCCCAGTAGGTACGGTATTGGGATTTTTGAGCCGTTACTCTTTGTTCAAAGTCCGTATCGATACCGCAAAATGTAATAGTTGCGGACTTTGCGCTACCAAATGCAAAGCAGCCTGCATCCACAGCAAAGAACACGCTATTGACTATAGCCGCTGTGTAGACTGTTTCGACTGTCTCGGTGCCTGCAAACAGAAAGCGCTGGTTTACGCCCCTGCTTCAAAGGGACAACAACGTTCTTCCGCTACAGAAAAACAACCGGTGGCAACAGAGCCATCTTCCGTTGCTGCAGATTCTTCCAAACGTCGTTTTCTGCTTGCCGGACTGGCTACTGCCGGAGCAGCTCCCACGCTTCTTACGAAGGCGCAAGAGTCCATTGCGACGATGGAAGGCAAAAAGGCATACAAAAAAGAAAATCCTATTACTCCTCCGGGATCTGTCAGCCAGAAACGTTTCCAGCAACATTGTACATCATGCCATCTTTGTGTCAGCAAATGCCCGTCACATGTACTGAAACCCGCTTTCATGGAATACGGTCTGGGGGGTGTGATGCAGCCAACGGTCAGTTTCGAAAAAGGATTCTGTAATTTCGACTGTACCGTATGCAGCGATGTCTGTCCCAACGGTGCCATCCCTCCGTTGACGGTAGAGCAGAAACATCTCACTCAGATGGGGTATGTCGTCTTTATAGAAGAAAATTGCATTGTCCTCACTGACGGAACCAGTTGCGGAGCCTGTTCAGAGCATTGTCCTACGCAAGCCATTGCTATGGTACCCTACAAAGACGGACTGACTCTTCCCCACGTCAATACAGAGATCTGTGTCGGATGTGGCGGCTGCGAATACGTCTGCCCTGCCCGCCCGTTCCGTGCCGTATATATCGAAGGAAACCCTGTGCAGAAAGAAGCGAAACCTTTCAAAGAATCAGAAGAACATAAAGTTGAGATAGACGATTTCGGATTCTAGCAGCATCAGCCCCAAATATGGATAGCTTTCAGAGGATTGTATACAATTCAAAAAAACTATCCATTATATTCCTCCTACTTTCAATAAATTCACTAAATTCGTGGCGAACTAAAAAAAGAAAGTAACTCATGGAGGTATTCACAAATAACTGGAATAGCCGTAAATATCAGATAGGCTATGCTTTAAGCGGAGGATTTATTAAAGGATTTGCGCATTTGGGGGTGATGCAGGCTCTGCTGGAGCATGATATCAAACCGGACATTATCTCCGGAGTAAGTGCCGGCGCGCTTGCCGGAGTTTTTTATGCCGACGGAAATGAACCTCACAAAGTGCTTGATTACTTCTCCGGTCATAAGTTTCAGGACCTGACAAAGTTAGTGATCCCCAAGAAAGGATTATTTGACCTCTGTGAATTTATTGACTTTCTCCATACCAATCTGAAGGCCAAGAATCTGGAAGAGCTGCAAATCCCTTTAATCATCACGGCTACCGATCTCGACCACGGACGTATGGTTCATTTCCACCGTGGCTCCATAGCCGAACGTGTGGCTGCTTCCTGCTGTATGCCTGTCATGTTTGCTCCGGTCAATATCGACGGAACCAATTATGTAGATGGCGGATTAATGATGAACCTTCCGGTCTCCACCCTTCGCAGAATATGCGACAAGGTGGTAGCCGTCAACGTAAGTCCCATCATGGCGCAAGACTATAAAATGAATATCGTAAGCATCGCCATGCGCTCCTTCCACTTTATGTTCCGTGCCAACACTTTCCCCGAAAGAGAAAAATGTGACTTGCTGATCGAGCCATACAACCTCTATGGATATAGCAACACCGAACTGGAAAAAGCGGAAGAAATCTTCGGGCAAGGTTATAAGATAGCCAATGACTTACTAGACCAGACACTGGCGGAAAAAGGGAAAATATGGAAGTAATTCCTTACTTTCCCCGAAAACATTTATGATATGAAATAAAATCTACTCTATATGAACAACGAAAATAAAATGATTATCTATCAGGTGTTTACACGCCTGTTTGGAAACAATAACAACCATTGTGTCTACAATGGAGACATTACCACCAACGGATGTGGTAAAATGGCCGACTTCACCCTCAAAGCACTTGGAGAAATCAAGAAACTGGGTGCTACCCATATCTGGTATACAGGCATTATCGAGCATGCAACGGAGACGGATTACCGTCGCTACAACATACGTCCCGACCACCCCGCCATCGTAAAAGGTAAGGCGGGCTCTCCCTACGCCATCAAGGATTATTATGACGTAGATCCGGACTTGGCAAACGATGTGCCGGAACGAATGAAGGAGTTTGAGAATCTGGTACATCGCACTCACCGTTCCGGACTGAAAGTTATTATAGATTTTGTCCCCAACCACGTGGCACGCCAGTATCACTCGGATGCACAACCGGACGGCACTACCGAACTGGGAGCAAACGATGACCCGAACTACGCCTTCAGCCCGTACAATAATTTCTACTATATACCGCAGGCCGAGTTGCGTGCCCAGTTCGATATGAAAGAAGGTGCAGCAGAGCCTTACCACGAATATCCGGCCAAAGCCACAGGTAACAACCGTTTTGACGCTACACCGAACATCAACGACTGGTACGAAACCATCAAGCTGAACTATGGAGTAGACTATCTGAATGGCGGCACTTGCCATTTCTCGCCGACTCCGGATACCTGGATAAAGATGCTGGACATTCTTTTATTCTGGGCCTCAAAAGGTATCGACGGTTTCCGCTGCGATATGGCGGAAATGGTTCCTGTAGAATTTTGGGAATGGGCTATTCCACAAGTAAAGGAAGCGCATCCGGAAATTCTTTTCATTGCTGAGGTCTATAATCCTAACGAATACCGTAATTATCTGTTCCGTGGGAAATTTGACTATCTATATGATAAGGTCGGTTTATACGATACACTCCGCAATGTAGCTTGCGGCTACGAATCCGCGGCATCCATCACCCACTGCTGGCAAAGTCTGAACGGAATAGAAAAGCAAATGCTGAACTTCCTGGAGAACCACGACGAACAGCGTATCGCTTCCGATTTCTTTGCAGGAGATCCACGTAAAGGAATCCCTGCTCTGATCGTTTCTGCTTGTATGAACACCAATCCTATGATGATTTATTTTGGTCAGGAGTTTGGAGAACTGGGAATGGACAGCGAAGGTTTCAGCGGAAGAGACGGACGGACTACGATATTCGATTACTGGAGCGTGGATACTATTCGTCGCTGGCGCAACGGCGGTAAGTTTGACGGCAAAATGCTGACCGAAGAACATAAACGCCTGTACAGCATTTACCAAAGAGTACTGACGTTGTGTAATGAAGAGGCAGCCATTGCCAAAGGAGTATTCTTCGATCTGATGTACGCCAATAAAAACGGATGGCGTTTCGACGAACATAAGCAATATACTTTTATGCGAAAGTATAAGAATGAATTGTTGTTTATCATCGTCAATTTCGATAGCCAGCTGGTCGATGTAGCAATCAATGTGCCTTCTCACGCGTTTGATTTCTTACAGATACCACAAATGGAAAAATATCAGGCTACAGACTTATTGACCGGTGCCAAAGAGGAAATCTGTTTATTGCCTTATAAAGCCACTGAGGTTTCCGTAGGGGCCTATAACGGGAAGATTCTGAAGATTACATTCTGATGCCTGCTGCTCTGATTGGAGCCAGATAAGATTATAAAGTTCAGGCACGGATTACGCGGATAAATACGGTTTTTAGTTACTCAACTCTTTAAACCGTGAAATCCGTGTAATCCGTGCCTAAAAAGAATTATAAATTATACCTTTAGCTCATACTCAAACCTTTTACAAGTTAATTCCACCCACGCATTATACCTATTTATTTCCCTTAACTGATTTATTCCCCCCAACTGAAAACAAAAATTCTCAAAGGCTGTTTAGTTAGATAAATAATTTCCTAAACCAGAACCTTATGAAGAAAATTAGTTTTTTGGCAGTCATATTATTATTGTCTGTATCTGCCTTCGCAATCTTACCTCCCGGCAATATACAGGCTACCTTCAAAAAGATGTACCCCAAAGCCAACGGTGTAGCATGGTCGCAGGATGATGGCTACTATTGCGCTAACTTTGTCATGAATGGATTTACTAAAAACGTCTGGTTCAATACGCAGGCTCAATGGCAAATGACACAGACGGATCTTGTCAGTCTCGACCGGGTGACACCTACCGTATACAATGCCTTTGTATCCGGTCCTTATGCCAGTTGGGCAGTAAATGATGTAACCATGGTGGAGTTTCCTAAATGGCAGGCAATCATCGTCATTAAGGTAGGACAAGATAATGTAGATATCAAATACCAGCTCTTTTATTCCCCGCAAGGAATGTTGCTAAAAACCCGCAATGTCAGTTATATGTACGACATTCTCGGTCCGGGAACATTCTTATAGAAAAAAGCCCTTGCCAAACATCAAATGCTCGGCAAGGGCTTTCTTATTTTTTATTCCTTGAGTTATTTCTTCTTTCTCAAAACAACAGCTGTACGTGCAGGAATATAGAGTTTCAGCCACTCTTTCTTTTCCTTCTTATACAACGGATCGGCAATCGTGAAATGAACTACTGAATCATCTGCAAGACCATTTCCGCCAAATGCAACATTATCCGTATTCAAGATTACTTCATAAGCTCCCGGAGTAACAAGGAAACCATAATCCACAAAAGACTGTTTCGGATTGAAGTTAAATACAAATATCAGATCCTTACGTCCATAAGCCAATACCTGATCACCATCATTATGCCAGATCTCCTGAACCGGAGTCGCCTGAAAGTCTTTCACACTCTTAATCACTTTCAGCATCTCAGCATCAAAGTCTCCCATATAGTGATAAGCCAGATTCTTGTTATCTACCAGATCCCACTGACGACGGGCATACTTACAAGACCATCCATTACCTTCACGCGGGAAATCGATCCATTCGGGATGCCCGAACTCATTACCCATAAAGTTCAGATAACCGCCATTGATCGTCGAAGATGTCAGCAAGCGGATCATCTTATGTAAAGCGATTCCGCGATTGACTACATAATTCTCATCGCCTTTCTGCATATGCCAATACATATCGGCATCAATCAGACGGAAAATAATAGTCTTGTCTCCTACCAATGCCTGATCATGACTTTCCGCATAAGAGATCGTCTTTTCATCCTGACGACGGTTGGTTACTTCCCAGAACATACTGGAAGGTTTCCAGTCCTCATCAATCTTTTCCTTGATAGTCTTGATCCAGTAATCAGGGATGTTCATAGCCATACGGTAATCAAATCCGTAACCGCCATCCTCTACTTTGGCCGCAAGTCCCGGCATACCGGAAACTTCTTCAGCAATAGAGATAGCCTTCGGATTGACCTGATGAATCAACTCATTCGCCAATGTCAGGTAGCAAATGGCATTGCCGTCCTGATGACCATTGAAGTAATCTCCGTAATTACAAAATGCTTCTCCCAACCCATGGCTATAATACAACATAGACGTCACACCGTCAAAACGGAATCCGTCAAACTTATATTCTTCCAGCCAGTATTTACAGTTGGACAACAAGAAATGAATCACTTCATTCTTGCCATAGTCAAAGCAGAGTGAATCCCATGCCGGATGCTCACGGCGAGCGCCGGGATAGAAATACTGATTCGGATCACCGGCAAAGTTACCCAAACCTTCCACTTCGTTTTTCACCGCATGAGAATGGACAATGTCCATAATAACGGCAATACCCATCTCATGAGCAGCATCAATCAGCGCTTTCAGTTCGTCGGGCGTACCAAAGCGGGAAGAAGCAGCAAAGAAACTGGATACATGATAGCCAAAACTACCATAATAAGGATGCTCCTGAATGGCCATAATCTGAATACAGTTATAGCCTTCCTGTGCTATGCGTGGAAGTGTTTTTTCGCGGAATTCATTGTATGTGCCTACTTTTTCCTCCGGTTGCGCCATTCCGATATGGCATTCATAGATCAACAAAGGATTCGTAGCAGGCTTGAATGTCTTTTTCTTGAATTTATATGGCTTTTCCGGTGCCCAGACTTGCGCACTGAATATCTTGGTCTGTTCGTCCTGCACTACCCGTGTAGCCCATGCAGGAATGCGTTCACCTTGTCCGCCATCCCAATACACATTCAACTTATATAAGTCTCCGTGCTGAATGGCATCTGCCGGAAGATTGATTTCCCAATTACCGTTTTTCAGTTTTTTCAGCTTATAAGCAGCTTTCTCTTCCCAGTTGTTGAATGTACCTACCATATAAATATGAGTAGCATTCGGTGCCCATTCGCGGAACGTCCATCCTTTGGGAGTACGGTGCAGACCAAAATAAAGATAGCCTGATGCAAAGTCCGAAAGAGTTTGTTTTCCTTTATTGGTCAGCTCGGCTTCCTTGTTCAGTGCATACTGGTGACGACCGGTAATGGCATCTGCGAAAGGTTCCAGCCAGGGATCGTTTTTGATAATGTTGAGTGTCTCTTTCATATCAGAATTGAATTAGGTTTATGCTTTTACTTTTACGATCACTTTCTTCACTCCGTCGGGAGTAATGCCGGGAGCATGTCCGTCTTGCGGGAAGAAGATGGCAAACATTCCCGGTTTCACGGCTACGTATGTTTCTGCCAGTCCTTCAAAGAAAGTAATATCTTTTTCTGCATTGTAAGGAGCGTCAGCAGGCACACAATCTTTGGCAGCAGTATACCCCATCACTTCTGTTCCCGACAATGGGATCTGAATATCAATAAATTCATTATGCGTTTCCAGTTTCGCCTCTTCCTTAGTCTTAGGCTTTGTCTGTGCGATATTCACTAGCAGATCTTTTCCTTTCAGTTCAGTCTTGCCTATTTCCATGGCTTGAAGGTCATGAGATTTCAAGAACTCAATAGCTTGTGCAAACAAAGGATTCAAAGACGCGTATTTTTCCAGATTTTCTAAAGTATCTACTACCATATGAGTTTAATTTTTAAGTTTATATATTTAGGTATTATTTTATTCAAAATCATCAATTGTGTAATTGATGAAATCGGCAAATCTCTTAAACTGTCGGAATGCTTTCTCTATCTGCTCCATCATGTCCGCCCGAGTGAAAAAATCATCGGGAACAAGATAAGAACAGACAAACTGTCTGCACTTCAGATAATCAATATATTTAAAATCTTTCGGGAATCCCTTGGGAGCCGTCTTCATGAAGTCCTCTCCCACCACAGGGAAATATTTTTTGAATTCGGGATCTTCTACAATGGAGATATACTCTTCCACATTGTCATAAATGGCTTGGCGGACAGCTTTCAGTACGTTGGGAGGCAAACAGAGGCTTCCTCCGGCAAGCATACTTCCGTCAGGCTGCAGATGCACATAGTATCCGCAATGATCGGATTTCTTGCCTTTGGCATTGATATAGCCGCCAAAATGTATCTTATAGGGTGTCTTATCCGCAGAGAAGCGGGTATCCCGATAAATACGATAGGTACAATCTTTGGGCTGGATTCCTCGGATTGTTTCATCGAACAAAGAGATGCGGGCGATTACTGTTGCCAGAAAGTTATCAAACTCGGCACGGGCTACTTCATATTCTGACCGGTGCTCATTGAACCACTCACGATTATTATTCGCAGAAAGATCTTTTAAAAACTGAAAGATAACGGGTATGTTCATCTTCATCATTTTCTATTATTACCCTACAAACGTACAAATTTTATTTCATATAAACTACAAAACGCAACAAAGGACATAAAAGCATCGGCCTGGTAAAACCGATGCTCTAACACATTTATCAAAAACAGACTCTTCTGCTTCTGATGTACTCTAAGCTTTCACAAGTGAAGTACAATCTCTTTAATTAATCTTTATCTAATACTATGAAAACACATAAATATAACAGATAAAAAGAGGCTTTGTTCAACGGTTCTGTATATAATTCCGTTAATTTTAGTTATAGAATAAAATGTTTTTCATTGACAGGTATGATGAGCCGCTTCCAGTCGATCATCGCATTGAACAACATGATATGGGAGTAATCGCCCAATTGCGCCTGCCGGATATCTTTCTCCACAATGAACCGATTATCCAGCAGTTCCGCACGTTTCGTCCCCTGAAGCAAGGGATGGGCCGGAGTATACCATGTATGTCCGTCATACAGCGCTATGTTGGCAATGGAGGTATCTGTCAGATATCCGTCTTTCACTATCAGAATATCGTCTGCCTTCCTCTCCGGGCAAACAGTTCATTCAGTTCTCCCCGATTGGTACTCTTGTAACTATAATCAATAGTGTCCGAAACAACCGGACGCAAGGAAGAAACCATTCTCATTTGATAAGGAGCATATCCGACTTCTTCGATTTCCTTACCGTACACAATCCGGCACTTCCAGATGCCGGACAGAGACGGAGGAGATATAAAGCCGGACAAATCAATGGGAGCCGCTTCTTTCCAAAAGGCGGCACGAGTCCGGTTCATGCGTGCTGTGTGATACGACAGATTATACACCTGTCCGTCTTCTATGCGAATCGTTTCAATAAATTGGCACATATACTTTTTGTTTCATTTCATGATATTCACTTTCCACTTCACTGCGGCAGGTTATTCCGCCTCCGCTCTTAAAATACATTCTGTCGCCTTCCTGCTCCACAAAACGTATCATAACGGCACTATCAAGGCTGCTTCCATCGAAATACCCCATCACGCCCGTATAGAATCCTCTCTCGTACGTCTCGGCTTCACTGATAATCTGCATCGTCTTTTTCTTGGGAGCTCCGGTGATAGAACCGGCAGGCAAGAGCTTGAAAAGAATATTTCCCAGACTTTCCCGATAATTATCAGGCAAAGTTCCCTGTATCTCAGAACTCGTCTGAAGAATAGTTCCGCGATTCGTCTGCAACTTATCAATATACCTGTATCGGGACACAGATACCCGATCGGCCACTATGCTTAAATCATTGCGGATCAAATCTACGATAGTAGCATGTTCGGCAGCCTCTTTCGGATCATCCATCAGCTGCCGGACAGCCGAAGGCAATGATGCATCAAGAGTACCTTTCATCGGATAAGAACTGATTTTTCCCTGTTGGATTCTGACAAATATCTCGGGAGAGAAAACAGTGAACTGATCCCTGACCCACAATTTATACATTGCTTTTGAACGGAAGAAAATATCTTTCAGACTAAGGTTGGTCTCTATCGGCGTGCGGCATGTCAGATTGGTCAGAAAGCTGTTTCCGGCAAATATATTCCGTTGGACAATATCAAATGACCGGCGGTAACTATCGAAAGATTCGGGATAAGAATTCCAGTGGACAGGTTCTTCAAAACAAGAAAGCACATCCTTCGATGAAGATTGGTTGGTAAACCCATTCAGGTTATATACTACTTCAGAAGGGTCAACAGAGGCAACTTCTTCAATATAAGATGCATCCTGCAAATAATTAATAATAAAAATAAAAGGCCGGCAGGATTGCCCTAAATGGTTTATTTTCCGAATCGTTTCTTCTCTTGTATATAATTGCATAAAGTCTTTCTTTTTGGGAAAGCAAAAGTACGCAAAAAGTAGATCATTCAAAAAAAGAAGCAATAAAAAAGGGTTGCCAAAATGTTCCCCGGCAACCCTTTCTATCTGGAATTGGTAGTTTACTTCATAGCTGCCTGCACTTGAGAAAGCATAGTTTTAGACTTTGTATCTTCCGGAGAAACTTTGGTAGCTTCTTCCAAGTAACCTATAGCTTCTTTAAATCTGCCATCTGCCTTTTCCTTTTCTGCAGCATATTTGTCTGCATCAGAGTTTGCCAAAGGAGCAGCCTTTTTCAGGATATTCGCACCGTCGTTATAGCATAAAACGCCCAGGCTATACAAAGCATTGGTTTTATATGTTTTATGATCCAAAGGAATCACTTTCTTAAAGCATTCTTCTGCTTCTTCCGCTTTTCCGGCTTTCTGCGCAGCGATACCTGCTTTCAGGTAGTGGAGACCATAGTTCTTAATCATTGTTTTATTGTCCGGGTCTACTTTCAGACCTTCTTCCAAGGTAGCAACATACTCGTCAGTCTTCTTCATAGCATCCAGTGCCAGCGCTTTACGGGCATAAGCATTACCTATATTGAATTTCTTTTGAATAGCAATATCAAAGAAAGTCACAGCTTCTGCATACTTTTTCACTTCATCTGCAGCCATACCACAGTAATAAGCGATTGCAGAATCCTGGTTATTCGTTTGTTTCAGATACTCGCTGAATTTAGCATAAGCTACGGGATAGTTCTTGGCATTAAAAGCGTCGCTTCCTTCTTTTTTCAATTGGCTAGGGTCAGTTTGAGCGAAAATGTTAGTCACAGTAAGGCAAAATGCAAATAAAAAAATCAATTTCTTCATAACTTTATTGTGTTTTTTAGTTGTTAATCGTCCAAAAGTATAAGTAATAACAGAGAATCGCAACATCATTTTACCTTTTTTGAGCTTTTTGAAACCTATATAACGTTCGTTATTCTTCGTAAAAATAGATTTGCGAGTGTCCGGCAGGGAGGAAAAAAGACACTCCTTCCGCCTCAATAATTCAGCGAAAGGAGTGATATTCAAATAGTTTAGTTATTGGTCAGATAGCGTTTTTATTAGCATATTCGGAAAACTCACAGCCAAAAGTATCCACCAGATAATTATCCAGATCATCTGCCTTGAAAGCCAGATGGGTCAGATTCGTCTTGACATTTTCCGAATAATCGGAGAATATATCAGATATATGCACACGATAAGAAAGATAAATCTGATTTCCATCCAGTCCGAAACGATAAGGAGCAATCTCTGTCTGAAGTAAATAGGTCAGCACAGGTTCCAGATTCTTTTTTGGCAGAATATTCAGCGGAGAGGTGGCAAACAGATAAGAACGGTCGTACACAAACATACGTATCTCCGAACTTCCCTTATAGAATTTCCAGCCTTCGTATCCCACACGTGCCAATACCGGATTGATTCCCATCGCTTCAATGGCTTCTTCGCAGAATACAGCCAGATCGGTCAGTCCCCTCTCTTTAAAAATTTCTTCCGGCAACTTGTCACCGCAACAAGGGCAATATTCATCTTCTTCGGAAATGAATTCATCGCAACTATTACACTGCACATTGAAAACAGAGCGGTCCAGACTTTCTATATTCTCCAGTACCTTTTTCAGTGTATCCACAGGGATACCAAATCCCATATTATCCGCATCGGTGATCTTACTGGCGGTAATGGCGATCAATTCACCACGTTCATTGAACATGGGACCTCCGCTATTTCCCGGATTGACCGCAGCATCCGTCTGAATATAATAACTGTTGTTAATCAGCTGTCTGGGAGAAGAAACCGTACCTTCAGTCACTGTGAACGGCATACCAAACGGATAGCCGGCCACGTTTATCTTCTGTCCGATCGCGACTTCTTTCAACTCCGATAACCGGATATCCGGAAGAGCAGAAAAATCCCCTTCCACCGACAGCAAAGCAATATCCAATACGGAATTTACCATAACGACCCTGGCCAGAAACGAATTCTTATCATTATCCTGGATCGCTACCTGACGGAATCCCTCTACTACATGATAATTGGTAACAAACAGATCATATTGTTTCAGATAAAAACAACTGCCGCAGCCACCGGCATGATTCACTTTATAAATGGCATTGTATATATTCTGTTCCATAGTCTTGTTCTTTATTTGTTAGTGTCCTCTTCCGTATTGTTATTGTTGCCATACATACCGGCCATCATCTTTTGCATATTCTCCATAGCAAGTTGCTGCATCTTCTGTATTTGCTCCATATCAATATTCTGCATCGCCTGCTGCATCATTTCCTGTTGCATCTGTTGAAGCTGTGACGTATCGAAGCCCATTGTTTCTCCGTCTTCGTCACCACCTTCTTCGTCATCATCTACATCCAGTTCTCCTTCCATGATATTATCCATCGCTTCATATAATATCGGAGCAGCTTCTTCCCATGACATGGCAGAGGTAGCCTTCATTGCTTTCACAACTACCGCATTCACATCATTCTGCACATTATTATAATAGTACAATTCATAGAATTTATTAATAATAAGCAGGCAGCAAACGATGAAGTCACCTGATTCCAATGCCGAGCCGGCTTTCTCGTATGCATCTTCAAAGTTATCCTGAATGTTTTTCAGTACGGAACGGCGTCTGTCCGAAATGAAAGTTTCAACAAAGTAAAGATCGGCAGCCAGTTGCTCCTTCGTCATTTCCTGAAGGCGTGTGACAACAGATTTGGTACGGGATACGATCTCCGGCAACGGCATATCCTCCCGCCCATGATCTGTAATCGCTTTATCAAGATCATTCAGCAGTTGACCCTGCGGACAGACAAAATAGCATATTTTAAGAAGCGTACTGGATAATATATTCCAGGCATAACCATACTTTCGTTCTGTCTCAAAGTATTTTACAGCGTCCATACATTCCTGGCAGGTCTGCTGAAGAGCTTTGTATACGTTATCTACCGTTTCATCATCGTATGGAGTAATTTTGGGCTCATAAATACGCTCGGCCTTGAACTTAGTCACAAATTCATCATCATATTTATCACCTATCCGACAGATTTCTTCAAGCACATAGTATATCTTGTAAGGATTGCATAAAGCCACCGGACAATGAAAGTCAAAGAACAACTTATCATTCTGCAAAGAGATACATGCTAATGTCAGTTCTGTCAGATTCAAAGCTGCCACCTGGCGCAGCAAAGGAATCCTCCCCTTTTCCGGCAACAACAGAAATGGAGCTGTAATATTCAACTGGTCACCCTCCAGCCTCAGATAGACCATAATGGAACCATGAGGCACGGCAAACTCCGTTCCTTCGGCATTACCAAATTTGCTGCGTAACTCCGGATCAATATAATCCAGCAACAGATAAAAAGACTGTAAGCGCTCTCCCTTTTCAAAGGCATCTGTACTCTTCTCAAAAGCTTCTACATCCACCTTGCTCTGTGTAGAAGCAATGATCGGACTATGAAAACTCAGTGTTTGTTTCATAATTCTAATGTTTGGTTTAACAAATTATTTCATTCTCATTCTTAACCATTTAAAAGTCCCGAAGCACAGCCTCCAATGTCGTTTCCTGCGCTATCCCCATCTTTTCGGTACGAATTCTTTTCAGTCTTTTCTTCACCGAATCTTTCTCCAGATGCATGATCTTAGCAATATCAGTCTGCGAAAACTGCATTTTCACCATACAGCAATACCGCAAATCCTCCTCATTCAGTGCAGGATACTGATTCTTCAGACGTTCTGTAAAATTCAGGAAGATACTGTTGGCATTCTTGAATATAACTTTCCAGTCCTCATTCTTGAGCATTATATTCTGCTGGGTCTTTGGATTTTCAATCACAGGAATACAAGTTTCATTCAGGCGCTTAAAGAACTCAACCTTTAGTAAAGCCTCTTTTTCCCGAATCTGCGCTTCCCTTTCCTTAGCTTCCGACAAGTCTTTTTCTGCCTGTAGTTTTTCTATTTCACGGTACTTCAACAACTCCTGCTGATGGGCAATCTGTCCTTTCTGACGCAATACTTCCTGTTGTTTCCTTTTATATAAAAAGAAGTAGATGCATACCCCTAACAAAATCGCCAGGCAACAAACAATAGTCACAACGTACAGTTGCAGCTTCCTTTCTACCGCCTGTTGCCAAAGACGGGTATTGGCTTTTTTCAATTCATCATTGTGATAATTCCGGTGCAAAGTCAGTAAACCTTCCTTATCTCTCTCCTCTATGAGCCTATCCCGCAAGTCAGCATGTCGGTTCATATAATAATATGCCGAATCCATCTGCCCGGTAGCAGCATAAATTTCAGCCTTAGCCAAAGACTTTCGAGTTGTATATTGTATATCTGTTGTATCTTCCACCGCTTTATTAATGTAGTAGAAAGCAGAATCATACTGATGCAGTTCAGTCAGTGTGTTTGCCTTATTTATATAATGATCATAGATATATTCATTTTCCTCTCCGAAAAGTTCAAATAGAATAGCCAAATCTTTATCGCGATACATCAACGCCTGTTTATAGTCCTTCATTGCCATGCAAAGATGGGCATGCTGTGAATAAATATGTGATAATGTCCGGACCAGATTCTCTTTCTCAGCCAGCTGTATCGCTTGCACAGAATATTTATAGGCGCTATCCAGTTGATTTGTCTGCATAAATCCGTGAGTGATATATGGCAACAGTGCACAGATATACAAAGGATTACCAATCCGTTCGGCATAAGGTAACGCTGCCTTCCCCAACCGTAGTTCCTCGTCAGGAATCAGTCGCAAGTTGAAAAGACGACTCATTTTATACCTGACCATGAACTGAAGTTCATCGTTATCACTCTCTCCCAGCCAATCGATTGTCTTTAGGAAATTATGCAGGGAAGCTTCCGAATCTTCATTATCCATTGCTACCAGACCGGCATTATAATAAGCCAGTGCCGCATGAGCAGAGTCCTTCGTACCTTTATAATAATCGATTGCAACAGATATAAGTGAATCACTTTTATGCCCCTCATCAGATGACTGATTAATCACTTGCGTCATTAGCAGCGCATATAAAGCGCCATTTGAATCCGACAGCCTCTCCGGATACTGAATTTGGCGAAGCAAAGAAAGGGCGCTGTCCGGTTTCAGCCTGATTAATTGTTCGATAGATAACAATCGGTCGGCTGTATGACGACAAGCACTCAATAAGAACCCTAATAATATAAAAAGTAAAGTTTGTCGTAAATGCTTCATGAACAAAAGGTTTATGTTTCCCAACTAAAGAGACGAATCTCTGAATGCAAATGTAGGAATAATAATGAGAGTTGCTTTATAAAATAGGGGGTATAAATATATTCTTAATTAAATCAAATATTTGCCTGTTTATCAAATCAATATAGTATACAGTAAAGGGGGACATAGGGGGACATTTACTGTTTTATAGGGGATAATCGCAATATGAAACCACTCAGAATTCAATAAAATTGATGTACCCCAAACAAAAGAAAAACGTTGACTATTATTAAATAATCAACGTTTACATCAGTGATTCCGAAGCGATTCGAACGCTTGACCCACGCCTTAGAAGGGCGTTGCTCTATCCAGCTGAGCTACGGAACCATCCTTATTTGCGGATGCAAAGGTAGTGCTTTTTGCGAGAACTCAAAAACTTTTCGACACTTTTTTATTCATATTTTTCTTTATAGCTAGAAATCAGTAATTTATAAAAGTACTATTCAGAACCCTGTTCTAGGGTTGAATTATTTTTTCTTATCCCGATATCCCATATATCATATATCTTATTTATCTTTGTGCACCGTTAAATATAAAATCAAAAACTATGTTGAGTCGTATTATCGTATTGGTCATAGCCGGAGTTGCTGTCGTTTATATCGTCCGCTTTATAGATAACTTCTTGTCCCAGCACAGAAGAAAATATTAAATAAGATATATACCTATCAGGAGAAGTTCATTTAAAACTTCTCCTTACGTTCAAATTCACCTTCCTCGGTGTAATACTTCCATGTGCCTTTAGGCTGATTATTTGAATATTTCCCACGAAGCTTGAGCTTTCCATTTTCGTGATATTCACGATAACGTCCGTGACGTTTTCCTTCTTTCACTTCCGCTTCGCTTTTCAGTGCTCCTTCCGGATAGAACTCACGCAGAACATTTCCTTCAAACTTCTCAATATAGAAACGCTTTAACTCGCTCATCTGCTCCTTTTCGGTCACAGCCTCTTCGTCCATATCCTGATCTTCCTCATCGCTGACAACGGCAACTACCTCTTCCGGCTCGTATGGACGGTAATCCATCACATACTGCAGAGAAGCCAGATTGTTATCTCCGATCACCTGCATCGTCCAGTAAGGGAATGAATACAAGACATCTTTATTCGATTGTATTTCATTCCATGTAGCAGGATTCATCATAGGTTTCAATTGTGAGTAGAACTTGTGCATATCTGTATACAAGAAGATTGTGGAACTTGATTTCATATACGAATAAGCATCCTTAAATCCTGCATTATTCTTCAGTAAATTCTTCTGCTCATAGTCTTCTACAAAAGAAAGCAAGGAAGCAGCTTTATTACTGAAAACGACGTAATCATCCACATAAGTATAATATGGCTTCTCAAATTTATCAAACAGCTTTCCGAAGAACAGACGGAAGAAACCTTTCATTTCAACATAATTGATTTCAAAGTCCTTATAATTAACAGACTTTATCTTAACCGGAGACCGGCGTTTGATCTTCTTTTCAATAAACTCCATATTCTTACGGGCGTCTTTGATGCTTTTTGCCCGAATAGCCAGAATCACTTCAGGATCATGTCCTAATAACCCCGGTTCGGATTGCGTTATGGCAAACTCTCCGGACATCCAGCTCAGGAAGTTCTCTTCCAAAGAAATACCAAACAGGCTTTCTATCTTTTTCCGTGAACTCTGATAAGAGTCATACAACAGTTTATCATGAACAGACAGAGCGTTCTCCAGTTCCTTCACGAAAGTTACCGGACTATCAAAGCCGATATTTGTATAAAGAGCCGTTCGCCCGGACAAAATCTCGTGAGCTTTCATTTTATGCTTTCCCGAATTCAGCAAGGCAGTGATATAAGGATCCACCGAATCTTTCTTCAACGTATAACCTTTCACCTCCATCCGGTCTTTATCCATATTCAGGTAAAGGCCCGCAAAATTCATAGAATTACTGAACAGATCGACATATTCATTTCTCGCTCCCAAATAAATAGACATAAACTGAGGAATACGGGCATAGTTGATAAATACCCTGACAAGCCCTTTACCGGAAACTAATTTTTCCGTTTCAATAAAAGACTGGTCAAGTCCGATCTTAGGCTTATTACGGGAGTTGATGGCAGATTCAACGAGTCCGGAAGTATAAGAACCTACCAGGTGATTATCTACAAAAGCAGTATAAAAGACATCACGGGTATCCGGATCACGCATTTCAAGAATGTTAATTCCATTATGCATTCGATTAGTGACGGTAAAGCCGGACATTGCCAGCACTGTTTCGACCTGATCTTTCAATAAATCCATTTTAGAAGCTTTCTGCATATCTACTATAAGCAGAAAATCCCAATCGGTAGCGCGGGTCTTATGAAGTGAGATAAGCAGATCCCGCTGACCGACCAGTGATAACAGCACTTTATTGCTTTTGACAACCGAGTCAAGCTTTTCTACACTCTTCGCAACTTCTTCAAATGATTTCGCTTTTCTCAGACATTGCCAGGTTTCGCTTCCACTAAACTTTTCCCAGTCTTCAATCGGAGCAGATGACTGAATAATAAATGCCGCATCCTCCGGCACCAGATAGATCTGCTGAATATTACGGTCGGGCGAAATAAACAGATAAACGATGGAGTATACCATGTATACAGCCAAAGCTAGTCCTGCCGTAAGCAAAGTCCTTTTACAATTTTTCGTGTATTATTTTTCTTCTCATTTTCCGGGTTCAACATATTGCCCTTGTTCCCCATTGTTTAATTCATCCATTATTTATTTGTTATTGAGTTGATTGGGCAAAATTACTAAAAAAAGATGGAAGTTGAAATTCACAGGTCGGTTTATACTTTAAATCTTCTCATCCATCTACATCCACCATAAATCAGAGCTATTCCCCCCAATATAAATATCCCTCTTTTCCACCTATTGACACGTTTCACAGAAACAGTTTTCTTCACCTCTTCACTCGTTCTGAACTCTACCCCGGACTCCAAAGACAGAGAATCTTCTTCCGCTGACATACTACCGGCAACCACCTGCTGCAGCTTCCTGTCCTTCGGTCAAGAGAATTCTTCACGATCTTCACAGAAACCTGCGAAGCCGTATCCACAGGATATATGAAAACGATCTGTTCCAAATGCTCTTCCACTACTCCGAATCACTTCTCGAAATGAAAGCCTGCTGAAGCAAACTGTTCCTGCGCCCGACCGTAGAACTCGAATCAACTTTAATCTCCCGGCTCTTACAGACAATCTCCTTCTTACCTCTGCACCCCAAGCACAAAAGGAATCATTAAAGCCACCAACCATACAAACAAGGCTTCCCTCCCACTTTTCAGAAACTCCTTCACATCAAAACAAGGGACAAACCTTTACGTATTCATTAGCCTCAATTACCCCATCTCCATTCAAATCCGGCGAAGTGTCCCGATGTCCCAAAACCTGAAGGATACCATACTCTTTCTGCAAATCCATGATCAATTGATAAAGCACCCTTTTCTGAGCCTTCGTCCGAGTATCCGCAGGATGCCCGTTTACATCCAGCCCACCAATATAGCATATCCCGATACTATGCTCATTCCAGCCTTTGCAATGAGCCCCGCCAAAGAAATATCCCGCCCTCTCTCCAATCTTCCGTCCAGACAGACAACATAGTGATACCCTATACCATTAAATCCACGTTCACGATGCCAACGGTCAATATCTGCTGCTGTAAAATCCTGCCCGACTTTTGTAGCCGAACAATGTATAATAATAGAATCTATTTTTCTCATGATATTCATATATTAGTCATTATTTAATAATCCGAAGGTGGCATTCTTTGGGTACATCCTCTGATCTCACACTTTTTCACTTCAGATTCCTTTTGAATCAGCTCCACTTCATGACACTTATGTATCCAGTTTATTTTCTCCTCCTGTTCCTTACGCAGTTCGATATAGAGGCCATCTATTTTTTCATCCCTGAGTCAGGCGATCTTCCAGCCAGTCCACCTTCTTACGTCGGTTTTCTTCTTCCAGATTACAGACCGAGGCTTCCTCTTTTCTGGCATCCGTCTTGCGACAGGAGATGTATCGTACTATCCATTTCACTGCTTCCAGACCGCCCATAGCAGTAATAAAAGCAAGTATTGTTGTTATTTGCATACTCTTATTTACTTATAGATAAGTTGAGACTTTATAATTAGCTTTCGAAAAGCTTATAAGAAAGAATGAGGCCGAAGCCCCATCCTTATAATCACCCTGTTATAATGAGCTACCTTACTTTTCACATTATACTGTCGGGTCCGGTGCTTCATCATCGTCACCCGATCCACCACCCGGATTCGGGTTTTCTCCATCATTCCCATCATCCGGATTTCCTCCGATAACATCCGATTTATTAATATGATCCAGATCCTTGAACTTCAAGCCATCCGAACGAGTTGATGTTCCGGTAGACAGACGAATATCCGAGTTGGCACGAAAACAGATGCGTAATCCTTGAATATCAGCTGAGGTAAAATCTTCCGCTTTCTCTGTCCCTTTGCTTTGGGCAGACAAGAAAAAGTAACCCAGTCCTTCGATATTTACTGAACGCCCCGCCAGTAATGTTTTTCTCAATAAAGTACGAAAGTCCTTTAAAACACTAATTGTTTCACCCTCACTTACTCCCGAATTGGAGGAAATTTCTTTTGCTATTTCTGTCAGAGTTGCACTCGTATCGTATTGATAAGAGATTACCGGATATACTTTCTTTCCTAATTCTTTGTTGGTAGGGTCACACAAACGAGACACTCTTCTAAATCTAATTGCCATAATTTTGGTCCTTTCTTTTTAAGATAAATACTAATGATTATTACTTCGCTAACGTTAACGATGCAAAGATGCGCCATCTTCATTAGGAATGAAAGGACAAGATTAAATCATGATTAAAGAGTACTGGGAAGAGATTTATAAGAAAGAAAAGCTAGTTAAGACGAAAAAAGGGACAGGAAGAGGAAACGGGAAGCTAAAATAATCAACCTTGGACAAGTTTTTTCTCCATATATATATAAAATTTGCGAAAACATGCCTGGCATATCTCCGCACTACAACAGCCATCGATCTATATTCCTTTTCTCCGCACTGAACTCCACTCCCACTTTCACCACTTCACGGTCGTCTGCCTGATAGGGAATTAAATAACCTTTCTCATCAATCTGCTGCAAAGCTTGTTCAGCGGTTCCATTCAGTTTAAATTCGAACACATAAATATATTTAGGCGTTTTCACCACTGCATCGGCACGTCCACGAGCACTACGGACCTCAACTTCGGTGAATTGCCCCATTAACTTGAACACTAAATAAAACACGACCTGATAATGACGTTCGGTCGAATCGCTCAACTCATAAGGAAAATCTGCGAAGAAAGCCTGAAGACGGGTAAGGAAGGCATCTACCTCTCCGGCACGTAATTCCTGAACGAATTTGCCTATATAGAAATTCTGTTCATCTTCATTGACCGGTGTATAATAAGGAACCAGAAAATTGAGAAAGCCATAACGCACTTCATCATTGGGGAAAGCCAGACGATAAAGTTGAAACTCTTTGTCATAGTCCTTGATAGTCAGATAACCACTCTGATAAATCAACGGAATCGGATTGTTGGCATCCACCCGATATTCCATAAATGAAGATGCACTGGCTTCTATCCCATCAATTAAAGTGCGCAGGTCATAATCACTCTCTTTGAGCAACTCGACAAGGAAAGTAGGTGTTCCGGTCTGAAACCAGTAACTACCAAACTCCTGTTTTGAAAATGAGTTGAGCACACTGAACGGATTAAACACACCCGCACCTTTCGGATGAAAATGATAACCATCATATCGTCGTGTCATCATTTCCATAACCGCTTCTGAAGTCATATCATTGACTGCCGCCTGTCGCTCCAGTTCAGGAACAAAAGTTGAGCCAAGTTCTTCCTTTGTAATCCCACACAATGTAGCATAAGCAAAATCCAGGCTAATATCATTCAACTGATTCAAATCACTGAACACACTGACTTGTGCAAACTTGGTCACACCTGTCAGAAATACAAAACGGAGATAACGGTCAGAACTCTTCAATACTCCATAAAAAGCCTTCAGAGTCCTACGGTAATCATCCAATAGAGAACCATTACCCAAAGCCTGCAACAGAGGTTTATCGTATTCATCTACCAATACCACTACTCCACAGCCTGCCTGTTCACTGGCGCGACGGATCACTCCTGCAAAACGTCCGGAAAGAGTTTCCTCATCCTCTCCTTTTCCATATTTCAACTCCCATTGCGTCAAATGCCGGCTAAGAATCTCAACCAAAGCTTGGGATGAATCATATTTTTCTGCATTCAAATCCAAATGAAACACCGGATACTTCTTCCATTCCTTCTCAAGTTCGGCAATAGCAAGTCCTTCAAACAATTCCTTCCTGCCTTCAAAGTATGCTTCGAAAGTGGAAAGAAGAAGACTTTTTCCAAAACGACGGGGGCGACTTAGGAAATAAGGAGTCTCTGTAGAAGCTATTTTCCATACAAAAGCCGTTTTATCTACATAAAGATATCCCCCTTCGCGGAGTTTCTCAAAAGTCTGTATCCCAATTGGAAGTTTACGCATTATGCCATCCATCATTATTCTTCATTTTTTGTGATTCAAAGATAATCATTATTTCTATATTCCATTACTATAACTTTCGATTTTTAATATCGTTCATTAATCAATGCTTATTATATATCTCTTCATCCACCTATATCCGCTACCGGCAACCACCTGCTGAAGCAAACTGTTCCTGCGCCCGACCGTAGAACTCGAATCAACTTTAATCTCCCGACTCCTGCAGACAATCTCTTTCTTACCTCTGCATCCCGAACATAAAAAAGAAATCATTAAAGCCATCAACCATACAAACAAGACTTTTATCATGATATTTCATTTATATTAGTCATTATTTAATAATCCGAAGGTGGCATTCTTTGGGTGCATCCTCTAATCTCACACTTTTTCACTTCAGATTCCTTTTTAATCAGCTCCACTTCATGACACTTATGTATCCAGTTTATTTTCTCCTCCTGTTCCTTACGAAGTTCGATATAGAGGCCATCTATTTTTTCATCCCGCTAAGTCAAGCGATCTTCCAGCCAGTCCACCTTCTTACGTCGGTTTTCTTCTTCCAGATTACAGACCGAAGCTTCCTCTTTTCTGACATCCGTCTTACGACAGAAGATATATCGTACTATCCATTCACCGCTTCCAGACCGCCCATAGCAGTAATAAAAGCAAGGATTGTTGTTATTTGCATACTCTTATTTACTTGTAAATAAGTTGAAACTTTAATTAGCTTTCGAAAAGCTTATAAGAAAGAATGAGGCCGAAGCCCCATCCTTATAATCACTCTGTTGTAATGAGCTACCTTACTTTCCCATTATACTGTCGAGTCCGATACTTCATCATCGTCACCCGATCCACCACCCGGATTCGGGGTTTCACCTTTACTTTGGGCAGACAGGAAAAAACACCCCAACCTTCGATATTTACCGAACGAAGGTGCATATTTATCACCTTTTAATACATATAAGTACAATATAATATCAAATATTCATATTCATATTTTAAAACAAAAATCAGTCATTCCATCTTACATATAGAATTTCCAACATTTCATATACAATACATTTAGTATTAATCTAAATCTATTATACAACTTTCTGCTTCGATTAATCAATTAAATAAATAATTCTACAACAATTCGTCAAATCACACAAACAAAACTATTGTTTTTATGTTATTACAAGTTACATTTACATCGTAAATACAATTTCCTACTTTATCAGAAGGGGACAAATGTATTTTATTTGATATTAATTCATGATTGAGCACAAACAAACAGCTATTGAGACATCATGGTCCGATAGCATACTTAATATTAGACCACCTCCTCCCCTGATTATTCACCTGAGGCTAGTTTGCTACGCCTAATACAAATAAATGAAAATAATTATTGTTACTTGGGGGACATTGCTTTTTTATTGATAGTTCAAGACATTTAGAATCTGAATTCTCAATAAGCATAACTCATAACCAAATATTGACCTCCCCAAAACAAACAAATTAGAGATCATATTATTTGAGTTTATGGATGTGCACAATTATGGAATCATAGTTGGCACATAATCTTTTATGTCTCTTGAATCAGAAAGAAAAAGCAAACTCCATCGAGTGACGTCATTTAAAATATAATAACATGATGTATTTAAAGACAATATCTATTGCTGCATCTTTCTTAATAGCAACAATATTTGAAAATCAATCATATTTAGTTTTATTGCTGATAATAGCAGGTTTCTTTCTCTACTGGCATTTATTTCATTATCTTTCCATACAAAAAGAAAGAAATTTCCTCAAAGAAGAGAACCAGTATTTTATAGATTCTTTCCAAAGTATTCGAAATCCAATTACATTAGTTCATGTTCCTTTACGAACGATCTGTAATGATAACTGTCCCGAGAACATAAAGAATGATTTGTCACTGGCTATTCGAAATATAGAATGTTTAAATGAGAATCTGGACAAATTGTCCGGATTAAAATATTTGCATAATCATCCCGAAGTCCTAAACATTACCGAACATGAATTAGGAAACTATTTAAGAAACAGAATTTGCTCCCTACAAGGTTATGCAACGAACAAACACATAAAATTAATAATCAAGACAGAATTCACTTATGCCAGTGTATGGTTTGACAAAAACAAAATCTCACCTATTATCGATAAATTCATAACGAACGCGATCGACTGTTCTGAGCCGGAGTCAAACATAACATTGCTAATTTCTATCAGTCAGGAACATTGGGAAATAAGTGTACCCGATTCAGGAAATGGTAAACTAACAAAGCTTTATAATCAGAATAAACACCGGATGATAAGACAGAAAGCAGAATTTGAATGCCATTTTTCCAAAAGCATATTATTGAAGAAACTAGCAGATTTGTGTAATGGCAAGATCTTAGTAAGCAATATAAATCATACAGTCACATTAAGATTTCCTGTGAAATGCTCTTGTGAAGACCAATCAAATCATTCGCCGCTGTGTTTCACCAATCATACTGAAATTGAAAAGATAGACCGTTTGCTCGTAAAGGCTCCCTGCAAAAGAAATTCCCACAAACCGACAGTCGTACTTGCCGACAGTAATGATGATTTCCGATCCTATCTGACAAGTTGTTTAACGGAAGAATTTACTATTAAAAGTTTCAGAGATGGCGTCGAAGCTATGACCTGCATAAAAAATGAATATCCTGATTTAGTGATTTGTGATACAGAACTTCATAACATGGATGGTGTCGAACTCTCGTCAAGATTGAAAACATCCTGCGAAACATCAATCATACCTATCATTCTTTATAGTTCGCATATAGATATTGACCAATACAATAGAAGAAAGACTTCTTTAGCTGATACATTCTTGCAACAGCCCTTTAGTATAGCAGATTTAAAGATTGAAATGTCAATCCATATCAAGAACAATCGTTTCGAAAATCATTTCTACAACGATTGTTTGGAGAAGAGTTTTGGAGATAAAAGCGTCAGAAATATTGCAGGATGGTGAACACCCTTTGATAAGTAAAGTTACTAAAATCATTCTGGAGAATCTGGATAATGAAAACTAACCATAGGCTCCATTGCCAAAGAGCTTGGAATTAGCAGGACCAGTCTTTACAACAAGTGGACGCAATTAACAGGTGAAGCACTTAACAAATTCATTCTCAAAATCCGCATGGAAAAGCACATGAAATGTTAGAGAGTGGAAATATCGCGTAAACGAAATACCAGAGAATATCGAATGAAGGATATGGATCACTTCCGCGATAATTATAAGAAGCATTTCGGAAAAACACCTGCTCATACCATTAAAAATGTTTGAGATATTTACATTGAAAAACGGGTTTAATAAAACAACCTGAGACCGATAGAAGAACTGTTGACGCAATCAACCAAACTTTTCTATCGGACTCAGGTTTATATTTACGATAACGACACATAGCTAGTCAGACATAACATTCCTTAACCATCGGTCTATATTCCTTTAAGGAAACCATAACGAACCTCATCATTTGGGAAAGCCAGACGATAAAGTTGGAAACTCCTTGTCATAGTCCTTGATAGTATAGATTGCCAAATATCTACTTCTTCTTTCTTGACCATACCCATAGCCGTACCCATAACGTTTACCATAACCGTAATGCTTACCATACTCTGCCATAGCCATAGTAGTAGCCATATTTTCTCCTCTTCAGGTCTACACCATTAATGATAGTACAAAGATTAGGCAATTTCTTTTCGTGATACAATTCATTGATCAATGTGTATTCCGCTTTATGTGTATAATCAGTACGACATACGTATGCTGATAAATCCACACGACCAATTAATAAGGTATCAGTCACCATACCAATAGGAGCAGTATCAAGAATGACATAATCAAAATTCTTCTTCAGAATCTCAATAGCCTTGTCCAATCCATCACGTGCCAATAGTTCGGTAGGATTGGGAGGAACGGTACCACCGGAAGGATATACAGATTCTTATTCACATCGGACTGTTGTATCAAACTCATCAAATCCATTTCCGATTGGCAAGATATTGAGTTATCCTTTCTCCTTGCTCGAAAGATTAAATACTTTATTCAGTCCCGGCTTACGAATATCAAGACCTACAATCACCACCTTCTTTCCCAAAGAGAAAGACTGATAGCCAAATTCGACGAAACGAATGATTTTCCTTCGCCACTGACAGTCGAAGTCACAAGAATCACCTTCTGATCATTATCGAGCATAAACTGAAGATTGGTCCGATATTACGGAAGGTTTCACTCATCAGATTATTCTTGTTCTCGAAGACAGCGATAGAGCCATTCTTATCATTTTTCTCATCAGTTAATGGAATATCACCGACAACAGGAACACTCGTTAGTTTCTCCACATCGGCACGACCTTCGATCTTGAATTTCGTCAGTTCAATCAAATAAATGATGCCAACCGGAATTCCAACACCAAGCATCAATGCAATCAAATAGATCATAGAGCGTTTGGGGATACCGGAATATCGTCAGCTATCGCTTCATCAATGATCTTCGCATTATTCGCAGTGGCAGCAAGCGCAATAGCATTCTCTTCACGTTTCTGTAACAACATCAGATACAATCCTGCTTTGATTTCTTGCTGACGGGCAATACTTACATAAGCACGTTCCTGTCCCGGAGCGTTACTGATACGACGGGAATAGCGGCTCGCCTCACGGTCAAGGCTCTCTTTGGTGATCATCAACCCCTGCAAGGTTCCTTCAAGAGTAGCCTGTACATTAGCTTTCATAGCACGGATACTCGTATCCAAGTTAACAATAGCAGGGTTATTCTCTGTTGATGTACGCAGCAGGCGTTTACGCTCAATAAGCATTTCGTTGTAGCGTTCAATAGCTCCGATCAAGGCTGCATCCTGCAAACCTACATTACTTGGCAAGACTTCGTATTCATTGCCTCTCAGATACTTACGCAAGTCATTCACCAGACTGATTTGAGTACGGTTCTCTACGCTCTTTTCATATTCAGCATTACCAGCCAAAGCGATCTGAGCTTCACTTGTCAAATCCGTGATACCTGCATCACGCTTGAAAGTCTCTAAATTAGCTTCCTGTACTACCCAATTCTTTTGAGATAATGCCAATACGTTCATCGATAAATTCCGCCGTCTTCTGAGCGATTTCGTTTTTATCATTGTTCGTATTGCGATTATACATTTCAAGCAACTGGTTGATAAAATCCTGTCCACGCTGCAGACTGGAGTTCTTCAATGAAATCACAGCAACAGAAGTCGTTTTAGAAGTAGGAGCAATAGACAGACTGTTACAATAACCTCTTGCCACTCTCATCGGCTTGCTTATTGTCGCAGTTATATGACGTACATTCTTCTCTATCCGAGGAATTTTCGTTCCATCCTGCAAAGTAACCGAATCAACAGCCTGAAAGAAAGCCAAAGTACCTTCATCAGTCGGAAATAGCAGGTAACTTCTCAAAATGCTTCTGATAACCCTTCTCACCTACAGTCACATTCACATCCATACTACCTTCAGGCTGCAAAGTCATTTCCACCATCATCGGTGCATTCAGTTTTTCAGCCTCTTGAGGAGTTAGGCTCACCTGCACCGGAGATGTCTTATATAAACCTTTAGCAGGAAACTCATCCTCATCTTTATAAGTTATATACAATCCCAACTGATTCACAACCTCTTTTACAAGAGTTTTCGAACGCAGTACCTCCAGCTCGTTATCAATGTTTTTAGAAGAAGTCATCAGACCACTTAACCCCATATCTTCCAATTCCGAAGAAAGTCCTGCACCTCCACCCTTCTTCTCGTCTTTTATTAAGACGGTAGCGGAAATATTATAAATGGGTGTGGCCCAATGCAGATAAAACCATGCACCAACCAAACATAGCAAGACCGCACCTACAAACCAGGGCCAATGAATGATGTATTTAAAAAGCAGTGCCCGGAAATCAATCTGATCCTCAGTCATTTCAGGTCCTTTCCCATTTTTATTTTCTTCCTTCATAACTCTTTCTTTTTATTTCAAAATGTTAAACAATAAACTGGCAATAGAAACAAGGATCGAAGTAGCAGAGAACCATAAACTTGTACTGGTTCCGATATCCGAATTTCGAGCTTTCGCCTTATTCGGAGTTACGTAAATAATATCATTCTGTTGCAAATAATAATAAGGAGAAAGGATAGTCTCCGCCTTATTCAGATCCAACGGAATAATTTCCTGCTTGCCATTGGCATTCTCCCGTATCAGCTTAACATCATCACGAAGACCATATACGGTCATATCACCTGCCATAGCCAAAGCTTCCAAAATGTTCACTTTTTCATTGGAAATCGTGAATGTACCGGGACGGGCAACTTCTCCAATCACAGAAATCTTGTAATTTACCATACGTACTGTCACAATAGGTGTCTCCTTAATATAAGGTTTCAGCTTTTCCACAATCATTTGTTCAGTTGCTTTTTTTGTTAATCCGCCCACATGAAGTTCGCCCAATACCGGAAAGTTGATATTTCCCTCATTATCCACTAAGTATTGCTGTAGAGCAGGCTGAGTGGTGGTATAGTTCAAAGCCATATTACCTTGTGTAGCTACCGTCAGGTTGAAAGGCGCAGCCAGTTCAGGACTGGTACACGACACTACAATAGTCAACAAGTCTTTGGGCATAATCTTTGCATCATACAGTTGCTCATTCTGAGTACTATACAGTACCACTTCCGCATCCTGTAAATAAGGTACTTTTTTGTAAGACTGACAGGCAGCAAACATAAATGCCGCCAATACGCAATAGAATAATTGTTTCAATCGTTTCATATATTTCTTTCTTAATGGGGTTATACAATTCTTCGTAAGGCCGGGTACCCCATTTAGCACGGCCCTACGATATATGATTGGAATTCTCGGGTAAGTTATTTTTCTTTTATATCGTAATTGGATAAACAAACACAGGATATCTTTATTGTTCCTCCCGCTACTTCTTTCGCCCTCCGGTATGCCCGTCCATATCCCTCATCCCCTCTATGTCGAGGAACATCTTCAATTTCCACTCCTCCAGCGTACCCTGATTAATCTTACGGCGGACAAATTTTATCTTATTCAAAAGACGGGTATGCTTATTCGGGAAGTGACGTTTTTCCAGGACATACGCCCTTAACTCGCCACAGAAGGCAATAAAGTTCTGATCGTTCTTTCCGGACATTCATTCGATATTAATGGGATTCGTAATCTGACATCCGCTTGCCGGGTGGTTTGTTTCTGTTCCCTCCTCACGGGCTATGACCGCCTCCAGCCTTCGTGCAACATCAAAGAAAGACATGGGATCGTTATAGTCCAGATCAGAGAGGGCATTGTCAAAGTCATTGAGGGTATAGTGAACCCATTCAAAGGTGTCAGGGTCAACCTCTCCACCATCGAAACTGATGTTGCCGTAACTCTCCCCGAAACGCTCCAGGAACATATCACCCCATATATCACCCTTTATGATGAATTTATAAAATGCCCTGAACACTTTGACCTAGGAATTGTAGTGAAGGTTGCGGACAGACGTCACCAAATCCGATGCCATTGAGTATTTAGTCTTTTGGGGAAATTCAAGGTTGTCATCCGGTCCGTCAAGATCAGCAGCATCAAAGTAACCGTCAGTCAGCAGGTCATCATCCAGAATATGCTAGAGAATGCGTTGGAACATCTCCTCCGGAGCATTCCGTCAAAGTCATCGATCTCAGTTTTGGAAGGGTGGATGACCGGCATGTCCGGTTCTGCCACCAATTCCTTCGCCTTCTTCCGGGCTTTTTTCAGGACGGAACCAAGGTGGGGCAAACAATTCCCGCAGTTCATCGTCCATCAGCAGATTCTCCTTCCGCGTCTTCTTGTCATAACACACAGAGACCAGAAGAAGCATCTTCAGGGTGTCATAGGTCCGGCGGGGAACTTTTACCACGGGGTATCGGGACCCGCCTTGACGAACTCCGGAGCAGTTCCAGTTCCTTCACGCAAAGTTTTTCCAATACCTCTATCGGATTTGACTTGACGTAAGAGTCGATCTTCTCAATCATGGTAGGCTTACCCGCTGATTTACTGACGGGCACACCAAGGAAAGCAGCAATCCGGGAAAGTGACTCCTTATAGACAAGATTCAGATTGCTACGGTATGTAAACGATGTTATACTCATCGTCTTTTTATAGGAAATGTAGGAGAAATTCATAGTGGTTGATATTAGTAGACTTCTGTCAAACCGCAGGCATTAGCACTACTTGTGCTGACAGATAAACATTACTTCTTGATTGCTTCGAGAGCCTCGGCTGCATCTTCTTTTACAATCTGCATACAACGAGCGACATACTCCGCTGTCATGAGTTGTATAGAACCTGAACGCTGCTCCATTTCGACGAATTCAGTTACTCGCTTTTTCAATTCTTCTGTAATCATAATTTTCAAGTTTAAGGGATTTATCATTCGGTTGTACTCCAAGTTTTTTCATTGCCTTCTCAACATCCTCTAATGGAACATTGAGCATACGAGAGACGTACAGAGGGGAGATTGTATCCATGGAACCGGACTGGCGCTCCATGCCGATGAGATACTCGATGTTCTTCTTAAGGTCACCGAGGGTGTTCGAAAAACTTTCAGGTGAAGAGTCATGGGAAATTCTTCCTTTGAAATCTTCCAAAGTTTCGCTACCATCAGCTCCATACTTACCTGCTTTTGCCTCATACATAATAGTAGGCTCCATAACCTCTACGGTATGCCAAGCATTTGCAGATATGTCACATCCATACTGACCTACCGCTGGATCAAGAAGGATTCTTTCTATTTCCTGTGCATTGTCATCATATAAAACATACGCCATCTTACCACAAACAACAACGACATTCTTATTACTATGTGGATGTCGATGTATTGGCACTACAGTCCTAGACATTAGTGCAAGAAGCATACGTTGGCATCCCTCGTCCTTAGAGTTGCGTAAGTCATAGCCCTCGCGCAAACGAGGGTTGACCAATGCCTTGTCGAATAGTACCTGTATCAGTTCCTTATCTATCGCTATCATATCTCGTTTTATCAGTTTGTTGGGGCCACTACAAAAAGCATAAAACCTCCATACTGCAATAAAACACACCTTCATTTCATAATTCACCATACCTCTTCACTCCAGTTTCGCCCACATTCTCATTGTTGGCGTTTGTTACAACCTTAAAGATTGTCATGAAGAAAATTTTGAGGTCGAGCCTCAAGCTCATGTGTTCTGCGTACCATACATTCAATTCAATACGCTCTGGCCAAGGCACTTCCTTTCGGCCGTTCACTTGTGCCCAACCTGTCACACCTGGGAGTACATCAAACATATGCTTCTGGTACTCGTCATATTGCGCGTATGGCCAAGGGTGGTAAGTCAATGTAGGACGAGGTCCAATCAAAGCCATATCGTCCTTTAGAATATTGACCAACTGAGGAAGCTCATCAATGCTGGTGGCACGGATGATCTTGCCCATCCGAGTAATACGACTATCACCCTTAAAAGAATAGACTCCTGTTCCTTGCTTCTCTGCACCTACGCACATTGAGCGGAACTTCCAAATCTTGAAAGGCACACCATTCTTGCCAAGACGATCCTGTTTAAAGATTACAGGACCTTTCGAGTCCAATTTTATAATGATAGCCACAATAATTAATGGCACAAAAAGAATGATTAACGCAACCAACGCTATCATGAAATCAATAAATCTCTTAATGTACTTATACATATTTCTTTTCAGTTTTATATTTCTTAATTCTATTTTGGGATAAAGAGAGAAAGGATTGCCAAATGCTCTCGTCATACACGATTCTGTACTTCCACCGATTTGTCCAAAGTCTTCTGGTCTTTATCCACCCATACGCTAGTTTGTTCTTTATAGGCGGTATCTCCTCATCAAACTCAGAATGAAGTATTTCCGTCAACACTCTATCGCGAAGTTTCCCATCTGCCTTTGAAACAGGGAACTTCTCCGAAGTATAGCCAAGAAAAGCTACACATATCCCATTGACAGCATCCAAGAATCGAATCATATTGGTTTCTCGTGCTATTTTCTGAACAAACGCCCAATCCACATCATTATTTTTGACGAATGTTACCCAATCCAGCACATGCCTTAACGTGGTCTTGACCGTAGCAAAGTCATTGACCATGTGGCGTAGCAAATGGATGGAGTTAAAGCGGACCGAAGGTAAGCATACGGCAACACCATCCACAATGTGCTCACGGTGTTCGGCAGCCCACTTCTCCAACAGCTCTTCCAGGTACCGACTGGACTTGTGTGCATTCACATCCAGCACAGTCCAATGGTTCTCTAAAGTATAGCCTTCGAACGATAGTATAGAGTGGTGTTCATTCCCATGGCTCACTTCCTTGGCTCCTGCTTTCACCAACTGTTGGTTTGAAAAATCCACCAATAATTGTGTGTACTCCTTTCTTATTGGTAACAAATATATCGATATCACCACAAGGGCGATGATTGGGGACGGATAGTTTAGAGAATAACCATAGCCCTTCATCACTATAGCATTCACACCTTGCATCAAGAGCAATCTGCTGAAATGCAGCATTGACTGTTCGTACTTCTCATAAATGCTTTCGGAAAAGGAGACATGGCCAATCCAGCTCATCAAAGTATCAAAACTCGGACGAAGATTCGTAGGTAGTTCTTCCAAAGCATCAAAGGCAATAGAGAGTATACCTTGTTTTTCTGCCAAGGCTATTACTTTGTCCCAATCAACACCTGTAGGCAACGAATTATTTATTCCGTTGCCCATTGCTATCGAAGTAAATCGAGAAGCGCCTTTTCTGTTGACGTCATGTCTGTCTACACTCCCATGATGGAGAGCATGTTCTTGTTGATAATCGAAATCTCGTATTTATTCTTGCAGAGTTCCAGACTAGCAGCACCCATCTCGGCTATATTCTCAGGATGCTCAATGAAGTAGGTCATCTTCTCTGCCACCTTCTCAGGATTGTGTAGGTACGAAGAAACCATTCACGCCATCGGTTACAGTCTCTTTACAGCCAGGAGTAAATGTAGTAATTACGGCACGGGCAGAAGCTAAAGCCTCAAGAATCACACGAGGAGTACCCTCACGATAGGCCGTTGGCAATACGAATACCGATGTCATGGCATAATACTGAGCAAGATTGTCAGTCTCAGGAAATAGTTCAACAGTTCCATCGTTCACGTATGGCATCAAGTCTTCTGCAGTAATGGCACCAGGCAGATTTTTCTCTAGCTTACCCAAGATCATAAAGCGAGCCTCTGGGTGCTCTGCTTTCACCATCTTGGCAGCCTTCACAAAGTCCATGCCTCCTTTGGCATTCACCAGTCTGCCGAGAAAAGAACGATGGAGTCTCAGGATATGCAGAAGGAGTATACCTGTTCATGTTCACGCCAGATCCATTTACAACATAGCACTTTTCTTTCTTCACCAGCTTGTGTTCTACAAACTCGTTTAGGTCATCAATATTCTGGAAAATAACCTTCTGAGCCGCACCCAAGCCCATTCTGTAAAGAATAAATGATATACGCTTGATAATTTGTGCCTTCACGCTCTTGCTGGCAAACAGGTAACCAGCACCCGTAACCATGGCTGTACGGTTCTTAACACATGCCAGCCAACCAGCCAAAGAACCATAAATTACAGGTTTAATGGTATAACCCATAATAGCATCAGCCTTCTCCTGTTTCATAATCTTACGGAGCTTAAGGCAATAGGCTATGTCAGCAAAGGATTGAGACCATTCTTGTTTACTAGCACTTCGATAAACTTTGCTCCAAGTGCCTCAATCTTATCCACACCCTCCATGTTGGGACCAGTCACTACTACATCGTATCCCTTTGCCTGAATGTCTTTGATCAAATCTCCTCGAAAATTATATGCCGATCGGTTCTTCGGCGAAATAAGAATAAACTTCTTCATCACTTCTTATTTATAAAGTTCTTCAAATTTTGGAACATTACTTCAAACATACGTACATTGTTGCCATCGCTTGCGAATGAATTGTGCGGACTTATCGCCACATTTTCCAACTTCCATAATGGACTATCCTCAGCCAGAGGTTCTGTCTCGAACATCCAATGCAACAAACAAATCTATGCGTTCCACCAGTACCTCACACATTGCTTGCTCGTCGATTAAGCCTCCTCGAGCAATATTTACCAATGTAGCATTTTGCTTCATAGCCATCAATACATCTCGACTAATCAAGCCACGAGTCGATGGAAGCAAAGGTGCAGTCACAACCACTACATCAAACTCTTCTACACGTTCCCGAAGGTTTTCAGTCAAAGCCATATGGTCGAAGCCAACAGTCTCGTTGGTATGAATGTCAAAACCTGTAGTTTCTGCTCAAAGGCCTGAAAATGTTTTGCAACTATCTGTCCCACATTACCAGCACCAACGACTGCCACCTTGATTCCTGCCACTTCGCGTAAACCTCTGTGCTTTGTCCATCGGCCATTCTCTTGCTCCATACGGAAGAACCACCCTTGCTTGTAATGCTCCAACACACGGAACATTGCCCATTCCGCCATAGGTATGCTATACACACCACGGGCATTATTGTTCAATTCCGCGTGCCTTAATCTTCTCTACAGGCATACGATCAAACCCCGCACTTGTCAGTTGGATGAACTTCAAACGTGAGAATTCATCTATATCATGCGAAAGAGAGTCCATTGCATACTGTTGCGTCCACCTCCGACGCCTCCAACGGCAACGTCTCTTTTCCTGCTGCATGAAATATATGTTGAAGCCCAACGAGCGCAATGTCTCCATCTGCTCGTTGGAATACTTGAAACATCCTGTTACTAATAGATTCATTTATTTTCTACTATCTGGTTAACACTATCTATGACGGCACTTCTATTGTTACTGAAATAAGTAGCAGCTTCTTGTGCTTCTTCCTCTAATCTGCGAATATCGGCTATACTTTCGTTGAAAATCGTCCTTACTTCATTAAGGTTTGTAGTAATATCGGTATTGCAAAACTACGGCTAACGATAACCATTGAACTACCTAAACGATAGTGTTCCTTCAGCACCATACTTCCAGGCATCGCTCCACCTGTCAAAGTCGCAATACCACCAAAACCAAACGGAATGCCCTTTGCCTTTATCTTAGAACTCAGTCGATCCACCGTCCCATCTGCAAGCAATTCGAACATAAACTTCATACCAAGAGCAAGATGAAGGTCGTTCAATCCGAGGTGAATCATATCGATCCCCTTCAGTTCTAGAATCTCGTCAATCAAAAGAGCAGCCTCAGGAGTCTCCACAAGCAGGCAAGTCTTTGCTCTTCCATCTACTATGCTCAGAAACCTCTGAACTTCTGTTACCTTCTTGAAGAACGGCAGCATGATGATATCTGCACCAGCCTTGATGACAGACTCTATCTCATCTTGACTGGAAGGATAATCAGCCAAGGCCTCATGGATAGGGTTCACACGCACCAAAATTTTTGCTTTCTGAACAGCTGCCTTTACGTTGGCCACATCTTCTACCGTATGGTGGTTCTGAACAGTATCTAAACCTCCTTGCCGACTGTTTTACCTATAAATTCCATATCAACAAATATCCAGTCCACGCCTGCCTCTTCAGCTATTTGGGCTATCTCCGACGTTTTGGATGTACATCAAGTTCAGCATATTGTTATTTTTCAATGTATTTTTTTTATTAATCGTATTATTCCGAGTTACAGATCGTCCACATTTGATTATATTTAGCGGAGATTCATTGGTCGAGATAATTTTGTTATCTTTCAATGTAAGTTTATCTACACGAGTTGCATTGATAGCATCGTTTTCTCCAGAGTAAACTACACAATCTTTCATCTCTATTTCTTCTGCAAGTTCCAGAACAACAGCTCGTTTGGCTGTAGTTCCTTTTATAATACAATTCGAAATCTTGATTTTCCCAATTCTAGCATTCTTTGATTTCCAAGAAGTTATTCCTCCAACGCAATTAAGACATTGCACATTATTTATGATTACATTGTCAACCGTATCACCTTCATTCGGTTCTATGTCTATTCCATACTGAGGATCAGAACCTGCTATGTTTGTTATGATTGTATTTGAGATTTGTACATGGTTCGCTGAGGTTACCGAAACACCTTGTCTTCTTCCGTTATCAAGGCAACAATTGTCTATAAGAATACTCTCTGAATTTTCACCAACATATATGCAATCACCCCAACAGTCTTTGACTGAAAGATTCCTTATTGAGAAGTTCTTGGAATTATAAATATTGATTCCGTGACCCCATTGGCCATTATCTCCTTTGTGGGTATATTTATCACCATAGATGCATCCCTTGCCTTCAATTATTACATTTTGGCAACCATCTACAAAAATGACATAGCATCCTTGGTAATCATTCGGTATGAGCCTTAATGTTCCATCTATGATGATGTGACTATTACTTTGGGATAGAGACCTCCAAGAAATGATTTAGCCGAAACAGAATATTCTCCAGGTCCAATATACACATTATTGTATATGCCCGAGTTCGACAGTGCCAAAACATCTGCAAAGAATTTTCATATTCTAGGTTTTCAAACATTCGCGTAGATACTTCCTAGCTATCCAGCTCCCGTGTATTTTAACATTCTCAAATAAGATACCAACACCCTTAATCTTTGTATCATTACCTACCAACGAACCATTCTTAAACACGCCTTTCCAGGAATGAGTGTTATGTTTGAAAGCAGTTGTGCTACCTTCCCGCCTAAATCGATATCATTATTCAGTTTAATGAAGGATCCTTCAGCATAAGGTAAAATAGTGTCACAGTGTATTTCCTCTTGTGTCGTAACTTGTCCTTTCAATAGAAGTCTTATTTTGCGTGACACAACTCGAACATGATAGCAGCATGGCAGAAATAAGGGACATAAAGAAAAAGAATCTAATCATTTCTTCTTACTAATAACGCAGCGATCGAAATCTCTATATCGCTATGAATTATTATAAAAATTTTATGGGTTTACATGGATTTCCAACAGCAATGCAGTTATCTAGAATATCTTTACAACAACAGAGCCTGCTCCTATTATCACATTGTTTCCAACATGTACAGGTCCTATTATTGTAACATTAGCACCTAGTGCAACATTATTGCCAATTGTTGGTCTACCTTTTCTGTATTTCCAAGTGTAGTGCAATGAAGACACTGAAAGTTATCACCTATTTTGTCTGCTGCAAGAATTGTAGAATATGGATGTGCAAACCAAAATCCTTTACCTATCTTAGCAGCCTTTCCTATAGTGAAATACTTATCTCCTAGACGATACCAACCTATCAATGCAGACCAAATTGGACCTATTCGATGATAATACAAATTTCGATAATATCTGTTATTATGAAGTTGGTATAATAATTGTAGTCCAATAGGCATTTTGATTGATATCTGATTTGATATTGCCAACAAATCACTAATAATCAACATCTTTACCCCATTATTACAAAACAAGCAAATGGGGAACATATAACCAAGAGAAAAGGATTGATCTAAGCAATCTCTTTACTTTTCGTTTATTCAGACTTTTACTTCTTCCTTCTTTCAAGAATCTTTCTCATTGCTTTGGTCATGATATAGAACAACCAAACCTGCTCATTCTTTGCAGACCAAAGAATAGTTTCCAATATAACGGGCAAGCAGGGTACTCAGCAAGCGACTCATGAATAGGATTCACGCGCACCAGTACCTTCTGCCTTTCGAACAGTAGCCTTGATATTAGCCACATCCTTTACGGAATGATGGTTCTGTACGGTGTCTAGTCCACCTTGTCAACAATCCCTACCAATAAATTCCATATCTACAAAGATATAGCCCCCCTACCTCTTCGGCAATTCGTGCAATCTCCGGACGCTTTGTGATATAATTAAGTTAAGCATTCTTATTCTCTTCCTTTGATTTCACACCAGTCTCTCCCACATTCTCATTGTTAGCGTTGGTTACAACTTTAGCAATAGTCATAAAAAAAATCTTCAGATCCAGCCCAAGACTCATGTGTTGAGCATACCACACGTTCAGCTCAATACGCTCTAGCCAAGGCACTTCCTTACGACCATTCACCTGCGCCCAACCAGTCACACCAGGAAGTACGTCAAACATGTGCTTCTGGTGCTCGTTATACTGCTCATATGGCCAAGGGTGATAATTTAATGCAGGACGAGGACCGATGAGTGCCATATCGCCCTTGAGGATATTCACCAGCTGAGGTAACTCATCGATAGAGGTAGCCCGAATAATCTTACCTACACAAGTAATACGTTTATCACCTTTGTAAGAATACACACCCGTTCCTTGTTTTTCAGCATCTACACACATTGAGCGAAACTTCCAAATTTTGAATGGCGCACCATCCTTACCCAAGCGCTCCTGCTTGAAAATAACTGGACCTTTAGAATCCAACTTAATAATAATTGCAACAATAATCAGTGGCACAAAGAGGATAATCAAAGCCACCAAAGCGATCATAAAATCGCAAGTTCTTTTGAAGTACTTATACATAATGTTTTTTCTATTCACTTCGAAGCAGACAAATTGAACAGTATAATTCAATATTCAATACCTTGCAATTGTGACATTTAATACCGGTTCAATACTATAATCAATTGTTGTAAAAGGCGATAAATGAAAATCTAAATGCCAGGAATTTTCGCAATTGCAACATACTTTTCAAATTACAATCATTCACTATTTCAAAAATTGAAGGCGAATTATCTATACTACCATTATTTACAACGATTATTTCGATATCATCCAGTGTTTAGTTATTTAAACTCTCTAAACATCTACGTAAATACCTGCTGGTATTATATACAAGAACTATGATAATTTTATTGAATTAAAACCATCTATGAAATTGGATCATCATTTCTTCCTTAAGGCTAGAATTTTTCGCATACCCCAAGTTAATATTATAAACACATCAATCCATTGGTATTTGGCTGCAGTAAAAAAGATTCTCCAATGTAGAGCACATTGATGGTATTTAAAATATCTGTATGATTCTTTTAATGCAGTATTTCTCAGAAATGTCGCGCATTCATTACGTATCTCCCTGTATGTGTGCAATTTTAGAGCATTACCACCTAACGGTATTACACTACAGCACATGCGGCTGTAAAAAGCCTGCAAGCATGCTGCATCGAATGTCGCTACATAGTTTTCCTTCATGTATTCATACCACCATAGCCACTTAGATAAAAGATTGACTCTATATGGTTTTGTGACAGATTGTACGGTATTCCTCCGGTAGTGATATAATGGTCTGTTCAGGAAATATCCGCTCTTTGCAACACTTGTATACGCAAAATTAAATTGAAGACATTCTGATGGAAGCTTGTTTAAATCTATATATCGTATATTACTATTTTTAATTATATCCAGCCTGTATAATCTCGCCCATATAGGAGTATGACGATCCAACGAGGAAGGTTTCTTAAGCCAACGACCTATTAAACCAAGCGTATGTACTCTAATTTCCTCAAAATATCCCCCATTAAACATCATATCTGTATTATACATATGACGTGACGATGAACCTATAGTAGATTCGTTAAAATGGGCACATATAACCATATCAACGCTATTTTCACAAGCAGATTGATATAAATTCTCACACATATCATTCTCAAGCCAATCGTCACTATCAACAAAAATCACAAACTCGCTGTCTGCTTTATCAATCCCAAAGTTTCTTGATGCAGAAACCCCTTGATTCTGATTATGAAACACTTTGAATCTCTCATCACTTACAGCATATTCATCACAAATAGCAGGAGAAGAATCAGTACTTCCGTCATCCACTACAATTACCTCAATATCTTTTAATGTCTGGTTCTTAATGGAATTCAAACATTCACGAAGATATAAACTGGTGTTATACACCGGCACGATAATACTTACCTTTTTCATTTTCTTTCGATCAGTTGTTTAAGGTCATGGCAAGTTCTCTCTCACCACTGAGATTGGGAAATATTTCTTAGCATACTCGTTAGTCTGGTGAGCCATATTGAGAAGATTATCTTTGGTCGAAATAATCTCAGACAAAAAATTCTGTATATCCGCTTCCTCGGTTATTACAAAAGCTCCAAGAATCATTTTTGCCTCCTCTACAGATGCAATGTTTCGAGGGCCCACCACAAGAAGGGATGTTTGACTTTTTAAAGAATTAAGACATCTTCTTAAGTATAGACTTGTATTGTAAACAGGAACAATAATACTAATCTTAGGATTCATAATTGATACACTCGTTATAAAATTTTTGATATTTCGATACTGTTTCCTTGATATCATACTGAGCTGCTCTTTGCAAGCAGTTCTTAACAGTCAAATCATAATATTCCTTGTCAGATTCCAAATTCGACAAGATAGAAGCTAATTCATCTGCATTACCACATTCAAACATCAAACCAGCTCCTGAAACAACTTCGCGTAAACCATTCACATTGGATGAAATGAACGGTTTCCCTCCTGCCATTCCTTCAATTGACGAAAGCGACAAACCTTCATACTCAGAAGACATTATGATAGCATCTGATGTTTTCAAGATTCTTGGAACATCTGAGCGAACATAGAGAAAATGAACACGATCAGCTATTCCTAAAGAGTTTGCAAGTTCTACACACTTGATTGCATTAGGCTTTTTGGGGACTCCACCTGCAAATACTGCATGAAAATTCTTGGGCAGTTTTGCAATGGCCTCAATAATCGTATCTTGACGCTTGGGATAATCAAAGCGAGCAATCATGGTTACCATAAAGTCTTCTTCATTCATTGAGAATTCTGACTTTGGATATGATTCCGCATTCCAATATTTTGATGTATCTACACCATTAGGCACAAAACAACTGTCAAGAGTCGGATACTGCTTTTGGAATAACTCGAGAGCCTTATCTGCACATGCAATAATCTTATCATATCGATTATATACGAATCTGTCAACAAATCCCCAAAACTTACCGTTACGCCTTTTATTGTTGGTACTATGTTCCGTTGTCACAATATGCGCCTTACTGAACGATAATAATTTTGCAAAAGCCACCCAGTACTGGGCTGGAAACAAATGGACATGAATAATATCATACCCTTTCAAATATGGAATTATTGAAAATGTCACAAGAGGATTATAAACATTGCCTATTGGATGTAGGGTATGCATTACAACCCCAACGGCTGTAACTCTTTTTCTTAGGATATCATCAGGTGAGGGCATAAGCTCAAGAATAGATACTTCATCACCATTCATCATCTGACCAATAGCCAATTCTGCCACAAGACTTTGGGCTCCTCCTGTAGATAATTTATTTATGATATGTAGTATTTTCATTTAGAACCAGTTTTTGATTTTTGAATCAATGATACCTAAATAAATTTCATCATTATAATGGCTTTCAAATATACGATCCACATAGGACTTGTACTTGCTAAAGTCATTGGATACATTTTCAAAATCGATAATCTGTTTTGCTATTGATCTTGCATCCAGAGGATATTGTGCCTTGATTGTAAATTCTCCCAATTCAATATGACGATTGAAATCATCAACAGTATTGCTGAATATAGGAATGAGATAGTTAGAAAGATATGAGTTCATCTTAGTCGGAGTCGCAACGCGATTTACAATATGGTTATCTCGCAAGATGAAACCATATTTATACTGATGCAACTCGTCCTGCAACTCATCCATACTTACATATTTGATACCATAGTTCTTGATGCCGCGAGCAGCAATCTTTTCCTTAAACTCCTTCTCGTTCCTGCTCAAAAGCATGAGGCGTGCGTTCGGCAACTCATATTCTACCAAAGCATAAACATCCAGCATTAGGTCAACACCTTGCCATGCAGCCGCATTTCCTGCATACACAAAAGTTGGTGTATTATACTGATCTAAATTAAAATATGTAGAAGGAGGAAGATTATAGCAAGGCATAATGATTGTATTATTAAGATGACATAAATACATCGATCTGTAGTGCTTACGCATCTCCTCTGAAACGAGGAATATTACGTCAGCAAAATGCAATGCTACAAATGATAATGCGAAGCGACACATGTAACGATAATAGTTGTGGATCGTTTTCTCGTTCATTATTGCCTCTTCTGCAGCTACACCTTGCGACCAGAAAATGGTCTTTGCTTTTCTATTCTTGCACTTAGCCTTGAAGAAGGCTTTACGGTTATTGTCATGACAATATCTGCATCAGCTAACTCTGATAAATCTTGTGTTTTAACAAGAGTGAGATTTTATCTGCCAATGCTTTTTCTATTATGCCAACATAACAGTTGGTTGCATCATTCAAAGATGATTTCTCGCAGTAATATAAACAAGCTTTCATTTTCTTAAACCAAGTCTTTGTATAGTATTGTTGAAAAATACTTTGAAAGAAATGTGATATTTTTCAAAGCAACAAATGTAAAATCTTTTGAGTGATCAATAAATGTAACGATATCAGTCTTACACCCAAAGATATTCAAGACGATTGTAATCCATGATCGACCTGCTATAGTAACCATTGCTCTTGAACAAGCTTTACTTTTTCCTGTATTCAAGTCTGATTTCCTTGTATGAGTGCCATCAGATATTCTTTTCATGGTGTTCTTATGGATTTTCCCATATGCATGATCAAATATCTTGTACATAATTGTTCGATTATATGAAGCAATGGGCACCTCAATAAATTGTCCATTTGGGGCTTCTTTACATACATCATTTGAAAAACTGTATGTACCCCTAGATGGTATATTTCTAAAGTCGAAAGACGAATAACTGTTATCCGAATAAATACCACTGGCAGTTGAAGAATCTATCTTAATATTTGCAGCTTCAAAAGCTGCCTTAAAAAGTGAGAATGGTTGAATAGCCCACCCTCCAGCTCTGAAAGCAACTATCTTGTAACCTGATTGTACTCGTTGAGCAATAGACTCCAACACTTGACAACCTTCTCTAAACATATCAATAATTTCACTTTCTGAAAAAGTTGTAAGACTGTAATGACTGAAATCCGAAAAATCCCATACCCCCTGGCCTAAATACTTTGCATCAACCCAATGAGAATGAATATGCAGTTCTATTCTATGTCCATCTACTATCATCTGCTGAATCTGACCTTCAATAAGAGCTATGTCATTATTGGTATAGGCATCATTAACTTCTTTAAGTTTTTTAAGCATTAAATAGTCAATGAAAAAGTTTGCTCTCAAGTGCGTTTTGCGAAAGCTATCAAGCAGATGTTTGGTTGGTTCAATCAGCGTCTTTTGGACTGTTCCTGACTTATCGCCGAAGAACAGCTCATAATCATACGATAGAATTAGTTTTTTCATTTACGCATATTGTTTCGTTTTTGCTCAAAAGAATTACAAATGATAACGGATAGAGAAAGTTCATATTAAACAGAACTTGATCAGAAAACAGAATTCCTAAAAGAATTACAAAATATCCAGCATTTACCTTGCAGTTATATTGCTTGAAAGTTTTTGTCAGATAATTAACAAATACAACCCCACCGATTAGGCCATAGCACAACACCATATATATCACGGCATTAGCATAGTTCATATCCATTTCCTCATTGAACGCATTGACAAGAACGAATCCATGAGACCTCAAGAATGCGGCCATTTGATTGATTCCAATACCAAAAAGATATTGACTAAAATCATAATACTTGAAGTAGTTCAACGGGCCAAGCAATCTACTTCCGTCAGACTCTGTTGACTGCAACTTCTCCATATTTGAAAGAAGAATGTCTGGTGATAGATATGTTACTGCACCATAAAGAGCGGTTATCAACATACCACCAAAGATAATACTCTTGATGCTTTTCCCTTCTCGAATCAAACTGAACAGAAAAGCTACAAACAAAAGCAAAAAGCCTGTGGTTGAGCCACACACCAAAATTCCAATACCTATAACAAAAGACAACAAACGTTTTTTTTCTACCAAAGTAAGATAGAGCACTGGAAGCAAATAAATTGCTAAATGAGCGGGTTCTGTAAAGAAAGCTGATGGCCTACCGTACGAGAACATATCTAAATCGCGCTTCACCTCCAAACCTGCGATAAAGAAATTATTTAGATAAGAACCCGTAGCAATAAACTGCAATCTTTGGAATATGCAGATACATGCAGCAATGACACCCACAAAGCAGACAGTCTTCTTGAAAAGATTTATATTTACATTACTAGTACAGAATACCAATGCAATAAAGAAACTCACTATGGCGAACAAGTTGTTCACGTAAAGTTCAGTGCTATAAAATCCTTGGCCGGAGTTTAGTAAGAAGCTCAAGAATCCGAGCACAAGAATACATAGAAAGAAAGACAACTCAAGCCTTCTATTAAATAATGACCTCCTTGCTGCTAGAATATTAAGTCCTGCCACAACCCAAATCACGAAAAATGACATGGTAAGTCCTGCCAAACTATATACTGAGAGTACAGGTGCTAAAGCGAGCAGTAGAGCATTTAGATTACATAATTTGTTCAGCATAAAAAACTAGAATTTTGGCTCACGATTCATTACTGCATCAGAAATTCCTTGCAAAAAATACGAAGCATTTTCTCTACGAATCCTGCCATCTTTGTGGAATAGCGAGACCATCATGCTTATACAATAGTGACGTAGCCTATCCAAAGTAGTAAAACAGTACACTAAGATATTGCATCTCTTCTGAGCAATGTAGATGTGATTTCTACCCATAAAATAATAGGCAGATACTGAACGAGTAACTTTGTTTGGACTATAAATATGCTGATGCCATGATTTGATTGTCTTTGTTGTGGCAAATGTATATCCAAACTTGTGAGCATTGATAGACATATCTACCTCATCTGCATACATGCAAATACCCTCGTCTTGAAAGCCATACTTCACGTAACAATTCCTTTTTGCTAAAAAGACTCCGGCAGGAAGTCCCTTGCAAACTATAACATCTTCGTCCACACTTGATAATTTCATTCCTGAATACTTATGGGTATATGCAAGTGTCCATTTATTTATGTCAGCTCCATAGGAATCAATAATTTCACTATTTTTCATTAACAATACAGGACTAACCATAGCATAATTTTCTTATACAAGAAATCGTATAGCTTCCTCAAGCCCCTTCTCTAACCTAATATCATTACATATTTGTCATGATAGCATTAATTCTGGTCTCTAAGTATTTCTGTAAGAGCCAGATTATACGATGCCATCATGTTATTAGTCTTAGATTCTATAACGAGAGAATTCGGAAAATTATCTTGCAATATCTTAGTATCATCAGAGCAAACCATTATTCACAATAACATGTAAAGCAACATCATCCTTATATTCATTGTATAGTTCTTTCCAATTGTTCAATCTAAACTCCTCGTTACAGAAGATTGTAATAGTAGCAATTTTCATAATTGAATGTATATTTGTTGAATTAAGCTGCTAGTGGTATCGCACCACATCATATAAACGACTACTTGAATAGCAGCTTTCTTATTATTTATCTCTTCTAGAAAATTATTTGGTTTTTCCCATTGTTTTGATAATTTGTTGTATTGTTTGATTATTTTGCAGGTGATCCTGCTAATACACAAAACGAAGGATAAATCCCTTCTCGCACTGTACTATTAGCACCAACAATTACGTGATCTCCTAGTTTTGCTCCAGGTAATATCACCGAGTTCATGCCAATGAGACAATCCTCACCTAAAAACAGGTTTTGTAATTAATGGTTCTACCCTAGGATTCTTGGAGATGTTTTCATGAGGATGGATAATATCAAGATTCCACAATTCGCAGTTATAGAAGTGCCCTTGCCTATATGTACACTTTCTGCACAAAGTACAATGAAAATTTTGATTAATAGATACACGATCCTCTATTACAATACTAGGACTAAAACGTTGGGATCCATGGGAATCTATGGCCTCAATTCTAACATGTGGACAAATATGTACAGCGTCCCCTATATATATATTTCGTACCTGTTAGCATAATATACCTTTTGCTAAATCTAGTGTAAGCCCCTATGTGGGCAAAGTGTTTTAGAGGACGATTAAGAAATGTGATTAACCTACCCCTGATCGTACGAATGATGCGTTTTATCATAATAACTGAAGGATGACTAACCTCAATTACAATCTGCTTGCAATAGCCTCAACCATTGCACCTACATTCTCCAGGGATGTAACCTCTGTTGATGTAAGTTTCACTCCGAACTCATTGCGAATCTCGCCAACTATCATAACCTGTGCGAGCGAATCCCACCCGTCTACATCTGTTGCTACAGTAGCATTTGTGATTTCAATATCTTCGTTATCTACAGTCTCACGAATGATGTCCTGCAACTTTGCCAAAATTTCGTTCTTTTTCATTTCTATATGTGATTTTTGATTTTACTTCTTTTCAATATAACATTCTCTACTCTGGTACTTCTCCACATCGAGCACCCACAGAGCGGTCTCCGTGCCCTCAATTACCTCAAAACCGAGGTTAGGATAATGTTCCTTCACCATTCCGTTCTTTGCGGTTGGGATGTACTCGCCTATGATCTTCTTGAAGCCATTCTCGCGAGCATACTCTACGAGAGTGTTGAGCGTGTAGTTCTCCATACCTCTCTTCAGTACGCGACAGCTCATGAACCAAGTGTCAATGAAAAGGGTTTCAGAATCCTTCTTCTCCATAATGATGACAGCTATCAGGCCGTTGTCACCAAACTTATCTTCGAGAGTGAAGCTGAAGGTGGCGTATTTGTCGCTTTGCTCGATAGCGGCAATCTGATCCTCGGCATAGCGAACAGTGCGGAGGTTGAACTGATTACTTCGCTGAGAGAGCTGAGCCACACGTGAGGTATTGAACTTGTCGAAGCCCTTTACCTCACTCACCATGTTGAGCGACTTGAGGAAGTCGGCCTCATTGGTGAAAGCCTTGGCTGCTGTCACACGCTTTGCCTCCACTTGATACTGCTTGGTGCGGTCTTTGTCGGCATTGCTATATGAAGCAGTCTCGAAGAGGTTCTGCGTGTAGAGGAACTCAAGGTAGTCTCCCGGATCTTCAGGAAGTTCAGGAACCGTTACTCCAGGAACATTCTCGCATACCATATTGCGCTCGAAAGGATTGTCATCGAGGAAGACCATCGAATCGAAACCAATGTTCAGGATGCTCTGAATGGTGCGGATGTTGTCGGCCTTGTTCTCCCAGTTGGCAATGAAGACCGAAATATCGTCGAGTTTCAAAACCATCTCTGGATTTTTCTCGAATGGTTCCTTGGCCTTGTCCTCATCATTCTTTGAGCATACGCATACGATGATGCCTCGGTTCTTCAGCTTCTTCACCCACTCCTGAAACTCGGTAAATGCCTTGCCGATTCCCAATCCATGGCCTACTTGAATGTTCTCCCATCCGTCATCGCCAACAACACCACCCCAGACGGTATTGTCTAGATCAAGGATTAAACACTTCTTGAACTTGCCCTCGATGGATTGGATGATGTCCATAGTGCGTGAAGCTACATAAGGAATGGCATCGATAGAGAGGAGCATCTCGGTGCTGACATAGACTGTAGAATCGAACATCATATCGCGACCGAACTTGTTCTGCAAGCCACAGAGGTCGCAGATAAAAAGGTTCTGACACTCCTGAGCCAGATTCATCAACTCGTAGTTGAGTTTACGAAGTTGATAGGTAAAGCTGGTCTGCACCTTATTGGCATACGAACCGAAGACCGTATCCTCAATCTCTGGATAGTTATAGTAAATGATATGTCCAGGAACCTGTGCACAAATGGTACGGATGAATTCAAGCCGTTCGTCCGCCATACGTGCCTGCTCGTCTGCAGATATCATCGAATACTTCTCCAGCAGTTTGTGAGTCGATTGGAACACAATGGTGTATTTCGCCTCATGCTGATAGAAGTCACTTGTCGGGTCAAACACCTGACGCTCCACCTGATTATATTCCGCTTCGAAAAGGTCAGTATTGTAACCTCTCTCAATGCCCATGCCCTTGATTCCGGTAGCAAGGAACTGAGTAGCCGAATCACCAAGGAGAGACACCTTGATGGTAGGGAGGTTAGATACGTCCTTCTTCAGGTTGCGTTTAAGTTCTTTGAATGATATCATAAGCGGTTGAATTCTTTTATCTCTTTAAGACGTTTCAGAAAATATTTCTCATAGTTTTTCTCAAGAAGTTCCAATGGCAAGCGGTCTTCCTCAGGATAGAGGGCTTTCTCATGCTCAATGATTTCCTCTGGTGTAAAAGTAAAGCCAATTACCTTTCCTGGATTTCCAGAAACTATTGAATAGGGTGGTACTTTCCCTCGAATAACAGTTCCAGCTCCTACATTTGAGCCTCTTCCAATCGTCACCCCTGGAAGCAAAGTCACATTTGTTCCAATCCAGACATCTTCTTCCACAACAACATTCTCAGAAATGTTGTCTTTATATTTATAAAACAGTTCCTCGTCCTTAAAAAGCTTACCTACTTTCCTTATATGACTGTCTGTAACAACAGTCAAGTTTTGTGCCGCGGCCGAACCTTGATGAAAAAAGAATTGTCCACGGTGACTAATAAATATAAATCCCGGTAAAATATTAGTATTATCGTATAAAAATACGTTATGCGGATTATGAATTCTTACAGTATTCAATGAAACATTTTTTCCGCAAAATCCTAGTTTAGATAGCACGCATTTATATTTATAATTGACATATTTCGATAAACATTTGTCAATTATCTTAATAAGAATTCCCATTATTCGTTCCAAATGCCAGAAGCACGTTTGTTTAACAATAGCCTAACTTGAATATTCTGTACTATAGCATAAAATGCATTAATAATAATCATTGAGGAAACGACACCATAAGTTCCAATGTAATGGCTTAATAAATATGATAATGGAATATGAAGAAACATTCCAACTAAGCAGATTCTGCTATTTAATTTCAACTTTCCCATGCCTACTATCAAAGTGCCATTTAATGAACTCCAGCAATAAATTGATACATATATTGCCACCATAAATGTCATCAAAAAAGGAATTTCAACTTTATTTCCCATCCAGATATCGTATATCCATGGTGACACCATTGTAACTAATCCGCAACCAAATATTGATAATAGAAGAATACGTTTCATTTTTCTCCACATATTCTGCATCCACAGATAATCTGCACGGACATATGCATCAGTATACGCTGGCCATAGAGGTGCAGTTATTAAACTATACAACATCATCGCCGCACTTAATAATTTATATGCTATATTATACGTAGTAACATCCTCTGGAGCAGAGACGTTTGAGATTAGTATATTCGTACTCTGAAATAATACAATTGATTGTATATTTATTATTAAAAATTTATAGCCCAATCCCCAAAGGTCTTTAATAAAGGACAAATTAATTGACCTAAAATTTGGAGAAACATCTTTAAATGTTCCACTATACAGGATAATCGAAGCAAATAATGTTACGATAATCGGCATTGCCGCTAATGACAGTGACAAGGAAACTAGCGAGGGAGGACATATTTTGGTTAATATATAGATAATTCCGAAAGATAATAAATTCCCAATTGGGACAAATGTATTTGACAATGCAACTTTCTGAAACGCAGCAACAACTGAAATTAACACATTGATTATCATCTGCATACATGCCATAGCTATGAGTATGCGCAAAGTAAGTGTTATCTCATCGACATAGTATGAGCTCACATTCAATAAAGAGCACCAATCAATAAATGGAACAAGAATCTCTAATAGAATACAGACTGGAGCAAAAATGAGTATCATCAAAAAATATGTAGTTGATACTAGGGATTTTCCTTTTCCCCAATCTGTCTGAGCAATTGCTTCTGCTAATTTATTCTTAAGTCCTTGAGAGAAACCTATATCTAAAAATGTTAACCAGGTTAGGATCGAAGATAGTGTTAGCCATACACCATACAAATCAGAAGAAACATAACCAATAGTAAGAGGTACTAGCATAAAAGAAATTATCATACTAACTCCTTTTATAATAATTGATCCTAGTACATTCTTTTTAACATTAATAGATCTTTTATCTCCTGATACTAGTATTGATGGTAGTTTCATTATTAATCAAGTAATGAACATTATTATACTTACTCTTTTACTACTTTATCAAAAAATGTATCTGGTCTATTGGAATCAAAGATTTCGTTACAATACATAACAGTAACCAAATTCTCTGTATCTGACAGATTGATGATATTATGGGTATAACCAGGCAGCATAATGACAGACTGTATCTTGTCTCCAGAAACCTCATAATTCAACACTTCATCGGTTCCCTCCTTACGCATCCGAATGAGCCCATGACCTGAAACCACTATGAACTGTTCCCACTTTGTATGGTGCCAGTGTTCTCCTTTAGTGATTCCAGGTTTACTGATATTGATGGAAACCTGACCACATTTGAGCGTATGGACTAGTTCGGTAAACGACCCTCTATTGTCGCAATTCATCTTAAGGTCAAAGATTGCGTTTTCTTTGGGCAAGTAGCTAAGGTATGTACTATAAAGGCGCTTTGCGAACGAGTCTGCTGGAATCTCTGGAATCATAAGGGTTCGAGGCATCTCCTCGAACCGATGAAGGAGATTTACAATTTCTCCTAATGTAGTCTTATGCGTTACGGGACAATAGCAATAACGGCCTACGGCAGAAGGTATAACCTCCAAGCCCTCAAATTCGCAATGATGTTCCTCTCCCTTGAGAACACAAATCATCTCCTCTACTAGATCATCAATATAGAGTAGCTCAAGCTCTACGGATGGATCATTTACAGTTATGGGAAGGTTATTTGCAATATTGTTACAGAAGGTTGCTACAGCAGAGTTGTAGTTGGGACGACACCATTTGCCATACAAGTTTGGAAAACGATATACGCATACCTTCACATCATTCTCTTTACCATAGTCGAGAAAGAGGTCTTCACCTGCCTTTTTACTACGACCGTACTCAGAGTTGCCAAAGCGTTCTGATAAAGAAGCCTGAGCAGAACTAGAAAGCATGACCGTAGCTTTGTTTCTATGCTTCTTAAGAGTATTCAGAAGTACTGATGCAAAGCCAAAATTTCCCTCCATGAAATCCTTAGGATCTTGAGGACGGTTTACTCCTGCAAGATTGAATACAAAGTCACAATCCTTACACCATTCATCCAACTGCTCAGGAGTAGAATCAAGGTCAAACTCGAAAACTTCTTCGATAACAAGATTTCCATAGCACTTAGCTTTACCCTCCTTTATATTTTTTAGTTGAGAACATAGGTTTTTGCCTACAAAACCTTTGGCTCCGGTAACCAATATCTTCATAATAATAGTAAAAATATATGTTAAACATAGAACTGGCAGGCAGTATTGAACTGCGAAATTTTATTCCACCTGTGCTGCCAGTTATTATCATGATTTATTCTGAACGAATCTCCTTAGCTTTAGCGCGAGCTTGGAGCCCAAGATCTTCACGGATGAAGGTTAGTTTATGAAGGAGTTTTTTCATGCCTAATACATCAAGACGAGCTGTATTGTGACTATGATATTCCTCCATCTTTTCAATATCAGGATTACCACGTTCAATCTTATCATAGTTTAGGTCGCGTGCGTCACAAGGAATACGATAGTAGTCACCGCAGTCGATAGCGCGAGCCATCTCCTCTCGGGTTACGAGAGTCTCATAGAGTTTTTCACCATGACGAGTACCAATAACCTTAACTTCAGTGTCGAGATACTTAGGATCAAGTTCTGCATATGTCTCTTTGAGTGCCTGAGCGAGGACATCAAGAGTTGCAGCAGGAGCCTTTTGAACAAAGAGGTCACCATTCTGACCATGTTCAAAAGCATAGATTACGAGATCCACAGCATCGTTTAAAGTCATCATGAAGCGGGTCATGTTGGGATCGGTAATAGTGATTGGCTTGCCATCCATCATTTGCTCTACCCAAAGGGGAATAACTGATCCACGACTTGCCATCACATTTCCATAACGAGTGCAACAAATAGTGGTTTGTGCATTCTGACCAAGTTGGCGACCTTTCGCAGTTGCGACCTTCTCCATCATTGCTTTTGAAATACCCATAGCATTAATAGGATATGCAGCCTTGTCCGTTGAAAGAACTACAATATTCTTTACTCCATGAGCAATTGCAGACTCCAGCACGTTATTTGTTCCATAAACGTTAGTTTCAACAGCTTGCATAGGGAAGAACTCACAAGAAGGAACCTGCTTGAGAGCAGCAGCAGAAAAGATATAATCTACGCCACCACGCATTACAATATCTACACTTTGGCGGTCACGAACATCGCCAATATAAAATTTCACCTTGTTAGCTATATTGGCAGGATATTGCTCCTGAAGATGGTGACGCATATCATCCTGCTTCTTTTCATCACGCGAGAAGATACGAATTTCTTTAATATCACTCTCGAGGAAACGCTTAAGCACCATATTACCAAACGAACCAGTACCACCTGTAATCAACAGGGTTTTGTCTTTGAAAATACTCATGTTACTATATATTATTAATTTATTGTTTATTAATTGTTTGGAAGACTCTATTCTTGTGGTTTTGAAGATATTTGTGGTTATTATAGAATCCCATATCACATGAGTTCTGGGTGTATAAGTCAAATAGTAAAGTTGCTATTGAAGTACGTGAGAGTATCGAACTCTAACTTTTGTCCACCTGTGCACGCACTTGAATTATTGTAATGTTAGTTCCTACTTCACATCATAACGATTCGTTTCCTTGTTAGCAAGCACATCAGCAATGCGGCGGCATGCCTGACCGTCACCATAAGGATTGACTGCTTTAGACATCTTATCGTATGCAACGGCATCATCAAGAAGAGTGCTGACTTCGTTCACAATCTTATCGTAATCGGTACCCACAAGATGAACCGTACCAAAGGCGAGAGCTTCCGGACGTTCAGTGGTATCGCGCATCACGAGTACTGGTTTGCCAAGTCCTGGGGCTTCCTCCTGAATGCCGCCAGAGTCAGTTAAAACAATAGTAGCCTTGCTCATAAGGTGTACAAACTCGAGGTACTGGAGAGGCTCGATGAAAAAGAAGTTAGGACGGGTGAGATCTTCACTAAAGACTTCGTGGATAGGTTTGCGCACGTTTGGATTGAGGTGCATTGGATATACGAAATCTACCTCTGGGTACTTCTCTGAGAGATCCTTCATAGCTGTCACCATACGGATAAAGCCATCACCAAAGTTTTCCCTTCTGTGGCCTGTGATGAGGACGAGCTTGCGGCCTTCGTTCAAGCGGGTGACATCGTAGCCTGCTTCGAGGAGGACTTTGTTCTGCTCCTCGGCAAGGGCGGCATCGGTCTTGAGCTTATCAACTACCATGTGGAGGGCATCGATAACAGTATTGCCGGTAACGTAGATGTTGCCGTGGGAATTCTCCTCCTGCAGGTTCTTCTCGGAGGGGGTTGGCGAGAAGTTGTAAGTGGCGATGCGTCCGGTAATCTGACGGTTCATCTCCTCTGGCCATGGGCTGTAGATGTTGTGGGTGCGGAGGCCAGCCTCTACGTGACCGACAGGGATCTGTGCGTAGAAAGCGGCAGGGCTGCTGCGGCAGAGGTGGTGGTGTCGCCATGAACGAGGACTACATCGGGGTGCACTCCTTGAAGACATCGCACATACCAGTGAGGACGCAGGTAGTTACATCGGTGAGGTTCTGACCTTGTTTCATGATGTTGAGGTCGATATCGGGTGTTACCTCAAAGATTCGGAGTACCTGATCGAGCATCTCGCGATGCTGTCCGGTGACGCACACGATGGTTTCAAACTCTTTGGGCGCTTCTGGAACTCTTTAACCAGTGGACACATTTTGATGGCTTCGGGACGGGTTCCGAAGACTAACATTACTTTTCTTTTCCATAAAATATATGTGGTGTTCTTTTGTTTGCTAACTGTTAACTTGTTACCTTTTAATTCGCTTTATTTTGTAATGCGTGATGGTATCGAACCATAAGCCATAGGCTCCACCTGTGCACGCACTTGATCGTATTGCTTGGAGTTAGTGTAACCGCAACTCGTAACTGATATTATTTTGTGTCTTCGCAAATGCCATAATACTTGGCATACCACTGAGCGAAGGCTCGTAATCCGTCACGCAAAGGAGTGGATGGTCGGAAACCGAAGTCCTGCTCCAAAGGTGTGGTATCAGCAAAAGTAACAGGCACATCACCAGGCTGCATTGGAACAAGCTCCTTGTGTGCTTCAAATTCATAATCGACTGGAAGAATACCTGCACGTATTAATTCTCCCTGAAGGATGGTAACAAAATCAAGGAGGTTCTCTGGTGAGTTATTACCAATGTTATAAACCTTATATGGAGGTATTGGAAGGCCGTCTTCTCCGTTCTGCTTCTCTGGCGCATGCTGCATGATGCGAACAACTCCCTCTACGATGTCATCCACATAGGTGAAGTCGCGCTCGCAGTTGCCGTAATTGAAGATTTGGATGGTCTTGCCCTCACGAAGCTTGTTGGTGAAGCCAAAGTATGCCATATCAGGACGGCCGGCAGGACCATATACGGTGAAGAAGCGGAGGCCCGTGCTTGGGATGTTGTAGAGCTTGGAATAAGCATACGCCATAAGCTCGTTACTCTTCTTGGTGGCAGCATAGAGGCTGACGGGATTGTCGACCTTGTCATCTGTAGAATATGGCACCTTCTTATTTGAACCATAGACAGAACTTGAAGATGCATAGACCAAGTGTTCCACCTCATGATGGCGACAAGCTTCAAGTAGATTGTAGAAGCCAATCAAGTTGCTCTCGATGTAGGCATCTGGATTGGTGATAGAGTAACGTACGCCAGCCTGAGCTGCAAGATTGACAACGACTGAGATTTTGTTGTCAAAGAAGATTTTCTCAACTGCGGTCTTGTCAGCTATGCTTGCATGAACGAACTCCCAATCTCTATTGAGGTTTTCTATCTCTTTAAGACGTTCGTACTTGATATTTACATCGTAGTAGTCAGTAATTGAGTCAATGCCGATGACCTTAATATTCTTCACATCTTGAAAAAGACGCTTAACAAGGTTTGAACCGATGAAACCTGCTGCACCGGTAACGAGGACAATCTTGCCTTCGATATTTACATTATACTGTACCATGAGTTAGTCACGCTTAAAAATATCACGAGTATAGACCTTCTCAATTACGTCATCAAGGCATGAATCATAGCGGTTGGCAATAATGGCCTTTGACTTTTGCTTGAACTCATCGAGGTTGTTGACCACTTGAGAACCAAAAATGAGGTTCCGTTTTCAAGAGTCGGCTCGTAGATGATGATTTCTGCGCCCTTTGCCTTGATTCGCTTCATGATGCCTTGGATAGCCGACTGGCGGAAGTTGTCTGAGTTACTTTTCATAGTCAAGCGATAAACGCCAATGACGCACTCATGCTCCTTGGAAGCATCCCATACTGCATTCTCGTTGTAGTAACCAGCCTTACGGAGGACAGCATCAGCGATGTAATCCTGCGTGTGCGGTTTGACTCAACAATAGCAGTTATCATTTGTTGTGGTACTTCGTTATAATTTGCAAGAAGTTGCTTGGTGTCCTTAGGGAGACAATAACCTCCATATCCAAAGGATGGGTTGTTGTAGTGAGTACCGATTCGAGAATCAAGACCTATACCATTGATGATGGCTTGGGAATCAAGTCCCTTAACTTCGGCATAAGTATCAAGCTCATTAAAGTAGGATACACGAAGAGCAAGATAAGTGTTAGCAAACAGCTTAACGGCTTCTGCCTCCTTCATGCCCATAAAAAGAGTGTCAATATTTTCCTTAATGGCACCTTCCTGAAGAAGAGCAGCAAAGGTCTTTGCATATTCCTCTGCATTAGGATTGCCGATAGCTTCGATAGCGGCATTCTCTTCATCCCACTTTTGTCCTGCTTTGCAGGAAGAATCTTTGGTAGCCAACAATAATTCGGCTCGGGTACAGGTTATCTTCAAGCGCCTTGCTCTCACGAAGAAACTCCGGAGAAAAAGCAGACGGAATTCACGGCGTCTGCCGTCGGAGAGCGGTCCCAACTCTGCGAACTTTGTGCATACTTCACATAAAGGAACGGCAGTAGCCAACAGGAATAGTAGACTTGATAACCATCGTTGCCTCCGGATTGACAGAGAGCACAAGGTCGATGACATCTTCAATATGGTGTATCGAAGAAGTTCCTGTCAGGATCATAGTTGGTAGGTGCAGCAATCACTACAAAGTCTGCATCCTTATAAGCTGATACGCCGTCAAGAGTGGCGGTAAGGTTCAAATCTTTCTCAACAAAGTACTTCTCAATATATTCGTCCTGAATCGGAGATATACGATTATTAATCTTTTCCACCTTTTCAGGAATCACATCAACGGCAGTCACCTTGTGGTGCTGTGACAACAAGGTAGCGATACTCAAACCAACATAGCCTGTACCTGCTACGGCTATCTGTAAATCTTCAAAGTTTCTCATATCTTATCTTTCTTTATACTTTTGTTATTCGAATTACCGACGGAAGATTCCCGTAAAAACGTTTCCAGTCCGAGATGACAAAAGGACAGCCATAGTCTTCGTACGCATCCATTTGTGCAATCTTATCCATCACTTCCGACAGATATTTCAGGTCTGATTCCGCCACAACCTCCTCCTTTACCTTCCTGACGATAACATCAAGCATGTCTCCGCAGGTATAGTCAGGACTGTACATATCATCAAAGTGGCAATAATGCTCATCCTTAACAAAATGGTACGACAGGCTTTCAAGGATCTCATAGAACAGCGTGAAAGCCTCATGATACTCCCCTTTATCCAACATTTCACCGATTTGAACCTTATACGGATAGAGCAAGCCCGCAATCCTGTCACAATCATCGTCAATGTTGCCCGGACTGAAGACTGCTTCAATCCCCTCCTTCAATGAAGTCGTCTCCACATCCGTGCACACCTGCCGTTCAGCTTCCATGCGTTGCAGCATATATCTCATTTTTTCGCCTGGCATAGTTGTAATATCCCTATTGATCAGTATTCCTGTCTCCTCAATATCCTTGCCAGGAAGTCCAGATTATCCTATGCTAACTTCCTCCCATGACGATAACCCGGTTGGAGTTGAGAGCGAAATCCGGCATGAGTAGTTTATGGGCTATTGCATAGCGGATGAACTCTCCTGGTATCCGGTCAAGGTCGACGACTAGAAAATATGTCTTCGACTTCTCCTGGTCGTACATGGGATTACCTGGGTGTTTGATATATTCTGCACAGTCCATAATGGTGCATAGTTTACATGGATTATCCTTCGGAATGTAGAGGATTATGCTCCTCACATTCTTTGGCAATACAGCTTTGCTTCCAACAGGAGTGTTGAGCTCTTCGGCAAGGTAACGCATATAGTCCGCATTGGTCCGGAAGAAGTGAATGCCGTATTGTGAATTTTTCTTTGAAGACATTGCATCGTTGTCAGTTCCTTCAACGCCTACTTGCTTCATAAGTTCCCGCTCTTCCCTGTACTTTGGTATAAGGCTGAGTATGTCACCCCATGAACTCATACCGTTCAGAAAACACTCTCCCTATAGCAAGCATACGAACCCACGCAACCGTTGCTATCCTGCAGGATGTGGTTCTGTACCATAAAATATCTGGTGCGTTATACACTGATGATGTTGTCTTCGATGTCTCACAAGGTGATTGACTCTTTGTTAAATTCTTCCAACAGGTATGGTTCTATGTCTCTGGCTTGGATGTCTATAATGTCTTTCGCCTTTGACTCCTGACCGTTGACAGTGAGCAGGCAGACAGCCATTCCTGCGATTTCATTGCCAGAGGTCCGATATGGTAACGGAATGCCAGGTCAGCTTCTGCTACCGATGTGCTACCTGCCGGTTGCCTTGGCACAACTCCAGTTGGTGATCACAGACTTCTTTGAAGGTAGAATCATAAATCTGCCGGAGGTGAGGTAGCAATCGAAAAAACACCACTTCAACACTTGACGCACTTCATAAAAGTTGTTGTGAAACGCGCTTCGTGAAAGAAGCCGGATAAATCATTATTGATCAGGGATCTTCGAAGAGCTCTGCAAGGTAGTCATATATCTGTGAGACTACCTTGGCAAGGGATTCGTTCTCCAGATTGACCAATGTCTCAAAGTCCTCGCCTGCAAGTGTGGCATCCCATAGGAGGAACTGTATATCCTCGAGTGGATCTCATCGGTGGTGTAGTCTTCACCAACACGGTAAAACGACAGGGGCTTGCGATAAAGGTTGCTGTGCCCTGCAACAAAACTGTGCCAAAGACCTACTTTTGAAACGATGTCTTCGAAATACAAGGTGAAGTTGACCGCCATAGCTTTCAACTCTTCCAGAATACGTTCAAATCCAAAGTCTGAGGTGTGGAGTAAGTACAATATCCTGTTGGCAATCCCGGCGTAGTCACGATTGGTCAATGATACTACAAACTGTGGATGTTCCTTGCGCAAATCCAATGCTGTTATTGTCATAGTCGTATTGAGAAAAATATGGAATTCAGGATGATCTGATGAGTGTTCACCTTCTATTTTTGTTCATACGTGTGAAACCAGGCACACCAGCTACCATTACCTGATGATGTTGCGACAAAGCGTTGCTATGCTAAGACCAACATAGCCGGTACCTGCAACAGCAATCTTCAAATCTTTTGTATCCATTGTTGATTTATGTTAGTGTTCAGAATCATTCTAGTTATCTATCCAAGACCTCAAATCTCGGTGAGTTCTTGGATTTAAATTCAGGTACTACTCTCTTCATTAGCTTGACTGTATCCATGATATTTACTGTACGGGATAACTTCTCGAACTCTCCATAAGTTTCGAGGATATTAGTATATTCATAATGACGTACCTTCGCTATCATTATCTTCTTATTCTCAGTAGGGATTGTGTTCTCTTTATCACTCAATACTTCTTCATAAAGCTTCTCACCCGGACGCAATCCCGTAAACTCTATCTCAATATCCTCACCCGGACGATAACCTGCAAGTTCAATCATACGAGTGGCCAGGTCAACAATCTTCACAGCCTTCCCCATCTCAAAGACAAAAATCTCATTACCTTCACCCATAATGGCAGCCTCCATTACCAGACGACAAGCTTCGGGAATAGTCATAAAGAAACGGATGATATCGGGATGAGTCACTGTGACAGGACCACCATTCTCTATCTGTTCTTTAAAACGGGGAATTACAGAACCATTACTACCCAATACATTACCAAAACGAGTAGTGATAAATTTGGTATGACCTTTTACTTTGCCCTCACGGATGGCATATCCCAAACTCTGTACATAGATCTCTGCCAGACGTTTCGAACATCCCATTACATTGGTAGGATTTACAGCCTTATCGGTAGAAACCATGATCATTTTCTCAGCTCCGTATTCCACTGCCATATCAGCAACCTGGCGAGAGCCGACAACATTGACCAGTACAGCTTCACAGGGATTTTCCTCCATCAATGGAACATGCTTGTAGGCAGCGGCATGAAAAATAATCTGAGGATGATAAGTCTCAAAACCATACGGAGGCGTTCAATGACACGTACATCTCCAATGATGGGAACAAAGTCAAGATTCGGATATTTTTTCAAATTCAAGACGTACATTATGCAAAGGTTTCTGCCGAATCGAACATTATTAATTTGCGAATGCCCATTTGTGCCAACTGACGACACAGCTCACTCCCAATACTCCCGGCAGCACCCGTTACCATAATAACTTTATCCCGAAATTCTGCTGCAACTTCCTGTATATTGATACTGATTTCCGGACGCCCCAGCAAATCTTCTATCTTAATGGGACGTACCCATTGATGAAAGTTTCCATATTTATCAGCCTCACTAATAGAAGGAGCTATCAGTGTTCTGATTTTATTTTTGCAATATTGAAGTAAACGGTTTTCCTCTCTGGTATCTTCATAACGTGCAAATAAGATACTTTGGATGCAATGTTTGTGCATCTGTCTTTTGAAATCTTCTTCATTCTTAAAAGAATAAACCGGAAAACCAGCTACACGAAGGATCGAAGCACTTGTATCATAAACATAAAACCGACAACTTTGAAATGTCTGCTATTCATCAGACGTACCTGCAATGCGACACTTTTATCATCTTTGCCATATATCAGAATACGCTCGTTTTTCTTATTCATCTGATTAAGAAGAAACTCGTAGATCAGTATCAGCTGAATACGAAATCCAGCCATTGCAATAAAGGTCAGCATACCATCAAATAATACAAAGATAATTCTCTGACTATTGGCCAGGCCTATTTGAGGTATGAAAATCCAGATAGCAATAACCATACAAATCGTCTTTAAAGACGCACTCCCCATCAGACGCCATAAATCCTTTAATTGTGAAAACGTATGGTATTGCGATAAGTAAGGAATATGTATGAAGCGAGTATACTGGAAATAAAGAAATTCCTATAATTTTCGCAAAACATCTGTTCGTACAGAAATTCCCGTCATACTGTAGATACCAATGTAGGCTATCCATGTACAAAGAACAGCTATAGCTGTATCAATTCCAATATAATCCAATAACTACAATAATTCTTCCGAGGTATTTTAAAACACCTTCTAATGTCTGTTTCATAAATATTATTCCCCAATATCTTAATTTTAAACTTTATACACTCATATACTCTTTGCAAACAGTATATAAATCATTTTTAAAGGTGAGGGAGGAAGAGTTGCAAGAAGTTCCAGAGAACGGGAAGAATATGTTCCCTTTCAAGTCATCCTCCAGACTGGCATACAGACTCACACTATAGCCCAACAGAAGAGCAAGACACAAGGAAGCGTCCTGTTCCGAGTACTGCCATGCAGAGGATATAACTCATTCATTTCATTATGAATATCCTTATTCAGCTGAGCCAGGTCGTCAGCATACAAATAACTGCCGGAGCATTCGATATGAAGAAGGCGATGGGCCTGATTATGAAGATGAAAGATTTTATCCTGTAACTCCATTATACAGATCTAATTATCTTGTCAAACTACGGCTTTTATTGATTCCACATACCCGGCAGGCATATCCACACAGGCGCATCCCAGCATATTCAGACGGACAGCAATCTTACTCTTACCGTCAACACTGACGAGTTCGCCGACAAGCCCGACAAAGGTCCCTTTATCACACGGACCTGTTCGCCACGGGCTAAAGGAGAACTGCTCATGCATACGGCTTCCTTGGAATAGTCGAGCATGAAACGGAAACGGGCCATCTGCTCATCAGGAATGACGGCAGGATTGCTTTCACCACGCATCACCATATAACGGCTCACTGTAGAAAGGCTCAAAACTTCCACCCGTTCTTTCGGGTCAGCATGTACAAAGACCATCATTGGAAGAAGGACGGATTCGATCAGCTTGCGGCGGTCACTCCACTGGTGCATCTCCTGTTGAAGAGGGATGAAATTCTCAATGCCCATCTTGTCCAGATACTCAGATACTTTCTTCTCGTGATGCATGCGAACCAAAGCAACATACCAGCGCTTTGAGTGTGCCTTCCCTGTCCCAAAGCTAGGCCCAGCATTTACAGATTTCTTGTTTGTTAGAATCATCTTTTACCCCATTTTGTCCGTTACTCTTAGGTAACGGAAAGACACATTCAAGGACAAACGGAATGGAAGCAGTGAAAGACATCGACAAATACGTACTGGAAGGAGTTTGCAGCCTGCGAGAAGGGTATATTCCTGTGGAAATATGGTATAACGGAAGCGGGACATGAAGATAATGTTTTTCATGTTCAGAGACTTTTTGCCTTATTTGCGGATAAAACTAAAAAGGGGATTTTATTTGTTTTCTATTTGTGTTTTTGTCTATCTTTGCGTCGTTATTATTTCCGTTACCTAAGAAGTAACATACATACTTTAATACTGATTATTAACATTTTATATATTTACAACGCTTCCATCGAGCAGTTCTTTACGTAAGACAAATTCATTTTATTCACTTCCGTACGTTCCTTCAGTCCGAATCCCTTCAAATAGATCTGGGTTGTCTTGATGGACTTATGTCCCAGCGACTCGCTGATCATTTCAATAGGGACGCCACGATATTTGGCGGTAGTCGCCCATGAATGGCGGAGCGTATAGGAAGTCACCGGAGAAGTCAGACGCAAAGCTTTTGCCAATCCCTTCAAATGGTTATTGAACCGGCGAAGGGCGGACTGGTATTCACGGTAAGCACGTTCATCCTTACGCTTCTTGTCACCCGAAAGGATATCGAACAGATAGTCGGGACAATCCGGACGTGAAGGCTGATGATTCAGGAGCTGGCTGATCATCTCCTGCGCCGTATCAAGGATTTCCACACTCATCGGAGTCTTCGTCTTGATACGGCTGTAACGGAGAATATTCTGATCCAGGGCAGACTTCTCAAGATGTGCCAGATCGGCAAAGGACATCCCGCAGAACTGGAACATCAATCCGGCAATGGCCTGTGTACGTCGCAAACGGTCCGTCTTGGGATCCTCATACAGAAGCTTATGCAATTCCGGAACCGGCAACGCGCGTTTCTGCCGAATGTCCACTCCGGTATATACATCATGAAACAGTCGGGGACATACGGAGCTCTCCCGACTCCACTCCACGATTATAAACACTACGCAACATACGCATATAGGTAGAAACCGTATTCGGTTTCAAACCACAATCACTCAGATGCTGACCGTAACGGCGCAGACACTCACGGGTAACCTGACGGAACGACACGTTCTGCGTACCACAAAGTTACTGAAAGAAAAGGGCATTCTTATAGACATGCGCTGTAGAAAGCGCCCTCTCTTTGTAAACGACCGATGTATAGTTCCCCACACCGGCTAAATCCATTCTTACTTTTCATCTTATATCACTAGTTATTTTATATACAAGTATAGGGCGAAAATATGAAAATTCCATCTTCGTCCGGCAGAGATTCTTAATTTTATTTAATTCAGGAAGAGTGGTAACGGCCGGACAGATGTTCCGGAGAGCAAGGGAGGCACGTAAAAAGAGAGGCAAAGGAAAAACGCCCGTTTGTAATAAACTTTGTTAAACGCTCAACCGCAAAACCGTACTATTTATCAACATCACTTCCTGCGTATATACGCGCAATTTTAATTGGTAGCGGATAATTCTCATATCATTACACAGTAATATCAACCGGCATTTTCCTTATTTTGAAAAATACGAATATTCGTCCTAGCTTTGCACTTCGGTTTTAACCAATACCTCCGTTTCTCACCGAGAAACACCCTCTTGGTTTTAAAGAAACGGGACGTTGGTTTTAAAGGAACGGCCCGTTGGTTTTAAACCAAAAGAGGCATTTGTAACTACTTGATTTTCAATTTCTTATAAAAGCAGAATTCCGTCCCCGTAACCTATGGGATTTTTCTCAACAAACAAAACGGAATTCATGGCCCGAAGCGGTCTGATGCATATAATATTTATTTACAATTAAGAATTAAAATCCCATGGTTACAGTTACGATTACCATCAAGCCGTATCTGGCAAGGTATATGTACGTACGTTACGCACAAAGTTTAGAACCCGAATCCGAAAGTCGCCCCTCACCTTCTTCGTCAGCCTCTCTCCGAAAACCGATTCCTATCCATCTCTCTCACATCACTCCCATCTATCATTTTCTCTATCAGTTATCCGTCCCGCATCCATCCAAAGTATCCTGGAAAGAAACAGGAAATATCACGTTTGTTCTGCCTAATCCAGCCTACGGAAAGAATCCGGAAGTATATAATTATATCGGGCAGGAAAGCGCATTAACCATAGAAAAGGAAATCGAAGTGGAAATGAGGGCGGAACTCTATGAATTTCTGCTGGAGAATAAATTCAAAAACGGAATCATGTTCAAACGCTCGATGGAGCTTTTTGTGGAACATTATAATATGGAAGGTACAGTGGAGGAAGATAGCCTGATGAGGGCTTTTAAGAGGTGGAGGAAGGCGATGAAAGATAATAGAAAATACTAATACATCTAAAAAAGGGGCTGTCCGATTTTGGACAGCCCCACACAAAAATAAGTCTTATATTTAGGCTGCACTAATAAAGCTACCTAAATCTTTATATATTTCCTCTATTTTAACAAACTACTATCAGGGAACTATCTGTCCGATTCATCATCTCTCCAATGTTCAGGTTTGTTCAACTCATCCGAACACCTGATCTTTCCTTTATCCACATCAAATCCCTTCGGACTGATTGCCTGAACCATCCAATAATCCGAGAACTGTTCCAGTATCGGGTAAGGAGCAGGATAACCCAGCCTGGCTGCATCCGGTATAAAACCATATTTTGGATAATATTCTTTATGCCCCAATACAAACACAAGGCACGAACCTTTTCCTGCAACCTCTATACCTGCCCGTATCAGCATTCCGCCTATACCCTGCCGTTGATATTCCGGCTTGACAGCTAAAGGTGCAAGAATGTGCATCATCTGTTGTGCTCCTGACCATCAAAATAGGCTCTGGTGAAGAGAATGTGTCCGACAGCCTCACCTTTGTAGAAAGCGAGCAACGAAACCATTGGTTTTGCAGTTTTGTCAGCCAGCAGATCGGCTACCAACTGTGCTTCTTTGTCATAGCCAAACGCTTGTTTTTCAACAGTCATTATGCTGTCGAAATCATCTGTATTGGTCTCTCTGATTTGTATATTAATTGTATTTAGAAGCGTAGAACAACCAAAACAATCAGAAATATCCAAGCATAAACCTTTAATTATCAGTATATTCTAAAATTAACACTTTTCGGCTGCTTTTGATGCTTCCCAAATTTCCACATATTTTGAGACGTATTTCTGACGTGGAGAATTTGCGGGGCTTGTTTTTTGTCACACCGTGCAGACAGTTGACAAGGGTTTACAACCGTTTACGACAAGCGACAATATCCGCCCCAACATTCAGTGACGGTCACATCGTGTAGAAAGGCGACAACCGTTGACTGCCGTTTACATCCGTTCACCACTTCAGGAATACAGGATTGAAGAAATGAACCAGTAAACGATAAAGCAGTATGAAAGCAACCCGAAAATGCAGTTTTTGCGGCAAATCCTTTGTAACCCGCAGCGGAATGCAAAGGTATTGCAGCGAGGTTTGTCAGGCGGAAGCCCGGCGAGCCAGAATGACACAGAAGAACAACCTCTTCAAGGCCGTCCGGCCAATCATGGAGATACAGCATCAGGAGTATCTCACCTTTTCTAAAGCAGCCATACTCATGGGCTGTTCCCGACAGTACATCTATAAACTTGTAGCCATGGGCAAGCTGAAAGCCTCACGCATCAGCAACCGCATGGCATTCATCCGCAGAGCCGACATCGAGCGGATGCTGGAGGGCAATCCCTACCACCGCATCCTGCCCGGCAGCACTTCCACACCGAAAAATCCGCTTCAACTTCTTCCCGACCAAAAAAAAAAAGGGAAAAGGAAGGCGATGAAATTTTGGACTTCTATTCCGGTGAAGAGGTGATGTCCCTTTATAAAGTCAAGCAGTCATGGCTCTATACCACCGCCAAACGCAACCGCATCCCCATCTGCCGTATCGCTGGAAAGAACTATTACAGCAAGAAGCATGTTGACGAGTTCTTTGGCGTTGCAGTTGATATGGAAAGTATCACCGACTGGCTCCTGACCGAAGAAGCGGAAGAGCAGTTCGGCATGAAGCCTGCCGCACTCCGGGCATACGCCTACCGGCACAGGATACCGACCAAAAGAATACGGCCGCACCTATTACTCCAAGTCCCATTTGGACGAACTCCGCAGGACTGACCTTGTGAACGACGAGCGTTATTACACCGTGGAACAGGTCCGGCAGATTTACGGGCTTTCCTCAGCCAACATCTGCCATATCGTCAAGGTTAAGCACATCGAAAGATAAAGGTCGGTGTGAAGAACCTGCTTCTGCGTCCGATGTGGAGCGTGTCATGGCTGAAAGGAACAAATAACCGCAAACAACCGCCATTACCGGAAAATTATTTCAAAATGATTGCCGTGGAGATATTCACGGCTGTTTCACGTTGTTCCTTTGCCACCGTGAACACGGAGACACCTCCGGAAATGTACAACCAGTTAAAACATCACCAATATGAGTAAATGCAAGACAGTAACCTTGCGCAAGCGCAAGATCAAGAACGGTACACAGTATTCGCTGTGTCTGACTATTATCCCGGCTACCGTGACAACACCACCATGAAAGTGATAACACGTGAAGCTCTGGGTATTTACATTTTTGCCAAACCTGCCAACCAGCAGGAGCGTGATTTCAACGCACGCATGATGAAGAAGGCGGAGATACTCCGCAACAGGCGTTACGAAGCCATCTTCAACGAGAACAACGGTTTCTTTGACAAGGCCAGGATGAAAGGGGATTTCCTCGCCTACTTCAAGGAACTGGCAGACAGAAGGAATATCAAGTGGCAGCACGTCTACAAACACTTTGAACGGTTTGTAAATGGCAAATGCACCTTTGAAGAGGTGGATGTGGACCTGTGCCGCAAGTTCATGGAGTACCTGCTGAACGCTCCCCAGACCATACACACCAACCAAAAGCTGCATATCAATTCTGCGGCGGGCTACTGGTCGGCTTTCCGTGCCGTCCTGCATACGGCCTACCGTGACAGGAAGATAAAGGAGAATCCCAACGGCTTTCTGGACCGCATCGAGAGTATTCCCACCATGAGAGAGCATCTGAGCCAGGAGGAACTGATACGGCTTGCCGAAACGCCATGCGAGGAAGAGGTTCTAAAAAGGGCTTTCCTTTTCGCCTGCCTGACGGGATTGCGGAAGAGCGACATCAGGCAGCTTACCTGGCAGCAGATACAGCCGTACACCAACGGCAAGATGTTCGTCACCACCCGTATGCAGAAGACGAAGCAGATTGTTCACAACCCCATCAGTGATGAAGCCTACGGACTGCTCGGGGAACGGCATGAAGGGCTTATCTTCGAGGGCTTCAAGGACAAGATGCTGCAGGGGCCCCTGAAGCGTTGGTTGTCGGCGGCAGGCATAACCAAGAAGATAACCTTCCATTGCACCCGGCATTCATTCGGAAGCCTGCACGTGGAAATGGGTACGGACATGGCTGTCATACAAGCCTATCTGGGACACAAGAACATTACCACCACACAGATCTATTCCAAGATGGCAGCACAGCAGATGTGTGACGTGGTGGACAAGATAACCCTGAAACGCAAGGAGGCATAGGCCTTGTTTCAGGATATTCAGAGGGAGCGGTTATTGCGTGAAGGCTTTAACCGCTCCTCTGTTTCTGATGGCACCATTCCTTAAAAGTCATTATCGTATGATATTTTGGTATGATTCCGGACTTTGGTGAAAACATTGAAAAAGAAACCGCCAACCAAGGCTAATGAGCAATAATTGAAAGAATACCATTAAATTTGCAAAGACCTGACAGTTACAAGTAATAACCGAAAAAAACGATATGGAACCAACGATAAAGGACAAATACATCATTCTGGGATTCATCGGCGTTGCCATCTGCCTGATTTCCTTTTTTATCACACTGATTGTCTCCCGCAAGTTTCAATCAGGACAATTTTGTAAGGCTGATAGTCTTTGTATGCAGCAACATTCTCGGTGGCTGCTCTATCTCTTCCAGACGGTCATTTTCGACTCATACGAGATCTGGAAACTCAAGTCCGGCAAGAAAGGCATCTGCCGGAATCATAAAGGCTCAGGAAGAACAGCCACAGGATGCGAATGAACCTGCAGCTCCGACACCGATGCCGACAGGCGGGGAAGCAACCCGGATATAAAACCGGTAGAGATTGCCATTGCCCCGGAACTTCACGAAAAGAACCGTGCCAGCTATGAGGACAGACAGAAGCAGGAAGAGGCGGAACGGATCCGCATTGTCATGGAGTACATCCACTTCGTCATGCCCCGCATTGCCGACAAGGAGACCGTCAACCATATCTGTGCCGAGGTCAACAAGTGGATGTGCCTTCACAGCTACAAGCCCAAGCCGATAACAGGACGGCTGACCCGGAGATTACCAACATTCCGCTCCGCCATTTCGTGTGGAACATCTCCGAGCGTTTCATGTACAAAAATACTACAACGGGGACAACCGTGCCAATTTTATCAAGACCCTTTTCCACGTGAGTTTGCCGACACGGATATAGCGACCATAAAGAACTTCAAGGTCGATCCGTCAAAGACGCTGATTCCCATTGACGAACCCGAAAACGACAGTCTGGACTTCCATTATCCCGAAGATTATGCACGGAAGTGAACAGTTGACCGTTTCCCGGGATATAACAGCAATAACGACAAGTATCAGGCAACACGTAACAGCCTGTATTCCATTATTTCCCGAATAACTTTGCCCGTCATTCACGGTTGGGCATCGTTATTCGATTATTTTGTGACCTCCCGTGAAGATATTCACGGTCATATCATTGCGGTCCTTTGCGCCAAGCCTTACAAAAGAGGCGAGTACGCAAATGGAAAAACAGTGATTACATTCAACGACCTTCCCGAGGTCGTAGCCCAGCTTCGGGACGAAGTGATGAGCTTGAGAAGCCTGCTTACCGAGCAGCGCAGTGTGAACAATGCAAAGACGGTGGACACCCATGTCCCCATGTCTGTGGATGAAGCGGCGGAATATCTCGGTATTCCCAAGGGAACGCTCTACATGAAACTGTCGGACGGAAGCATTCCGGCCAAAGCCCGGCAAACGCTATTGCCTTTACCGTGACGAACTGGACAGATGGCTGGAATCCTCCCGCAAGAATCCCGTACCCCTGTCCGATGAGGAACTCAGCGAATCCATGTCCTCCTCCCACCGTCGCAAGCCCGGCCAACGTAACTGGTAAGAGCCATGGAAGAGGACAAGAACTATATCAGCATGATACATGGCGACCTGACGAGGGCAGCCCAGATGCAGAACGGTATGCCGGAAAATATCGGCGTGATGAGCATAAAGACCGCCAACCGGACTATACTCGAAGCATCGCAGCTGCCCACGCCCGTGCGTTGTGGGACAGCTTCTGGTACGAGGGGAACTGTCCTGCCTCTTTGCGGATTCCAACGTGGAAATCCATCCTTGCCGTCCAGATAGCCGACCGTATAGCCCGGACTGACAACGTGCTTTATCTGGACTTTGAACTGTCAGAAAAGCAGTTCCAGCTCCGCTATACCGACGAGTACGGAAAGCCTTACATTTTTCCCGAAAGGCTGTACCGGGTATCGCTTGACTGTGACGCCCTTCTGGATGCCGACTTTGAAGGGACAATCATCGGCAGCATTGAACAGATGGCACAGCAGACCCGCTGCAGGATCTTCATCGTTGACAACCTTACTTACCTGTGCTGTGCCATGGAGAAAGGCGATGCGGCGGGACGGCTGATGATACAGCTCAACAATCTCAAAAAGATACGGGCTTTCCATCCTTGTCCTGGCACACACCCAAGCGTTCACTGGACTGTCCCATCACGTCCAATGACCTTGCCGGAAGCAAGCGGCTCTACAATTTCTTTGACAGCGTGTTTGTCATCGGGAAAAGCGCACTGGACGGGGGACTCCGCTATGTGAAGCAGCTCAAGGTCCGTTACGGGACATTCTCGTATGATGCCGACAATGTGATTGTCTATGAGATTGAGAAAACGGACGCCTTCCTGCAATTCGTGTTCAGGGGCTATTCAACCGAAAAGGAACACCTGAAGAAACCGGGTGACAACGAATCGGAACAAAGGGATTGCCTGATCCTGCAACTGTCCCAATCCGGGAAGTCAGTCCGGGAGATAGCCTCGCAGGTCAATTGCGGCAAGTCCACCGTCAGCCGGATAATCCAGCGCAGCAAGGAGGACAGGAACGCAGCCGTCCCGGGTGTCCCGCTGTCCCGTCCCAAGGAGAACGGGACAATGGGACAGGTGGGACAGCATGGGACAGATGGGACAAGCGGGACAGCTGGAGAAGCAAGGCAGGCGGAGCTGTTTGCAGGACATGAAAAGGAGGACAAACCATGAAAAAGCAGCCTGTACACGGCTGTATGCCAGCTGACCATATCATTTGCAGAGCATGTGAGCATACAAACCGGGTCCTGATTTTCCAGTGTGTCCCGGGGTGTCCCAAGTGTCCCACTGTCCCAGCCTTTAGGGGACGGGACAGTGGGACAGCGGGACAAACAGTAGAAAACCAATCATAAAAAAAAGTCATGAGCAACTATTCATTACAGAAATATAAAGGAATGTCAACACGGCATACCTGTCCGAATTGCGGGGACAGACGTTCCTTTGCCTACTACGTGGACGAAAGCGGTACGCCCCTTCACCCGTCAGTCGGCAGATGCAACCACGAAAGCGGCTGCGGGTATCATTATACGCCCAGACAGTATTTTCACGACCACCCCGAATGCCGGACTGCCGGTGATTTCTCTTCCGGCAGACAATGTATGGCGCAGAAGCCCAAGCAACCGCTGCAACAGACAGCCATCGGTTACATACCGCCACACTATGTGGAGAAATCGCAGAGCGTGCATAGCAACTTCTGCCGCTTCCTTTCAGCGCTGCTTGATTCCTATTACGGCTGCAAGGCAAAGGAAGTACTGAAAAGGTTAATGGAGGATTACCGTCTGGGAGCAACCCGTGACTGTGCGGTCATCTTCTGGCAGATTGACCGGGAGAACAAGGTGCGGACAGGCAAGGTGATGCAGTACAATCCCGGGGACGGACACCGTGTAAAGGACGGACAGACATCGGCAGTGAACTGGATACACAGCATACTGAAAAGGCAACGGTATTGGCGGAGGAATGGCAGCTTTCCCAATGCCTTTCGGGGAACACCTGCTGAATGTCTATCCTGACAAGGTGACGGTTCTGGTAGAATCCGAGAAGAGTGCCGTTATCGGATCCGCCCTCTTCCCCGGCTATGTATGGCTGGCGGCAGGAGGCAAAAGCCAGTTGCGGGAGGAAAAGCTCCGTGTGCTGACCGGGCGGACCGTGCTTCTCTTCCGGATGCCGATGCCTATGCCGAATGGAAAGAGCGTGCCGACGGCATGACCTTCTGCAAGGTGATGGTGTCTGACCTCATAGAGAAGAACGCAACGCCGGAACAGAAGGCAGCCCATATCGACATAGCCGATTGGATAATCTTCCAGATACGGGAAAGCAGGATAAATTGTACAGCCGACCATCTGGTGGAGGCGGAAAGAATCCTGCAACGGATGATAGAAAAGAACCCCGCCCTTCAAAAGCTGATAGATGATCTGGGGCTTGTGCTGGTCGGTGCATCCTCAATCGGCAGCGGTGACGGAAACCCTCCTTAACGGAGGAGAGCGGAAACCGGGGTTGTAGTGTACGGACAATGGCTTGCCATTGATATAGCCCACTATAACTACACGCCCGCTTTCGTAGTTGTGCTCTCCCGAGGGCTGGGCTTTGCCCGTCCCCTTAGGACTTTGTCCTAAGAACCCACTCAGGGCGTTTCTCCCCTGAGAACCCAGAGCAAAGAGTGACCTCTCTTTGCAATCTCCGCTTATGGGTTACACCCTAAGAACCCTGTGCGGCTATGAGCGGACATCAGCTAACAACTTTAGTCAGACAACCAGAATCAAAATTTAAGAATATGGCAACAAAATCAAGCATACATATCAAGCCCTGCAGAGTCACATCAAGTGGGGCTCATAACCGGAGAACTGTCGAGTATATGCGCAATATCGGCAAGTCTCAAATCTACATCGTACCCGAACTGACTGCCGGTAACGAGCAGTGGATAAACCCGGGCTTCGGCAATCCCGACCTGCAGGCGCACTATGACTACATCAAGCGGATGGTCAAGGAAAAGACAGGACGTGCGATGCAGGAGAAGGAACGTGAACGAAAAGGCAAGAACGGGAAAATCACCAAGGTGGCTGGATGCTCGCCAATCCGTGAGGGCGTGTTGCTCATCAGACCGGACACGACACTGGCAGATGTATGCAAGTTTGGCGAGGAGTGCCGGAGACGCTGGGGCATCACTCCGCTCCAGATCTTCCTGCACAAGGACGAGGGACATTGGCTTAGCGGTCAGCCGGAAGCGGAAGACAGGGAGAGTTTCAAAGTCGGCGAAAGATGGTTCAAGCCGAATTACCATGCCCATATCGTTTTTGACTGGATGAACCATGACACAGGCAAGAGCCGCAAGCTCAATGACGAGGATATGACAGAAATGCAGAATCTGGCATCCGACATACTCTGATGGAGCGTGGGCAGTCAAAGGCTGTTACAGGCAAGGAACATCAGGAACGTAACGACTTTATTATTGGGAAGCAGAAGGAGGAAATGAAGCGGCTTGATGCCACGAGGCAATACCGGGAACATCAGCTGGAAATGGCGAACAAAAAGATGCAGGAAACGGAAAGCATTACCAACGCCCTTATCGAAAGGCAAATGAAAAGGAACGGCAGAGAAGATCTTGACAGGGCTATCAGCGAGAAACGCTCCAGACTGAACAAGGAAAAAGGAAGCGAGCTTCTGAACGCCGCTGTTGGCTGGGCTACCGGGAAATCGAAAGCCCTGAAAAATGAAATAGAGGATTTGCGCTGTGAGATTTCCACGCACAAGGAAACTATCGAGCAGTTGCAGGACAGAATCCAGACCATACAGAACGACCATAGCCGTGAACTGATGCAACTGGAGGCCAAACACCGGTCCGAACTGAACCGCAAGGAAACGGAACATGCACAGGAAACAACAAGACTCAAGAACCGGATTGCATGGCAAAATCATATTATCGGTTATCTCAGTTTCCTGCTGCTCAAAACGAGCGACATCTTCCGCAAGGCGGTACACAGTGTCATCCGTTTCGCCCGTGATTATTACAAGCCACGTTTTGATACGGAACAGGTATCTGACATCAAGAGTGCCCTTAACCTGTTCGGGGATGACAGACAATCACATCAGGCGGCAGGGGATTTCCTGTATTTCACTGCAAGCAAAAGGAAACTTGATAGTCGTGAGCAGGTCAAAGTCCAGCGAGAGGTTAACAATGTGGTGGAGGGGCATTATGAGCACCAGCAAAAGCAAGGATTCTATGAGAAGATGACCAAATATCAGCTGATTAGACAAAGAAACTAATCAGCTGATTATATTTTACAATATATCGTTAAAAATTTAAAAACTATATAATTTTCAATTACTTACATTACAATAGTCCGCCAATGGGTCTTGCGACACCAGCGGAGCGGCCAAAACAAAAGACTGAAAAAGTGTTAAAAACTAAGGAAATGACGCTTGAAAATTGGATAAGTGCTTGATAATCACTAAATTAGTGTTGCTACACAACCAATTTAGACCGATGATCATCAAGCCCCTTACCCAGCTTGCAGAGCTAATAGAAGACGCCCTATCAAGCGTGGCAAATTTAAGCAAATCTTCCGTACATTCATCATAGAGACCATGGAACTTTATCTTACATCTTCAGGACGCATGAACTTCACCCAGATGTCGAGGTGTGGGCGCTCATGTGAGAGCAGGTTCCGCCAGAACTTCAAGAAGTCGTTTGACTGGATGACGTTCAACAAATACTTCGTGAGCACCATGTCCAAGGATCGCATTGCGATTGCCATTGATCCTTGCTTCGTTCCTAAATCGGGAAAGAAGACTCCAGGATTGGACTGGTTCTGGTCCGGTTGTGCATCTGCAATGAAGCGAGGATTGAGTTCCTTGGCTGTCAGTAATAGATGCTGATGCCAAGGATGTCGTCTTCCTCAAAGCCGAACAGACCTTCACTGAAAATGCAGAGGCCGCAAGCCCAAATGTACTAAAGGCATGAAGGAACGGATTCTCTCACAGGCTGGTACCTGAGGATATTGTCACGTAATGCAAAGCAGCTGTTGTCTATCTGTAATGTCATAGTAGCAGATGCATACTTCTCAAAAGAGAGCTTTGTGACCGGAGTTATATCTCTGGGATTCAATATTATGCCGCTTCCGCGATGATGTCAATCTCAAGTATATCTACCGTGGTCCAAAACGGGTAAGAAAGGTCGTCCTCAAAAGTTTGCAGGTAAAGTCAACCTTGCAGAACTAGATATGAACATCTTTCGTGAAGAGACTTCAACTGACGGCAATCAGACTTACAGACTCTACACTGCTGATGTGTGGGCTGTCAGTCTTGGTCGTGAAGTACGCGTCGTCATTGTTGATTACATTGACACTGACAAGAAGCGTCAGACACGAAAGGTCTTCTTCTGCACGGACCTGACTAAGTCTGCAAATGACATCTTTGACATCTATAGAACAAGATTCCAGTTGGAATTTGTCTATAGAGACGGAAAGCAGTTCACAGGACTTACTCACTGTCAGGCCAGGAACAAGGAGGCCCTATCGTTTGCCTTCAATGCTTCGCTGTCATCGGTCAATGTCGCCAGAGCCTATGCACGTAAAGAAGGATACAATCTTTCTGTAGGTGCAACCAAAACACTGATGCACAATGCTGCAATGCTGGATCGATTTAATTCCATGTCCGCAAAACATGCGAACAGACGTTTAAATAACACTGATTTCAAAGAACTTTTATTCTACGGCGTTAGAACCGCTGTGTAAACTTTATAAAATTAACGAACTATTGATTTTACCAACCCAATTTTATACCTTTGTAGCAAAAAAGGTAACGATGAATTATTCAAACGGGAAATGGGTTCAGACCTATATACTTATTTGGTCGGGACAATTTATATCAATGCTTTCCAGTTATGCCGTTCAATTTGCAATCACTATTTGGCTTAGCTTGGAACATCAGTCGGCAGAAGTGCTTGCTTTTGCAGGAATGGCAGCCATACTTCCACAGGCTATCATAGGACCTTTTGCAGGAGTCCTTATTGACAGATGGAATCGTAAAACAGTTTTAATCGTATCGGATTTGTTCCTGGCTTTGTGCGCATTCGTGATGAGTATCCTTTTGAAATACGACAGTGGCAATCTTAACTGGATATATTTGATATTGGTGCTTCGCTCTGTTGGAAATGCGTTCCAAACACCAGCTGTGCAAACTATAGCTCCGCTTATTGTGCCGGAAAAGGAGCTGATTCGGGTGGCAGGAATTAATCAGGTACTACGGTCAATGTGTGGTATAGCCAGCCCTGCCATAGGAACATTAGCCATTACCTATATGTCTATTCATTCGGTGTTGTATTTAGACATATTGGGTGCTTTAGCTGCTATTCTCTCATTGGTATTTGTATTCATTCCCCATTACTCGACGGCAACAACTTCTCTATCGGCCAAACACGTTGTGAGCGATTTGAAAAAAGGTCTTGACTGCGTGTTGGCAAATAGAGGGATAGCGTTGCTATTCCTATGTGCCATGTCGGTGACATTTTGTATCATTCCAAGTTCCTTTATGTTCCCTCTACTCACGACACAATGTTATCACGGTGGGAAATGGAAAATCAGCACAATAGAAATCGGGTGGTCTGTAGGGATGCTGTTAGGTGGAACGGCTTTAGCTTTTTTCAAGCCGAAAACGAGAAAGATTGTCTTAGTCAATGCAATGTATGTGTCATTGGGAACTGCCTTTTTTCTCTGTGGCATCTTGCCGTCCAACTGTTTTGTGGGTTATGTATCGACTGTCATATTCGCAGGTATCTCATTGTCGGTATTCACAGCCTCGTTTATCACTATCCTGCAAACGGAAGTCCCATCCAATATACAGGGACGTGTATTCTCTTTGTATCATAGTTCTGCCGTTTTGCCTTCGATGATTGGTTTGCTGTGCACAGGAACATTGGCGGAAAACATAGGAATATCCAATTCGTTCTTGTTATCAGGTTCGATGGTAATGTTTATCGGTGTCGTTTCTTTCCTTTCACCCATACTAATGAATGTTGGAAACATGAAAAAGTGATACTCAAACTATAGAATTAACATCAAATATAAATGGAAATAAAAGAAATTCAAAAACTTGCCAAAGAATATGGTGTGTCTTTGACAGAGAAAATAAGATTCAATGAAATGGGTGTTGACTTTAGAGTCGGTTTTGCTACAGACACAAACGGAAAGGAATGGCTGATTCGTATTCCGCGCCGTGAGGATATGGGTGAGCAAATCAATAACGAGAGGAAAATTTTACAGCTTGTCGAGAAGCATTTGTCGGTCAAAGTGCCCGATTGGAAAATCGTATCTCCCCATCTGATAGCCTATCCTTTGATTGAAGAAAAGCCTGTGCTTATGATTGACACGGAAACTTACGATATGGTTTGGAATATGGACAAGGACTGTCCCGAATATGTGTCGTCACTGGCAAAAGTTTTGGTACAGTTGCACAATATTCCAGAAGAAGAGATTATCGAAAATGGGCTGAGAGTTATGAAGCCATCTGATTTGCGACCTGAGATTTTGAACCAATTGCAAGCTGTAAAGTCGGAAATAGGCATTAGTACCAAGCTTGAAATCCGATACAGGAAATGGCTGGACAATGATGCTTTATGGCCGGATTTTACAACATTCATTCATGGCGACTTGTATGCCGGGCACATACTTACATCGACAACAGGTGTTGTTGCCGGCATTATTGATTGGTCAACAGCCCATATTGGAGACCCAGCCAATGATTTTGCAGGACATCTCACCATTTTCGGAGAAAATAGCCTGCGAGATTTGATTACAGCTTATACAAAACAAGGAGGAAGAATATGGGATAAATTATACGAACACACTATAGAGAGAGCCGCAGCATCAGCCTTGGCATATGGATACTTCGCTCTAGAAACGAATGACAAAAACCATATTCAAGGAGCAAGAGCACAATTGTGTCATCTGATTAGTCAAGGTTGAGCATAACGTTTTTTATTATTCTTCAATCAAGATGACACCACAACACTCCCACAAATAGCGAAAATATATTCAGTCATTTATCCCTTATGTCGGTGTAAGGTAGCCAAGCCTCAATTGAATGTGAAAAGGTCGTCGGTAAACCGTTTGAGGCAGTTTCTTCCTCCTTCGGAGAGTAAACAGCCCCAAACTTTCCCATTCATCGGCTTGACATAATGAAGCATCCGGCAATGGAGACAAACGACTGACGAAATAGTAGAAAATCAACTTAAACAATAGTTCTTGATTCGAGAACCGATTACACAAACCCTGTTTTGGGGGCTAATTTTAACAGGAACAAAAGCAAACGGAAGACTGCACTCTCCAAAAATAATAGATTTCTTTTCCTATTCCCTCACCTCCTTATGCGTAGTTGAGTTATTGATACATTGCGGCACGTAAACAGAATCTACAAATGATAATGGAGGATGAATATCCAATCAATTTCTGCTATCTTGCAGAGACTTAGAGATAAGCTGAAATAGAAGTGGAATATCGGAAACAAATAACAAGAAAAAGAGAAGAAACGACCCGAGTTGATTTATTTTAGAATAATCAATAAAAGCGTTAAATCTTCACCCCTTTAGAATGTACAATTAAAGACAACGACCATATTTCTGACTTATTACCTATAAAATATTGAGTAATAATCGGTTGTAAATACTATAATAGAATTTATCATTTCATTGTTTTTGAGCATGTATATCTGCAGATAGTTATTATCCGCTTTATAGACATGCGATTATACTTATTATATAGAATATGAAAATAACTCTGGCAAGAATATGCCAGAGTATGAATTAAGGGATAACCTTGACAGACTGCAAAGGTTATTTACTTCACGGACTCCTTCTTAGCTTTACCATAGACCGCAAAGGTAATGCTTTCATTGCATTATGCTATAGTTTGCAGCGAAAACTATCCATCAATTTTACTTTTATTGATAGAAACTACTTTTATTTCATTCTCCCGGCTGCAACCCACATTTTTCCATTCTAAAATAGCATACTGATCCGGCATTGCCTACCATAGCTTTTTCCATTGACAAACAGTTCCGCCCCAGGCTGATTAGTGAATGCAGTAATCGTTTGCAGACGTCGGGAACGTACGGTGTTACGTTTTCCGGCCAGATAAAGCACAGGTTCTTCCTTGTTCCAGTTAGCCTTATAAAAGTAGAACGCGTCCTTTACGTACTTTCCGGTCAAAGGTAACCAGCCCCTTATCATTAATTCCCGGACGATCGCCTTCCGTACGGTGAGCCGCACCGAAATCAAACATATTCCATACAAAGCTACCCCATATATAAGGACGGGAAGAAATCGCTTTCCAGTTCTCGATATGATAATAGGTCTGCCAATTCTCCGGATGCCACCAACTGTTTGGCACGGATTTTACCAACGAATCCTGCTGATGATAAATGCTGGCACCGGCACCATACTCACTGATAGCAATACGGATTTCCGGATGATCTCTATGCATACCGTCCAGCCAGCGTCCTAAATCAGCCGGGGTGCCTCCATACCATCCGTCGTACCGATTCCATGCGATGGCATCCGTTATGAAATTCAAGTCACCCATTTGATTACTTGCCGAAGTGGTAGGACGCGTAGTATCTTCCTGATGCGCCAGCTCATTTAATTCCTTGATATATTCCACCGGATTATCACCGGATTCAAGCAGTTCATTGAACAGCCCCCATATACAGATAGAAGGATGATTAAAATGTTGGCGGATCAGCTCCTTCAGCTGTTCTTTCCCATTGGCACGGAAAGAAGGCAGGTTGACAAATCCTTTATCATCATATCCTCCGGGACCGATAAAAGGTATTTCTGCCCAGACAATAATCCCATTCTTATCCATCAGATCATAGAAATAGGTAGCTTGCGGATAATGTGCCAGCCGAACCGCATTCACTCCCATTTCCAGCATCAGGGCTGCATCTTCTTCATGATGCTGAGGACGTAAAGCATTACCCACCTCACTCCTATCCTGATGCCGGCAAACACCGTGAAGAGGCAGATGCTTGCCATTCAAAAAGAATCCCTTATCCGGATCAATCCGATAATAACGAAGTCCTAAAGGCTGCGTCACACAATCTACCAGCTGCCCTCCTCTCGACAGAGAAACCTCCGCCTGATAAAGGAATGGGTCCTGACGGCCATTCCACAGATGAGGATTATTTATCTCAAATGTAAGTTCCTGCTGCAAAGCTGCATTCCCGGCAAGAGTAAGTGTCTGTTTCTGTTGCGCCACCACTTTCTGACCATCCAGCAAACGGACACCCAGTTCTACTTCCTGACCGGCATTATTACCATTTGCCAAATCAACGACCGCCCTTATTTTCGCATATTGATGACTGACACTATCCTGTATCAGACGAACTCCCGGAGATGCATAATTCAAAGGAGAAATACATGCCTCATCAGTGATCAGCAGATGCACATCCCTGTAAATACCGCCATAAAAATTAAAGTCACCCACCAAAGGCATCACGTCCAGTTGTTCTCCATTATTCACCCGCACTAATATAGAGTTCTCTTTTCCATAATTCACCTCTCCGGTTATTTCAAAGACAAAAGCTCCGTATCCTCCACGATGTTCACCGATATGACGGCGATTGATAAATACATCTGCTATACTGTTCGCCCCTTCGAAACGAAGGAAAAGACGCTTGCCTTGCCATTCGGGACGAATGAACAGTTTCTTTTCATAATTACCGATTCCCCGTTTATAGTCGATCTTTCCGGACAAAGCATCCTGTGTATTCCAGGTATGGGGCAGATCTACTCTTATTTCCGACCCTTTCTGCACCTGATGCGAGAATCGGAACTTCCAGTTGTCGTTTAATAAAATATCCTGCCGCTGAGCAAATAGCGGCATACTGCAAAACAGAAATAAAGCAACTGCCATCAAACGGCAGCATGACATAATTGGTGTTCTCATATTATTTTTTTAATGATGATTTCTTCACTTTGATAAAAGAAGAGAGTGATTCAACTTTACTCTTATATTTTTTCTCATTGACTCTATTTTTGTTTTCTTCTTTATCTATCCGATGATCGAACAGCATACTTGCTTTCTTCACGTCACCTTTCATCCATTCGGCATAACTAAAACGTTGATCAACCGCATTGTCTCCCCCTTCCCACTGAATATAGACTTCATCCTTCGTCTTAGCCTTCAGATTGCTGAAAACTTTTGCAAAACTCTGTCCATCCAACTGTTCTGCTGGTTGTGGTATCTGGCATAACTCGCACAAAGTAGGATACAAATCTACAAACTCAACCATCGACCGGGTCTTTCCTTTTTTCATTCCGGGCACACGGATAATCAACGGCACATGAGTAGAACGGTCCATCAGATTATGTTTACCCACAAAATCATGTTCGCCCAGATTCCAGCCATGATCTCCCAACAGTACCACAATCGTATTCTCCGCCAGGCCTAACTCATCCAGAGCATCCAGCACTTTTCCGATTTGTGCATCCACGTAGCTCAGGCAAGCATAATATCCATGCTTCACTTCCCGCTGAAAATCGGCATCCCCCGTATCAGTCACCCGTGCATAAGCATATATCTCACTCGAATTACGGACTTGTTCCGGCAAGCCTTCCGGTCTGAAACGGTTGGAAGCCAAAGGTATCTCTTCCCGCTTATACAAATCCCAATATTTCTTCGGAGCATTAAACGGCAAATGAGGTTTCCAAAATCCGCAAGCCAGGAAAAACGGCTTGTTCATTTCTTTCATACGCCGCAGGTCACGAATGGCACGTTCCGCCAATTTTCCGTCATCGTATGCCGTATCCGGAACATCCGCTGACTCGCAAAACGGTCCGCGCATAGTCTTGGGATTGATCGTCTTGCCCGATTCTGAGTTCATCCAAAGTTCCCATTTATTATATTCCGCCCAATAGACATCGTATCCATCCGGATGATTCCGGTAGGGAGGTTCGCTCCACGATGCGGCATGATCGCTCATGTGGTGAAAAACTTTGCCATCCGAAACTGTATGATAACCATTCTTTGTGAACCATCCGGAAAGAGGTATAGCCTCCGGACAATCCTTGCTGGCATAAGCCGAGAAATTCACAAAACGATCGGGATAGTGAGGATATACGCCTGTCAGAAGGCTGGCACGGGAAGCGCCACTCACCGGAACATTGCAATAAGCGTTCTGAAACAAGACTCCGCTCGATGCCAGACGATCCATATTCGGAGTCTTGACCGCCTCCACTCCGTAACAACCCAGTTCGGGACGCATATCGTCAGCCATCAGAAAAAGAACATTCATTCTGGAAACATCGGAGACATTGTGCCGCGCCTGCACAGCAGAGGCCATACAGCAAGCTGTCCCGCAAAGAAGGGTATATTTTACCGAAATAGCGTTCTTCATTTTATAGTTTAAATTTTCAAGACCTGCAATATACAAAATATTACAGGTCTTGCCTCTGTTTTTACTCAAAAAATTATTTAGTCCATACCGGATTCTGTTCCAGATTCGTATTCAGTGCCAGTTGCTTCAGAGGCAGCGGATACAGGTAATAATGTTCCTGCCATCCGAGCGGAGCGTCAAAGAAGTAAACATACCCTTCGTCATTACTCGGTCCGCCGGTTACTTTCAGATTTTTAGCCGAAGCTCCCGTCACATATACTCCCAACGGGCGTTTATTGACATAGTCTCCTTTTTTCCATCTGCGAAGGTCATCCAGACGGAATCCTTCCCCCATCAGTTCCACACGTCTCTCCCTGCGTACCTCCCACAGAAGAGCAGGAACGGAAGGATCACGGGCCGTATCAAAATCATCCGTAATGTCTTCGACCGTCATTTTCGCTACATGTCCGCGTGCACGAAGTTTATTAATGGATTTATCGGCAGCCGTCTGATCAAACTTACCTAATTCGCACATGGCTTCGGCATAATTCACCATTACCTCTCCTACACGGAACAAAGGCGCATCTGTCGTATTCACTCCATTGGCATTGGTAGCTACGGTATGCGTATTATAGTACTTCCATACCCAGAATCCCATTTGAGAAGCATTCCAGCCCTGTCCCCAGTTCTGATTCTTGAAGTGCGGCTGCCCCTGCACCGTGAATCCTTTGAAGTTGGAAGACGGCAAACGATGATAAGTCTCACCGGAGATTGTAGCAAGAAGATCTATAAACTCTCTGTCCTGCGCATGATCCGTATATTTCCAGTCGGCCGTGCTCGGACCATTTTCTTTCTTTACCATATAGGGAGGACATATCGTCAGATACAACCGGTAATCACGGTCGCGGAACTGTCCATAAATCTCCTTATCACCGCCATACCGACTGGTGGTAGTACTTACCGGACGACCATCCGTACACAGATAACTGTCTACCGCATCCTTTGTCGCCTCAATATAAGATTCACCGGTACGCACCATACGTGTCAGACCATGCATCAACTGACCGGTTTCATAGGCTTTATACAAGATAATGCCCGTCACCCCATCCAAAGACTCTGAATTGAAAAGCTCGTCATACTGTGGATGCACATTCGGATAAACCTTCAAAACTTCTTCCGACGCACGTACACACTCTTTCAAGTAAGTCTCGGCATCAGACAATCCATGATATTTCCGCCAAGTACCCTCGAACAAAGCAAAACGGGAAATAAGTGCCTGCACCACAGATATACCAATGGTGTTTTTGCCATCGTCCGCACCGATATGTGTCTCCGCATATTTCAGGTTGGACAGGATATTCGAACCACCAGATCGCGACTATCCCGTTTGCCATACAGTTCGGACTGTCTTCTTTCAACGCATTCTCCACCCAAGGGATATCTCCAAAGCGGGAAAGCATCTGAGTATTTATATGAACGGAAGAAATAGCCGACACTGCGCCAGTGCTCCTTCTCCGTATCATTCATCTGCGAACCATCGATATTGTCCAGCATCAGATTTACCCGGCGGATATAGTCGTAATCCCATTCCTTGACTTCATCTGTTGCCTTCGCCTTCTGGTATGCCCACTGCCCTTCATATCCGGACAAACCTTTGATCATATTGTCCGACTCAAAATCTCCGCGGAATATTTCGTCCGTCTGCCCCGTATCATACGTATATCCGAAGAATACATTATATAATCCCCATGCATACGTTTTGAAGTTATCATAGGTAGTAAAGACTGTCGCTTCCGTCTGTTGTCCTTTCGGATAAACTTCCAGAAAAGAGTCATTCAAACAAGACGACATCAGCAAACAGAGACTAATGCCCGTACCCAGTATATATTTCTTCATAACAATTACTCTTTTAAATAGTGAAACAATCAGAATGAAAGGTTGATACCAAACGAATACTGCCGCATATACGGATAGGTAAAACCGCGTTGTCCCAAGTCATCCGTTACCGAACGTTCCGGATCGAGTCCTTTCGGCAAATGATCGAATGTATAAAGATTCTCACCGCTAAAGAAGACAGCCAGATTATTGACACCGATCTTAGTCATCCACTTGGACGGGAAATTATAAGATAAGGTGATGTTCCGGATACTCAGGTAGGAACCATCCTGCAGATAACGGGTCTGAATACGTGTATTGGCAGCTGTATTTCCGGCAGCTTTCATACAGACGGGGGAAATAGCTGTCTGTGCGCTCCGGCGTCCAGTAATTCAGTTGTGTGTCATATACCGTCGTCCATGCGTCATAGTGCGGATAGAACAAGTCATTCATAATCCACAAATCACGTTTGCCTACTCCTTGCAACAGGAAAGATAAAGAGAACCCCTTCCAGCTTGCACCACCGTGGATGCCATACTGATAACGACGGGTACTATTACCGATGATCTTACGGTCGCCCGGATCTTTTGTCGTACTTGTGCCTCCGTTGATAATATCGTTGTCATCCAGATCTTTATACAGGATATCACCGGATTCGGATTGTAGCCTTCCACTTTTGGAATGCCTGCTTTCAGCTTGCCATCGGCATCGAAATCATCAACAGTATACAGGCGGTCGGTAACATACCCCCAGATTTCACCCAGTTCCATTCCTACACGGTAAGTATCTTTATCGTTCTTGTCCTTACCGAAGAGACCTGTCTCGTTATTATACTTGGTAATCTTGGTTTTAGCATCATAAAGGTTGAAGCCCAGATTGTATTTCACTTTTCCGATCTGATCATTCCAGTCTACAGTGATCTCCCATCCTTTGGAACGAAGATCGGCAGTATTCTGCAAAGGAGCACTTGCACCCAGCACAGCCGGTAATTCCGCTCCCGGAGCGAGCATACCTTTCGTATCACGACGATACCAGTCGAATACAAGATTCAGCCTGTTGTTCAATAAACCCAGATCAAAACCAACATCGACAGTCGTCACTTTCTCCCAGGTAAAACTGTTACTGACCAATGCGGCAGGTTTAAGGGTGGTTACCTTGATACCCGAAACGGTCCAGTAAGCCTGCTCGGCATCCATACCCGGAATATAAGCGTATGGAGTGATACTCTGATTGCCGATATTACCCCACGAAGCACGCAATTTTAAGTTAGACAATACGGATGTCAACGGTTTCATAAACGCTTCTTCGCTCACACGCCATCCGGCAGAGACAGAAGGAAAGAAACCGAAGCGACTGTCTTTCGGAAATTTGGAAGAGCCGTCATAGCGTCCGTTCGTTTCAATCAGATATTTGCCGGCAAAGGAGTAGTTGATACGATAGAATAATCCTCTTACTGTATAGCGTTCGAATTTATCTTTAGCGAAATAATCTCCTGTAGCCTGCGATATAGAAGGAAGGTCTTCGTTAATCATGTTCATACGCGACATTTCCGCATAGCGATAGTCACTGCTCTCCTGATTGAAACCTCCCATCACGGTGACTTCATGCTTGCCCCATGTGTTATTGTAGTTTCCGTAGAAGTTCAGGGCATTATAATCGGTAATGCCGTTGGAGTTTCATACTTAGAGTTTGCCGTCGAAGTCTCTTTCACAAAGTTACCTCCGTGGGCATAATAGAACTTCTTTTCAAACTTGGTCTTTTCATTACTCAGATGGTTGTATGTATATTCACCCACCAGTTTGACGTTCTTCAAAGGAGTAATCGTCACCTTTCCGAAGATACGGATATTGTTTTCTGGATAGTCGTCGGATAAGCAAGATTAATCAGATTCCGGGGAGTATTAATCGGTAGTTCTTCTCCGTCGATATTCATTGTTCCGGTAGGGAAATAAGACGGGAAGGCAACGGCTGCTCCCCAAATTCCATATCCTCCGAAGTCTCTGGCAATTCTGATTTCGAGTTCGTGTATTTGATATCCAGTTCCGGAGTAATCCATGAGAATACGTCCGAACGGATATAAGAAGACACATTGTAACGTTTATACGCATCCTTGTCCGAGGCCAGTACTCCATTCTCATCGACCATACCGAAAGAGAAACGATAAGATATATCTTTCGTGCCGCCACCTACAGAAAGATTGTGCGTCTGCTGGAAACCGGTCTCCATCATATCATCAAACAGATTGGTTTCTGCCAGACTATAGCGCAATCCGTCCACCATTGCATACCCATCGGGATAAGCCGAAGGATTGGCATTGTATTCTTTCAATAAATCCAGCCACGTATCCACATTCTGTCCACTCTGATAGTTGATGGTTCCCATGTCTTTATAAGCCTGCACCGTCTGAAGCGGTGTTGCCTTACGAGGCATATTGGCAGGTCTGCTAAATGAGAAATTGTTAGAATAATTAATAGAAAGCCTGGTTGAATCCGATCCTTTCTTTGTCGTAATCAGAATGACGCCAAATGCGGCACGTGCCCCGTAGATAGCCGAAGAAGCAGCATCTTTCAAGACCGTTACTGATTCAATATCATTCGGATCGAGCATATTGATATCCATTTCTACGTTATCCACCAGAACCAACGGTTTGCCATTCTTATCCAGACTGTTGACACCACGGATATTGAAACTCATTTCCTCTCCTGGTCTACCGGGTTACCCGTAATCTGCAAACCGGGCATCGCACCTTTCAAGGCATCGCTGACCGACACTACCGGACGGTCTCCCAATACTTCATCCATCTTCACGCTGCTTACCGCACCGGTCAGATTCGCTTTCTTCTGTACACCGTAGCCTACTACCACCACTTCGTCAATCAGACGGCTGTCTTCTTTCAGAGCAATGTGCAAAGGAGTCTGATTTTTGACAACGACTTCCTGCGTAGCATATCCGATATAAGACACGGATAATCGTGCATTCGGAGTCACCGACAGAGAAGTTTCCATCCATATCCGTAATCGTACCTTCCGTAGAATTCAGCACTTTCACATTGGCACAATCACTCCTTCACCCGAAGGATCGGTCACTTTGCCTTTCAGGACAAACGCTTTTCCTGTTCCTTTTCAGGCACTGCGGCATGGAATATGACCACCCGGTTTCCGTTCACTTCATAACTGATCCCCGTACCGGTCAGCAGTTGGGCCATCACGTCATTAATTGTACCCTTGTCCACGTTCACAGAGACTTTCTTATTCAGGTCAATGTCGTTATTGCGAATCAGAAAGAATAATTTCCCCTGCTTCCTGACTACTTCAATGGCTTTTCAAAGTAACGTTATCTGCTTTGACACTGAACTTCTTGTTTTGTTCCTGTGCTGAAAGTTGAAAACCTGTCAGGACATTACTTAGGGACAAAAGCAGAAACATCAATAATGTTTTTCTTATTATCAATCTCATTTTATCACTATTAAAGGTTAACATATAGTTATTTATCGTAGCTGCGGACTGCCGATATATCTATCGGCTGTGTCCATTTCTTTCTCCTTCCTTTTATCTTACCCCTTTCTTTTATCGGTAATAAAGATGGTGTCACCACTGACTTTCCACGTGTATTGTTTCTCAACGTTGATTTCGTGTAATATATCATAAATATTCTGATTGCTGTCGAAGGAACCGGAGAAGTGTTCGGCCTTCAGACGTTCGCTTTCTATGCTGATCTTCACCTGGAATTTACGTTCCAGACGATGGGCAATATCAGCGAATGAAGCATTCTCGAAGGTCAACCCGCCATCCAGCCAATCGCAGGCTTTACTTGCATTGGTCTTCAGCTTTTCCATTCGTCCGGTGTTCTTGTTATACAGTGCCTGCTCATTCGGGAATAATTTCATCACAGAATTAGCAGACGCCGATAAATTCACCCTGCCTTCCAGCAGAGACACCATCACATAATTATCGTCATCATAAGCACGGACATTGAATACCGTGCCGACTACCTGCACCTGCACATCGTTCGTCTTCACGAAGAGGGAACCTCTGCATTTTCGCAACTTTAAAGTATCCTTCGCCATCCAACGTCACATTACGTTCGCGGATACCAAACCCACGGTGATAGCGCAATACAGAACCTGCATTCAGAGAAACCTCCGTCCCGTCAGGAAGAACGATATTCGTTCTCGATCCGGCAGGAACCTTGATTTCGTAAGGAGAATCGGCGTTGGTATATACTTCCGTCAGATTTTCCGTATACGTATACCAGAAATAGTTGCAGCCGATCAGCAGAATAACGGCGGCAGCCACTTTCAGCCAGACAGGCATCAGCTTCCGGACAGGCTTCGAAGAGGCAGGAACAGTCATTCTCTCCTTTATCCGCACTAAATTGGAGTTTTCTATTTCTGCAAACGACGGTACGGAAGAAAGTGCCCATACGGCAGACATTTCCCGGAAAGTCCGGGCAGCTGCTTCATTGGAAGCCAGAAGGCAAGCAACGTTTCTTTTTCTTCATCGGTACTATTGCCCGACAAATAATTACTAATCTGTAATTCCAGTTCTTCTTTATCGTAATATTCTATCATAAACCGTTCTTTTTCTATGGTGTATATAACTAGATACGCAATAAAAGAAACGTTTAAAAAGAAAACCGATTTTTTAAAGAAACATCAAAATAGCTATCATATAGAGTACCAAGGGATTCGCGCAATTTAGTCAGCGCAATTTTCATCTGCACCCTGACGGTGGCGACATTAATATTCTGCTCTTCCGCAATTTCGCTGTACGATTTGCCTTCATACAGGCTCGCCTTAAAACAGCACGGCATTTGGCAGGGAGTTCCTCTACTTTCCGCAGAATGATCTCGTTCATTTCACTGCTTTCCAATGCCTGCAATGGATTGTCGGAAGAAAGAATATGATTTTCTAGAAAGCCCATATTTCCTCCATCTGTTCGGTCATTATGCGCTCATTAAAGCGGAAGACCGCAAATAACTGATACTTGCATTCTGTATAGCCCGACGAAGATACGGAAGGGCAGGATAATGATATGGTGGCGATTCTGCCAGAAAGAGACGAAGACATCATTGACTATTTCACCGGCGACTCTCTTGTCATGTACATAGTAAACAGCTATCGCACACAGGTATAAATAGTACGTATGATAAATTTTATCAAATGCTTTGGTGCTACCGTGATTCAGTTGTTCGATTAGTTTTTCAGAGACTTCTGGTAAATTCATTCGTTCTTTTTCTTTAAGGGACGGGTGCAAATATAGCGATTAATTCAGAAACTCAAAATTCCGGTTATTAAAACCGGAACTTTGAATCGTGAATTATAACCCCATCGGTATCTTCAACAGATACCATACGATAAACAGCAATGTCCATGCTGCCAGAATGCACAAGGAGTACCTCCATGTATATTTCAGCAACGATCCGTATGTGATCTGTTTGTCATATTGCCGCATATACGTCAACACCAGCGGCATATAGAATAAGAAAGGAGTAATGGCATTCGTCGAACTGTCTCCGATACGAAAAGCACACTGCGTGACGTCCGGCGAAATCCCCATCTGCGCAAACATCGGGATGAAGATGAAAGACATAAATGCCCATTTGGAAGTGGCGGATACCATAATCAGATTGATAAATGCCGTAAACAGGATAAACAAGATGAGTGCGGACAAAGGAGCCGGCTCAAAGAAGAAAGCAGGTCCGCTCCCATAATCGCAAGACACTTGTCCAGATGAGAATACTCGAAACAGGCAAACATCTGGGCAGCAAAGAAAGCAATAACGAAATACACACCCAGCAGTTTGATCGGCTGGGTAAGTCCTTCAATCACATCATTATCGCTGCGATAACGACCGGAACTGAACCCATAAGCCATCCCCGTAAAGCCTGCGCCCAAAGATAGCAGAAACAGGATACCGGCAATGAAGGGCGAGTGCATCAAACCTCCGTTAACGCCACGCAGGATACCATAGGAAGAGAAAGTAAGCCACAAAATAAGGGCAACGTATATCCCTGCCACTGTGACAGCCACCATCAACGCACGACGTTCTTTCCGTGACAAAGGGCGGTAGGCTTCGACTTTCACACTTCCCTCATATTTTCCTAAGTTCGGGAGAAGCCATTTCTGAGTCACCCAATAAACGATCCCTGTAATCACCACTGTCGAAGCGCTCATAAAGAAGTAGTTGCACAGCGGCTCCGTGTTTCCCTGATATCCCATCAGTGTGAGCGCGGCTTCCTGAGTGGTATGCGCCAAGAGCGGGTCCATCGTACTCAGTACGATATTGGCACTATATCCGCAGGCCACGGAAACGTAAGCCGTCACAATCCCCGCTATCGGATGAAGTCCCACCCACTGAAACAGCATGGCGGCAATGGGAAGCAGAATAATATAACCGCCGTCACCAATGACGTTCGACAGCAATCCGAGGACAATCACCCACAGGATAACTTTTCTTTTCTCTTTCCGGTTTCCCACTCCCAGACGGATGCACGCATCGATAAATCCGGAATGTTGGGCCACACCCAGTCCGAACATGGCGATAATCACCATGCCAAGCGGAGCAAAACCGGTAAAATTCTTGATAGCATTCCGCAACCACCAGCGAATTCCCTCAGGACTCAGCAGGCTTTGCACCCGAATATCCTCCCCTGATTGCGGCAGCGTTACTTTCAGTCCGTAGATATCACATATCCACGAAAGAAAGACCACCGCCATTGTCAGCAGCAGGAACATCGTAGCGGGATGCGGCATACGCCATTTACTCTTCATCAGCTTCCAGATTATCCAGATCGATAATGCGTAATTCCAATGCACGGACAGCCAGACGGGTCGCGTTCACTCCCACCCGTTCTCCATTCGGGAAGAGACGTCCGATCAGGTCATTCTGTCGTTTCTCCAGTGATTTCACGCCAAATGGCATCCCTTTCAGGTTGGCAATCATATCTTTGGTGTAGCCTAATGCCAGATGGCGAAGAAAACGCTCGTCATATTCATCAATATCATAGTTGATTACCGCTTCCTGACGCTTGGCATCATTCGCTACCGACTTTTTGAAACGATCTACGATCTTCTCCAGAATCGGATAGTTGAATACCAGCTTCTTGCCGTCCATCACAGCTTGTACGTCTGTCTTGGTCAGCAATTCTCCTGTTTTGAGAATAATGCCATCCGCTCCTGCATTCAGCACATCCACCCACAGTTTTTCATTCAGTATTTCCCCCGTAAAGATCAATACACGAACCCCCTTATAACGTTTGAAAATATTCCGGCAGATATCAACGCCAATCGTCGTAGAACCTCCCAGTCCCAAATCCAGCAAAACCAGATCGGGAAGCTGTGCTTCCATCAACGGCCAGAACTCGCTTTCTGTCATTGCCGTGCCGATCACTTCTGCGTTGGGTATCTCATGACGGAAAATTTCTTCTGTGCCTTTCAATTCCAGTTTTACGTCCTCTACAATAATAACTTTAAACTTCTGTTCTTCCATTTTATTTATCTAATAACTTTTATGTGTCTTCTTCTTTATCTGCGTGGGATGGTGAAGTAAACCGTAAATCCTCCCCCTTCTGCCGGTTCGGCATTGATACGGCATCCCCTGCGCCCCGCAATTCATCATGGTCACGGATTATCTGCTTGCATATCAGATATTCCGTTCCACGCAATTCTCCTTTTCACCGGAAGTCATACGAGCCAGGTTCGGATAGAACAACTGGTTCAGCTCCGTCACACTCTTCTCGCGTCTGGTATCCGTAAAAGGAAACGGATATATTCGTTATCCTTACGAGCCTGCAAGCGTATCACTCCTTCTTCACGAACCGCCAATGCTTCATCAATCAGATTCTCAAACAGGAAACGCAACTGATTCACGTCACCGATCACTTTGGCGTCCATCGGTTCTATGATTAGTTCTACCTTTTCCGTCCGATTTTTCGTGACCTTCCTGAAGTATTTTCCAGCAGCATCAAAAAGCTCCTGTACCGGAATCGTATTCCGGCGGAAAGTAACCTCCTCCAGCTGTCGGGCAGCGCATGAACTCAGAATCGTAAAGATCCCTTTATAATATTCTATCAGTTCTGTAATCGTTTCCACAGCTTCCCGTTCATCCTTTTCCGGAAGGTTCTGCGTATTCAACCGACCAATAATCTGTTTAATCTTGTTTGGATAATAAATTGTCTCATGTTTAATCGTCGAAAGGCAGTTATCAAGCACCATGTTCTGCACATGAAGCATACTGTCTTCCCACGAAGCACGGCGTGTTTCCTCGTGTGCCGACTCGATATCCCGGTATTGCGTGGCAAGCTTTACCACTGCATTGAACACCACAATCGATACATAACGTGCTACCAGCTCAAAAAGAAGATGATCCGTTTCCTGTTGCGTTCCTTCCCTCCGTTCCAGATAAAGCACACCTACACATTGATGCTCACCTCCGGCTTCCACCATCAACGGAATCGCCTGCAAATTCTGTTCTGAGAGATATTCCCCTGTTTCAAAACATTGCTGCACCATTTCCGGCATTTCCTGCCCGGGACAGGAAGCATATTCCAGCCGATGCGTGGTTTCGTTATAAACTGCAATGCCCATCAGGCTGATTGTCAGCAACTCATTTACTGAGCCAAAAGCCTCATTCACGATGCGCTGCGGAATCTCTTTAAGTGTATTTTCCTCTCTCTGAAGCGCTTCCTCGTTCTCCTGAGTCTGAGGTCTGACCAAAGAGGCGGCAAAAACTTTCTGATTTATCTCAAGCACCTGTTCCAGGTTCAGACGGTTCTGCAACATCTTCCTCATATACAAGAGATAATAGCCGATCAGAGAAACGATCAGCAAGACGAAACAGAGGATGATACCAACCGTCTTATTCGTGTTGGATCGTTCCAACTGCCTGCAATACCCTTCCAAAGTCTGGTCTTCTCCCTGTACCTTATATAAATCTGTAAAAGCAGAATTATTATAACTGTAGGCATCAATTTGTTTCAAAGCAAGGAATGCTACCGCCGCTTCATTTCTGATATCCAAAATCACATGATAGTCTGAATCAAAAAGTTCATTCCACCAAAACAGTTCGGCAGGGGTTCCTTTTCCCACCAGTTTCATGTATCGATGCGGCTTCGGGGTACGCGTATATTTCTTATAATGCTCATTCAGCGACATCATTGCCGAATCTATATACTGCAATGCTATTTCGTAGTTCTCATCCACATTGGCAAAATAAGCGGCATTGGCATAATCAGAGGCTGCATCAAGCAGATCTTCATAAGTAGAATCTGTAGTAATCGCAATGGAGTCACTATCCTGCAATATCGACGGAAGGGGTTCATGCAGACAAGAAGCCATTCCCAACGGAAGCAACAGGCAGAGCAACACGCCAATCACTTTACGTACTCCTGAAGGCAAGCGGAAATAAAAACGGCTTCCCTTTCCCGGTTCGCTTTCTATATCGAATACGCATACTCGGAACAGTTCATTCGTTTTCTTATATTTCTCTATGATTCCCTTGCAGTTCATCAAGCCAAAACCGCTTCCCTTATTCTCTTTCAGTTCTTCCGGATCTGCCGCGTCTTTCATGCCGATAGCACGCGAATCATATACCTTTTCACCAATAATATGCGCGATATCTTCTGCTGAAAGCCCTCTCCCATTATCTTCTACGGAGATTTCCACGTACGCGTCGGTAGCATGCGCATATACTTTAACCGTTCCTCCCTCGGGCGTATACTTACGGGCATTTTCAGCCAGTGTATTAATCATAAACAAGGTCAATGCGCGATCGGCCTTTACCATCAGGGTGGTCGGTTCGATTTCCAGCTTTTGCTTTTTCATTTCAAAAGCACGCCGTCCTTTTCCCAGCAAATCAAACAGTTCATTCAGACTGAATGTCTCGATGTTCAGACTAAGCGTACCTTGCTTCATCTTGATCCAGAGTGCCAGAATATCATTGTATTCGTTGATGGTAGTCACCAGTTCATCAATGTACTGGTACTTCTCTTTCTTTATCTTGGCGTCATCAATATATCCTTTTTCCGTCAACTTATGTACTTCGTTCAGAATCCGGTCGATATAAGGATTAATCCCGTTGACGATGGCCATACAAGCCTTCTTTATCAGATTCTGACGTTTGTTTCCTGCAATATGCTGCTCGTAGATATACCGCTGTTTCTCCAGCTGATTTCGCTCGTCGCTCAACGTAGCCACCATTTGTTCATTTTCAGCAGCCCATACGATATAAGGTTCCACTACATGCACCAATGCCTTCTCGTCCCGGTTCAGTCGATGGGAAGAAGGTACCAGTGCAGCTTTTCCTTCTTCCGGAATTTCCAGCGTCAGACGTCCTTTCCCGAACAACTGGTCAATGCCTTGCTGAATCAGAGGTACGTTCATCGGTATGGAAGAAGTGATATCCCGACAAAGAGAGAGAATCCGTTGCAGACGCTCCACATCCACCTGATTCCTGATTTTGGAACGTTTGTTGAAGAACCACCAAAGGATAATCACCAGTACCAAGCCGACAATAACCAGAAAAAGAACGACCGTCATCTGTCGCGAACCTGCTTCCAAAGACAAATAACGGCTTTCCAACTCCTTATCCTGACGGGTAAAGTTCAAAATATCCAGATAGATATTCCGGTTATAATCAGAAGCATCCTTCATCCCCAGCCCGGCATATGAAACGCTTAACTGCTCCCTTATCCGTGAGATCCATTCGGGAACGGTCTTCACCTTCTCCTGTCCAATCCATGGAACTCCGGTATAAGTAGTATCTCCCTCAGCAAACGTATATAATTTATCAAGCGTATCCACTTCATTATGATAATAAAGCATGTGATGATGGTTTACGCAGTTCAATGCTTTTGATAATGTATCCAAAGCTTCCTGATAACGTCCGTGCGCATTCAGGTATTTGCCGATAGATACATAAGCTCCGGCAATCTGATACAAGTCATTATATTCGCGAAATTTCTCCAGTGCCAGTTGGGCCAAACGCAAAGGGAACAAAGAATCTACCGGAAAATCAAACTGATCCAACGCATGTGTACGCCTTGTCTTGAAAAACTCAAAATTAGACGGGGATGCCATCAGATTGGCAAGTCCCTGCATTCCATTCCCCTCAAAATACGGATGCTTGCTCTTCACGGCTGTCCGCCAAGTGAAATAAAGTTCGTCAAACTCGCGGAGTTTCCGTTCTTCCGGAGTATTCGCTGCGACCAAAGAAGCCGATCCTTTGAGATAATGATAATAAAGAAGCTGATTGGTATCGCTCAACGCTTCGTCTTCCTGAATATTATCGATAGAGATTATCGCTTCCTGCCGTTGCTGGAGATAATAATAGTAAATGGAGGAAACGAGAAAAAATTCGGTAAATGCGTAATCCAGCCGAAGCGCTTCGTGACGGTCGGCAAAGAGGTCGCTCTCTTCACGAATACGCTTCATCCGTCGGAGGGCACTGTTCCGGTAATCATAAAATTCTTTGTTGAGCGCTGTCCGCTGGCAGATTTTCATCAGTCCGATGTCTGCTATCAACAGTTCAAGCTCATTTTTAGTCAGCTTGTATACCTCTTTATGATACGCCTCGGCACGGTCGAAATCCATATTCATGAAAGCACAGAACCCCAGATTATTGGAAGCTTCCGCTTTCCCCGACTTATATAGGTTTACTTGCCGATATGCTTTATAGGCGTATTTGTAGGAAGAGTCCAGATTACGGTAACGATAAGCATACGCTTTTCCATTCAGCGAGTCGATAAGCCTCACTTCTTTTGTGGGCACCATGTCGGTACACGAAAAAAGGGAGGAAAGCAACAATACTCCTATTATATATAATGGAGAATGGAAAATGGAAAATGGAGAATAAAAAGACAGGCGATAACTATCTTTCATTCTTCGCTCTTCATTTTCTGTTTTTCGTCCATAATTCTTCATTCTTCATTCTCAGTTCTTCGTTCTTACTTGCAAATCTACAAATATTTCCGATAAGTTGGAGAGAAAATTATTTTTTCTACAATAAGTCTTTCTAAATAATAAGAGAAATTCCTACCTTTGCAGGCAAATTAACAAATAGGTAACATCTATTACAAAATGAGCGAAAAAGCACCCTTTATGGTATTCTCGGGAACTAACTCGAGATATCTTGCAGAGAAAATCTGCGCAAGTCTCAATTGTCCTCTGGGAAACATGAACATCACCCACTTTGCAGATGGTGAGTTTGCCGTTTCTTACGAAGAATCAATTCGTGGCGCACATGTATTCCTTGTGCAGTCTACTTTCCCTAACTCAGACAACTTAATGGAACTTCTCCTGATGATCGACGCCGCCAAACGTGCATCTGCAAAGAGCGTCGTAGCTGTTATCCCCTATTTCGGATGGGCACGTCAGGACAGAAAAGACAAACCTCGTGTATCTATCGGAGCTAAATTGGTAGCCGACCTGCTTTCAGTAGCAGGTATCGACCGACTGATTACCATGGATTTGCATGCAGACCAGATTCAGGGATTCTTCAATATCCCCGTAGATCACCTGTATGCATCAGCCGTATTCCTCCCTATATCCAGTCATTGAAACTGGAAGACCTGGTGATTGCTACACCGGACGTAGGTGGTTCAAAACGCGCCAGCACTTTCTCCAAATACCTTGGTGTACCTTTGGTACTCTGCAACAAGTCACGTGAAAAGCCAATGAAGTAGCTTCCATGCAAATCATCGGTGATGTGAAAGACAAAACGTAGTATTGATCGATGACATCGTAGATACAGCAGGCACCATCACCAAAGCTGCCAATATCATGATGGAAGCCGGAGCCAAATCCGTACGCGCTATTGCCAGCCACTGTGTAATGTCTGACCCTGCTTCTTTCCGTGTGCAGGAACCGGATTGACTGAAATGGTATTTACAGACAGTATCCCTTACGCTAAGAAATGTGCGAAAGTGAAACAGTTGAGCATCGCTGATATGTTTGCAGAAACAATCAAGCGGGTAATGAATAACGAGTCCATCAGTTCACAATATATCATCTAAATGAAGAATGATGAGTAAGGATAAGATCCGGCTAAACTTGAATTTAGCCGGCTTTCTTATTTATCTATAATTCTTTCTTTAAAGAAGTCTTCCCATTTTATAGGTTCCTTTTTGATCACCTTTCCGTCTTTATCTGTTTCCACAAAAGGGCCATCTTTCTTTCCTTGTTTGAAGAAGCCTTCGAAGCGGTTACCGTCTTTGTCGATCTGAACGCCTTGTCCGTCTTCCAGTCCGTCTACGAAACCACCTTTATATTGCATACCGGCAACGGTTTTCAGAGAGCCCTGACCGTGAGGACGATTATTTTTCCAGTCTCCTTCGTAAACATCCCCGTTACTCCATTTATAGATACCTTTGCCTTCGCGTTTATTGTTTTTCCAGTCACCTTCATACACAGCACCGTTTGCCCACGTGAAGGTACCTTTTCCATCCTGCATACCGTCTTTGAAATTTCCTACATATTTATCGCCGTTGGCATGATAGTAAACGCCTTCTCCGGTACGTTCTCCCAAAAGATAAGAACCTTCGTAGCGATCTCCCGTATGGAAAAAATAAGTACCTTTCCATGCTGGATATCATCTGCCCAGTCACCGTCATATTTGTCTCCGTTGGTATATTCAGAATACGCCTTTTCCGTGACGTACATCATCTTTCCAGTCACCGTCGTACTTGCAGCCGTCGTCCCAGTTCATGGTACCTTTGCCGTTCTTCTTGTCATTCTTCCAGTGACCGCTGTATTTAGCACCGTTCGCCCACGTATAAGTACCTTCGCCTTCACGCTTGTCGTTCGCCCAGTTGCCCACGTATAAGTCGCCATTATGATAATACATCGTTCCGGCACCATGCTGATAATCCTGGAACCACATTCCGTCATAACGGTTATTATTCATAAAATAATAGATTCCTTTTCCGTGTTGCTGATCCTGGAACCACTGACCTTCGTACTTCTCTCCATCCGAAAAGAATAGATTCCGTAGCCTTCACGTTTTCCTTTGATATATTCCCCTTCGTAGACATCCCCATTTTTAAAGACCGTTTTCCCTTTTCCGTTCGGTTTGCGTCCTTTCATCTCTCCTGTATAGACGCTACCATCTTTGAAAGTATAATTTCCGATTTTTATTTCTGTAGAGAATGTGTCTTTCAACTTTCCGAAGAACCCACCTTTGCTGGTATTGTTATCTTGTGCCATCACTCCTCCCTGTGCAAGAAGAGTCAAAAAGTGTAGTATATAGATATTTCCTCATTAGTTTTACTCGTTACTCATTAAAATTACAGTTTGGACAAAGATACAACTTCTCTCCCAAAAGTGCCATACCGGAAAGCAAATTATGACAACTTTTACCAGCAATGACCTCTTTTAATGTCTCTTTGCACAAATAGCGCTGTGCCAATTCCTGTATTTCCTGAGGTGTCACCTCATTTACAGCCTGCAAGAACGGGAGAAATACTGGTCATCCAGCCCCGAAGTAGCAATAAAATCCACGCATCCGCCAGCGAGAAAGGCGATTCATAGCTCCGGCACATTTCGCCCAGCATATAGTTGCGCACCATCGTCAGTTCTTCCATAGGAACAGGCTCCCGGTGTAGTTTGTCTATCTCATTATATACTTCCTGTATCAGCGGTTCCACGTATTCATTATCCGTTTCGGTCGAGATTCCCAGCAAACCGCTATCCGGATAGAACATAATTCCGGCAGAAATCCCATAAGTATATCCTTTCTCTTCACGGATATTAGACATCAGACGGCTGCCAAAGTATCCTCCGAACAGCGTCATCAGTACGCGTAATTTCAGATAGTCAGGATTCTGACGGGTAATGGTGGTACATCCCATCTTCACCGCACTTTGCAAAGCGTCTTCACGCTCTATGAATATTCGTTTTTCGGGAACGGCAACAAATGAAAATACCGGTTTTGATGCTCTCAGCTGATATTGTCCGAAAGAAGTCCCGAAAGCATCGGTCACCCGGCGGATGATATCTTCCGTCACCTTACCCGACAGGAAAATGGAACAGTTGCCCGAATGATAATGCCGTCCGTAGAAATCACGGAGTACTTCTGGTGTAATGGCATGATAATCCTCCTCCACTACAATTTGCCCGCATGGATGCTGTGTCCCGTAAAGCGCCTGTAACAGGCCACGGTGTGCAAGGAAGTCTACTTTAGAAGTATTGACCAGATATTGCTGGATATTCGTATCCAGGATGGTATGCAGTTCTTTCTCCGGAAACACAGGTTCCTTAATCATGGATTCCACGACTTCCAGCGTTTTTGCCAGATACTTGTTCAGCGAGTAGACAGTGATATAAGCATACTCCGACGAACTCGACAGTTCGAGCCATGAACCATAATAATCCAGTTTCTCTGCAATGGTTGCCGCTGTATACTTCTGCGTGCCTTCGCGTAGCATCCGGTTTGTAAACAGCGCCTGCAACTTCTGCGACTGTTGCCAGCGCCCTCCGGCAAAAAGAATATCCATACGGACCACCTCCTGTTCACCGGCATTGACAACCGTCAACGGGACACCGTTCGGCAAAGTAGTCCGGACGGGAGAAAGGATATGGAAATTTTTCAGGGCTTGTATTTCAGGTTGTATCGTACGATCCATAAATCAGCTTCTGTTCTTCAAAAATTCTTCTGCATGTTTCAGATCCTGCGGTGTGTCGATACCGATCGTTTCCACGTCACTGATGCCTACCTTTATTTTATATCCATTCTCCAGCCAGCGCAACTGTTCGAGTGATTCTGCCAACTCCAGAGAGGATTGCGGTAGAGCGGTGATCTCCTTCAATACTTCCGTACGATAAGCGTACAGACCGATATGTTTGTAGTAGGTATGTCCCTTCAGCCAGTCTTCCTTATCGGCATTGCGCTGAAAAGGTATGATGGAACGGCTGAAATAAAGTGCGTTCCAATTCTTGTTGAGCACCACTTTCGGGGAGTTGACATTCTCCAGTACGGCAAACGGTTCATCGGCTGTGAAAGGCTTCACCAACGTAGCAATCTGCGTGGTAGGGTCTTCGAAACAAGCCTTTACAGCATTCAGCTGGGAAGGCTGGATGAAAGGTTCGTCCCCCTGTATATTGACTACCACATCAAAGTCGCCCCCGATCTTTGTGCACGCCTCATAGCAGCGGTCGGTACCACTTTTATGATCAATGGAAGTCATGACAACTTTTCCTCCGAATGCTTTTACGGCAGCTTCAATACGTTCGTCATCGGTAGCCACATAAGCATCATCCAAGATGCCCGCTACTTGTTCGTATACACGCTGTATCACCGTCTTCCCCCCCAGCATAGCCAATGGTTTCGCAGGGAAACGAGTGGATGCGTAGCGGGCAGGTATTATTCCCAGAAATTTCATATCTGATTGTATTTTAATTCTTCTAATCCTTTCACAACATACTCTCTTTTCAGGTCTTCCGGCTTCAACACCCGGTCATCGAAAGAGAGCAAATCAATATCCAGACTGACTTTTTCTTCCTTCTTATCCTCCGGACGACGCCCGGCGGACTGCTCGATAGCTTTCAGCTCTTTGCGCACTCTTTCCTCCTCCGCTTCCGAGAAGAACATCGCCACCTGATTGGAGAACAATGCCGGACTTCTGAAAAACAAAGGGCGTGTCTCCTGTTCAGACGTAAAGCGGATGGTAGGAAACAAATCCACCAGTCTCCTGCGAGCCAGAAGAAGATTCTCTTCCGGTTGTAGTTACTTCCGATACAAATGATACATTTATGCACGATGAGAGGTTTAATTAAACAAATCGTCCAGTCCCGTTTCTTCGAAGACTTCTCCGTCCGGTGTTTCCGAACCGGCACAAGGATCAAAACCTTCGCAGTTTGAACGTTTCCGTCTGGCTGTATCCCAAAGTCGGGTCATCGTAGACTTTCTTCATATAAGTTGCCCAAATAGGCAATGCGGCGGCAGCCCCTTGTCCATAAGTCATTGTACCAAAGTGGATGTCACGTTCATCACCTCCTACCCAGCAACCGGACACCAATGATGGAGTAAAGCCCATAAACCAGCTATCCGAGTTATCATTGGTCGTACCTGTTTTACCGCCCATATCGGCCGTAATTCCGTAACGGCGAACACGTCCGCCTGTTCCTTCATTGATAACAGAACGAAGCATTACCAACATCTTGTATGCGCTCGAAACACTGATAACTTCTTCCATCTGCGGTGCAAACGTAGAAAGCACATTGCCGTCACTATCTTCAATGCGGGTGACGAATAACGGAGCTACCCGAATCCCCTTATTGGCAAAGCTGTATATGCGCTTACCATTTCACCGACAGAAATTTCGCAGGGACCCAGACAAAGTGAAACAACAGGGTCGATCGCCTTGTTTCGTACACCAAAACTATGAATCAGCCTTACAAGGTTATAAGGATTCAGTTTACCCATCAGGTAAGCCGAAATCCAGTTATCCGAATTGGCCAGTCCCCATTTCAGAGTCACCATTTCACCATAACGTTTATTATTGGCGTTTCGGGGAGTCCATGCCTCTCCTGTTTCGGTAATCAGCGTTTGTTCTACATGACGCACCTGATCACAAGGTGAAAATCCGTTCTCCATCGCCAGTGTATACAGATACGGCTTGATAGTAGAACCTACCTGACGGCGTCCCACCATTGCCATGTCATATTGGAAATATGTATAATTCGGTCCTCCAACATACGCCTTCACATATCCGGTCATCGGGTCCATCGACATGAATCCTGTACGCAGGAAGTGTTTGTAATAGCGAATAGAGTCCATCGGAGTCATAATCGTATCCTTCTCACCTGCCCAGGTGAAACAGACATTTCCTGAGGAGTATCGAATGCTTTGCGAATCTCCTGTTCAGAAGCACCCGCTGACTTCATTACATTATAACGTTCGGTTTGTTTCATGGCTCTGGTCAGCAATTCTTCCACCCGCGCCTGCGGCAATGCCCTGCATACGGGGCGTTCTTACTTCCTTGTTTTTCTTTAAAGAACAGAGGTTGCAAGAAGTCGCCTAAATGTTCTTTGATAGCATCCTCAGCGTATTGCTGCATATGCGAATTGATGGTGGTATAAATCTTCAGACCATCCGTGTAGATATTATAACTCGAGCCGTCTTTCTTTTTTTTTGGCGCACCAGCCGTACAGCGGATTTGTTTCCCATGAAAGTGAATCTTCATAATACTTCTGCATCTGCCAGCCGCGGTACTCGCTCTTAACCGGTTTCTTGGCAGTCATCACACCACGAAGATATTCGCGGAAATAGGTTGCCAGACCTTCTTTATGGTCTACACGGGTATATGCAAGTTTCAGCGGAAGTGCCTGCAAAGAATCACATTCCGCATCCGAGATGTAACCGGCTTTTTCCATCTGACGCAGTACGACGTTACGACGTCCCAATGCATTCTCACGGATTTTCGGATTTCGGGATACCGGATTATAACGGACGGATTCTGACACATTCCCACCAACATCGCTGCCTGCTCTATTTTCAAATCTTTGGGTTCACAGCCGAAATAAGTAGACGCGGCTGTCTTTATACCGACAGCATTATTCAGGAAGTCGAACTTATTAAGATACATTGTCAGAATCTCTTCTTTCGTATAGTAACGTTCCAATTTTACGGCAATCACCCATTCGATCGGTTTCTGCAACAGACGCTGCATAGTATTGCTTGCCACCTTTTCCGTAAACAACTGTTTTGCCAACTGTTGTGAGATCGTACTACCTCCACCCGCACTTTTCTGCAACAATAATCCACGCTTGACGATGGCACGGAAAAGTGCCTTCGCATCAATACCGGAATGTTCGGCAAAGCGAACATCCTCCGTCGCAATCAGCGCATGAATGATGTTGGGAGAAAGATCGGCATAGCTGCTGTATACGATTGTTTTTTCCATTGAGAAGGTACCCAGTACTTTCCCGTCTTCCGAGAATACCTCAGTTGCAAATTTATAATTGGGATTTTCCAGTTCTTCCACAGGAGGCATATAGCCTATCCAGCCCTTAGAGATAGACACAAAACAACTACGATAGCTATTAAAGCAACTGCCAACAATACCCAAAGAGCGTTTATTATTTTTCGAATCATGTTTCTTCTAGCTTAAAAGATGCTTATAATTAAGCCGCAAAGGTAGATAAAATATAGCATACAGCAAACGAGTTTTGATTTATTTGATATTTTAAAACCAACCGAAAACGAATAAAAAAAAAAAGTTTGTATTTTACATTTTCTTCGTACCTTTACACTCCGGTAAAACAAGTTCTATCCACATAAAAGATAACAAAATGGAAAACAGAAGTTTAGTAACCATTGCCGAACATTCTAAAGAAAATCCTCTACATGCTCGAAATGGCGAAGCAGTTTGAAATGAACCCCAACCGCCGGTTATTGCAAGGTAAGGTAGTAGCAACCCTGTTCTTCGAACCTTCCACCCGTACCCGTTTGAGTTTCGAAACAGCAGCCAATCGCCTCGGCGCACGCGTCATCGGATTTACTGATCCGAAGCAACCAGCTCCTCAAAGGAGAAACACTCAAAGACACGATCATGATGGTTAGTAGCTATGCGGATATCATCGTCATGCGACACTATCTCGAAGGAGCTGCCCGATATGCCAGCGAAGTAGCACCCGTACCCATCGTCAATGCAGGAGACGGAGCCAACCAGCACCCGTCACAAACGATGCTCGACCTCTACTCCATCTACAAAACTCAGGGAACACTGGAAAACCTGAACATCTTTCTGGTGGGAGACTTGAAATACGGACGCACCGTCCACTCACTACTGATGGCTATGCGTCACTTCAATCCTACATTCCACTTCATCGCCCCGATGAACTGAAAATGCCGGAAGAATATAAGCTATACTGCAAAGAGCATCAGATCAAATACATTGAACATACCGAATTTACCGAAGAAATTATCGCTGACGCTGACATCCTGTACATGACCCGTGTAACGCGAACGCTTCACCGACCTGATGGAATACGAACGAGTGAAAAATGTATATATCCTGCGCAACAAGATGCTGGAGAACACCCGTCCGAACCTCCGCATCCTGCACCCGCTGCCCGTGTCAACGAGATTGCTTACGACGTGGACAACAACCCGAAAGCATATTATTTCCAACAGGCGCAAAACGGTCTGTATGCCCGTGAAGCCATCCTTTGCGACGTATTAGGTATCACATTAGAGGACGTTAAAAACGATATTTTATTATGAGCGAAAATAAACAAGCATTGCAAGTAGCTGCCCTGAAAAACGGGACAGTGATTGACCATATCCCATCAGAAAAACTCTTTACTGTCGTACAGCTACTGGGCGTGGAGCAAATGAAATGTAACATCACCATCGGCTTCAACCTCGACAGCAAAAAGCTAGGGAAAAAGGCATTATCAAAATCGCCGACAAGTTTTTCTGCGACGAAGAAATCAACCGCATATCGGTAGTAGCACCTTACGTAAAACTGAACATTATCCGCGACTATGAAGTCGTTGAAAGAAAGAAGTCAGAATGCCGGACGAACTGCACGGCATCGTAAAATCGCCAATCCGAAATGTATCACGAACAATGAACCTATGCCTACGTTATTTCATGTGATAGACAAGGATAATTGCATCGTGAAGTGCCATTATTGCGAGAAAGAACAGAAACGCGAGAAATCACCATCCTCTAGTTTCTCCATTCCTCATTCTTAACTTTTATTAAATTGAAACAAGACTGGAAACCGGGAACGATGATCTATCCGCTGCCTGCCGTATTGGTGAGTTGCGGAAAGATGAAAGTGAATATAATATTATAACAGTAGCATGGACGGGTACGATTTGCACAAACCCGCCCATGTGCTATATATCCGTACGACCGGAACGACACTCCTACGACATCATCAAGAAAAATATGGAGTTCGTCATCAATCTGACAACTAAAGATATGGCGTTCCCCACCGACTGGTGCGGAGTACGTTCGGGACGGAATTATCGTAAATTCGAAGAGATGAAACTCACTCCGACGCTGCACCGTAGTCAGCGCACCGCTGATCGAAGAGTCTCCCTCTGCATCGAATGTCGCGTGAAGGAAATTGTTTCGCTCGGTTCGCATGATATGTTTATCGCCGATGTGGTAAACGTCCGTGCAGACGACCGGAACCTGAATCCCGAAACCGGCAAGTTCGAACTGGCGGAAGCGAACCCGCTGGTATATGTGCACGGAGGATATTACGACCTGGGAGAAAAATAGGGAAATTCGGCTGGAGTGTAGAAAGAAGAAATAAAGAAAAAGTACTGCCATGAATATACTGCGCAACATAATTCTTTTCGGTTGGATGGCGATAGCTTGCACAGCTTTCGCCCAAGATCGTAACGCAGATAAAGTGGAACGTCCCAACACGAAGAAAATCAACTTCGGTATCAAAGCCGGATTTAATTCTTCCATGTTTATGGTATCCGAATTGAAAATCAAAGACGTAACGATCGACGAAGTACAAAATAATTATAAAATCGGTTATTTCGGCGCGATCTTCATGCGCTTTAATATAAAGAAGCACTTCATTCAGCCGGAAGCATCCTATAATGTCAGCAAAGGCGAGATCACCTTTGACAAACTTGGTTCGCAGCACCCTGCCATCGAACCCGATTATGCTTCCGTACAATCCGTACTTCACAGTATCGACTTCCCTGTTCTCTACGGATATAATGTAGTGAAAAAGGACCTTACGGAATGTCTATCTTTGCCGGTCCCAAACTCCGGTATCTATGGGGAAAGCAGAACGAAATCACTTTCACAAACTTCGACCAGAAAGGGATTCATGAAAAGCTGTATCCGCTCAATGTCAGCGTCGTGATCGGTGTCGGCGTCAATATCTCCCGCATCTTTTTCGACTTCCGCTACGAACAGGGGATAGGAAATATCTCCAAATCCATCGTTTATGACAATATCAATTCAGACGGCAGCACGGGAGTCAGCCCTATCATTTTCCGCCGCCGCGACAGCGCATTAAGTTTCTCGTTCGGATTCATTCTTTAAAGAACATCCGACAGCCGGCTGATGAACTTTTGATAGTCGGCAACCGGCAAAAACAGACACCTCCTATTCATTCCGTACGATAAATTATCCATTATCTATTAATTTCCTCCATTTACTAACATTTTTCTTATAGTTCCTTCGTTCTTTATTTATTTTCACTAACTTTGTGCGCTTAAAATAGGTATCCGAATTAAAAATTTAATCTTACTTATAAAAGAATGAAAAGAGACGACTTAATTTTCGACATCATCGAAAAGAGCACCAACGTCAGCTGAAAGGTATCGAGCTGATTGCATCTGAAAACTTTGTAAGTGACCAGGTAATGCAGGCAATGGGTTCTTGCCTGACTAACAAGTACGCAGAAGGTTATCCGGGCAAACGTTACTACGGAGGTTGTGAAGTAGTTGACCAAAGCGAACAAATCGCTATCGACCGCCTGAAAGAAATCTTCGGTGCCGAATGGGCAAACGTACAACCGCATTCAGGAGCACAAGCCAATGCAGCCGTATTTCTGGCTGTTTTGAATCCAGGCGACAAGTTTATGGGATTAAACCTCGCACACGGCGGACACCTTTCTCACGGTTCATTAGTAAACACTTCCGGCATTATCTACACTCCTTGCGAATACAATCTGAATCAGGAAACCGGCCGTAGACTACGACCAGATGGAAGAAGTTGCTTTGCGCGAAAAGCCGAAAATGATTATCGGCGGTGGCTCTGCTTATTCCCGCGAATGGGACTACAAACGTATGCGTGAAATCGCAGATAAAGTAGGCGCTATCCTGATGATCGACATGGCTCACCCTGCGGGTCTGATCGCTGCCGGACTGTTGGAGAACCCGGTTAAATATGCACACATCGTCACTTCGACTACACATAAAACACTTCGCGGACCTCGTGGTGGGGTCATCATGATGGGAAAAGATTTCCCTAATCCTTGGGGAAAGAAAACTCCGAAGGGTGAAATCAAAATGATGTCTCAATTACTGGATTCAGCTGTATTCCCAGGTGTACAGGGCGGACCGTTGGAACACGTAATCGCTGCCAAAGCCGTAGCTTTCGGCGAAATCCTGCAACCGGAATACAAGGAATATGCAAAACAGGTTCAGAAGAATGCTGCTGTACTGGCACAGGCTTTGATAGACCGTGGTTTTACAATCGTTTCCGGTGGTACGGACAATCACTCCATGCTGGTTGACCTGCGTAGCAAATACCCTGATCTGACAGGTAAGGTAGCAGAAAAAGCATTAGTTTCTGCTGACATTACCGTAAATAAGAACATGGTTCCGTTTGACAGCCGTTCTGCTTTCCAAACTTCCGGTATCCGTCTGGGTACTCCTGCCATCACAACCCGTGGTGCGAAAGAAGACCTGATGATCGAAATTGCCGAAATGATCGAAACTGTTCTGTCTAACGTGGAAAATGAAGAGGTGATCGCACAAGTACGTGCACGTGTCAATGAGACAATGAAGAAATATCCTCTTTTTGCTGATTAAGATTTCTTTCTTTGAGTAACCAAATGCCGGTAATGTGAATTAGCAGCATTTGTGTTCAACATTTCATAAAGAATTTCTTTTGAATTTTATAAGCCTGCTTTCTGTGAAGAAAACAGGCTTTTCTTTTTTATTTATTAACAGAATCAGACAAACTATCTGCTCGAAAAGATGTTTTCTTACTACAAAAGAGAAATTGAAATACGCACTATACTCTTCCGGAAAGCAGCGACTTCAATCGTACAGTGTATCAGACAAGGTCAACATACCGGTACACTGGACTCTATATAATCATCCCCGTCTTCCCAAACTATCAGAAGTGGAAAGACGGGGATTTATATTGGATGATTGACAGTACAGAAATATACTAAATGAAATAGTAAAAATCAGCTCAGTCCTTCAATTTCACCATCTACAATGTCGATATGCAACGCTTGCGGTTCTTTGGGCAATCCCGGCATACGAAGGATTTCTCCTGCAATCGCTACAATCATTTCGGCACCGTTATTAATCACTATATCCTTGATATGGAACTCGAAATTATTCACGGCGCCATAAATCTTCGGATCGGCAGAAAAAGAGTATTGTGTCTTGGCAATACAAACCGGATAATGAGTGATTCCCATTTTCTCAATCAGCTTGATGCGGTTGCGGGCGATGCTGCTGTACGTAATGACGCTGGCTCCATAAAGGTTGGTAGCCACTTTCTCAATCTTCTGCTGTATGCTGTCTTCTTCTTTATACGTATAACGCAAAGGTTCGGACGGATTATTTTCTATCGTATCGACTACGAGGCGGGCCATATCTACCGCTCCATCACCACCTTCGCTGAACGCATTATTGATGGCGTAACCTACCCCCAACTGTTCGCAGTGCTCGCGCAGCATTTCCATTTCGTCCGTGTCGGTGGCAAACTTATTGAAAGCAACCACTACCGTCTGTCCGAAGGAGCGAAGATTACGAATATGTTTATCCAGATTGCGCAATCCTTCTTTCAGTCCTTCCATGTTCGGTTCCTTGATGCGGTCGAGACTGACACCACCGTGCATCTTCAGTCCTTGCGCCGTAGCGACAATCACAGTCAGTTTGGGCTGGAGTCCGCTTTGCGGCATTTGATGTTATAGAACTTTTCAGCACCGAGGTCTGCGCCGAATCCGGCTTCCGTGATCACATAGTCACCGAATGACATTGCCAGTTTGGTGGCAAGAATAGAGTTACAGCCATGAGCGATATTGGCAAACGGTCCGCCGTGTACGAAAGCGGCGGTACCTTCGGTCGTCTGCACCAGATTCGGATGGATGGCGTCTTTCAGCAATACCGTGATAGCTCCCGCCACTCCGAGATCTTTCACCGTAAAAGGCTGGTCATCATATGTAAAACCAAGCAGAATATTTTCAATGCGGCGGCGCAAGTCTTCCACATCTTTGGAAAGGCAGAGAATGGCCATAATTTCCGAAGCCGGAGTAATATCGAAGCCTGACTCCTGCGTGATGCCGTTCGACTTGGGTCCGAGTCCGACTACGATGCTGCGCAACGAACGGTCGTTCACGTCGAGCACCCGACGCCAGAGAATTTCTTTCAATCCGAAACCTTTCGCCTGATTCTGATAAAGATAATTATCGAGCAAAGCAGAAATCATGTTATGCGCGGAAGTAATCGCATGAAAGTCTCCCGTAAAATGAAGGTTGATCTTCTCCATCGGAAGCACCTGTGCATATCCCCCACCCGCTGCTCCTCCCTTCATACCGAAGCAAGGACCGAGAGACGGCTCGCGCAAAGCGACAATCGCCTTCTTTCCGATTTTGTTCAGTCCCAGGGCGAGACCGATAGATACTGTAGTTTTGCCGATACCCGCCTTTGTCGCTGTGATGGCAGTTACCAGGACAAGGTTACTTTTCTTCACTTTCTCCTCGTCGATCAGTTGTTCGGGAATCTTCGCGATGTAGCGACCATAATTTTCGACTTCTTCACGAGGGATTCCGATGCTTTCGGCAACTTGCTTGATCTTTTTCAACTCGACACTGCGAGCTATTTCTATGTCTGATTTCATACAGAATATGATTAGTTTTATTTGAAGTGACAAAAGTATAACAAAAAAGCGAAACTGAGAAATTTAAGACGCTCTCTCGTTTGCCCGGGACTTCCGCACAATTAATTTATATTTTTAGAAACTATGACGATAACGTACTTAACCCACTAAACTCTTTTTGCACAAGAACTGTTGTTATGAACATAACCTAAACAAGAACAACATATATGGAATGGATTATTAATCAACTCAGGGATCATCCCGAACTTGCCATTTTCCTCACTTTATTCGCCGGCTTCTGGCTGGGCAGATTCAAAATAGGAAAATTTTCGTTGGGAACAGTAACCAGCGTGCTACTGGTCGGAGTACTGGTGGGACAATTAAACATTAGTGTAGACGGCCCGATGAAAGCTGTCTTTTTCCTCCTGTTTTATTCGCTGTGGGCTATAAGGTAGGTCCGCAATTCTTTCTGCGGATTGAAGAAAGACGGATTGCCGCAAGTAGGATTTGCCGTCCTGATGTGCTTTGTCAGCCTCATCGCCCCATGGATACTTGCCAAAATCATGGGCTACCATGTAGGCGAGGCTGCCGGATTGCTGGCAGGCTCACAGACCATTTCCGCAGTAATCGGTGTGGCAAGCGACACGATCAATCAATTAAGCATCAGCGATACGCAGAAAGCGACATTTATCAATGCCATCCCCGTAGCATACGCTGTGACTTATATTTTCGGTACGGCAGGTTCCGCATGGATTCTGGCTTCACTCGGTCCCAAAATGCTGGGCGGACTGGAGAAGGTGAAAGCGGACTGCAAAGAGCTGGAAGCCAAAATGGGAACTTCCGAAGCAGATGAACCCGGATTTTACACCGCCCTCCGCCCCGTCGTATTCCGTGCTTATAAAATAGATAACGAATGGTTCGGCAAAGGAAAAACGGTCAGCGAACTGGAGAACTATCTGGTGGAAAACGATAAACGGCTGTTTGTAGAACGCGTACGGCAAAAGGGCGTCATAGAAGAAGTCACCCCGGATATGCTTCTACAACCGGGCGATGAAGTCGTATTAAGCGGCCGCCGTGAATATGCAATCGGCGAAGAAGACTGGATCGGTCCGGAAGTGATCGACGCCCAACTGCTCGACTTTCCGGCAGAGACGCTTCCGGTAATGGTCACCCACCGCACATTCGCAGGCGAAAAGGTCTCCACGATCCGTGCGCTGAAATTCATGCACGGAGTCAGTATCCGCAGTATCAAGCGAGCAGGCATCAATGTTCCGGTACTTGCTCAGACAGTGATCGACTCCGGTGATATTCTCGAACTGACCGGAACAAAACTCGAAGTAGAAACTGCCGCCAAACAGATGGGCTATATCGATCGCCCCACCAACCAGACAGATATGATCTTCGTGGGACTGGGTATCCTGCTCGGTGGTCTGGTCGGCGCACTTGCCATTCACCTGGGAGGTATCCCGATCAGCCTGTCCACCAGTGGAGGTGCCTTGATCGCAGGACTCGTATTCGGCTGGCTGCGCAGCAAACATCCGACCTTTGGCGGTATCCCCGAACCTTCGTTGTGGGTATTGAATAATGTGGGATTGAATATGTTTATCGCTGTTGTCGGCATCGCTGCCGGACCTAGTTTCGTGACCGGTTTCAAGGAAGTAGGATTCAGCCTGTTTATCGTCGGTGCACTGGCAACCGCCATCCCTCTTCTCAGCGGACTGCTGATGGGAAGATATCTGTTCAAGTTCCACCCTGCCCTCACACTGGGATGTACAGCCGGAGCACGTACCACAACCGCCGCACTGGGAGCTATTCAGGATGCATTGGGAAGCGACACTCCCGCGTTAGGATACACCGTGACGTATGCAGTCGGTAATACACTACTGATTATCTGGGGAGTAGCCATCGTATTGCTCATGTAAATGTCAGTATAATGAATGTATAGGAAATCAAAATTAAGTATCAAAACAATAAGAACCATTATGGAAAAGAAAACAACTGGCACAGCTATCACCAAGAACTTTGCCAAAAGATGGAAACGATCAGCCCTTTCGAACTTAAAACAAGCTCATCGAAATGGCTGACGAGAGTATCAAGAAAATGGCCCATACCATGCTGAACGCAGGACGAGGCAACCCGAACTGGATTGCGACCGAACCGCGTGAAGCATTCTTCCTGTTAGGAAAATTCGGACTTTGCGAATGTCGCCGTGTCCAATCCCTGGAAGAAGGAATTGCAGGCATCCCACAACAGGAAGGAATAGCCGCCCGCTTCGAGGCTTTCCTCAAAGAGAACGAGAAAGAATCCGGAGCCAGGTTACTGAAAGAAACCTATAATTATATGCTGATGGAGCACGCAGCCGATCCGGACAGACTGGTTCATGAATGGGCGGAATCGGTCATCGGCGACCAGTATCCTGTCCCGACCGTATCCTGCACTTCACCGAACTGATCGTACAGGATTATCTGGCACAGGAAATGTGCGACCGCCGTCCCCTAAAGGCACATTCGACCTTTTCGCTACCGAAGGCGGAACGGCTGCCATGTGCTATGTATTCGATTCATTGCAGGAAAACTTTCTGTTGAATCAAGGGGATTCCATCGCCTTGATGATTCCTGTCTTCACGCCCTACATCGAGATTCCGGAATTACGCCGCTATCAGTTCGATGTTACCGAAATATCTGCCGATCAGATGACACCGGACGGGCTGCACACCTGGCAATATAAAGATGAAGATATCGATAAGCTGAAGAATCCGCAGATAAAAGCGTTGTTCATCACCAATCCGAGCAATCCGTCCAGTTATGCGCTGAGTCCGGAGACTACCGCACGTATTGTCAACATCGTAAAGAATGACAATCCGAATCTGATGATCATTACGGACGATGTGTACGGAACATTCATACCTCACTTCCGTTCGTTGATGGCGGAGTTGCCGCATAATACACTCTGCGTCTATTCCTTCTCCAAGTATTTCGGAGCCACAGGATGGAGAAATGCAGTGATAGCCCTACACGAAGACAACATCTACGACAAAATGATTGCCCGCCTGTCGGAGGAGCAAACAGCAATCTTAAACAAGCGTTATGCAAGTCTCAGTTTACACCCCGAGAAGATGAAGTTTATTGACCGCATGGTAGCCGACAGCCGGCAGATTGCGCTGAACCATACCGCAGGACTCTCGCTGCCCCAGCAAATGCAGATGAGCCTGTTCGCCGCTTTCTCTCTTCTCGACAAGGAAGACCGGTACAAGGCAAAGATGCAGGAAATCATCCACCGTCGACTGCATGCACTCTGGGACAGCACCGGCTTCACGTTGATAGAAGACCCGCTGCGTGCCGGATATTATTCGGAAATCGACATGCTGGTATGGGCGAAGAAATTCTACGGTGACGAATTTGCAGACTATCTGCAAAAGACCTACAATCCGCTCGACGTTGTTTTCCGCCTTGCCAACGAGACTTCGCTCGTCCTGCTGAACGGCGGCGGATTTGCCGGACCGAAATGGAGTGTCCGTGTTTCGCTCGCCAATCTGAACGAAGCCGATTACGTAAAAATAGGACAAAGTATCAAGCGCGTACTGGATGAGTATGCAGAAAATAGGTAATACTTATTATTTAAAGCGGGAAGTATCCACCTCTTCCCGCTTTTTCTCCTTGTATCCTCCGAATTTGTAGTTGAAGGAAATACCGAAGGCACGGGTAGTCTTCATATAGTGATTCTTCACATTCTGTTGTCCGAAACGGACATTAGTCGAAATGGTGGAAGTATTAAATATGTCGTCGCATTTCAAGGTCAGTTGTGCTTTTCCCTTTGCGAAAGTATAGCGCAGGGCCGCATCCAGATTTCCCGAACGGGGAAGGTCGAAAATGCCTTGTATCGCTTTGTTCTGATAAAATCCGCTTAGGGTAAACTTCAAATCAGGTTTGGTGGAAAGAGTGAAGGTATTGTTCATGGTCAATACAAACGTATATAGTTTGCGGTCGAACGGGATATCCCAGAAATCACTGTCTTTCTGACGGTAACGGAAGCCGATTGCCGTGATGCGGGAGTCCAGCCATTTCTTCACTTTAAAGGGAACTACCATTACCAAGCCCGCCTGTTCCGAGAAGTCGAAGTTAAAGCATTTATAGATCTCGACCAGACGTTCCGGAGACTGGTAAAGCGTCTGCATTTCCTTGTTTTTCGTGCGGCTGTAATAGGCGGTCAGCACATATTTACCTTTTAATATATAGCTAATGTTAGCTTCGTAATTGGTTGCCGGTTTAAGGAAGGGATTTCCCTGAATCTCGGAATAAGCGCCCATGTAGGAAGTGGAGTTCTGCATACTCCAATATTCCGGATATTCCTTGTCGCTGCTCAATGAAAATTGCAGGATATGTCCCGGAGCAGGCAAATAAGTCAGGTTGGCAACCGGATACAGGCTCCATTCGTTCCACATATCCGTATGATATTGCTCGGCAGCCAGAGAGACGTCCGCCGAAAGTTTCTCACCGAAGCTCTTGCTGAGTCCGGCATAAAAGTTCAGCGTCTGCTCGCGACGACGGGATTGCATGTTGTTGTCCGGCAGTAAAGTTTCCGTTTCGGGATCGAAATACATTTGATAACTATTGTCCAATGCGGTCGTATAAGCAACACCATAATTCAATCCCCAGTCTGCGCCCAAAGTATGTTCTTGTCCGGCATAGAAACGCCATTGGTTGATCCGTTGGTTATCTTTGCTCAGGAAGTTCAGTGTTTCTTCTCCCAGTGTGCTGTAAAGCAGCTGACTGCCGGGAGCATGATAATAGGTAAATTCCGCTCCGGCTTTCAGTCCGAAAGGAGTCTGATAGTCGAGTTTGGCATTATGAAGCTGTCCTTCCGAGTGCGAATCGGTGACCGAGTTCTGCGCACCGGTGACTGTGGCGTAAGGTTTGACATCGGTGAAAGCAGTGGTATAAACCAAGCTCAGCAAATGCTTGTCGGTAAAGGCATAGTCCATCCCAAGGCGTATCTGGTGATTGTTGTGGCGGGAAGTAGTGATATCATACATATTCATCGGATGCACCGAACCGTCGGCGAGCGTGTGAAGCGCTTCCTTGTCTGTCTCCCTCCGTTCGCGGCTGTAAGAGTAAGAGTAGAGAAGATCAGCAGAAAATTTGCGTCCGGAGTATAGAAGGCTCGCACGCTCTGCCAGAGATTCGTAGTGTAATTGGCTGTAGGCAGTATATAGTTCTCCCTGAAGAGAAGGTTCTTTTCCCATGCCCGAAGTCAGTATCAAATTGATCATCGGTCCGCGCACCTGATAACGTGCCGGAGCGGAATACATCACTTCCGCCTTTTCAATCCGACTGACGGGCATTGATTTCAGCAGGGTGCTTAATTGCTCTACAGAGAGGGTGGTCACTTTTCCGTTGATAACCACAGTGACCGGTTGCCCTCCCAACATCAGGGCATCATTCATGGAGACAACTCCCGGCAGGTTCTTTACCGCATCATAGGCATTGTCTACCGGCAGGCTGCTGACCAGTCTCGGAACGTCGTATACCAGTTTCCCTGTTCGGCTTTTACTACCGGACGTTCGCCGGTGATCATGACTTCGGGAAGTTCCCGATACAGGCTGTCTATATAGGCTACGTTTTACGCTGTCGGCAGGTTCCTGCGCTGTCTGTACCTGCTGTGCAGAAGCGTACATCCAATACATGAAAAGTAACAAAAGCAGTAAATAAGTTCGTTTCATATCGCATTTATTTTTGAGTATGCTGCAAAATACGGGAGAAAAACGAAACTTTACGTTATCGCCGGCTTATCTAGTGTTATTTAGTCTTATCAAAGAGAAGAAAATAACAGTTTCATACTATCTTTGTCCGTATGAAACTACCGTTGAAACATATCATTATCCTTGTCATCTGCTCGCTGACAGGCATCTTTGTTTACCAGACATATTGGCTGACAGGGCTTTACCGCACGATGAAGCAGGAAATGAACAATAATATCAAAGACGCCATGCGTACGAGCGACTTTAATGAAATCGTGCTTCGCGTCAACGAACTGCAAAAGGATAATGTGGAACATGGTTCGGTCACCGTTTCCGCCGGATATGGTGCGGACGGCAAGTCGCTGGTGACAAGCCAGACTGTCTCTTATACAGACAGTACCTACAAAGACACCCTGCATACACGCACGGAAACAGCAGTAGATACCCTGGCCGTCAATGACAATGATCCGGATGCCAGCGCCGTTGCCTCCAGCGAAAGCGGACTCGATGTATTATTAAAGAGACAGGACTCGATGAAAGAACTCATACTCAGCGTCCAACAGGTATGCACTCCGGCGTGGACACCTACATCGACATCAACCTGCAAAATATGACAGTCTACTGACCGATGTACTGAAAGCACACAACATAGATGTGCCTCACCGTACCTTATATATATACAGCGGAGCCACTCCAGGATTCATCCCAGACATTCATAGATACACTGGGCATCGCAGGAGACAGCACCTATATCCCCAGCCCGAAAGCCATCCGCTACGATTACGAATTCAACAGGCACCACAGTCAACGCTACCAACTGATAATGGAACCCATCACCTCCCTGGTATGGAAACAAATGACCGGCATCCTGGTCACTTCATTTGTCATCTTCCTCATCCTCGGATTTTCCTTCTGGTTCCTCATCCGCACACTGCTGAAACAAAAGACGCTGGAAGAAATGAAGAGCAACTTTACGAACAACATCACGCATGAGTTAAAAACCCCGATTGCCGTGGCGTATGCCGCCAACGATGCACTGCTGAATTTCAACCAGGCGGAAGAAAAGAGCAAACGTGACCAATATCTGCGCATCAGCCAAGAACAGCTACAACGCTTGAGCGGACTCGTCGAACAGATTCTTTCCATGAGCATGGAAAGCCGCAAGACGTTCAGACTGCACCCCGAAGAGATTTGTCTGAAAGAACTGATTACTTCTTTAATAGAGCAGCACCAGCTAAAAGCGGATATCCCCGTACACATAACACTGGAAACAGAACCGGAAGCACTGACGATAGTAGCCGACCGCACTCATTTCAGCAATATCATCAGTAACCTGATAGACAATGCCGTGAAATATTCGAAACAAGAAGCAGAGATTATGATTCAGTGCCGCCAAACGGGGGAAACAGTGACTATCACCGTCTCCGATCATGGAATAGGTATCCCCCTGGATAAGCAGAAACATATATTCGACAAATTCTATCGTGTTCCGACCGGAAATCTTCATAACGTGAAAGGATACGGCTTAGGACTTTTCTATGTCAAAAGCATGGTCGAAAAACATGGAGGCACCATCACCGTCAAAAGTGAATCCGGCAAAGGAAGTACATTTACCATTACTATCTAAAACATCAAAACCATGAGCAAAAACGACATTACAGTATTGTTGGTGGAAGACGAACTGACACTCGCCATGATTATCAAAGATACGCTCGAGGAAAACGGTTTTACCATCCATACCGCCTCCGACGGCGAAGAAGGATTGCATCTTTTCTTTGAACTTCGGCCGGACGTGCTGGTGGCCGATGTGATGATGCCCAAAATGGACGGCTTCGAAATGGTACGCCGCATCCGGCAGACGGACAAGCAGACACCTGTACTGTTTCTGACTGCCCGTTCGGCCATCAACGATGTAGTAGAAGGATTCGAACTCGGAGCAAACGATTATCTGAAAAAGCCTTTCGGCATGCAGGAACTGATCATACGTATCAAGGCGCTGATGGGAAAAGCGTTCAGCTTCACGGAGACAAAGGTATCCAGCCGTTTTGAGATAGGAAGTTATCTATTCGATCCGGTCGCGCAGACATTGCTGCATGCCGGAGTGAGACAGGAACTCTCCCACCGCGAGTCGGAAATACTGAAACGGCTTTGTGAGAACCGGAATCAGGTGGTCAATACGCAGGACGTTCTGCTGGAACTTTGGGGAGATGACAGTTTCTTCAATTCCCGGAGTCTGCATGTGTTCATCACGAAACTGCGGCATAAGTTGTCGCAGGATGAGCAAATACGTATCGTCAATGTGCGGGGAATCGGCTATAAACTCATTGCAAACTAAGCTCTAAAATAGTGTCACTATCCTACTGGTATAGTGTCACTATCCCCACAGGATACTTACACTATCTTAGTGGGATAGTGACACCATCCCGACGAGACAGTGGCACACTCCTTTTTAAAGGATTTTTCTCTAAGAAAACATAACGGAAGCAGGCAGTCAGACTAAAAATCTCTATCTTTGTCATCAATCAACCTTTACGAAAATGAGAAAACTGATTCTATTTCTTTCGCTGATATTATCGGTCGGTTTTGCATCCGCACAGTCGGAAGTTCCTTCCGATAGTATTCGTCGTGCTCCGTCGAGCAATATAAAGGAATTCGGTGGCTTCCTGCTCGATATGGGATTAATGAATGTGGCCCCTCCCAAACTTCCAAAATTCAGTCTCGATGTACCGGATGTGAGTAAAGACTATAATCAGATATTCCGTCTGAATACAGACGCGACCTATACGCAGGGATTCACCGACGCATTTTCTTCCCCTTTCTCCGGTTTCGGATATGGGTATGGCTGGGGATTGTCGTCTTCACCGCAGTTCATGCAGATGAGTACCTTCAAACTGAAAAACGGATGGAAAATCAATACATACGGAGACTATGACAAAGACGGATGGAAAGTGCCCAACCGTAGTGCCATGCCTTGGGAGAAGAATAATTTCCGGGGAGCATTCGAACTGAAGTCCTCCAATGGTAATTTCGGTATCCGGATAGAGGTTCAGCAGGGACGGAACGGTCTTTATTAACTACGCTACTCATTATGATCGACTTGTTTCGGCTATTAGCATATCCTGATTAGCTATTAGCATAATCCGATTAGCTAATAGCTAATCAGGATATGCTAATAGGATATTTCAATCATCAATAACAAGATGAGCCACTTATTCAACTAACATTTATTCTGCTTCAAAAGCTCTGTCTGCCACAGCCATCGCGTCGGCTACACGGTCGCACCATGAATCGAACTCCGGATCAGGAGTCTGTGTTTCGGGGTGCGAAAGCATATATTGCACTGACTGCCTTAAACCATCTGCCATCGAAGTTGTACAGATAAAGTCCGGCACAAGGCGTTTTATTTTCGAATTATCAAAGACTACCGTTGCGGCTTTGTCCCCCAGCAGTTCGCCCCGAAAGTCATAGTTCCCGCCATGTCTCGCAAGAAAATCGGAAGCCACATGGAGTGCGTTCAAAGGTTTCCCCAGCGCATCGGCAATGGTTTGATAAATCTGATTCCAAGTCATACTCTCATCTGTGGTGATATGGAAGGCATTCCCGATGGCATGAGGGTTAGCCATCAGTCCTACGTATCCTTTGGCAAAATCTTTGGAATGTGTCAGTGTCCACAAGGAACTTCCGTCACCGGGGATAATAACCGGTTTCCCGTCAAGGATACGTTTAAGTATCTGCCAGTTCCCCTTATTTCCATGCAGGCTTACAGGAGGTTTCGTTCCATTATACGTATGGCTGGGACGGACAATCGTAATCGGGAAACCGGTGGTACGGTATGCTGTCATCAACACTTCTTCGGCGGCAATCTTATGCCGTGAATATTGCCAGTAAGGATTCACTAAAGGGGTACTTTCCGTAATACGGTAATCAGCCAACGGTTTTTGGTAGGCGGATGCACTGCTGATAAAAATATATTGTTTCGTCTTATTACGGAACAGACGGATATCACGTTCTACATCTTCTGCCGTGTAAGCGATGAACTGAGCTACGACATCATAACTTTCATCTGCAATAGCTTTCGCCACAGCTTCCTCATCGTGAATGTCGGCAATGATACTGCCCACACCTTCCGGCAGTTTTTTTGAGCCCCGGTTAAGCAATGTTATCTCCCACCCTCTCTGTTGAGCCAATTCTACTACATCGGTACTAATCGTACCGGTTCCTCCAATGAATAATGCTTTCATAAAACAAGTCTTTTTAAATTCGCAGGAACAAATATATTAATTCTACTATTCACATCCCTTGATTATCCCGTTTTTTTGTTTCCGACACGCTGATATTTAGCTGGAAAAAGTGAGTTTGCCTCCTACTGCCCGCCAGCATTGTATACAAATTACTGAATCTTATACCCAAATTACTGTTTTGCAAATCCGGAATGAGAAAGATACATTTAAAAGCTTTATCTTTGTGACAGATCAAAACTGTAAGCCGTATGGAAGAAATAACAAAAATTGAAAGCATTGACCAGTATGACCAACTGTTCGGACTAGAGACCTTGCACCCGCTGGTAAACGTGATCGACTTCTCGAAAGCGACAAAGACGGTAGACTACTATCGTATGAATATCGGATTCTACTCTCTGTTTCTGAAAGACGCAAAATGTGGCGATCTCAGATATGGACGGAAGTATTATGACTATCAGGAAGGAACCGTTGTCTGCATGGCTCCGGGACAGGTTATCGGGATAGATAACCGCAAGCAGACACCAATTCGTACAAAATCTATCGGTCTTTTATTTCATCCCGATTTAATCCGGGGAACTTCTTTAGGGCAGAATATCAAACACTATAGTTTCTTCTCTTACGAAGTGAATGAAGCACTGCATCTCTCCGAACAGGAAAGGGAAATCGTGACCGACTGTATCCACAAAATACAAATCGAACTGGAACATGCCATCGACAAACACAGCAAGCAGCTCATTGTCCGCAATATAGAACTATTGCTCGACTATTGCATGCGCTTCTACGAACGGCAATTCATCACCCGTAATCAGGCGAATAAAGATATCATCGTGAAGTTCGAACAGTTATTGGACGAGTATTTTCAGAATCAGACTGCACTTACCGAAGGACTTCCTTCTGTAAAATACTTTGCGGACAAAGTCTGCCTTTCTTCCAATTACTTCGGAGACCTGATCAAGAAAGAAACAGGAAAAACGGCACAGGAATATATCCAGCACCGGATCATAGAACTTGCCAAGGAACGGATATTAGAAGGTAGCCAGACGGTCAGCCAGATTGCGTATGAACTGGGGTTCCAGTATCCGCAGCATTTCAGCCGGTTGTTCAAGAAGAATGTCGGATGTACGCCAAACGAATATAAGCAACAGAACTAAAAACAGCTCCACTAATCAGGATATTAGTTACGTCATGGGAGATAAAGTACTTAAGATAGGAAGTGTGCATCAATGTAATTGCTGCATGGGGAGTAAGACGCTGCACCCTCTGGTCAGTGTCATCGACCTTTCAAAAGCCGATTTATCCTCCCATACGGATTTCAAATTCGGATTTTACACGATTCTGTTGAGCGAATGCAAATGTGAAGCCTACAGATACGGACATCAGTACTACGACTTCTCGGACGGGACACTTCTCTGTCTGACTCCCGGCGAGTCAATCAGTATGAAGGATAGTGACAACACATGTCCTTCCAAAGGATGGATACTGGCGTTTCATCCCGACTTGATCTGCGGCACTGTGCTTGGAGCGAACATTCGTGACTATACTTTCTTCTCTTATCGTCCCGAAGAAGCACTGCATGTTTCATTACGTGAAAAGCAGGTCATACTGGAACTTCTGGATAAAATAAATGAAGAATTGCAACGCTGCATCGACTGCTATAGTCAGAAGATCATTTCCAAATACATCGAACTACTGCTTGATTATTGCGAACGCTTCTACGAACGCCAGTTCATCACACGCAATGAGGCTAACAAAAAGATTATCGAACGGTTTGACCGTCTTTTGGATGATCATTTCAATACTATACAAAGTCAGTCCTACGATCTTCCCACTATTGAGGAGTGCGTCAGAGTACTTCGTCTTTCTCCCGCATATTTCAATGATTTGCTGGAATATGAAACGGGGAAATCGTACAAAGAATATCTTCAGTTCAAGCGTTTCGAAATAGCTAAAGAGTGGTTGATAAATACAGATAAAACACTCAGCCAGATAGCGCAGGAACTCGGTTTCCGGAATCCGCAATATTTCAGCCGCCTGTTTAAGAAGATCACCGGTTGTTTGCCGAATGATTTCAAGATGCCTAACTGACTTTTCTCTTAATAAAAATAGAATTGAGAATTCAAATTCTTAATCAATGTTATAAAACATACTATTTTTCTTGGATAATTTGCAAAGTTCACAGAAGTCCGTATCTTTGCAATGTGTTTTTCATAGTATTAGATTTAAGGTTAACAAAGGTTGGAGCAAGGCGTTGCTCCTTTTTTTATGTCCATACGTGAGCTATTGGACTTTCGTATATAGTAGAATTACGTTATTTTTCAGTAGATTTGCAGTAACACTTGAAAAGGATACATTCAGATTATATCCTGAATATATAAATCAAAAAGTGCTCTTTTTACGTTATATATCAAGAAGTAACTTTAATCCTGACAAAACAATGAAGACAGAGCGGAAATATCACCATTTGATTAAATCAGTTATCATCGTACTATTCCTTTCTTTTGGCATGACTTCGTGCGAAAAGGAAGAGCCAGTTCCGGTACCTACAGAACAAACGGTATTCATGTATCTCCCCTGGTCTGATAATCTCACATCCAATTTCTATCAGAACATCAGCGACCTTGAAAGTGTAGTTGAAAAGAATATCTTGAAGGATGAACGGATAATCATTTTCATGTGTACCACAGCAACGAAAGCCACTCTTTTTGAACTCGCTTATGAGAACGGCAAGAGTGTGCGTAAAACTCTAAAGAACTATACAGATCCTGCTTATACCACAGCAGAAGGTATCACATCCATTCTAAATGACGTGCAACGCTATTCTCCCACCAAACGCTATTCGATGGTCATCGGCTGTCATGGCATGGGATGGATACCCGTATCAAATTCAAAATCACGTAGCGGTCTTCGTACCAAAATGCACTGGGAATACGAAAATGTACCAATGACACGCTACTTCGGAGGATTAAATGCCCAATATCAGACTGATATAACCACACTTGCCAAAGGAATATCCAATGCCGGACTTAAAATGGAATATATACTCTTTGACGACTGCTATATGTCAAGCATTGAAGTAGCCTACGCTCTCAAAGATGTGACTGATTATCTGATAGGATCTACAAGTGAAGTGATGGCGTATGGTATGCCATACGCCGAAATAGGTCAGTATCTAATTGGGAAAGTAGATTATGCCGGTATCTGTGACGGTTTTTACTCTTTTTATTCCACTTATAGCACACCCTGCGGAACAATCGCTGTCACTGATTGCTCAGAACTTGATAACCTGGCAACTATTATGAAAGAAATTAATCATCGATATACTTTTGATCCTTCACTAACCAGTTCTTTACAGAGACTGGACGGATATTATCCGGTTATCTTCTTTGACTATGGTGACTATGTTTCAAAATTATGCCCTGATGAAACTCTAGTGGCACGATTCAACGAACAGCTCAATCGTACGGTGCCATTCAAAAGAAATACAGAATATTTCTATTCGATGAGCAGAGGAGAAGTGAAAATCAATACCTTCTCCGGTATTACAATCTCCGATCCAAGTACGCACTCGCTGGCCTCAAAAAAAGAAGAAACAGCATGGTATGCAGCTACTCACTAGGAACAAGAGATAAGATCAGAAAATCTCTTAATAAAAATAGAATCGAGAATTCAAATTCTTAATCAATGTTATAAAACATACTATTTTTCTTGGATAATTTGCAAAGTTCGCAGAAGTCCGTATCTTTGCAATGTGTTTTTCATAGTATTAGATTTAAGGTTAACAAAGGTTGGAGCAAGGCGTTGCTCCTTTTTTTATGTCCATACCTCATCTCGTCAGCTAATTTTATCCTTTGATCACCGCCATAGGCGCCAATTCCACCAAAGGCTTCACTAAATCCCGCTCATTAGCGATTACCCGCGCAATATCTTTGTAAGCTCCCGGTGCTTCATCCAATCCATCCGGCATGCGCATCGGACCTGATAATGATATGCTTAAATTCGCAAAAGAGCAAAATAAAAAGGGAACTACGAAATCTATTTGCGTAACTAAAATTATTTTCTACTTTTGTGAAAATAAATATAGAAAAGCCATATTTCTGAACCGAAACTCACTCATGTGACTGAAAAAACTCATATGACTGAAACAAACGACTATAAAACAGCCCATGAAGAATATAATGATTATCGGTGCCAATGGATTCACCGGACGCCAAATACTGAATGACCTGTCGAGCAAGGTACAATATAAGGTAACAGGATGTTCCCTGCATCCGGATATCCTTCCGAAGAATGGAGGCAACTATCATTTCACCACCACAGATATACGGGATGAAGCAGCTGTAAAGCAACTTTTCAAAGAGGTACAACCCGATGTGGTCATCAACAGTTCCGCCTTATCCGTCCCCGATTATTGCGAAACGCATCACGAAGAAGCCTGGCTAACAAATGTTACGGCAGTAGAACAATTGGCACATCTTTGCGAAAGTTACAAAAGCCGGTTCATTCATTTATCTACAGACTTTGTCTTTGACGGAAAGATAGACGAGAAGTCCGGACAGCTTTATACAGAAGAAACTCTCCCTGCTCCCGTCAACTATTACGGTTTCACCAAATGGAAAGGAGAAGAGAAAGTGGCTGAAATCTGTAGTAACTATGCTATTGCCCGCGTAGAGATTGTCTACGGAAAAGCATTGCCGGGACAACATGGAAACATCGTGCAACTGGTGATGAATCGTTTGAATGCAGGACAAGAAATCCGTGTCGTATCAGATCAATGGCGCACGCCCACCTATGTAGGTGACGTATCAGCCGGAGTGCAACACTTGGTAGAAAATGCCGCAAACGGAATTTTTCATATCTGTGGCGACGAATGCCTGACCATTGCAGAAATTGCTTTTCAGGTAGCAGACTACATGAAGCTGGACCGTTCGCTCGTTCACCCTGCCACAACAGAAGAAATGCAAGAAGCTACTCCCCGTCCCCGTTTCAGTGGGATGAGCATAGCAAAAGCCCGGACTATACTTGGTTACCAGCCACGAAAGCTGAAAGATATTCTCATGGAGTGGAAACATTAACCGACATATCCTATTAATCAGATTGTTTGCCCAAATGAAAGTATGTGCCCTATACAACATAACAATTTGGCTCAAGCATCGAACTGTCATAACCATATAAAATAATAATATAAGCACATATTATATAAAGGTTAAGGTCTACATTACTAACTTTTTACAACATTCCATTCCTTGTTTCAACAACCTTACCGATTTCAATTATTGCATATTTATTTTGAAAATATGCAATAAGTTCTTATCTTTGCACCCGAATTAAAGAACCAAAAGATGAATCAAACATTACAATTACATAACGCCCTTATATTTCATGCGGAAATTCCCAATTTCTGCACGTCATGTTGCGTGCATGTACATTGGTTCAGCGGATTCATCTAAATTTTACCCATTCTTATCCCCAACTGCCTGTTGACTTATTTCGTTACTCAACAGACAGTATTTTACCTGATTGTCAATAAGATGTATATCTTTTTGGATCCTGCTATTTATAATTTGTTTAACCTAACCAACTAAAATATATTACAATATGTTCTCTATTATATCTACCATGTTTTGGGAATCGGTATCGGATACGGATTACGTAACTGGAGTATCTTACAAAAGACAGAAAAGACAATTTCTCTTACAATATTCCTCCTTCTATTATATCTCCAATAGCCTGATTGTGAATAATCTCGGTAAGTTTGGATGCAGGGATCATTCTTGCGTATCCGGCGTATTAGGCTTGTTGGCTGCCATTTGTTTGTACTATTTTCAAAAGGAAGAAAGGAAGTCTCATCGTTATCGTATTTTTCTGTGTAGGCTGTATCATGGGAGTTTTAATAAATTCCAGTTCGACACACATACTGTTTCCATGTATATACTTTATGCGTTGATGCTGCAAGTAGGAATCAGTATCGGTTCCAATAAAACCTGAAAGCGATCATCTCACATTTGCACCCGAAAATGCTGCTGATTCCGTTGGGTACCATTACCGGCACTTTGTTGTTTTCTGCCTTGGCAAGCATTTTGCTAAGTCAATGGAGTGTATTCGACTGTATGGCAGTAGGAAGCGGATTCGCCTATTATTCGCTATCTTCCATCCTGATCACTCAGTTCAAGGAACCGACCATCGGAATACAGTTGGCTACAGAGCTGGGTACCATTGCCCTGCTGACTAATATCTTCCGCGAAATGATGGCACTTCTAGGTACACCGCTTATCAAGAAGTATTTCGGAAAACTTGCTCCCATTTCGGCGGCAGGAGTCAACTCAATGGATGTATTATTACCTTCCATCAGCAGATATTCGGGAAAAGAAATGATTCCTATCGCTATTTTGCATGGTATTCTGATCGATATCAGCGTGCCTGTATTCGTTTCTTTCTTCTGTAACTTATAACCTAGCGCCCCACCGTCGCCAACACAAAACGAATATCAGCGTAAGAAACATCATCTCCCAATGCAGCTTTAATAGCTACTACTCCCATAAATTCATGGGTCTCCAGATAAGTCCGGACCTTCTTTATCTTGTCCGCTGTCACTACCTGTTCCAACTTTATTTTATCTTCACGGAGATAATGTTCCAGATGAGTAGCAATCGTTCCCGTCACCAAATCACGAGCTTTGGCTATCTCTTCTATCGTCATCCCTGGCAAAACATTTCATAACTCACCAGCTTTGAATCTTTCTTCTTCTCTTCTGCTTCTTCTTATCCTCATGATGCTGCGCGTCCAGCTTTTGTTCACGTACATCCTCTCCGCCCGAAACAGAGTAAAGATCTCCGGTCGTTCCAGTTTGTTCTCCTTCATATATTTGCGCACAATGCCCAAAATTTCAAGTCCGTACTTCTCCACTCCTTTCGCACCGAAATAAGGTATCGCTTCCAAAGCTACTGGTGTATCCGGCAACAGATTCACAATACCCATCAATGCCTTTTGCTGCATGATCACATAAGCCGGCATATTCACTTCGCGCGTCTTTGCCGTTCTCCATTCCGACAGAGCACGATAAAGTTCCGGATGCAGAATATCCGTCGGAACTTCTATTTTCACCTTTCCTGAATTGCTGCGAGTGCGTTCTTTCCGTTCTTTTTTCTCCTTCGGAGCCTTGGTGGAAGAACCGGAAGAAGCAGTTTCGCCTTCGAGACTCAACATCACTTTCGCTTTCCGTTTCAGATAATCCGTTACCGTAAATTTCTCCGTCCGCATCGCATCCAACAAAGACTCTTTAATCCATAAAGCATCATCCAATGCCTGCAAACGTTCATTCAGTTGTTTCCGCAACTCTTTATTATCAAGAGGCATACTGGTCTTGTCAAACAGCACCCGAACAGGAAGCAATGCTTCACAGAAATAAGCAGCACCGGAATGAATCCTTTGCTGTAGCTCCTCATTTCCGGCATAATTTTCATTCTCGTTAATCAGACGCGTATATTGATTACGAAAGCGATTGGAAACTTCCACCACCTTCTCTTTGAGATGCGGAGCCAGTTCTTTATACTCGGCAAGCAACTTCGGATAAAGTTTATAAAGCTCTTCATCCATCATCCGGAGCAACCGCTTATAAGCCTGCTCAAGCGAATAGAAATTAAATAAATCATTCAACAGATCATAGAAATAAGCCTTTTGCATGTCGTTCAACTGCTTGCTCCCCGGTTTATTCTGTTCCACATCTTTTGTGAAATTATCTACAATGCTATCGCTGATTATCGCCTCCCTACGCAAAGGAGTCTCCAACACCATTCCTTCCAGAGTCTTGCAACGGCTCAATGCTACATACGTCTGCCCATGAGCAAAAGAGTTACGAGCATCGATAATCGCCCGCTCAAACGTCAGACCCTGACTCTTATGAATCGTGATAGCCCACGCCAGACGGATGGGATATTGCCGGAACACACCTTCTATTTCTTCCGTGATCTCCTTCGTTTCTTCGTTCAGCACATACTTATAATTCCCCCATTCTTCGGGCAACAACTGAAAGACATCACTACTGTCTTTTCCACATACGGACATTCCTTTTTCGTCAACACTCATCACTTCGCCTATCATGCCGTTATAGTAACGTTTTTCTGATGAAACGTCATTCTTAAGGAACATGATCTGTGCTCCTTCTTTGACTGTAAGCACTTCATCCGCAGGGTACGAGTACTCAGGAAAATTTCCCTCTATCTCCGCCCGAAAACTATAAGCCCGTCCAGACAGTGATGCCAGTTCACGGTCGTTCACCTGCTGGGCCTGATAGTTATGCGTTGTCAGTCGGATATACCCTTCTTCTTTCCGTGGACGAAAACCGGGCTGATAACGACGATTCAATTCGTTCAACACTTCATCATCTGCTTTATTTTCGCGTATCTTGTTCAGAAGAGAAAGAAAGAAAGTATCACTCTGACGGTAGACTTTCTTTAGTTCAATGGTCATATACACCGTTTCCTTCAGTGCACGGCTGGCAAAAAAATATGGAGTCTCGTAATGATTCTTCAGTAGCTCCCATTCATTGTCTTTTACCACAGGAGCCAACTGTTGCAAGTCGCCGATCATCAGCAACTGCACACCTCCGAAAGGTTTTTCACGGTCACGATAACGACGTAAAGCCGCGTCCACAGCGTCCAGCAAATCTGCACGTACCATACTGATTTCGTCGATAACAAGCAGATCCATGCTGCGGATAATATTCCGTTTCTCTTTGCTGAAACGGTAGTGCATCTTGGCAGAATTGAAAGTCGTTTCCGGCACAAACGGAGCAAAAGACAACTGAAAGAAAGAATGAATCGTCACCCCTCCGGCGTTGATAGCTGCGATTCCTGTTGGAGCCAATACGACCATGCGCTTGGGGGTATGTTCTCTCAATCGTTTTAGAAATGTAGTTTTTCCGGTTCCGGCTTTTCCGGTAAGAAACAGATGCGTGCCTGTATTTTCAATGAACTGCCAAGCTAGTTGTAGTTCAGGATTATTTTCCATGTTTCCTCTAATTTTCGGTAAAGGTACTGAATAGATTCCAACCACCGAAATTGAATGTAAGGAAAAGCAATAATCAAGCCGGTATTTTCATCATCATTTCTTTACTCCCGAAATATTTGTATACAAATAAACAAAAAAGGTCCCGGTTTCTTCTCGCTTGAAGTACACCGGGACCGGATCAAATCAGAACACAAAGTCGTGTCACAGTTATATATCGAAATTGTTTTTGTTTCTTAATTCTTGGGAGACTGATATCTCTTGTACCAATCTGTAGATTTTGATCCCCAAGAATCAGCCCAATTCTTGAAATAAGGATATTCCGTATCAATGTTATGCGTCTCCGTCACCGGAATGAAATTCAACATCGGAATATCGATGGCAAACGGATAAGCTCCGTCACGATCAATGTAATAGACATCCTTACTAGAACCTATCAGCGATTTGTCAGCATAAGATGTCGGTGAATATTTAGGCAGATGTACTTCCGTCCGGTTCTGTTGCCCTGCCGCATATTTTACTATAATGTACGGATTATATATCTTCAGATTCTCCTTATTAAAAGTGGCCTTTTCAAAGGTTCTGGTTATCGTACATGTACCCACTTTCCCCTTAACAGCTTGTTTTACACTTGGGAATACAATAATAGAAGACGTTTCGCTCTCCACTTTTATATCCTTATCTGAAGTCACTTTACCAAACTGTCCTCCATCTATCTGATAAGCAAATGCATTATCATACATCGCTCCGTCGTGTGTGGGCGTAAATGTATCCACAATCTTATTTATCATGTTTTCTGTGTTGAAATATATGGCACGATTATATTCTACGATCACGTCGTTCATGTCATAATCTCCCCGTCAGGCCAAATATCTTCAAAAGCTAAAGTTCCCTTTAAGTTCTCCTGTGCATCCGGCTTTTCTATTGGTTTATCATCACTGGGATATTGGTCTGTTCGGATTATCAATAGAACTTTCCGGAGAAGCATCTACATAAAATAGTAGATCACAAAAACTTCTGTTTGCTCCATCTTCCACACCAATAATGGTTTTTCCACTCTTTTCATCTTTTACAGATACGAAACCACCATTAGAATACCCATTAGAAGTTATTAATGGTTTTGTAATGTCAATTTCATTCTCATTTTGATGATACCCATCTGCATATATAAACCATCCTACTGTATATCCTTTCGGAAATTTTTCACTTGGTTTACCATCCTCACCCCAAAAGAGCAGACGTACTTTATCTCCACACTTCAAAATAGATAAAGCTCCATTATATACGGAAAAAGCAACATTTGGAAATACGATATACTTCCTCATATTAGAGTTACTAACTCCATCACTTGTTTTATAATAATAATATCCAAATGAATTATTAAATGAAGCGTCCCTGTCAAGAAAGACCAAATCTAACGTAGTTCCCTCTTGTGTTACATTAATATTAGTGATTTCAGATCCCTTATACAAATAAGCGTTGTCAACAGAACCTCCGGATGGCTTGAAAAAAGAGTTTAAACGTTCTACAAGATTTCCAATCAATTCATTACCCACTTGTTTTTGAGGTGTTACATATCCATTATTAATAGGTCTGGCTTTCCTGTTTGACTATTATAAATATAGGTGAGATTTCCTCCTTCTCCCCACACACAATGAATACAAATTAGCACCGGAATTGATAAGATACGGCACGCTACCTTTCGAAAAGTCATAAGAACGCGTTACCGCTTTAGTATTGCAGTAGAAGAATCCTTTTACTCATATCAAAACTAGCCATCCCATCTTTGATATCTAGTTTTACGCATCGGGGCACTCCCCAGCTTGATGTATACAAGTAAACAGTCTCTACAGAAGTCGGAATATTCATTTTCCCTTCATATTTTCCATTTCCATCCGTGAAAATTTTGAATAAAGCTTCAACCCTTCTTTCTTTACCGGAACATTGTCCACTACTTCCATCGGGTCTTCATCATACACTTCAAGTAGAGCCACAAGTCCGGGGACATCATAGTTTACTGAGAGTTTCACGTCGCCACGTTTCAAATCCGAAATACTCGCTAGGGTCCGGAAGAGGTTCTTTTCCATAATTAGGATCGTACAGATCTTTTTCCATACATCCAGCCAACAGCCCACCAATCAATGCTGCCGTAGCAATAGCACCAGAAATGCCGAATAATCGCTTTTGTGTCATAATCTATATATTTGTTTTGTTAGTTATCAAGGCTTGTTTTGTTCCCATCAAAACAATCTCACCTCTCAAATAATTTTCAAATATATAGATTATTTAATTACCAGCCGGACAAAGCTTAAAACGGAATACCGATTCACAAAATAGTGTTATCGTGCAATCTTTATTTACTGCATAGAGCCACCCAACGATATCCAATAATTCGTTGGTAATAGCCTGCTGGCGACTCTTATTATATTGCTTCGTCAAATCCTGGATCAATTCGTTCGCATTGTCCGTAGCCACCTGCATCGCCAATGTGCGTGCCGCATGTTCCGAAGCGTTCGAATCCACGGCAGCCGTAAAAGCTTCTGGCTCAATACCGTTGGGATCAGATTGGCGATCAGTTCCTCTGCAGAAGGTTCGATAATGTAATCATTCGCTATTTCACCTCCTTGTACTTCTTCCTTTTGCTTCTCTTCCTCATCCACGACCCGTGTCAGGTCAATAGGCAGATAAGTTTCGCGAAGCAGAATCTGCACGCCCATTGATTTAAAATGATGATAGATCAGTTCTACCCGGTCTATTTCTCCGGATACGTACATTTCCATTAGGCGATGCCAGTTCGGAAGCCTCCTGATACGATGGTTTGTCGGAAAGCGTCGGTGAAGTCTCCTGCGGTTCGAATCCCAGGCGTTTCACTGCTTCATCCACCTTCTTCCCTACCGGGAATATCAGGATATTATCCTGTCCCAGTGTACGGAACTCGCCGACCGTTTGCAGCAGCATCTTAATCACATTTGCATTAAAAGCACCACAGAGCGACGTATTCGAAGAAAAGGCAACGATTGCCACACGCTTCACTTCCCTCGCCTTGATGTAAGGAGATTCAACAGGAAGGTCGGCACTCAGGAAGTTAGTCAGAATCTTGTTGAGCTTCCTTTCATAAGGCAGCATATTTTCAATGGCTCCTTGTGCCTTGTGTAACTTGGCAGAAGCCACCATCTTCATTGCTGAAGTGATTTTTCGGGTACTCTTTACCGAATTTATTCTGGTTTTTACTTCTTTCAGTGAAGCCATAACTATTTAAATTAAGAATTAAGAATGAGTGTGTGTCAAAAGTCAGTCCCAGTTCAGTTACTATTGACTTTTGACACAGCGTCTTCATTTTATAAATATTGTTTGGCAACCATAGCGGCAGTCTCTTCGATAGCCTTGGTCACGTTATCGTCTATCACACCGGTTCTCAGAACGTCCAGCACATCTTCCTGATGATTGAGTTGTAGAGATTCGATGAAGCTGCGTTCAAAATCCTGTACGTTTTCCAAGGGAACATCGTGGAGCAGACCGTGCGTGCCGCAATACAGAATAGCAATCTGTTGTTCTACCGGCATCGGACTATACTGAGGCTGAATCAGCAATTGTGCATTCTTACGTCCCTTGTCGATAGTCATCGCCGTAATGGGGTCCATATCACTGCTAAACTTGGAGAAGGCTTCCAGTTCACGATACTGTGCCTGGTCCATCTTCAAGGTTCCGGCCACTTTCTTCATCGCCTTAATCTGAGCGTTACCACCTACACGGGATACAGAAATACCGACATTGATAGCCGGACGGACACCTTGATTAAACAAGTCCGTTTCGAGGAATATCTGTCCGTCGGTAATAGAAATCACGTTCGTCGGGATATATGCCGAAACGTCTCCTGCCTGCGTCTCAATGATAGGCAGAGCTGTGAGTGAACCACCACCTTTCACGATACCTTTCAGGCTCTCCGGAAGGTCGTTCATTTCGCGTGCCACTTCTTCTTCCTTGATGATCTTTGCCGCACGTTCCAACAGACGTGAGTGCAGGTAAAAGATATCACCGGATACGCCTCACGTCCGGACGGACGACGAAGAATCAACGATACTTCCCGATAAGCAACTGCCTGCTTGGAAAGGTCATCATAAACCACCAGCGCATGACGGCCGGTATCACGGAAATATTCACCGATGGCAGCTCCTGCAAACGGTGCATAATACTGCAACGCTGCCGGATCACCTGCCGTAGCGGCAACGACAATCGTGTAATCCATCGCTCCATACTCACGGAGCGTATTTACGATAGAAGCCACGGTAGAACCTTTCTGACCGATAGCCACATAAATACAGTACACCGGGTCACCTGCCAGAAAGTTATTGCGCTGATTGATAATCGTATCAATCGCAATGGAAGTTTTTCCTGTCTGACGGTCGCCGATAATCAGCTCACGCTGTCCGCGTCCGATAGGAATCATAGCGTCTACAGCTTTCAAGCCCGTCTGTAACGGTTGGTTTACCGGCTGGCGGTAGATAACTCCCGGCGCTTTGCGTTCCAACGGCATTTCATACAGTTCTCCACCGATCAGCCCTTTTCCGTCGAGCGGTTCGCCCAGCGGGTCGATGACACGTCCCAGCATGCTTTCACCTACACGAATTGAGGCGATACGCTTGGTACGTTTCACTATAAAGCCTTCCTTGATTCTGTCGGTAGGTCCCAGCAGAACGGCACCTACGTTGTCCTCTTCGAGGTTCATCACAATGGCTTTGATGCCGTTGTCAAACTCCAGCAATTCGTTGGCTTCGGCGTTCCGCAATCCGTAGATACGTACCACTCCGTCGCTTACCTGGAGCACCGTACCGATCTCGTCGAGCTGCACGTTGGTATTGATACCTTCGAGCTGCTTGCGCAATATATCGGATACTTCGCTTACTCTTATATTTTCAGACATTATACAATTCTCCTATTCTTATCAATAAACTGTTGTTTCACTCGTTTCAACTGCGTGGCAATGCTTGCATCGAGCCGATAATCATTGATATCGAAGATGAAGCCCCCCTCTATCGAGGGATCGATCACAGTATCCAGTTCCATTTGGGCATGCAGAATATGTGCTGCTGCGGAACGGATCCGGTTTTCTGTCTCCTTGTCCACCGGGACTGCCGTAATCAGTTTGCCTACTCCGATGTGTTTCAGTTTCCGGTAAAGATCGAGATACATCAGGCTGATGAACTGCAAATAGCCTTCGCGCCTGTTTCGCAGAACCAGCGTGATGAAACGGACAAACTCTCTGCTGGATTCACCGTTACCATCGGCAGCCGTACATATCAGCGCCAACTTGTCCTTTACCGACACCACAGGATTATCAAGCACTTCGCGCAGTCCCGGCTGGACACGAAAACTGTGAGACAATGTGAAGAATTCGTTGTAGAGTCTATCCTCCACACCTTTCTCCTGAGCGTATTCGATCATCGCTTTGGCATATCGCATTGAGAGTACTCCGACTTCCATCTTCCTTAGTTCTTATTAGGGGTTAATACTTCATCCAGCATACGATCGATCATTCCCATCTGGGATTCTTTGTCCTGAAGGTTCTTGCGGAGCACCTTCTCGGCGATATCGACAGAAAGCACAGCTACCTGGCGACGGATGTCGCGGATCGCTTCATCCTTCTCTATCTGGATTTGTTGTTTCACCGCATCCAGTTCTTTCTGTGCGGCTATCTCTGCTTGCTTACGGGCCTCGTGAACAATCTTGTCACGTTCTTCCATTGCCTCCTTCAAGATTCGTCCTTGTTCCTTGTTGGCAGCAGCCACAAGCGCCTCGCCCTCTTCCTTCAAATGAGCTAACTGGGCGTTGGCTTCTCTTGCCACCTCCAAGGACTGGTCGATATAGGTTTTACGGCCTTCCACCATCTTGATGATGATGGGGAAACCGTATTTCGCTAATATCACGAACACAACCCCGAATGCGACAAACATCCAGAACAACAGGCCACTATCAGGTAATAGTAATGACATATCTATTTAATATTACAGGAAGAATACCAGCAGACATACTACTACCGCCAACAGAGCCACACCTTCGATCAAGGCGGCGGCGATAATCATATTCATACGGATGTCACCCGAGGCTTCCGGCTGGCGTGCAATAGCTTCCATAGCCGAACCACCAATCTTACCAATACCCAAACCAGCTCCGATTACTGCAAGACCTGCACCGATAGCTGCACCTAATTTACTTACTCCTACTGCTGCTGCAGTGGCTTGTAACAATACTGATAGTAACATAATTTTCAGTTTTAAAATGGTTTATTTTCTCGTTTATTTATTTGCTCTCTCTTCGCGTTTATTCTGCTTTTACTTTTGCACCTTCCTGCGCCAGTCCGATAAATACGGCCGAAAGCATGGTGAATACATATGCCTGGATGAAAGCTACCAACAGTTCAAGCGCATTCATAAAAATGTTGAACAGTACGGAAGCTACCGTCAGTGTACCGTTGAGCGCAGGTCCCATGCTTGCCGAGATAAAGATCAGGCAAGTCAGTACCAGCATCGCCATGTGTCCCGCCAGCATATTGGCGAAAAGACGGATCATCAAGGCAAACGGTTTCGTAAAGATTCCGAAGAACTCGATGAAAGGCATCATCGGTACAGGCACTTTCAGCCACCAGGGCACATCCGGCCAAAAGATATCTTTCCAGTAATGTTTCGTTCCAAAGATGTTGACTGCAAGGAACGTACAGATTGCAAGCACCATAGTGATGGCAATGTTTCCCGTCACATTCGCACCACCGGGGAAGAAAGGAATCAGCCCCATGATGTTATTAATGAAAATGAAGAAAAACGCAGTCAGCAGATACGGTGCAAACTTCCGGTAGTTGGGTCCGACACAACTCTTGATGATATCATCGTTCACCATCATGATAAACATTTCCATGAATCCGATAAAACCACCCGGTGCCAATGCTCCCTGCGGACGCTTCCTGTACCATTGCGCCACACTCAGCACGATAACCAGCAGCAGCACACTGTTGAACAACAAAGCGAATGTCACCTTCGTAATGGAAATATCCCACGGACGAACCTGCTCTCCGGCTGCATTATACTCCACCAGTTTGCCTTCGTACTTACTTCCTTCGGGGGCGACGGAGAGCCCTTCATAAGTGCCTCCATTCTCAGCGAGACGGGAAGAAAGGAACGTATGCCAACCTGTAGTAGAACTATAAACAATGATAGGTAATGGTATAGTAATGTGCGTTTTACCCCACGTCGTAATATGCCATTCGTATGAGTCGCCGATATGCCCGAACACGATCTCCTTCACATCGACCGTATTCTCTTTCTGCTCCTGCGGAGTCACATCTTCCTGTGTCTGCGCGAAGACCGGCAGACCGGCTACCAACATCAGGCAGAGCAGAAATATCGGAGCTACTATGTTACGCAACTGTTTCATTTTTATTCTTATTTTTCTTTTTCCGTTTCAGGTTCACTTCAAAGGAGAAGAAGAACCACGTTTCATATATCAGATACAACAGATAGAACGAGATAAACGTCAGCAAGAAAGCCTTGGCTTCTTCGCGTACTGCCAGACAATAAATCAGCAGCAGAATCAGCGAGAGAATCATTTTTATCATCTTCATTGCCAGATACAGCAGCGACAACTTCTGCGGAGCATGCCGCCGACACGCATCGAACATATAAATACTAAACAAACCGAAGATATAGAAATATACCGGTATAAACGGATATCCTCCGAAATAATGCCCCGGCAAGGCTATGTGTAAAATCACTGCTCCCGCTGCTCCGCTTAGTATAGCAAACAGCGTATTCAGTGCGATAAAATTCCGTTTAGTCTTACTAATGTTCACCATGTCGTTGTGTTTTTCTGCTGTATATTATCCATCTCGTCTTCCTTACGAGACACACACCGAAGCTGTCCCGTCACTCATTTCAACAAAACCACCCTGAATATCCAATGTATGCTCCTCGCCGTCCATCGTGGTATAACCCAACGTTCCCGCTTTCAATGACGAGACGATCGGCGCGTGTCCCGGCAGGATAGAAAACGATCCTACCGTTCCCGGCAGTGTGACAATCTTCACTTCTCCGTCGAATACGCTCTTTTCGGGGGATACGATACTTAAATGCAATTCTTTCATCATGGAATGTTGTTTCGATTACTTTTTCGCTTGTTCCAGCAATTTCTTGCCTTTCTCTATCGCTTCTTCAATCGTGCCCACGTTCAGGAAAGCCTGTTCGGGGAGGTTGTCTACCTCACCGTCGAGAATCATTCTGAACCCTTTGATTGTATCCTCGATGCCTACCATCACGCCCGGAACGCCTGTAAACTGTTCGGCAACGGCAAACGGCTGCGAAAGGAAACGCTGCACACGGCGCGCACGGTTCACGACCAGTTTGTCTTCTTCCGAAAGTTCCTCCATACCAAGGATAGAGATGATGTCCTGCAATTCCTTGTTGCGCTGCAAAATCTGTTTCACGCGCTGTGCTACGTCATAATGTTCCTGTCCCACGATGTGCGGGTCAAGGATACGGGACGTAGAAGCCAGTGGATCGACAGCCGGATAGATACCCAATTCCGTAATCTTACGGTCGAGTACGGTCGTTGCATCCAGATGGCTGAAGGTTGTTGCCGGAGCAGGGTCCGTCAAGTCATCCGCAGGCACATATACTGCCTGTACGGAGGTGATAGAACCTTTCCGGGTGGAAGTGATACGTTCCTGCATCGCACCCATTTCCGTGGCAAGTGTCGGCTGATAACCAACGGCGGAAGGCATACGTCCCAGCAGAGCCGAGACTTCCGAACCCGCCTGCGTGAAACGGAAAATGTTATCGATAAAAAACAGGATATCACGTTTCTCACCTTCCTTGCCGGCATCACGGAAAGATTCCGCTACCGTCAGTCCAGACAATGCCACAGAGGCACGTGCGCCCGGAGGCTCGTTCATCTGTCCGAAAATCAAGGATACCTGCGACTTTTCCAGTTCATTATAGTCTACTTTCGAAAGGTCCCAGTCACCCTTCTCCATACTTTCCTTGAAAGCCTCGCCGTAGCGGATAACGCCCGACTCGATCATTTCACGCAGCAAGTCGTTACCTTCACGGGTACGCTCGCCGACTCCGGCAAATACGGAGAATCCGTTATGTTTCTTGGCAATATTATTGATCAGTTCCTGAATAAGTACGGTCTTTCCTACACCGGCACCGCCAAAGAGTCCGATCTTGCCACCTTTGGCATACGGCTCCAGCAGGTCGATTACTTTGATACCCGTGAAGAGTACCTCCTGCACAGTTGTCAAATCTTCAAACTTTGGGGGATCACGGTGGATGGAATATGCGCCTGTACGGTCGAGACTCTTCATACCGTCGATAGAGTCGCCCACTACGTTCATCAGTCGTCCTTTAATCTGTTCGCCTATCGGCATTGTGATCGGGCCTCCGGTGGGATACACCTTCATGCCTCGCTGAAGTCCGTCAGTGCTGTCCATAGCCACGGTACGAACCGTATTCTCGCCGATGTGTTGCTGAACTTCTACAACCAGTATTTTGCCGTTTGGCCTCTTTATCTCCAGTGCGTCGTGAATGCTTGGCAGCATTAACTCTGCGTCCGTACCTTCAAAGTACACGTCGACCACAGGGCCGATCACCTGTGAGATATGTCCGATAATCTGTGACATAAGCAATCTTTATTTATATTATTCTTTCTTTACCTATCGAATTTTAGTAGCATGACAAGGAACGTTTCGCGTTTTATCTACTTTAATCTACTATAGTAAACAGTTAAATTTAGCTTTTGTTCAATCATGCCCGATTTCTTTTAACAAAATAGTTAAATAAACAACCGCGCAAATGTAGAAACAAATTAGCATCGTTGTTCTTCCTTTTCATTATTTGTCGTTCAATAACACTTGTTAGGCCAACAAAGACTACAAACAGACCAATATCGGAACATTCCAATTACGATTGTAGTAAAACAAGCCTGTTAGTTATAAAATATCATTAAAACTATGACTTAACATCAAGTTTTCCCATTCAACGGTAATATTCAAACACTTAAACGAGTGATAAAATAGTAGCATATGCAACTAGTTTTATATCCGGGCACGTACATCCTATTAAACACTCCCCATTTGCCTGAAGCGGAAAAGTTTTCGGCAAGAAAATTATAAATTCCTTAATTTTGCCACTTTGTTAAATGTCAGCAGAAAAATAAGAAAAACACTCTTCTGATAAAAAGAAGAAATTTGCTGCATTATTAATCCTAAAATTATGGTAAAAAACCTTTTGGCTTTTGCCGAAAAATCGGCAACTTTACGTTAAACGTAACAATGGTAGACAAAGCAGGCAATCCGTTGACAGTAGATGATATATCTCAATGTCACCTACCCGGATTCCCCATCTTATTTACTCAAAATGAATTACTTGAAATCCTTGCAAAGAGATTTTCAAGCAACAGTTTCTTTGGAAATCCGTACAGGATAAAGACATCAAAGAGTGCAACAAAGAAGAACGGATCATCAAGCAGATACCGCTGATGCCACGCTGTCCGGATGTACTGAAAGGGCTGTTCCATTGCATCGAAATCCGCGACGAACGCTCTCCGAAGCATGCCATAGCCTATAAAGCTGTCTGGGAAAACTGGAGGAGATGGTGAAAGACCAATGGGACGATTGGAACAGAAATCAGTCCTAATAATCGATTTGGTAAAAAGAGAAGTTCCTACCTTCGCAGCCGGAAGCCCGTGATAACTACACCACCCGCTTCCGGCAACTTATATATTATATTTCAAATGAGAAAGCACATGTACCAAGTGTCACTATTTATCAACACTTGGAGTAAAACTCCACGACTATAACTTTTGAAGATTTTTCGCAATGGTACGCAACGGACATTGGAAAGTGCCTACGGAAGGCCACCGCAGCTGTCTGGCAAAGACCGCAAACACGACGCGCAAACCATCAAAGACAGCATGGCATGTGTCATCCCCGCAGGCATATGCAAGAATGGACACGCAAAAAACAACCTTACCTCCCTGTCACTCGCACTCTGCATCGACATCGACCATACGGATGAACAGACAAAGGATATTTTCGTACGTGCCTGCCTGCTCGAATACGTACTGGGAGCGTTTATCAGCATCTCCGGACGTGGTGTTAAGTTGTTCATTCGTATAGATATCGATGGAGTAAACGATTATCCTGCCATTTATGAAGCGACTGCAAAGCTCGTTTCCACCGTTCTCGGCGTAGAAAACGACGGGAAATGCAAGGATATCACCCATCCCTGCTTCGGATCATACGACCCGGACGCATACTACAACGGTGACGCAAAGGCCGTCAACGACTTTCTGCCGAACGGTGCACTCACTCCGCGCGTCACCTACGCTCCCGTCACTTCCGCTCCCCGTACCACCTGCACTCCCACCTCTTTCTCCAACGGACATCCGCCTGCGATGCCGGATAACCGGATTTCCGCCGCTCCCTTCGTACAGTCCTACCTCACCCTCTACCCTGCCGCAACGGGCGACCGGAACGGAACCGTTTTCCGGCTCAGCTGCGCTGCCTGCAAACGCGGCATCGACCGTAACGAACTGACCACCGAATTGGTTCGCACCTTGGAAGAAGACAACTTCCGTGAACCCGAAATCACACGTACTGTAAAATCAGCTTACCAGAATGTAATGACTGCGGCAGAGACGGAAAGCTTCGAAAATCCTCCTTCAAATTCCAGTAAAGTCCAAAAGTCCGTTATAGGATTTTCAGAAAACGAAAATCCGGCAGAAAAGGAGGATGAAATCATCGGAGAAGAGCTCAGAGAGCAGACTCCGACCTTTCCTGACGAAATTTACGATCTCATTCCCGCCATCTTCAAGGAGTGCGTCTCCATCGCAAGAGACGAGCGTGAAAGGGACGGACTCTTGTTGTCATGTATTACCACGATAAGCAGCATGCTCCCCAGTGTAAGCATCCGCTACAACCGACGGAATTATCAGCCCAATATCTACTGTATCGTCGTAGCTTCCTCCGGTGCCAACAAGAACCTCATCGGCTATGGCATACGCCTGCACAAGCACTATTGTGAGTATTGGGAGAAGCAGAGTCTGAAGATCGAAAAGGAATACAAGAAAGCACTCAGGGACTACACCCTCTCCTTGCAGGCGATACGCAAAAAGAATACTGCCGCCACCAACCTGCCGGACGAACCGGAGGAGCCGAAGCTGGCATTTCCGCTGATCCCTGCCGACATCAGCCGTGCACAGCTCATCACTCACCTCATCAACAACCAAAGTTGTTCTTCCTTGCTCACCAGTACCGAAGCCAGCAGCGTCAGCACAGCCCGCAACCAAGATTACGGACACTTCGACGATATCCTCTGCAAGGCATTCGAGCACGAACTGATCAGTTCGTCCTACAAGATCAACGGACGACATCCGCTGAAAGTGGAATATCCCTCCCTGTCGGCTTTTCTCACCGGCACTCCATCCAGCCTCATTTTATTCATCCCGACCATGGAGACAGGGCTGTACAACCGCTTTCTGATCAATACCTTCAGACTTCCGGCAGCATGGCAGGATGTGTTCGCGGAGGAAAAGGTGCGGGCGGACGATCTCTTCAACGAGTTGTCCATGCGCTTCGCACAGATGGCATTGTTTCTGAAGATTCTCCTACGGAAGTAAAGCTGACAGATACACAGAAAAGAATTCAACCGGGTATTCACGCAACTGCTCAAAGATACGGACCAGTTAGGTAATGATGACCTGCTGGGGGTGGTGAAACGTTATGGAGTGATAACGGCACGCATCTGCTGCATTTTCTCCGCCATCGACAAGGGAACCATGAGAATGGAAACACCCGAAGTATACTGCTCGGACGCGCATTTCAAAGCAGCACTCGCCATCGTGCTGTGTTGCTTCGAACATAGCAAACTGGTCAGTACTTCGGTAAAAAGCTCTGCCGAAGATACGAAACCATTACAATCGCCCGATAATCTCTCGCGACTTCTGACGAAACTCAAAAGAGTTTTTCAGCCAAAGAAGCATGTGCTTTGGGAGAGGAATTGAACCTCTCAAGAAGCACCGTTTACTACTTATTGAATAAAGGCATTAAAGCAGGGAGAATCAGCAAGTTAGGTCACGGTTCGTATATTCTGAAAATCTAATATGGACTTTCTGGACTTTACTGGACTTTGAAAGGGGAAATTCGTGACTTTTACTTCATTGTCACAAGAAAAAACAATAAGTCTTATTAGCATATCGAAATTAGCTATTAGCAAAACAAATTAGCTAATAGCTAATCGAAATATGCTAATAGCTTTTTTCTTCCTTACAGACGGACGACTCATCGAAAAACAGATTCACGGCTCATCGAGAAACTTCACGATCAGCCTCACCTGTCTGCTGCTATAAGCATGATCGTTTTTCCTTCCACCGCTATACATAGCGTCATAAAGTTCTTTATTATTTCTGATCCATCCCCGTAGTTTCTGCATGGCATAAATCAATGGCAAATGTGGATTGTACTTGTGGAGCCAGCTCCGACTTCAAATACGGACGGATGACAAACGGTTCTTCTTCCGCTTCTTCTTTCTGTTTTCATATCGTTGTTTTAAGTTCTTTCGTACTTCAAATATACTAAAACATATTTGCGCACACAAGCAAACAAGTAAAATAAAATCAATCAGAAAGAAAGTAAATACATTCTGAAAGAAAGTACGACGAAGTACGATAAAGTACGTATTCTCATGGCTTAAGAATAGGCTACCTTTGACACATCGAAAGAAAGAAACAGAGCTCATTCTCTCCGACACTGATCGAGTGACAGCAATCAGTAATTATTAATTTATATTTTTCTAAATCTTTAATTTATCATCATGGCAATACCATTTAAAAGAATGGGTCGTAAAGACCCGCGAAAATTGACGGGGTGCTGAAGTACCACCCCCAACTGGTGACGATGGGACAAAGTGTAGACCTTGACGGCATCGCCTACATCATGAAGGACAAGAGTTCCCTCTCCCTGGGCGACATCCAAAGCGTACTGACCAACTATGTGGAGGCAATGCGAGCGGCGCTCTTCGACGGAAAATCGGTCAATATCAGAGACTTCGGTGTATTCAGCCTATCCGCCATACGCTGGGAGCAACCACGAAAGAAGAGTGTACGGTGAAGAATATCAAATCTATACAGATCAACTTCCGCCCTTCCAGCAGCGTCCGCCCAACCTGACGTCTACCCGTGCCGGTGACAAGATCGAGTTTCTCGACCTCGAAGCCCCGAAAAAGAAGAAAGGCGACGGATCAGGAGAGGACAACAACCCCGGTGGCAGTGGAAACGAAGGCGGCGGAGGCGACGAGGAAGCTCCGGACCCGACAGTGTAAGAAGTGGAGAGTTGAGAGTTGGTAATCAATGTACGAGGGATTGATAGTTAGAATTAGTGGCTTTATGAGGAAGATTCATTTAATTGTGATTCACTGTTCTGCAACGCGGGCAGACAAGGAGTTGACGGCTTTTGATCTGATACGATGCACCGCCGGCGGGATTTAACGGGACAGGTTATCATTACTATATCCGCAAGATGGAACAACGCTTATTACCCGTCCGGTGGAACGGATCGGGGCACATGCGAAAGGTTTTAATGCGGAGAGTATCGGAATTTGCTACGAAGGCGGTCTGACTGCCGGGACGCCCGGCGGACACACGGACACCGGAACAGCGGGCAGCGCTCCGGCTGCTGGTGCATCAGTTGCAGAGAGATTCCCGGTTGCCGGGTGTGCGGTCATCGCGACTTGTCACCGGATCGCAACGGTAATGGAGAGATTGAGCCGGAGGAGTGGATCAAGGCGTGCCCGTGCTTTGAGGTAAAGGAGGAAAGTTATCGGGAGTAATCGGTCATTCGGTAATGATTCACTTAGTAATCAATCATATAAAGAGTCGGAAAGGAGGTGTGTAGAGTTATGGCAGTCAAGAGATCCCTTTGGGATACCATTTTGAAAGTAGTCATCGCGGTGGCTTCGGCAGTGCTGGGTATTGTAGGCGGTAATGCGATGAGTCTGTAAGATCAGAGAAATAACAATGTCATAAACGTGAGAGAGATGCAGGTTCAGACTTCTGTCCCTCTCTTTATTTATAAATCTAAGTACAGTATAAACGTTGATATTCTTCCTAGAAAGAAGGAGTTATCATCAGAAGTAGTAGCGCAGCCCACCCAGCAGGTTAAAGCGGGTGATTCCACAACGTTCGTCTTCTTCAGCAGCATCCAGTCCTGTTTGGGCATACTTCCACCGATCCCGTTCAGAGTCAAGCCGAGTCCCCAATTAGATGAAAGCATGTACTCAAATCCTAATGTGGCATGAAGGCCGAATCCGGCAGCATTGTAGAAAGGATCATGATAAAGGAAAACGCCGACACCAACGCCTGATTTTAAGATCCATCTGTCAAATTTTGTACGGCTTACCCACCCGGAGCTATATAGGAGAACATCATGTCGCCACCGGAGAATGACTTCTTGAAACCAGCATATTGAAGTCCGATTCCCATCCCACCGTTCCAGACATGTTCGTAAGCGAGCTTCCATTCAACTCCTCCTTCGAATCTAACGCCCTACCGTTGATATCATAAATCTTGCTAATCACCCATCCATATCCGAAGCTCGCTTCAAACGTGTTGGCAGGCGCTTTTCTGCTTTCTGCATAGTCTTTAGCAATAACCAGGTCGAGATCTATTACGTCTTGTACAGGATTTGTTTTCAGTGTATCCACACTTTTATCCGACAACCGCAGCATCAGTCCGGAAATCTGATGACAGGAACTTCCCCAAAAAGAAGGTTTCTGGTGATTAGTGATGGCGAGTCCATTGCCACCAATCTTTCCTGTAGCCTCTTGTGCAAGATGTAATACCTGATCATAACGGCAATTCGTAGAAGTACCCCGATCCACTACTGATACACGCCCGATAGTCTCGGCTGTATTGGGCACTTTTTCTCCCAAACCGATGACATAGACCGAATCTGCCGGAATAATATCCGGATAGGTTCTTACAATGTTAGTGACCACTTTAGGTGAACAGGAAGTCAGTAATAGCATAGCAGTAGCTGCCAATAGTTTAGTCTTTTTCATGTTTTTCATTATTAGTTATATAAGAGAAGATGATGAGAGAGAATCAAAAGCAATATTCACTATCCTTTTGCTTTTGACTCACTCTCATTCTTTTTATTTAGTATACCTCTACTTTCTCGGCGATTCGTTTCGCTTTATCACGCAACGCATCCAGATCGGAGTTCAGCGGTGCATAGCAAAGTACGACTCCCATGCGACGGTTGACGCGGGTAAACGGCTTGCCGAAGATGCGCAGATAAGTGTCTTCTTCTTTCGTCACTTCTTCCATGCCACGATATTGAGGACGTTCCTGACTCGCTATCGGAGAAAGGATAACGGCACTTGCACCGATCCGCTCCTGCTTGATGCCGGGGATGGGCAGACCGAGTACGGCACGCAGGTGAAGTTCGAACTCATTCAGATTCTGCGTTCCTGCCAATGTCACCATGCCCGTATCGTGCGGACGGGGAGAAAGCTCGGAGAAGTAGACTCCGTTTTCATGGCTCAGGAAGAATTCCACTCCCCAAAGTCCGGCACCAGTCAAGGCACGGGTTACTTTTTCCGCCATTTCTTCGGCTTCTTTCAAGTGTGCAGGGTCGATGTGTGCAGGCTGGAAACTCTCACGGTAGTCACCGCCTTTCTGTACGTGTCCGATAGGAGGACAGAACAGCGTAGGTCCGTTTTTCTGTGTAACGGTGAGCAGGGTGATTTCACTGTCGAACTTGATGAATTCTTCGATGATCAGTTCGCGGATATCGCCACGGCTGCCACTGCATCCATATTCCCAGGCATGTTCAAGCTCGTCGGCACTCTTGACGAGAGACTGTCCTTTGCCGGAAGAAGACATCAACGGTTTGACGACACAAGGGAAACCGATTTTGGCGGCTGCTTCCTTCAGTTCGTCCAGTGTCTTGGCATAAAAATAGTTGGCTGTTTTCAAGCCGAGTTCTTTGGCCGCAAGGTCACGGATCGCCTTACGGTTCATCGTGAAGTTGACGGCACGGGCACTGGGCACTACCTGAATTCCTTCTTTTTCAAAGTCATAGAGACGCTCTGTGCGGATGGCTTCTATCTCCGGAACGATGATGTCCGGATGATGTTTTTCTACAACGCGTTCCAATGCTTCACCGTCCAGCATGTCGAAGACTTCAAATTCATCGGCAACTTGCATAGCAGGTGCTCCGGCATAAGAATCACAAGCAATGACGTGTTGCCCCTTGCGCTGTGCAGAGATCACAAACTCTTTTCCTAATTCTCCGGAACCGAGTAACAGTATTTTCTTCATTATTTTGAGTGTTTTATGTTAGTGATGCAAAATTAGTATATTTCTTTTTATTAATGACGTACCTTAGGATATTTATTGTGGAAACGGAAACCGAGTCCGAGCATCAGATAGTTGGGCGTCTGGAAGTTCTGCAAATTGTATCCGATGTGAAGAAAGGAACTGCGGGTAACGGCTATTTTCAATGCAAGAATCTGGTAGAAGCCTCTCATATCGCCACGGCTGAGCACGTTGGCTCCCATGCCGACACCGATGGTAAAATAAGGCATCACATATTCCGCACGTCCCGAAAGTCCCAAGGCCAGTTGATGCTGAATGCCCGGTTTCAGGAACTCACGTTTAGAACTGCTGCTCCCATATTCCACAATTACATCTTCCCTATATACATTGGCACTGCCATCATAGACACCGTCCAGTGAAGCTCCCACGCGAAACTTATAACCCAGATTATACATCGGGGCAAAATTGAATCCGGCAACGGGATACGCATTGGGAGATGCGATCTGCTTCTCTCCTACCCACACTCCCTTTCGACGCCATGACCCGAACAGCACGACATCATAACTGATATGGCGGGGAAAACGGGTGGTGACAGGCTGATAGAGTGATTTCGAGAGGTCTTCTTCCGTACGATTGAAATTGTAGACGAGTCCGATCTTGGCTCCGGCAGTATTGATTCCGGCATTCGGGAATTTAGTGTTACCATTGGAGAAGTGCGTGAAATCGCCTCCGACAATCAGATCGAAGTAACGGGAAAACGCCCAGTTTATGTAAACTCCGGCATTGATATAAGCATTCATCCGTGAACCGACCGCACCATTATAGGAATTATAATAATTGTCGTATGGCTTCCATCCGGCGGACAAACCGAAATTCCACTCATAATTGAGCGAGACACGGGGAGAGAAACGGGCAATCCGTGCTCCTTGAAACACATAGAATGAGAAAGGATCGCCCAACTGTTTTTTATCACCAAAGGTGGTAAGGGATACGCCGATACCCTGATAAGCTCCACCGTAAATACGGTCGGCACAAGTATTGGGACGAAACTTGAACGAGTATTTCAAGTGGGCGGCAAACGATGTCTGAATCGGTTTCCAGCGTTCGTTCTCTCCTTGCAGGAAGGGGTTGGTAGGAAATACATATTGCGGACGGGCTTCCATTCCCAAACGATGGATAAAACCAGAATACTCTGCCCTGCCAAAGGAGTCTTCGGCAGGCAAAACATGATGGAACAAAGAGCGATGGTTTTCCATCTCAGGGTCTTGTTTCTCATAGTGCCGTCATTGTTAGTCCCAGATCCTGACGGTTTCATAAATCAAGGGTCTCAATAAACTTGGCAACATGATAACCATCCATCAGTCCGTGATGACAAGTGACGGAAATGGGAGCATCAGCTTCTCTCCCCCGAAAGTATTTTCCGGTGGATATTTTGGGGACGCTATCGCCCGAACGCATGTTCGTAGGGTGTTTCATATCTGTAAAGGCCAGCCATGGGACAGCCGAATAGTGAATGGCGTTGGGATGGAAGGTTCCTCCTTTGTTCAGTCCGGTGGTGCTTGCAGCCGCTCCATTTCGGTTTCGCCTTACGGATAAAGGTGAGCTCATCGGGATCGTACTCAAAGGCGGCAAAAGAAAAGTATGATCGGCACGCCCTACTGTCGCTTCGGGAAAAAGACTGTCATAGCAGACTACTTTGTCGCCCTCGATGCGGTAGCGGAATTCCTCGACTTTGCTTGCGGCAGTGATGATACGATGTAATAGTAAAGAGAAAAGGAGACGCCTTTGTCTTTAGCCTCCTGATAAGAACGGGTACAGTCTACATGAACTGTCACTCCGAAAAGGGATCATCGAATGCGCTGAAATGTTCAAAATGCTCTTTCTGTTCCATGTTGCAATGTCAATGATCTTTTCTATCTGATTCATCCTAAATACTCTTTTATTATAAGTAGTGACTAAAAAGTCGGTTGTATCTACACTAGGGCTGACTAAAGTCGGCAGTATCTTAAATCTCCTCCTTCGGGAAGGAGGATTTAAGATAGTACTGACTTTTTAGTCAGCCTCTCAGATTTTGCTTTTACTTAATTAGTAATTATAATGATTGGGAGAGACATTTGTCTGTATCTGCCATTCGGACGACCGCGGAGGAGGAAGAATGACAGACTGGACCCAATCTTGTTTTAAATCCTACTGATGCTGTTCACGCAACAGATCGTTCACCGTTTTCACCGGATTGAAAGTGGTAAGAGGAACTTCTACGAATACTGTGTTCCAGTCGCTCATCGCACCATTCCATAAGCCGGGAAGTTCAAGCGCTTTCAGGTCTTTTCCGTTCTTTGATTTATAAGAAATGAAGCCGGTCGCCTTATCTACATATTTCACCAGGTCGAACTTGTGACCTTTATAATCGCGTACGGCACAAACCAAGTCTACCGGATTGAAGTGCGTACCCTTTTCGAACATTTCCTTTTTGGCAGGATCGTTCATGTCGATCTGAGAGCTTTCGAGGATTTGCAGTGAGATAGTTCCGTCACTGTTATAAGCAAGGAACGGACCGCCACCCGGCTCACCTACATTCTTCACCATACCGCATACACGCATCGGACGGTTCAATTTGTTCTTCAGGTAGATCACCAGTTCGGCATCTTCGAGGTTCTTCGTTTCGGGATTCTTGCAGAAAAGTTGTTTTTGCAGGAATTGGAGAATTTCCATGATTTGCTCGTGCGTATACTTTCCGCTGTCGAGCAGTTCGAGGTATTCGAATGCCTTTTCTGCAAGGACACGAGTACGCCGGCAATCAGTTTTTATAAGTAACGGTGTCGGCTTTCAGTTTATCGGGTACTACGTTGTCGATATTCTTGATGAAGATAATATCAGCGTCGAGATCGTTCAGGTTCTCGATCAGTGCACCGTGCCCACCCGGACGGAACAGGAGTTTACCATTGTCTCGGAACGGCTGGTTGTCCATATCGGCAGCGATGGTGTCGGTATTTGGTTTCTGTTCGGAGAAGGTGATGTAATAGTCTACTCCGTAACGTTTGCCGAATGCTTCGGCTTTCTCTTCCACCAGCTTCTTGAAGAGTTCGCGATGTTCGGTAGAGACAGTGAAGTGTACGTTGACTTTACCACTTTTTCCGGCTGCATACATAGCGCCTTCGGCAAGATGTTCTTCCAGTGGAGTACGTGAACCTTCGGGATATTTATGGAATTTGAGCAGACCTTTCGGAAGTGCTCCGTAGTTGAGTCCGGCAGTTTCGAGAAGGGCAGCTACTACAGCTTTGTAATTACCTTCTTCCATCAGCCCCGGAATATCTTTTCCGGCTGTACGCTGACAAGCTACATTCAAGTCGTCATAGAAAGCAAAATCCTTGATTCCGTCGAAGAATGCCTGCTCAAACTTTGTAGTAGGTTTGTCATACTCTGCGGACAGAAACTCGAACAGATTCTTGAACATACGACTGGCAGCGCCCGAAGCAGGAACAAACTTCACAATGATTTTATCCGTATTCTTATAAGCATCCCATGCAGCCAGATATGCTTTCTGATCTTCTGCGTCAGGAGCCAATATGCCTTTTTCTATGGAAGCGGCAGCGTCCAGTTTCAAATAAGGAAAACCCGTCTGGAAGCAAGCCAGCTGTTCTGCTATCTGCGCCTCCGTGATGCCTTTCTTGGCAAGCAACTCTTTGTCCTGTGTCGTTATCATAATATCTATTTTATTAATTGATGCCCAAAATACAAAATGTTATTTACTTTGCCGAATAACCGGGAAAAACTAATTTTACGTCGAATTAACAAGATTGAATATGGACGACTTTTTACATCAGAGGAAAAGAAGGAGCTTTTTCACTCTACAGGCATCTGTTGCAATCTGCCGGAGATACGATTTTCTGGAGGGATTGCCAAAACTAAAGAAACATCTTATCAAAGCCGCCCAGTGTAACGGGCTGCAACGCAATAACTTCGGGATGAATCCCGTCATCAGAGATTTACAAACGGCAGTTATCGTAGCCGAAGAAATTGGCATGAAAGGTTCGTGTCTGGTCGGCATCATGCTTCACGAAATAGTGAAGGCACATATCCTGTCTATCGAAGAAGTGAATGCCGAATATGGCGAAGATGTGGGCAGTATCATCAAAGGCTTGGTGAAAACAAACGAACTGTACCCAAAAGTCCGGCGATAGAATCGGAGAATTTCCGCAATCTCCTGCTCTCTTGCCGAAGATATGCGTGTCATCCTGATTATGATCGCAGACCGGTGAACATCATGCGCCAAATCAAGGATACAGGCAACGAGGAAGACCGGGTGAAAGTAGCGAACGAAGCTGCTTACCTATATGCTCCGCTGGCCCACAAACTGGGACTTTACAAGCTGAAATCGGAGTTGAAGACTTGTCGCTGAAATATACGCAGCGGGAAACCTACTACTTTATAAAGGAGAAGCTCAACGAGACGAAAGCATCCCGCGACAAGTATATCGCTTCTTCATCGATCCTATCCAGAAGAAGGTAAAGGAAGCCGGACTGAAGTTCGACATCAAGGGACGTACCAAATCCATCCATTCCATCTGGAATAAGATTCAGAAGCAGAAGACTCCGTTTGAAGGTATCTATGACTTGTTCGCTATCCGTATCATTCTGATTCCGAACCGGACCCGGCCAAAGAAAAGCAGGAATGCTGGCAGGTCTATTCTATCGTAACGGATATGTATCAGCCGAACCCGAAACGTCTGCGGGACTGGCTCTCGATTCCAAAGAGCAACGGTTATGAATCGTTGCACATTACCGTGATGGGCCCGGAAGGAAGATGGGTGGAAGTACAGATCCGTACCCGCCGGATGGACGAGATCGCTGAACGGGGACTCGCCGCACACTGGAGATACAAAGGTATCAAAGGGGAAACAGGACTGGACGAATGGCTGACTTCGGTACGTGAAGCGCTTGAAAATGCGGATAACGACTCACTGAAAGTGATGGATCAGTTCAAGATGGACCTTTACGAGGATGAGGTATTTGTATTCACGCCTAAAGGAGACTTATTCAAACTTGCCAAAGGAGCTACTGTGCTCGATTTCGCATTCCACATCCATAGCAAACTGGGATGCAAGTGTATCGGTGCGAAAGTAAACGGCAAGAATGTACAGCTCAAACAGAAACTGAACAGCGGTGATCAGGTAGAAATCATGACGTCGAATACCCAGACTCCCAAACAGGACTGGCTCAACATCGTGACGACTTCCAAAGCCCGCACCAAGATACGGCAGGCACTCAAAGAGATGGTAGCACGCCAGCACGATTTCGCCAAAGAGACACTGGAACGGAAGTTCAAGAACCGGAAGATGGAGTATGACGAAGCCACCATGATGCGCCTGATCAAGCGGCTGGGCTTTAAGAATGTGACAGAGTTTTATCAGAAGATTGCTGACGAGACATTGGATGTCAACGACATTCTGGACAAATACCTTGAACAGCAGAGACGGGACAATGACACGCACGATGAGATTGTGTATCGCAGTGCCGAAGGATATAATTTGCAGGCAACTCAGGAAGAACCTAGTTCAAAAGAGGATGTACTGGTCATTGATCAGAATCTGAAAGGACTGGAATTTAAACTGGCCAAATGCTGTAACCCGATCTATGGGGATGATGTATTCGGATTTGTAACCGTGAGCGGAGGTATCAAGATTCACCGGGCAGACTGTCCGAATGCCAATCAGATGCGCGAACGGTTCGGATACCGGATTGTTAAAGCGCGTTGGGCTGGCAAGTCAGTCGGTACGCAGTATCCTATTACGCTGCGCGTAGTAGGTCATGATGATATCGGCATTGTTACCAATATTACTTCCATCATTTCCAAAGAGAATGGAATCAGTCTGCGGTCCATCGGAATCAATTCTAACGACGGACTATTCTCCGGAACGCTTACGGTCATGGTGGGTGATACCGGACGACTGGAAGCGCTGATCAAAAAGCTGCGGACAGTGAAGGGAGTTAAACAGGTAAGCAGAAACTAAGCACTCTATGCTAACAACAAATCTGTTGACAGGTCTTCAATAAAAAGACTGGCATTATCTCCGTCAGGATAACGCCAGTCTTTTTATTTATGATAGACAATCATGTCACGGAAATAGTGCGAAACGATTTATCTCACTTTCTTTCTCTTATAATATGGATATGTAACCAGTATAAAGAAAATCAAAGCAATCACAGCTACCACCTGTCCTGTATAGAGCATCTTATCCGCTTCCCAATCGAAGTAACACGCAACGGCTATTCCGGATGCGAATCCGACTTCGCTGGCCAACAGATGAGTGGTATTTGCCGTACCCCGCTGACAATGATGTGACAGTTTCACGAACATGACCAGAAATTCCGGCATCACCAACCCCAGTCCCAAACCCAAGAGTATGGAAGGTACGCCTACCGGGAAACCGGAGGCCAGCAGAGTGATGGCTACAATCTCCAGTATGATGCCGACGAGCACCAGCCGCAGAGTTTTTTCTTTCAGAATAAACAGACGCGCCAGCAACAGGGAGGCAAGATATCCGATGCCTGTACCGACAAAGAACGGTATAGGGATTCCACTGCTTCCCCATACGGAATCGTTAAGGAAACGGTGTACAAGCGGAATCAACAACCCCGGAACGAAGGTGATCAGAATCATATTGATGGCAGGCACCCATCCCCGCAACAGCAAAAAGCGATCGAATGAATAAAGCCTGGTCACAATCGGTGCACGGAAAGGCACATATACTCCGGATACCATCAAAACACCTGCTGCTCCGGTAATCACCGATACGGACAATAGATTTTTAAAGGAATAGCTCTGATAAAGCCAGACACCCAGAACAATGCCTATAATCATCCCCAGACGTGCCATCCAGGAGAAACTGACATTTCCGGCACTGCGAAGTGTAGCGTTCGTTATGTCAATGGCAAGTGTGATTCCTGCGGTGGTAGCGATTCCGAAAGCCAGTCCCTGTACGGTGCTCAACAAGATAAGTTCCGTGATGTTCGTCACAAAGGCGTATCCTGCCGTTGCTGCCACCATCGTGGCAAAAGAGAACATACATACGTACTTACGCTTATAAGCATCTACGAGATAAGCATGGAACGGACCGATAAGGAACATTCCTAAAGTGAAAAAAAGAAAGATCACTCCTGTCTGTGCCACCGGTACTCCGAGACGGTGTTCTGCCATCTCAACGGAAAGTACCGGAAACAAGATATACAAGGAGATAAACAACAGCAAATTAGCTACGCATATCCGCATAAAATGAACTGTCCACAATTTAACTGCCATATACTGTTTTAATATTGTTCCTTCTCGTTAGGGAAGTCGCAATTCTTCACGTCGGATACGTAACGGCTGATAGCGTCAGTCATCACCGTATACAGGTCTGCATAACGACGTAAGAAGCGCGGACGGAATCCGTTGTTCATTCCAAGCATATCCTGAATGACCAATACTTGTCCGTCAACATGACCACCGGCACCAATACCTATAATAGGTATCGTCAGTTCGGAAGCCACACGTTCTGCAAGAGTAGCCGGTATCTTTTCGAGTACGATGGCAAAGCAGCCTGCCTCTTCGAGAAGATGAGCATCACGAATCAGCTTTTCAGCTTCGTTGTCATCTTTGGCACGTACCGTGTAAGTACCGTATTTATTAATAGACTGAGGCATCAGTCCCAAGTGTCCCATCACCGGAATACCCGCACTGATGATACGCTTCACCGTATCGATGATTTCTTCTCCACCTTCCAGTTTCAAAGCATCGGCATGGCTTTCCTTCATAATGCGGATGGCAGAAGCAAGACCTTCCATTTCGTTACCTTGATAGGAACCGAAAGGCATGTCTACTACGACCATAGCGCGTTTTACGCCACGTACTACTGATTTAGCGTGATAAATCATCTGATCGAGAGTAATAGGCAATGTAGTCACATTACCCGCCATCACGTTCGAAGCGGAGTCGCCTACCAAAATTACGTCCATTCCCGCACCATCTACGATCTGTGCCATTGTGTAATCATAAGAAGTAAGCATAGATATTCTTTCGCCTCTTTGCTTCATTTCAACCAGGCGATGAGTAGTCACCTTTCTTGTGTCATCTGATATATAACCAGCCATGTTTCTTAAATTTTAAATTAAAACTAGAAATTAAATAAGGCGTCAACGCCATCAAAAATTGCGGCAAAGTTATAACATTTCTTTCATAAGTGAGAAAGAAAAAGAAAAAATCCTTTCAAACACCTCCTCAAGTTAATGAGAAGGCGGCCAAAAAGACAAATTAAGAAGATAATAAGAAAGAACTAACGGTGCAAGGCCAATAAGTGTTCAAAGGTCATTTCCGAAAAGTCATCTATTATATAATGTGCTTTTCCGGTGATGGCCTCTCTTGTATTGGTAGTGGCAAGACCGATAACAGTGGCACCGGAAGTCATTCCGGCTTGCAGACCGTGGAAGGAGTCTTCGAACACGTACGAGTTTTCGGGAGTAGCACCGAATATTTCCATACCGAGCAGGAAACAGTCGGGAGCGGGTTTAGAACGGGCAAACATTTCTCCGGTCAGGATGCGGTCTACCATTCCTTTAAATTCGGGATGGGCGTTATAGACGTTTTGCATCTTCTCTTCGTTGGAGCTGGTTACAACGGCTATTTTTGCTCCGTGTTTACGAAGATCGGCAATAAAAGCTTCTACACCGGGGATGTACTCATAGGACATGCTTTTCTCATAAATATTGAGTCCGGCCGTAATCTCTTGTTGAGCTTCGGGGAGGTCCGAGAAATATTTCTCGTAAATCTGGGTCAGCGTCTGTCCCTTGATGCGACGGCCGAAGTCTTCTTCATTCAGATATTTACGTCCCTGTTCATCCCAGAAAACAGTGTACTGTGTTTCCGTATCCATGATGACACCATCAAAATCGAACAGTGCCGCAATTGTCTTTGTTGTATCCATACGTAATCTTTCTTTTTACCTAAAACGTTAAACCTTGTGTATTGAATTGTGCAAAGTTCCGAATAATCATCGAATCAGGCAAATAATTCGTACCTTTGCCCCACTTAAAAAAACGTAACATTCGTTTTCATCCAACAATCCATACGAGCGCATGAGCAAAAACGATCCGCACATATTAGGAAAAGAAAGCATCGGTAAGCTACTGTTGCAATACTCCATTCCCGCTATCATCGGGATGACAATCACGTCTATCTATAATATCATCGACAGCATCTTCATCGGTCACGGTGTGGGTGCGATGGCTATTGCCGGACTGGCGGTGAGCTTTCCTCTGATGAATCTGGTCGTTGCTTTCTGTACACTCGTTTCGGCGGGTGGTTCTACCATCGCTTCTATTCGCCTGGGACAGAAAGATATGAAAGGGGCTACGGAGATTCTGTCACATACGCTGATGCTCTGTATCACAAATTCTTTCTTTTTCGGTATCCTGTCTTTTATCTTTCTTGATGATATATTGACTTTCTTTGGTGCCAGTCCCGACACACTGCCTTATGCACGGAGTTTTATGCAGGTGATTTTATTGGGAACTCCCATCACATACACGATGATCGGCCTGAATAATGTGATGCGTGCCACCGGATATCCGAAGAAAGCGATGCTTACTTCTATGGTAACGGTAGTAGCAAATATCATCCTCGCTCCTATCTTTATCTTTCACTTTGAATGGGGAATGCGGGGAGCGGCTACAGCAACGGTTATCTCACAGCTGATCGGAATGGTATGGGTGGTGAGCCACTTCTGCAAGAAAGACAGTACGGTGCATTTTGAGGGAAAGGTCTGGAAAATGAAAGGAAGGATTGTAGAGAGTATTTTCGCTATCGGCATGTCTCCTTTCCTGATGAATGTCTGTGCTTGTGCCATCGTTATCGTGATTAATAATAGTTTGCAGGAACATGGAGGCGACATGGCTATCGGTGCTTACGGAATCATCAACCGATTGCTGACGCTTTATGTCATGATCGTATTGGGACTGACGATGGGCATGCAGCCGATTGTAGGCTACAACTTCGGAGCACAGAAGATAGACCGGGTGAAACAGACGCTAAAGCTGGGAATTATTTCCGGTGTAGTGATTACAAGCAGTGGCTTTCTGATTTGCGAGTTTTTCCCTCATGCAGTATCGGCAGTCTTCACGGATAGTGATGAGTTAATCGGACTTGCGGTGGACGGTCTTCGGTTGACTGTACTTATGTTCCCGTTTGTAGGAGCACAGATTGTAATCGGTAACTTCTTCCAAAGTATAGGCAAAGTAAAAATAAGTATTTTCCTTTCGTTGACGCGGCAGTTGCTTTATTTGCTGCCTTGCCTGTTGTTATTCCCGCATTGGTGGGGACTGAAGGGAATATGGATCAGTCTGCCGGTATCGGACTCTTTAGCATTTATTACGGCAGTTATCAGTCTGATGATTTATATAAAGAAAGTATCGAAAGAACATCCGATAGCAGATAAAGTGGCGGAATAAAGCAAAAAGGACGCTATGCTAAAAGATATATCAGTATGAAAAATATTTAGGCACGAATACACGGATTAAGATTACTTCTGCAATGAATGCATCTCATAAAAGCCGCGTTAATCCGTGCCTAAAAGATAATAATATTCTTATTCGCTCTTTATACTTTTCACCGGATTCTCATTGGCGATGTGCCACGCTTTCAACACAACGCAAACTACGATCAGCAATAAGACAAACAGCGCCGTACCCACAAACAATAACGGGTTCATATAAATCTGTTCGGCAAACTGGTCAAGCCATGCCTTTCCAACGAAATAGGAAACAATGGTACCAATCAATATGGAGGAAGCGGAGACATACAGAATCTCGCGTATCAACAGACGCAAAATATGAGAGGCTTCGGCTCCATTCACTTTCCGGATGGCTATTTCTTTGCTTCGACGTTGCGTTTCATCATTCACATATCCGATCAATCCCATTATTACAATCAGCAGAATAAAGCTTGAAGTGATCCAGACTGAATTACGGAAACGATATACACTCTTGTATATATCCTTTATCATACCGTCTACAGAACTGAAATGCAAGGCTACATTCGGAAATGTCTTATCGGCAAACTCGTTCAGACGTTTCAGATTTTCATCATACGGCTCTTTCAAACGGACATCAAATACATGATTGGCATTCTCCGATCCTATCAAGACAATAGGTGCCTGAGTTGAAAAGAAGCTATAGTTGCGGACATCCCGGAAGACACCGACAATCGTACCCTGTATATCATTCAGTTTCTTTCCTACCGCCCCATCTGTCCATTTCATCAGACGTACCAACTCTTCATTCACCAATAAATCGTCCTGTTTCTTAAGAGTGCTGCCTTCGATAATCTTTATTCCCATTACTTCGGGATAGTTATAACTGCAATAATTAAAGTTAAGTGTAGCGATTCTTTTACCGTCATTACTCATCAGTCCGCGTGTCCAGTACTGTCCGATTACTCCGCTTGTGGCAACAGCCACTCCCTCTACCATAGGCTGGCGACGCAGTTCATCGGTGACATGCTCTACCGTTTCTTTCGGCAACCAGGTTCCTGCCTGAACCAGTCCCGGAACGTTTATTCCCATATCGCGGCTCATCAGATGGTTGTATTGCAGGAGCGTTACCAGCAACAGCCCCAAAACAAAGGAGACACCTGTGAACTGTATAAACAACAACGAACGTTTCCAACCCGTTTTACCATCAGAGTAACGACGGAACACCTGCGTGACTGGTATACGCGAAAACAGCCGTCCCGGTATGCCACCTGCCAAAAGGAAAAGTATCACAATCGTAAGCAAAGGCACCCATAGTGTCTCCCACGCAAAAGTGAGGACAGACGGACAGAAAGCAAATCTTCGATTATTTCATGTGCGTTGACTATCAGCAGAAGGCTAAGAAGTACGGAAAAGATAACAAGGATTCCTGTTTCTGCCAAAAACATGCCGAAGATATTTCCGGAACTGGCACCACTGCATTTATGTACTCCTACTCCTTTGGCACGACGGCTTAGGGTGGCAATAGATATCAGCATATAATTCATGATGGCCACAAAGAAGATAGCGAATCCCAGAAAGCCATATATGATCAAACGCTTCTGCACATCGGAAGATATCAAATGATACTTCACCAATGGGATGACACTGAAATTCATTTTCCAGTCATCATACTGGGCAGGAGTGTATTTCTCGATTACCCGTTGGATGTTGTCATTCACCTTGTCAATATCCGCAGCATTACGCAGGCGGAGAAACGTGTAAAAGACATCATTTCCTTTCCAGCCATATCCTCCCTGATATCCTCCATCCCGATGGATGGAAACAACAAAGTCGTGAGTGAGCACCGTATTCTCCGGCATATCCTTGTATACACCACGAATAGTAAAATCATTTTGCCTGTCTGCTTTAAGAATTTTACCGATAGGGTCCGCATCTCCAAACGTTTCACGGGCAAAATGCTCTGACACAAACACACTTCCCGGCATGATCATATCTTTCGGGTTCCCTTTAAGACAGGGATACCAAAAGTCCGGAAGAAACAAGTATCAGCGTATATATAGTTAACGTCCGATAATAATTTGTCTTCGTAATATATACTCATCCCTTGTCCGGTAAGGACGCAACTGGCAAACTCTATTTCTTCGGGCATATCCTGCGCCAAAGTAGATGCAACCACATCAAAAGTGTGTAATCATAATTGTTGCCGTCGTCTCCCATTGTCTCCCCGTGCTAAGGTTAGTGGTCAGGCAACGTGCAATAGCCAGTCGTTCCGGTTCCGGATAACAATATTCATAACTCAATTCAAACGCAATCTGCGAAAAAGCAAAATACCAATAGTAAGTCCCAGCGAAAGAGAAATTATCCTGATGATATTTGTGCCGCGTTCGCGCAGTAAGGTTCGGATGCTATAATAGATTTGTCTCATTGTCGTTCCGGTTTATGCCGTTACACTTGCCACTACACTACCGTCAAACAGATGTACGGTACGATGTGCGAAACTCGCATCGTGCTGTGAGTGCGTTACCATGATAATGGTGGTTCCCTCCTTGTTCAGTTCTGTCAGCAGGTTCATTACTTCCGCGCCATTCTTGGAGTCCAGATTACCGGTAGGCTCATCGGCAAGGATAAGCTTTGGATTAGTCACTACCGCACGGGCAATTGCCACACGTTGTTGCTGACCGCCGGAAAGTTGTTGCGGAAGTGTTTGGCACGGTGGCTGATATTCATCCTTTTCAGGATGTCTTCTACCATGCGGCGGCGTTCGGAAGATTTGATACCAAGATAGGTCAGCGGAAGTTCTACATTCTCAAAGACATTCAGTTCGTCTATCAGGTTAAAACTCTGAAATACAAAGCCCAGTTTGCCCTTACGGACGCCGGTACGTTCCTTTCTTTCAGTCCGGCAACTTCTTCTCCCAGTAATCGGTAAGAGCCTTCGGTAGGGTTATCCAATAAACCAAGAATATTCAGTAAGGTAGACTTGCCACAGCCCGAAGGTCCCATAATGGCTACAAACTCTCCTCCCTTTACTTCAAGGTTCACGTGATTTAATGCGACTGTCTCTACTTCGGTAGTACGGAATACTTTACTAATGTTTTCAATCTGTATCATCTTGTTCATTTATTATGTTGTTATACTTTTTATTTCTTCTTTATTCGCTCTTTATACTATTGACCGGGTTTTCATTGGCAATCTTCCATGATTTCCAAAGTACGCATGCCACAATGACTCCCAGATTTGCAATTGCTATCAGAAATAGGCAGCCCAACTGGAGCGGAACATGTTCGGCAAACAAATCCATCCACATACTATTGACGTACCATGCTGCTACCACTCCGATTAAAACTGCAACAACAGCTACATAAAGCACATCCTTCACCAGCAGTTCCAAAATTCCGGTTGCTTCGGAACCATTCACCTTGCGTATAGCTATCTCCTTGGAACGACGGCGAACCTCATCCGTAGTATAGCCTATCAATCCCATCAACATCACAAAAACATTGTTATTGCCGCCAGCATCGTAGCATTACTGAAAACACGAACAGAGTTATAATTCTCTTTGATCATCTGCTGCATCGACCGAAATTCGATAGTCTTATCAGGAAATGCACTCTCCATCTCCTTATTCAGTTTGAGAAGATTCTCGGCAAAAGGTTCTTTCAACCGAATATGGATACAGTCACCAAACCTCTTGGTGTGCATAAGCAGCAACGGTTGTTGCGGGCTGGTAAAACTTCCGATGCGATAATCTTTCATCACGCCCACTACCTTACATACGTATCCCGAATTATAAACCGTACGATTCAGTATATTGTTTCCCCAATGCATCCACTCGGCAAAGTCTCATTGACGACTGTCTCATCATCACCACGGGGCATACGCCCCTCCTTCAGAACTCATCCCCATCATCTTCGGATAATCATCCAAAGTACTGCAATAACGGGATGAAAATAGTGACTGTCCGCTTTCATCATTAATAATCGTTCCACTATATCCGTAGACAGGATGATAAGTGGCACTGGACACGGATTCCACATAAGGCATATTCCGGAAAACATTCAAGGCATAATTTCCTTTTTCCTCACCGAAGCTGGCATTGGCCACCACTACACGCTTTGGATTATAACCCAAATCTTTATTCAAGATATAATAATATTGCATCATCACCACATACATCAGTCCGCAAATAAATGCTACACCGGCAAACTGGATAAACAGCAACGGTCGTTTCCAGCCCTTTTACCTTCCGTGTATCGGCGGAATACCTGAGTAACGGGTATCCTTGCAAACAGTCGTCCCGGCAATACCCACCCACAACGAAAAGTACAGCTACCGTTAATAAAGGTACCCAAATACGATCAAGCTGAACAAAGCGCTTAACTTGACAGCTGCCGTATCTTCAAAGAAATCCTGAAAATTCAATAAGATCAATCCCATCAGGATCAGGGCAAACAGAATGATAATCGCTGTTTCCCAAAGAAACATACTCAATATGGTCATGTTTCCTGCCCCATTGCATTTATGCACACCGACCGCTTTCGCCCGATAGGAAAGTGATGAAACGGAAATCAACACATAATTCAATGAAGCGATGAAAAGAATAGTAATACCAGAATAGTCATGATGTTCCGCATCCGCCCATCTTTATTGTCACGGTATACATCACGGATGGGCTTTACAAAGCGGTATATCCAACCACTTTTTGATCTTCCGCAGGACGATACTTCTGTATCATTGCGTCTATCCGGGCATTCACTACCGACTTATCGGCTCCGGGACGGAAACGGATGAACGCCAGCCAGCTGTCACCACCTCTCCATGAGTAATTTCCCTTTGCGGCTCCATATCGACGGCAGAGAAATCACCGCTTCCGGTCTTACTGTCGCATTCTCCGGTATATCAGCGAAGGTGCCTTTTACCGTAAGTTCTATCTCCTTGCTGTATGAGATAACCTTACCTATCGGATTCTCCGTGTCGAACATCTTTCGTGCCAAACGGTCACTCAGGTAAACTACATCTTTTGGGCTAAATCTTTCACCGGAGTTCCGCTTAAGACCTCGATTCCCATCGTCTGGAAAGAGGGAATCTGCCGCCAGCTTTCTGACTTCAAAACGGACACTACCATGATAGAGAGGATCATTCACCCAAAGGCAGTAACTGGTAGCCGCCTCCACTTCTTTGGGAAAGTTTTCAAGAATTGCACCCGCTACCGGTCCGCAATTTTGATCCTGCGGTTCGAGTTGTTCGCCATTCATCGTAAAGATGGAAAAGACTTGATATAAGTTTTCATAATCCTTAAAGCATTTATCAAAGCTCTGCTCAAAAGCCACGCGGGCAAATAATAAAATACTCATTGTCAGCCCAAGCCCTAAAGAAATGACCTTGACAACATTGGAACTACGCCCCCGCAGCAAAGTTCGAATGACATAATAGATTTGTCTCATGATTATATAATATATTCCTATTTTTCTTAATGATGCTATGCAGATAACGTGCCACAATAGTGAGGATACTCATTTTCAATCATTTATAGTTATCGGTCATATCATCTACTGTCTAATAATTAGACACATGCGTCTAATTATTAGACAAAGACAATCGTATTTCCTTTCTCAGTGGAAAGTATGCATTAATGCCTATTTATTGTTCCATTTTTCTTATTTCGCCCAAGCAATCGCCCATATCTCAACTGAAAACTCTATCTTCGCATCAAGTTTTCAATTAAATAAATTATTCTATTTATGGTAAACAAGAATTTATACACTCTCCTGGTCTGCCTGTTTCTGGCCGGATGCGATCTGATAGACTACCACCCCTACGATGTACGTATCAGTGGAGAGACAGACGTAAATGCTCATAACATTGAACAAATAGAAGCTAAGTGCAAAGGAAAGACAACCATCCGTTTTATCACGATGGGCGATTCACAGCGATGGTATGATGAGACAGAAGACTTTGTAAAAGAGGTCAATAAGAGAGATGATATCGATTTCGTCATTCACGGAGGAGATATGAGTGACTTCGGGCTGACCAAAGAATTTCTTTGGCAGCGGGACATCATGAACGGACTGAAGGTGCCTTATGTCGTCCTTATCGGGAATCATGACTGCCTGGGTACCGGAGCAGAAACTTATCAGGCTGTTTTCGGACCTACCAACTTCTCATTCATTGCGGGCAATGTGAAATTCGTCTGCCTTAATACCAATGCGTTGGAATATGATTATTCGGAGCCTATTCCCAATTTCGGTTTTATGGAACAGGAACTGACGGACAGGGCGGATGAGTTTGAAAAAACCGTAGTCAGCATGCATGCACATCCTTTTGCAGATGTGTTCAATGATAATGTGGCGAAGCCGTTCCAGTACTACATCACCCAATATCCGGAACTACAGTTCTGCACGGCCGCCCATAATCACGGATTCGATGACAGAATCCTTTTTGATGACGATGTGCATTATATTGTCAGCGACTGCATGAAAAGTCGCAGTTATCTGGTATTTACTATAACCCCGGAAAAATACGAATATGAACTGGTTGAATACTAAATATATGATCCGCGCAGGAGTACTGACTATGCTTCTACTCTTCCCCAGCCTGCTTTCGGCTACTTGCAGGACAGATACAATTATCAGGAACTATAAACCCGACTCGCTGAAACTGGTGATTAAGGCAGATTCTATCATAGCCTTTCATGAGGGTGATTCTGCGTTCACAATAGTCAAAGCAGACACAGTACTGCCTTATGTAGCCGAACCGGTTCTTCGCACCGGCTACGACAAACGTGTCCATCGCTTCCGCAAAAACTGGGAACGCATCATTCCGACCCACTCTAAAATACAATATGCCGGAAATATGGGATTACTCTCCTTCGGTACCGGATGGGATTACGGAAAACGAAATCAGTGGGAAACTGACCTGTTGCTCGGATTTATCCCGAAGTATTCGTCCAAGAAGGCAAAAGTGACCATGACACTGAAACAGAACTATATGCCCTGGAGCATCAACTTGGGGAAAGGATTCTCTACCGAACCGCTTTCCTGCGGACTGTATCTGAATACTGTATTCGGCAATCAGTTCTGGGTCAGCGAACCGGAACGGTATCCGAAAGGATACTATGGTTTTTCAAGCAAAGTGCGTATTCATGTTTTCATGGGACAACGGTTGACCTATGATATTGACCCTAACCGCAGATTTCTGGCAAAGTCCGTGACTTTCTTCTACGAGATAAGTACATGCGATCTTTATCTGATCAGTGGCGTAACGAATAGTTACCTCCGTCCCCGTGATTATCTGAGTTTATCATTCGGATTAAAGTTCCAATGGCTATAAATTCAAATCCGAATTTTGAATTATGAATTACTTTTTCGTAAGTTTGTAGCGTACAAACCAATTCGAACATGAGTAAATCAGGAACAATCATCATTGTAGACGATAATAAAGGGGTGCTGACTGCGGTACAAATCCTTTTAAAAAACTACTTTTCGAAAGTCATCACGCTGTCGTCACCGGTCACACTGGCCACTGCGATACGGGAGGAAACGCCGGAAGTAATACTATTGGATATGAATTTCACTTCGGGCATCAATACCGGCAATGAAGGATTGTTCTGGCTGCACGAAATAAAGAAAGTACGACGGGAGCTTCCTGTCGTACTTTTTACTGCTTATGCGGATATCGATCTCGCCATCCGGGGAATCAAAGAAGGTGCATCGGACTTTATCGTCAAGCCCTGGAACAATCAGAAACTGGTAGAAACACTACAGGCTGCCGCCTCATCCGCACAGCAAGAACGAAAGACGGGAAACAAAAAGGAACCGGTCAACACTCCGGCACTCTATTGGGGAGAAAGCAAGTCTATGCAACAACTCCGAATGCTGATCGAAAAGGTAGCCTCCACAGACGCCAATATCCTGATTACCGGTGAAAACGGAACAGGAAAAGAAATGCTTGCCCGTGAAATTCACGCTCTTTCCAACCGCAGGCAACAGGAAATGATTGCTGTGGACATGGGAGCAATCACCGAATCTTTATTTGAAAGCGAACTCTTCGGGCATGTGAAAGGTTCTTTTACCGATGCGCATACCGACCGGACAGGAAAATTTGAGGCTGCCGATCACAGCACATTGTTTCTGGATGAAATAGGAAACCTCCCCTATCACCTGCAAGCCAAACTATTGACGGCTATCCAACGAAGAAGTATCGTGCGAGTGGGAAGTAACACTCCGATTCCTATTGACATCCGTCTGATATGCGCCACCAACCGGAATTTGCAGGAAATGGCAGACCGGGAAGAGTTTCGGGAAGACTTACTCTACCGTATCAACACCATTCATATAGAAATCCCTCCTTTGAGGGAACGGAAAGAAGATATTGTCCCTCTTGCCGAAAGATTTATCATCCGCTTCTGCAAGCAATATGATAAGGAACCGATGAAATTCAGTCCGGCAGCGAAAGAAAAGCTTACCGCGCATCCCTGGTACGGCAATATCCGCGAATTGGAGCACGCAATCGAAAAGGTGGTCATCATTAACGACGGATCGCAAATCCCTGCGGAATTGTTCCAGTTATCCTCCCGAAAGACAGAAACATCCGAGAAGAATATTTCCACCTTGGAAGAGATGGAAGTACGAATGATACGGAAAGCGCTGGATGCCTGTGCAGGAAATCTTTCGGCAGTAGCTGCGCAACTGGGAATTACCCGTCAGACTCTCTATAACAAGATGAAAAAATTCGGATTATGAACCGGATTCTACAACAAGTAGCCAACCAATATTGGTTCAGGGTATCACTGACGGTCATTTGCTGTCTGGCAACCGTTTGGTTTGGTGTGTATCAGTCTTATGTCTGGTTCGGTGTCAGTGCCTGTCTGCTGATCTTAAGTATCATCTGGCAAGTCCGGCTTTATCGCCTGCACATCAAGCAGGTGCTCTTCATGATCGATGCGTTGGAAAATAACGACAGTGCCTTCCGTTTCCCCGAAGAGTCCGGTACTCCCGAGAGTAAACAGATCAATCGGGCACTCAATCGGGTGGGCCACATTTTATATAATGTAAAAGCAGAGACTGCCCAACAGGAAAAGTACTACGAACTGATTCTTGACTTTGTCAGCACGGGATTGCTGGTGCTCAATGATAACGGAGCGGTCTATCAGAAAAATAAAGAAGCACTCCGGCTTTTGGGACTGAATGTATTTACCCATGTCCGCCAGTTGAGTAAAGTAGATGCTACACTGATGGAGAAGATAGAAAATTGTTGTTCCGGAGATAAGCTGCAAGTGGTGTTTCACAATGAACGGGGAACAGTCAATCTGTCTATTCGCGTGTCAGAAATCAATGTACACAAAGAACATCTGCGCATCCTTGCACTGAATGATATTAATATTGAGCTGGACGAAAAGGAGATAGACTCATGGATTCGCCTGACCCGAGTACTGACTCATGAGATCATGAACTCCGTGACTCCCATCACTTCGCTCAGCGATACGCTTCTCTCGATGGTGGAGGACAAAGACGAAGAGATCAGCCACGGACTGCAAACCATCAGTGCCACGGGAAAAGGGCTGCTTGCTTTCGTAGAATCCTACCGCAAATTCACACGGATACCGACTCCGGAACCTTCATTGTTTTACTTGAAAGCATTCATCGAACGAATGGTGGAACTTGCCCGCCATCAGAATCCTTGTGACCACATCACGTTCCATACAAAGATCGATCCTGCCGACCTGATCCTGCATGCAGATGAAAATCTGATTTCGCAAGTAGTCATAAATCTTCTGAAAAATGCGATTCAGGCAATCGGTGATCAGCCGGACGGACAAATCGACATTCAGGTTTATTGCAACGAAACGGAAGAAGTGCTGATTGAGATTAAGAATAACGGTCCCGTCATTCCACCGGAAATAGTGGAGCACATTTTTATCCCTTTCTTCACTACCAAAGAAGGAGGCAGCGGAATCGGACTAAGTATTTCGCGTCAGATCATGCGGCTTTCGGGTGGAAGCCTCACGCTGTTACCGGACAACAAGGAAACGAAATTCATATTAAAATTCAAATAACAGACCAGCCTATGACACCTGCACTCACCAATAACCCATTATTCCGGGGGATTACTCCGGAGAAGTTATCCGCCAATCTGGAAGAGATCAGTTTCCACACCCGATCTTATAAAAAAGGAGAAATACTGGCACGACAGGGAGATGTGTGCAACCGTCTCGTGATACTGACCAAAGGAAGTGTCCGTGGCGAAATGATAGACTATTCCGGAAGACTCATCAAAGTAGAAGACATTGCCGCACCAAGGGCCCTTGCCCCTCTTTTCCTTTTCGGAGAAGAGAATCGCTTTCCGGTAGAAGTAACCGCCAACGAACCGACGGAAGTAATCGAAATCCCCAAAGCCAGCGTACTGGAGCTTTTTCGTAGGAACGAGCAGTTTTTGGAGAATTATATGAATCTATCCGCCAATTATGCCCGTACCCTATCGGATAAGCTTTTCTTTATGTCCTTCAAGACTATCCGGCAAAAGATAGCATCTTATCTGCTACGGTTATACAAACAGCAGCAACAGCTACAGATCACCCTCGACCGCTCGCAACAGGAACTGAGCGATTACTTCGGTGTCTCCCGTCCTTCTCTGGCACGTGAACTGTCGCACATGCAGGAAGACGGTATGATCATAGCCGACCGGAAACAGATTACTATCTTACAGAAAGAATGGCTGATCCGGCTGATTCAATGACCAAGAGTTCACTCCGGTTTCATTATAGCTAATCTTTTTTTCATTATAGCTAATCGGAATATGATTATAGCTAATTTAATTTAGCTCATAGCATCCATTTTTTTTTCGCCCAATGTAACATTGGTTACAAACTTACCTCAAACTTTCCCCCTACTTTTGCGTTCATAATCAAATAAGACTAATTAAAACGTAAAAGTTATGAGTATGTTCTGTTATCAATGTCAAGAGACCGCAATGGGTACAGGCTGTACCTTAAAAGGAGTATGCGGAAAAACATCCGAAGTGGCTAACCTGCAAGACCTGCTGCTCTTTGTAGTACGAGGAATCGCCGTGTACAACGAACATCTGCGCCGGGAAGGACATCCTTCTGAAGAAGCAGACAAATTTATCTACGATGCCCTGTTCGTCACCATCACTAACGCCAATTTTGACAAAGCGGCCATCATCAGAAAAATAAAAGAAGGATTACAACTGAAAAACGAACTCGCCAGCAAAGTAACCATTGCAAATGCTCCCGACGAATGTCTTTGGGATGGGAATGAAGATGAGTTTGAAGAGAAAGCCAGGACAGTAGGAGTACTTCGTACACCCGACGAAGATATCCGTTCGCTGAAAGAACTGGTACACTACGGACTGAAAGGTATGGCGGCTTACGTTGAGCATGCGCATAACCTTGGATACCAGTCGCCGGAAATCTTCGCCTTTATGCAAAGTGCACTGGCCGAGCTCACCCGCAATGATATTACGATGGAAGAATTGGTTCAGCTTACTCTGGCAACAGGCAAGCACGGAGTTTCCGCCATGGCACAACTGGATGCCGCCAATACAAACAGCTACGGAAATCCGGAAATATCGGAAGTGAATCTAGGTGTCCGCAATAATCCCGGTATCCTTATCAGCGGTCATGACCTGAAAGACCTCGAAGAATTGCTGGAACAGACCGAAGGAACAGGTATAGACATTTACACTCACAGTGAAATGCTCCCCGCACATTATTATCCCCAACTGAAAAAATACAAGCATCTGGCAGGAAACTACGGAAATGCCTGGTGGAAACAGAAAGAAGAGTTTGAATGTTTCAACGGACCGATCCTGTTTACCAGTAACTGCATCGTTCCTCCGCGTGCCAACGCTTCTTACAAAGACCGTATCTACATCACCGGAGCCTGCGGATTGGAGGGAGCACACTACATCCCCGAACGCAAAGACGGAAAACCGAAAGATTTCTCCACACTGATTGCACATGCTAAGCAATGTCAACCGCCGACGGCCATCGAAAGCGGAACGTTGATCGGAGGTTTTGCCCATGCACAGGTAGTGGCTTTGGCGGATAAGGTAGTAGAAGCCGTGAAAAGCGGAGCGATTCGCAAGTTCTTCGTTATGGCAGGATGTGACGGACGTATGAAGAGTCGTGAATATTATACCGAATTTGCCGAAAAACTTCCGAAAGATACAGTCATCCTGACTGCCGGTTGTGCTAAATACAGATACAACAAACTGGCTTTAGGTGACATTAACGGCATTCCCCGCGTATTGGATGCAGGACAATGTAACGACAGCTACTCACTGGCTGTCATCGCACTGAAACTGAAAGAAGTATTCGGATTGGACGACGTCAACAAACTTCCTATCGTATATAACATCGCATGGTACGAACAGAAAGCGGTGATCGTATTGCTGGCATTGCTGGCACTGGGAGTGAAGAATATTCATCTGGGACCTACTCTTCCGGCCTTCCTTTCACCAAACGTAAAAAACGTATTGATCGAACAATTCGGAATCGGTGGCATCAGTACCGCAGACGAAGATATTATGAAGTTCTTGTCATAAACACAAGACGTATATACATGCTAAGCCTTAACTATTAAATATAAAAAGGAGGGGTGTCAATAGTAACTAAACTGGGGCTGATTAAAAGTCGGTCCTAGTTTAGTTACTATTAACCTTGACACAGTCCTGACCATTTCAAGAACAGAGTCAATCGTCCTTCGGTAATATCAAATTAAGAAGTACTCCGACCAAAGCGGCCAGTCCGATGCCGGATAATGAAAAGTCTCCCCACGTGAGAACAGCTCCGCCAATGCCGACAGTCAATGTCAGAGAGACAATGATGATGTTTCTTGTACGGCTCAGATCAATACAGTTATTTACCAGATTACCTATTCCGGCACAAGCGATGGTTCCGAACAGCAAAAGCATAATTCCCCCCAATACCGCACTCGGAATGGATTTCAGCAACGCACTGATTTTACCGACAACGGAGAATAAGATAGCGGATATGGCAGCAATCCGGATGACTTGCGGATTGGTGATTTTCGTTAATGACATCGCACCCGTCACCTCCGAATAAGTCGTCACCGGAGGACCGCCGACCAATCCGGCAAAGCAGCAAGCCAGCCCATCGCCCAACAACGTACGATGCAGACCGGGATCTTTCACGAAGTCTTTTCCTGTAACTGTATTGACTACGTATACATCTCCGATATGCTCTATCACCGGAGCAATAGCTACCGGAATCATAAACAGTATCGGCTCCCATGAGAACTTGGGAAACACGAACTGCGGCAGCCCGATCCATGCCGCATCCCTACACCGGACAAATCCAGATCATAGAAAAGCCATGCCGCCAGATAACCGACAATGATACCGCAAAAGATAGGAATCAACTTCAAAAGTCCTTTCGCTTTCATCGAGACAACGACTGCCGTAACCAGCGACAACAAGGCCAGCACCCAGTTCTCCTTCGCCATATTTACTCCTGTCCCCGCGAGTGACAAACCGATCAGAATAATAACCGGCCCAATAACCACCGGAGGAAACAGACGTTCAATCACCCTCACCCCTTGCCATTTGACCAACGCGCTCATTACAAAATAAACCAATGCGACGCCCACCATTCCGGACAGAGTGCCCGCTAATCCGTAAAGTTCTGTCGCTTTTATTATCGGAGCAATAAACGCAAAACTACTTCCTAAAAAGATAGGCACTTTCCCCCGGGTAACCGCATGAAAATGAGTGTACCAATGCCGGCTGTGAACAAGGCGGTGGAAGGGTCAAGCCCCACTAAAAGCGGCACGAGTACCGTAGCTCCGAAAGCTACAAACAAGAATTGTACTCCTACCACCTTTCCGTAAAGGAGTAAGATTGTTTGAATCCATAAGTATGATGTAGATTAATTGAGTGCAAAATTAATCTTTTAGACAATTTAACTACCTTTTCACAAAAATACATCCAAAAGACTCTTTATTTGTTTTAAATAATGTGTAACTTCGCACGGTGAGACCTATTACGACACATTTAATAACTTAATAATATATTGCCTATGATATTTACAGCAGAAAACACCCTACTAATTGGTTCTATCTTACTTTCGTAAGCATCGTTGTCGGAAAAACAGGATATCGCTTCGGAGTGCCCACCTTATTACTGTTCCTCGTAGTAGGAATGTTGTTCGGAAGTGACGGACTCGGACTCCAGTTTCATGACGCAAAGATGCGCAATTCATCGGTATGGTTGCTTTAAGCATCATCCTGTTTTCGGGAGGTATGGATACGAAATTCAGAGAAATCAAACCCATTTTAGGTCCAGGTATCGTGCTTTCTACCGTCGGAGTTCTACTAACCGCTCTTTCACCGGATTATTTATCTGGTGGCTGTCCGGAATGAGCTGGACGAATATCTATCTGCCTATCACCACGTCATTGCTACTGGCATCTACCATGTCCTCTACGGACTCGGCTTCGGTGTTCGCCATCCTACGTTCGCAGAAGATGAATCTGAAACACAACCTCCGCCCCATGCTGGAGCTGGAAAGTGGAAGTAACGACCCGATGGCATACATGCTCACCATTGTCCTGATACAGTTTATCCAATCGGCAGGTATGGAGTCGGGGCTATCGCCGCTTCTTTCATCATTCAGTTTATAGTCGCGCGGCTGCCGGATACGTGCTCGGAAAACTGGCTATCCGTATGCTGAACAAGCTCAACATCGACAATCAGGCGTTGTATCCTATCTTGTTGCTGGCGTTTGTTTTCTTCACCTTCTCTATCACTGATTTACTGAAAGGAAATGGTTACCTTGCCGTATATATCGCAGGTATCATGGTAGGAAACAACAAGATCATGCACCGCAAAGACATTTATACGTTCATGGACGGACTTACCTGGTTGTTCCAGATCATCATGTTCCTCTGCCTCGGACTTCTCGTTAATCCTCATGAAATGCTGGAAGTTGCAGCAGTAGCACTATTGATCGGTGTCTTCATGATTGTGATCGGTCGCCCGTTAAGTGTGTTCCTCTGTTTGCTTCCGTTCCGGAAGATTACAATGAAATCGCGGCTGTTCGTCTCCTGGGTAGGATTGCGTGGAGCAGTTCCCATTATCTTCGCCACTTATCCGGTGGTTGCAGGAGTCGAAGGATCGAATATTATCTTTAATGTCGTATTCTTCATCACAATCGTTTCACTGGTAGTGCAGGGAACAACGGTTTCTTTCGTTGCCCGCCTGTTACATCTGTCCAAACCGCTGGAAAAGACGGGGAATGATTTCGGAGTGGAACTTCCGGAAGAGATTGATACAGACCTCAAAGATATGACTATCACACAGGAAATGCTGGAAGAGGCAGATACGCTGAAAGATATGAATCTCCCCAAAGGCACGCTGGTAATGATTGTGAAACGTGGGGATGAGTTCCTGATACCGAACGGAACGCTGAAACTGCATGTGAACGATAAATTGCTGCTCATCTCCGAAAAGCCCAAAGAGGACGAGGAAGCCAACAGCGAATCCTGATGTTTATAGGGACTGACTAAAAAGTCAATAGTATCTCCAATTCCCCTCCTTTCGGAAAGGAGAGGTGGCTGAAAGCCGGGGTGGTAGGTAAAATAAGGTTTATTCCTATTCTATTGTAAACAACAGAGTTATGTGTTCACCTACCACCTCCCCCTACGGGGACTCCTCCTTCCCGAAGGAGGAGAGTTAAGATACTACCGACTTTTTAGTCAGCCCCATTTAAAGGTACTACTGACTTTTTAGTCAGCTCCTCCCCGTTAATTTAAACCGTAACTTAACTTCTCCGTTAATGAAATGTTATTTTTGCGCAATTTTAAATCAAATGTGCAAAAATCGAATGGAACAAGAACATCAGTTCATTGATTATATTGAACAGAGCATCATTAAAAACTGGGATAAAGATGCATTGACAGACTACAAAGGAATTACGCTTCAATATAAGGATGTAGCGCGCAAGATAGCCAAGTTTCACATTGTATTGGAAAGTGCCGGTATCCAGCCAGGAGATAAAATAGCAGTCTGCGGCCGGAACAGTGCCCATTGGGGAGTCACCTTCTTAGCCACTATCACTTACGGAGCCGTCATCGTTCCTATTCTGCATGAGTTCAAAGCGGATAATATTCACAATATCGTCAATCACTCCGAAGCCAAATTACTCTTTGTCGGCGATCAATGAATCGAAGACGCAATGCTTGTATCGCTTCACTCACCGATTTCACTGCATTGGTATCGCGCAACGAGAAACTGACTTACGCCTTCGAACACCGGAACGCTATTTACGGTCAGCGTTATCCGAAGAATTTCCGCCCCGAACATATCTGTTACCGGAAGGACCGTCCGGAAGAACTGGCTATCATCAATTATACCTCCGGCACTACCGGATATTCCAAAGGAGTCATGCTCCCCTACCGCAGTATTTGGTCGAACGTGGCATACTGTTTCGAGATGCTTCCCGTGAAAGCGGGCGATCACATCGTTTCCATGCTTCCGATGGGTCATGTATTCGGCATGGTATACGATTTCTTATATGGTTTCTCTGCCGGAGCGCACATTTACTTCCTGACACGTATGCCGTCTCCGAAGATTATTGCGCAGTCTTTTGCAGAAATAAAGCCAAGAGTGATCTCCTGTGTACCTTTGATCGTAGAGAAAATTATCAAAAAAGATATTCTTCCGAGAGTGGACAGCAAAATCGGTAAACTATTGCTTAAAGTGCCCATTGTAAACGATAAAATCAAATCGTTGGCGCGGCAGGCTGCTATGGAAATCTTCGGTGGGAACTTCGATGAAATCATTATCGGTGGTGCTCCTTTCAATGCCGAAGTAGAAGCGTTCCTCAAAAAGATAGGCTTTCCCTACACCATCGCTTACGGTATGACCGAATGTGGCCCGATTATTTGCTCCAGCCGTTGGGAAACACTGAAACTGGCTTCCTGCGGCAAGGCAACCACCCGAATGGAAGTCCGCATCGACTCGCCCGACCCTAAAACACATGCCGGAGAAATCGTATGCAGGGGAATGAATATGATGCTGGGATATTATAAAAATCCGGAAGCGACGGCACAAATTATTGATGCCAACGGATGGCTTCACACGGGTGATTTAGGAACAATCGACGACGAAGGATATGTGACAGTTCGCGGTCGTAGCAAGAATCTGCTTCTGACTTCCAGCGGACAGAATATCTATCCGGAAGAGATAGAAAGCAAACTGAATAATATGCCTTATGTTGCCGAGTCACTGATCGTTTTGCAGCACGACAAGTTGGTCGCACTGATTTATCCGGACTTTGACGATGCTTTTGCCCATGGCTTGCAACAGGCCGATATCATAAAAGTTATGGAAGCCAATCGTGTTGAACTGAATCAGCAGCTTCCCAATTATTCTCAGATAAGCAAAGTCAAAATCCATTTCGAGGAATTTGAAAAGACTGCGAAGAAATCAATCAAACGCTTTATGTATCAGGAAGCAAAAGGATAACACATCCTTTCAAAACCATACTCAATAAAAACAAAAACGGTGAACAGGTATCAAAACTCTGTCCACCGTTTTTTCAGTCTAACCTAACCAACTTAATTTTATCTTGTTATCCTCCGACAATCTCTCTACTTTAACAACCTCACTTATTACCCTCACCTATTACTTATTACCTATTACCTATTACTTACTACCTATTACTTTTTATAAACGAAACAGCCTGCCCGCCTCCGGGAGCCATCCGTATACTCAACGTATTTTCAGATGTTACAATCTGTTCCGTAATCTTATAATCGGTAGGATTCGTTTTCCAGTCAGCCTTTTCGCCATCCGCATAGATGACAGCCTTATACTGCTTGCCTGGTTCCAGGAAGTCCAGTTTTACTTCTAAAGTACGGGGGCTTTCATTGGTAGCTGCTCCCAGGAAATAATTGCCTTTTGCTTTACGTACCACTGCAATGAACTCTCCCGGTTCACCTGCCAGTGCTTTCGATTCATCACAATCCGGATCAAAATCACGGAAGAACTGGAATGCCGGATGTCCTTCATAATGCTCGATCATATCCGAAGCCATCTGCAAAGGAGAATACAGGATTACCCAATTAGCCAGTTGTTTAGCCAGCGTCGTATTCACACGGCTATTGCCTTTATCCTGATCGTTCCACTTCTGTCGGCGCGGAGAATCCTTCGTTTTCAAGAACAGAATATCAAAAGTTCCCGGCGTATAATCCATCGGACCGGACAGCAGGCGGGTGAACGGTAACATCACGTGATGAGAAGGAGGATTGCCTTCACTCCACGCATTCCATTCCATGCCTCTTGCCCCCTCGCGTGTCATCATATTCGGCCATGTACGACGGATACCGGTATCTTTGATCGGTTCGTGTGCATCCAGAGTCATTTGATGACGGGCGGCAGTTTCCACTACCCGTTGATAGTGATTGACACCGTATTGGCTATGATGCAGATACCCATCCGGAAATGCGCCTGCATATCCCGTCTTCAGGAGGTGGATACCATGATCGGTATACCATTGCATGGCATGATCCATCTGACGTTCATAGTTAGGAATATTCCCTCCGGTCTCATGATGTCCCATGATTTCAACACCTTTCTCTTTGGCATAACGTACGATTTCATCAATATCGAAATCCGCATATGGCTTGGTGAAATCAAAGCTCTGCATACCGCCCCAACTCTCCCAACCTTCGTTCCAACCTTCGAACAGGACAGCTTCGATATGATTGGCCGCGGCAAAATCTATGTATTTCTTTGCATTGGCAGTAGTAGCTCCGTGACGTTCGTCCATCTTCCAGGTCTCTACGCCGAGGTGCATCCCCACCACACTCCTACATATTTCAGCGGACGAATCCAGTCCGTAGTTTCCAGTACGCAGGATCATTCAGATTCAGAATGAGTGAAGAGTTGATCAAACCGACAGCTTCCGGTGCGATCTGTATGGTGCGCCATGAGGTCGTGAAGTAATTTCCCTTACGCGCCTTAATGCCGTCAGGCCACGGGGCAAGTTCCGCTTTCAATGTATAATGGCCGATTTGCTTCAGAGTCATTTCCGGAAAATCATACAAAGCGGCTTCGTGTATACTTCCGTAAACTCCATCCGCAGTCTTGAATGTGAAGGTGTATTAGCCGTTTCCACTTCGGAAATCGGTTGTTGTTGATAGAGTAGTTCATATGTTTCGGCACTGGCGGGAATCGACCACGAAGTTCCGTCACGATGGAAACGGAAAGTAGTCAGTTCGTCGGTAATCAATAAAGAATCTACAGTCGGCACCGTGTATTCATAGCGGAAACCGATTCCATCATCAAATACACGGAAACGGAGTCAGTTGTACCTGATCTTCATTTGTCAGGCTGACTGCCATTTCGTTATAATGATTCCGGTTCTTTTGTTTTCTCCCCACGGCTGTGTCCAAGTTTCGTCTTCACTGCTGAAAGTCGTGTTCTTCACCTGAAAACCTTCTCCCAGAATGATGCCGTTAGCCGCCGTAAAGCCCATGGCTGAATTTTCTATCAAGAGGGAGTCATCCACCGACACATTATAAAACGGTTTGCCGTTTTCGTCTACCGTCAATGTCATCTTGATATGTCCGTCCGGTGACTGGACCTCTGTTTTCGGGCTACTACAAGCATAGCATCCCAGCACACACAGAAAAGCTCCAACTAAATGTTTTACTTTCATAGTATAATCGTCTGTTTATATATAATACAGTTCAGAAAGGAGAAACACTTAAATGTATGCCGTTTTTCTTTCTTCGGATACAAAGAAAAAGTATCTTTGCATATAAACAATGTAGATTTATGGCCAAGATACTATTAGCAGAAGATGAAGTCAATATCGCCTCCTTTATTGAACGGGGACTGAAAGAGTTCGGACATTCGGTAACAGTCTGTCATGACGGAAATACGGGTTGGAGAATTCTTCAGGAAGAACCTTTCGACCTTGTAATCCTGGATATTATCATGCCGAAATAAACGGGCTCGAACTTTGCCATCTCTATCGGCAGATGTTCGGTTACCAGGCACCGGTCATTATGCTGACGGCTTTAGGCACTACGGAAGACATTGTAAAAGGACTGGACGCAGGAGCAGACGATTATCTTGTCAAGCCTTCAGTTTTCAGGAACTGGAAGCACGTATCAAGGCGCTGCTGCGACGAAACAAGGAGACTGTAACCAATCAACTGACTTGCGACAATCTGGTATTGGACTGTAACACCAGACGGGCGAAAAGAGGTGATGCGGATATCGATCTCACCGTAAAAGAATACCGTCTGCTCGAATATTTCATGACTCACCAAGGGGTAGCCTTATCGCGCATTACGCTGCTCAAAGACGTATGGGACAAGAACTTTGATACGAATACCAACATCGTAGACGTATACGTCAATTATCTGCGGGTAAAGATAGACCGTGACTTCGACAAGAAACTGATTCATACAGTAGTAGGATTAGGATATATCATGAATGCCTGAACATCCATCAAATAAATCCGTGTATGAAAATAGGTTCTAAAATAGCTCTCTTCTATACGTTGCTCAGTGTACTGACAACTATCATCATTATCGCCGTATTCTATCTTTTCAGCACACAGTTTATCAATAAACTCTATGCCTCCTATCTTCGTGAAAAGCATATCTGACCGCACAAAAGCACTGGGAGAAAGACGAAATAGACGAACAGAGTTACCAAATTATCCAGCGCAAATATGACGAACTCTGCCCGAAGCTCATGAGATTCTTTTAAATATGGACAGTCTCTCCGAAGTCCGTGACACACTGAACAAATATCTGACCCAGCATCAGCAGGCACTCCTGATAGCCGGTGAAGACAGCGTCCCTTTTCTTTTAAATACAAAGACCAGTTGGGAGCCGCCCTTTATTATCCCGATAATGAAGGAAATTTCATCGTCCTAGTCATGTCCGGAATGTGTACGGTGCAGAAATCAAAGAACACCTCTTGCTTCCATCTTTTCTGGTTTTATTCAGTTCCATCCTGATTTATTTAGTCGGAAAATCTATTCCGGCGTATTCTTATCCCCTGCAGCATATACTGAAGGAGCTGAAGAGGATACGAGCCAACAGTCTGAACCGCCGGTTAAAGACGACCGGAAACAACGATGAACTGGAAGACATGATCAAAACACTGAATAGCATGCTCGACCGTCTGGACAGTGCTTTCAAAGCTGAAAAGTCCTTTGTCAGCCATGCTTCGCATGAACTGAACAACCCATAACCGCCATACAGGGAGAATGTGAAATCAGTCTGCTGAAAGAAAGAAGTACCGGAGAATATATCGAAGCCCTGCAACGAATCTCATCCGAAAGCAAGCGAATCTCCAATCTGATCCGCCATCTTTCCTTTCACGTCAGGATGAAGAGCTCATAAAAGCAATATGGAGGCAATGTCTGCCGGATATGCTGAATGACTTAATAAAATGAACGAAACGAATCCGTTTCATCATCAAGAAACAGGTAAGGTTGCTACTGTAAAGGCCAATCCTATCTGCTCAAAATAGCTTTAAAGAATATCATCGATAATGCCTGCAAATATTCTGAAAAGGAAGTAGACATCACCCTACGACAAGAAGACCAACACCTCGTTCTTGAAATAAAGATCAGGGCATCGGCATCTCCTCCGAAATAGAACATATATTCCAGTCTTTCTATCGAGGCAGCAACACACATGACTATGCAGGTCAGGGCATCGGCCTCAGCCTGACGCTGAAAATAGTATCTGCCTACAACGCCAGACTGGAAATATCTTCGGAAATAAAAGGAACAAAAGTACGGGTGATCTTCTGATTCAACCGACTTTGTCCCTTCCTCACTTCTACCTACTGAAAACGAAATTAAAATTTAATCTATGCCGTTTCTTTCATAGAAAGAATAGAAAATGAATTAGATACGTCTTTGCAATAATTTTCCGTTTTATCATATAGCATCGTTCATACACTACTTCCACAATCAGCGGGAAGATGAACAGGCGAAGAAAGTCGCTCCTATCAATCCGCCGATAATGACAATCGCCAACGGACGCTGTGATTCCGAACCGATACCGTGACTCATAGCCGCAGGCAACAGACCGATAGCGCCATAGCCGCTGTCATTATCACAGGGCGGATACGTGAACGGACTCCTTCTTTAGTGGCCTCCTGTAAGGACGAACCCAGTTTTAGATTTGCCTTGATATCGGAAATCATAATAACGCCATTCTGTATGCAGATACCGAACAAAGCGATAAAACCGATACCCGCCGATATAGAGAAATTGAAGCCCGTTATCAGAAGGGCTGCGATACCTCCACGGCAGCAAACGGTACATTCAGCAATACCAGTCCTGCATCTCTGGCATTGGAAAAGAGAATAAACAGAATAATGAAAATAATGGCAATGCTGATAGGAACTACCTGTGCCAGACGTTTCGAAGCACGCTGCTGATTCTCAAAATCACCCGTCCATTTCAAAGAATATCCTGCCGGTAAATGGACGGAAGCATTTACCTTTTTCTGCGCTTCGGCAACTGCCGTACCCATATCCCGTCCTCTCACCGAGAACTTGACAGCACAGAAACGGGCATGGTTGTCACGGAAGATCAATAATGGTCCTGTGATTGTGGTGATATTGCACAGTTCCTTAATAGGTACCATCGTTCCGTCCATCGCCGGAACCAGTATCTTACCTATCTCCTCTTCATTCTGACGGAACTCTTCACTATACCTCACCATGATATTAAATTTCCGTTCGTCCTCATACAACAGCGAAGCTGACTTCCCGCCAATAGCCATTTCAATGATAGACTGAACATCCTCCTTAGCCACTCCATAACGTGCCAACTGACGCTCATTCAGTTCGATACGAAGTTCCGGCTGGCCGATATTGCGAATCACTCCCAAGTCCCTCAATTCCCTGCACGGTATTTAATATCTTATCAATCTGAACGGCCAGTTTTTCCGATTCGTACAAGTCTTTACCGAACACTTTCACCGCAATAGAGCCTTTTACACGGAGGCCGCTTCTTCCACATTATCCGTAATCGGCTGCGAAAAGTTAAAGTCAATGCCGGGATAAACGGATAAATCTTCCTGCATCTTGTCGATAAGCTGAAGTTTGGTCAGCTTGCTTTCCCAGTCTTTCTCCGGATAAATATCTACATGAAACTCAATATTATAAAATCCGGTTGCATCCGTTCCGTCGTTGGGACGTCCGGTTTGAGACAATACCTGCCTCACTTCGGGAAGGTCAATAGTTTCTCTCATCTTATTTGCCAGCGTTACGGATTCATCCAGCGATATACTTTGCGGCAGCGTAGCACGGATGTAGATCGAACCTTCGTTGAGTTGAGGAAGAAACTCCGTCCCAAGGAAGGAGAAAAGCCATAAACCGACTCCTGCAAACCACAGTTGCCAATCCGATAGTCAGTTTACGATGGGCATAGAAAGTATCAAAAGAGCCGTACACTTTTGATTGATGAAATGGACAAAGCGATTGTTCTTTCGCGTACATTCTTTTCAGCAACATGGACGACATGACGGGAACCAGCGTTAATGTGAAAATAAGCGCACCCAGCAAAGCAAAACCCAATGTATATGCCAAAGGTGAGAACATTTTTCCTTCCACTTTCTGAAAAGAGAAGATAGGAATCAAAGCGGTAATGATGATCAGTTTGAGAAAAATACCGCTTTTGCCTTATCCTTGGCGGTGTGACGGATCAGCCCCATCTTGGACATCACATTGAATGCGGGCATTCCCACCTCTTTCGCCTTCTTGTCCAAAGCGACAAACACACCTTCCACCATCACCACTGCCCCATCGATAATAATACCAAAGTCAATGGCTCCCATAGAAAGCAGATTGGCAGACATCCCCATCACGCGTAAACAAATAAATGCGAATAACAAAGCTAATGGAATAATCACCGCAACAATCACGGTTGTCCGCCAATCTGCCATGAAGATTAACACAATAAACGTAACCAACAATATTCCTTCAATCAGATTATGGGTCACCGTTTTTACCGCCAGGTTCACCAAGTCCTCACGGTCGTAGAACGGTATTATCCGTACATCTTCAGGAAGTACATTCTGATTCAATTCTTCTATCTTATCTTTCAGATTTGCAATGACTTCACCGGGGTTCTCCCCTTTACGCATCACCACAATTCCCTGAACGACATCGTTCTCATCCATTCGTCCCACTTGTCCGAGGCGGGGCAGGCAGGATTCGTGAACATCTGCCAGGTTCTTTACGAGAATCGGCGTCCCGTTGATGTTCTTCACTACGATGTTTCGCAATTCATCCAGGTCGTTTATCAAACCGATTCCCCGGACTACGTATGCCTGAGAACTTTTCGTGATGACATCTCCTCCTACATTGATATTACTCTTGGCTATCGCGTCATAAAGTTCGAGAGAGGTAATTCCGTAATTAATCAACTGATGAGGATTCACGCTCACTTCGAATGTCTTCACCTCGCCACCAAAACTGACGATATCAGCTACACCTGATACCGAACGGAGATTTCGTTCGATCACCCAGTCCTGAATCGTTTTCAAATCGCGTACACTACGTCTGTCACTGCGCAGGGTGTAGCGATAGATTTCTCCGGTAGGTCCGTACAAAGGCTGTACTTCGGGAGTCACGCCTTCGGGCAGATCGGCATCATTCAGCAAATTGTAGACTTGCTGACGGGCTGTAAAGTCATCAACACGATCTTCAAACATTACATTGATCACAGAAAGTCCGAAAAGAGTGGTCGAACGAATATCCGTTTTTTTCTGTACGGGATTCATGGCTATCTCAATGGGAATCGTGATAAATTTCTCCACCTCTTCCGCACTACGGCCCGCCCATTGCGTGATGATCGTCACTTTTGTATTCGTTACATCCGGAAAGGCATCTATCGGCGTATGTTTGAATGAGACGGCTCCGGCTATAACGGCAATCACCGTACAGAAGAATATAAAGAACTTATTCTTCAGCGAGAAGGCTACTATATTATCTATGAATTTATGCATACTATTCTCTGATTTTTAATCCGCATTCAAAGCATTATACACTAACAATACATTATTATTCAGTACCCTGTCTCCTTCGGAAAGACCGGAACGGACATAACATTCCTTGCTCAACTGTTTGTAAACGTCTACTTCCTTTATCTTCAGACGCTGGTCAGGCTCTACTGTGACCACATAATTCTTTCCTCCCTCGAACACCAGCGCATGGGAGTCGATACGAGGCATGGAAGTATCTTCCGCTTTACACTTCACGCTCACGTTTGTAAACATACCCGGCTTCAGCAAGTAATCCTCGTTTTTCAGTTTGATGCGTACGTTCATTGTCTTACTTTCACTGTCCAACAGGTGATAGACCTTGTCGATCGTACCTGAAAATGTCCTTTCCGGATATGCCAAAGTCGAGATACGGACATCAGCTCCCTCGGAAACCTTACTAATATCACTTTCATACACATCCGCCATCACCCATACATCGGACAGACCGGAAATCGTAAACAGCGCATCTCCCTGATCGGGGCGCAGCTGCATATCCCTGCTGATCTGCTTTTCCACAATAAAGCCTGATACGGGAGATTTGAGCTGATAAAAAGCATTTCCGGAGAAGTGATAAATGGAGAATATTTCTTTGATTCGTCTTTCTTCCGCTTCCGCAGTTGCCAGTTCCTGCTTGGCCTGAAGTACATCTTTATCCGATGCCATGCCGGAAGTGTACATATCCTGTGTGGCATCCATGTTCCGCCGGGCCAGCAAGAGTTGTTGTTCAGCTTCTTTCAATTGTTTCTCATAATCTGCCACTTCCCCGCTACGGATCACTGCCAGCACTTCTCCTTTGCGAACAAGGTCTCCTATTTCGGCACGCAGTTCCGTCACGGTTCCTCCGAACATCGGATACACATTTGCCACCTGATCCTGATTGAAAGTGACCCGTCCATTCAATGTCAGTTCATCTACCACTTCACAGACGTGCACGGTATCGACGGATACAATTCTCAGCAGGCTGTCCGTCAGGCATAGTGTAGTCGGTTCTACTTTGGGTTGTTCTCCTTTTCCGGAGCATGCTCCCAAAAGGCTGCCAAACAATATACAAGGAAGAAATTTATTCCAGTTCATAGTCTTTGATAATTTATGGATTGTGATCTTTAATCGTTTCATATTGGTCGGTTTATTAGTAGTTCAATACATTTTGTCCGACAACTGTATTCAGGTTTTCCATAGCGAGAAATACGTTTTTCTTTATCTCGTATAGTTGGATACAGGTTTCTTTATAGCTGTCATAATAGTCGATAAATTCCAGCAGGCTGATATTCTTTCTGGTGAAATTCTCATTGACTCCTGTGATCAATTTCTCGAAGTTACGTTCCAGGTCCATATTAGTGGATTGATAGAGTTGAGTTGCTTTCTCCAGAGACGTATAAGCGGTGAAAAGTTCCATATCGGCACGATTAGCGGCATATTCCTGCTGCACTCCCGCTTGTTGGATACTGAAGCGGGCTGCTTTGATATTTCCCTGATTACGGTTGAAGATAGGTACGGACAGGCTTACTCCTATCGCGAAATAGTCATTGATAAAGTTTCCTACACGGTCATAATTCCCTTTCACAGAGAACTCGGGAAAGGCCATTGACTTCTGTAGTTTCAGATTTGCACGGGAGGCATTCACTGTGCTTCGGGCAATCTTTTGGTCGGGCCGTTCATTGATGATTGCTTTCAGGTCTGCAAATGATAATTGCGACAGGTCCAGTTGTTGCAGTACTTCTTCGTCTAATGAGAGTTGAACTTGTGTATCTTCCGGAAGGTTCAGTAATAAATTCAGTTCTCCCCTGGTAGTCAGTAAATCATTCTCCCGTTCGTTCTTCTCTTTCCTCAAGGAGAAGAGCATGGATTCCAAACGGGAAATTTCCATTAAAGAGATGTTTCCCTTTTCCTGCTGAATTTTCATTCCGCCCAAAAGTGCTTGCAGGGAATTTACTTCCTTTTCATAGATGGCAATGGACTTAGAAAGAAAGTAGACTTCTACAAACTTTTCATTCAATTCCTGACGGAGCGTCCGCATTACTTCTTCAAACTGGTATTCAGCTATTTCCTTATTGATTTTTTCCAGCCGGACTTGCTTGTTCCGCTGACCGGCAAGATGGATCACCTGTTCTATTTCAACAACAGCTTCCCCTTCTTTTCCAAAATCAAAATACTTCCCGTTCAATCGGTTGTAGACATTCTGTTCCAGCGAAATGACCGGATTTTCAAACAATTTGGCCTGGAGTACCTGCGCCTGTGCCATGTCGATATTGTACCGCTCGGCTATCAACGATAAATTGCGCTCTAAAAAACGCTGCTCTGCTTCTTTCAGTGTCAATGTGCCTGCAACCTGTTGCGCACACATCTTTCCTGCCAATAGAAGAAATAGTAAAAATAAAAATGCTCTGTTCATCGCAATCTTTTTGTTACCTTAATTTGTTTTCCGACAAAAGTACAACTCTGCAACGGTAGAGGCTGGATAAAAGCGATTATAAGGCTCTCATTTCAGATTAGAATTTGATTAGAAAATATCTAAGGAAAGGAAAAATTGTAAACACAACAGGAAGAATGGCTATCCCTCTTTCTCTACCATACCCCTATCTTTGCAAAGTAGAAATAAATAATGAATCATTAAAAACAGGAAATATGAAAATTATAGATTTAACCAAAGAAAGTTTTGTTGAGAAAGTTGCTGATTATCAATCTTATCCGGATAATTGGGAATATAAAGGGGATAAACCTTGTTTAGTCGATTTTCATGCTCCATGGTGTGGTTATTGCAAGGCATTATCACCCATATTGGACCAATTAGCAGAAGAATATAAAGGGAGACTGGACATTTATAAAGTAGACGTCGATCAGGAAGAGGAACTGGAAAGTGCATTCAAGATTCGGACAATTCCCAACCTTTTGCTTTGTCCAGTGAATGGCAAACCGATAATGAAACTCGGTACAATGAACAAAGTTCAATTGAAAGAACTTATAGAAACGACTCTATTTTCATGATAAAATAGAATATAGAGCACTCACATAACTACTTTTCTTACTGAAAAAGTCCGAATCCCAATTGCTTTTTGCCATTTAAAGGTTCGGACTTTCTATTTTAAAATAGGACATCAGGTACAATTAATACAAAATCGAGCCATGGAACAGCTAGAGGGTATGATATTTCAATTCCATGCGATGTCCTATAATTAAAATGTCATTAAACAGATAGCACTTATCATTTATGCAGCAACCTATCCGTCCCCGGAACAACTTTTCCCATCGACCAGACACACCGTACATTTAATCCCTTATCAAGTATCACAATATCAGCATCTTTACCTTTAGACAATGCCCCTTTCCGATCGCTCACACCAATCAGACGGGCAGGAGTTTCGGAAGCCATACGCACGGCATCTTCCAAAGGAATACTTGCTTTCTTCACCATCGTACGAACCAACACATCCATAGTCGCCAAACTACCGGCTAATGCAGAATGATCCGCCATCTTACATACTCCGTCCTCAATAATATAACGCGGATCAATCGGCTCGTTCCCTTCATTGGCAGCATAAGCCAACGCATCAGTCACCAGACAGGTATTCTCTACTCCTTTCAGTTTATAAACCAGTTTCAGAATAGTAGCAGGTAAGTGGATACCATCTGCAATAACTTCTACCGTCATTCCATCTGTCAGATATACACTCTCTACCGTACCTTCATATTTATATTCGCGACGTTTGTGAAAACCGGGCATCGCATTATAGAAATGAGCAGCATGTGAGAATCCTACCGCATACGCCTCCTTAATCTCATCATATTCAGCTTCCGTATGAGTAACGGCAGTCATGATCCCCTTGGAACGAGTGTATTTTGCAAAATCATGCGCTCCATGCAATTCGGGACTGATATCCCAGCGCTTGATGCAAGAAGTATGCTCCAACAGCGGCATATATTCATTAGCATCGGGAGTTTTCAGAAAACCGTCATACTGGCTTCCTGCCATCTTCGGATTCAGATAAGGCCCTTCGATATGCAGACCGAGAATCGGAGACTCCGGTTCCTTCATCAGCTTCTCACAAACATCGACCGCCTGATATATCCTCTCAAACGAAGTAGATGACAAAGTAGGAAATATACCGGTAGCTCCATGCTTCAAATGAGCAGTTGCTGCGATACGGAAAGCCTCCTCCGTTGCTTCGGTAAAATCATGGCCGCCGCCACCATGCGCATGCATACTGACAAATCCGTACGATTGTCATTCCTCTCGCATCAATCACTGTTGCACCGATAACTGCCAGATCACTGTTGGTTACCTCTAATATTTTCCATCACAAATCAATACAGAGCCGTCTTTCAGCCAGCCTTGCGGGTAAGTATTCTACCGTTGATTATTTGAGTTAACATCGTTTTCTTTTTTAGTCGTTAAAACAGCTTGTTTGTACCTTCTACCAATTGTCCCATCGCCCAGACCGCTCTTACATTCAGATCTCTATCCAAAGCAATAATATCCGCGTCCTTGCCACGTTCCAACGTACCTTTGCGGTCGAGCACTCCCATGATACGGGCCGGAGTCTCGGAAGCCATCCTCACAGCATCCGCCAAAGGAATTTCAGCATTCTGCACCATCGTACGGATCAGACGGTCCATCGTCGCCACACTTCCTGCCAATGCAGAGCGGTCTGCCAGTTTGCACACCCGTCTTCGATAATGACACGCGGATCAAAAGCAGTCTTACTGTCACTTGCCGCACAAGCCAGCGCATCAGTGATCAGGCACGTACGCTCCACTCCTTTTATCTTATAGACCAGACGAAGAATGGTAGGAGGCACATGAATGCCATCGGCCACGACTTCCACTGTCATATCATCAATCAAATAAATACTTTCTACCGTACCTTCATACTTATATTCCTTCCGTTTGTGAAATCCGGGCATAGCATTGTAGAAATGGGTAGCATGCGTATATCCTACCTCATACGCAGTCTGGATATCTTCAAATTCAGCCTGTGTATGTCCTACAGATGCCAATACGCCTTTTGCGGTGATATACTTTCCGAACTGCATAGCCCCCGGAAGTTCCGGTGCCGCATCCCAACGTTTGATGCAATGGGTTTCTTCCAGCAAAGGGATATACTCTTCCGGATCAGGATTTTTGATATTCTCCGGAATCTGTCCGCCTGCCATCTCCATATTGAAGTAATGTCCTTCCAGATGCAGGCCGAGTACAGGACTGTCCGGCTCTGCCATCATCTTTTCGGTTGTTTCTGCGGCTGCACGGATCATAGGAATAGTAGAAGAAGAAAGTGTGGGGAAAATACTGGTAGTTCCGTGTTGCATGTGAGCTTTAATCGCTGTCCGGAAGGCGTCTTCCGTCCCCTCCATAAAGTCTCTTCCACCACCGCCATGAACATGAATTTCTACTCCTCCCGGAACGATATACATACCCTTGGCATCAATTAGTTTTGCTCCGATAACCGCCAGGTCGCAGTTAGTCACTTCCAGAATTTTATGATCACGAATAAGTACGGACCCATCCTTCAACCAGCCCTGAGGGGTAAGGATGCGCGCATTAATGATTTGTGTTAACATATCATAAGTTCTTAAATTAATTATAGGTCTGTGTGAGTCGATGACACTCTTTTTGGGGGAAGTACATCGACTTTCGTAATTACAAAAAGAGGTCGCCAATCTTATCGACTGACAACCTCACTACTTTGAGCGGAAAACGAGACTCGAACTCGCGACCCTAACCTTGGCAAGGTTATGCTCTACCAACTGAGCTATTTCCGCAAACTAAATTTTCTCCATTCAGAAATCTGAATTTCTTGTGCCCAGAACAGGACTCGAACCTGCATGCCTCTCGACACACGCACCTGAAACGTGCGCGTCTACCAATTCCGCCACCTGGGCAAAATTTAGTTCCAACATTTCAAAGAAACATGAGCGGAAAACGAGACTCGAACTCGCGACCCTAACCTTGGCAAGGTTATGCTCTACCAACTGAGCTATTTCCGCAAATAACTTTAATGACTGTGAAGAGAAGGAGACTCGAACTCCCACGACATAACTGTCACTACCCCCTCAAAGTAGCGCGTCTACCAATTCCGCCACCTCTCCAGAATTTTAAAGTTAAAATCTTTGTGCCCAGAACAGGACTCGAACCTGCATGCCTCTCGACACACGCACCTGAAACGTGCGCGTCTACCAATTCCGCCACCTGGGCAAAGATTATATTTCCAACATTTCAAAGAAACATGAGCGGAAAACGAGACTCGAACTCGCGACCCTAACCTTGGCAAGGTTATGCTCTACCAACTGAGCTATTTCCGCATTTTTTCGTTTGCGGTTGCAAAGGTAGGGATTTTCCGTAATTCTGCAAACATTCTGCATCTTTTTTTCACAAGAATCTGCACACTTTGTTTCCGCAAACAAACAATTGTTTTGATTATCAACTCATTCGGTCCCGATAGTCTTCATAAGAAAATTGCTTGTATATTTCCGCTTTCCCTTCTTTTGTCCACAAAGCGATGGCGGGATGATGGATTCCGTTAAACATATTTGTCTTGACCATAGTATAGTGAATCATATCTTCGAACACAATCCGTTCTCCGATCTGCAACTCATGATCGAAACTCCATACTCCCATATAATCACCACTCAAACAAGAATTACCTCCCAAACGATAAATAAATTCTCCTTCATTCCCCATCTCCGCACCACGAACGGCAGGCTGATAAGGCATTTCCAGACAATCGGGCATATGGCAGGTGAAACTCACATTCAGAATAGCCGTCTTGATACCGCGACTCTCAACGATATCTACCACTTCCGAAGTCAGGACTCCTGTCTGCCATGTAAAAGCAGAACCGGGTTCAAGGATGATCTGCAAATGAGGATATCGTGCTTTCAGGTCTTGCAATAATTTAATCAGATGTTCTGTATCATAATCTTTTCGGGTCATCAGATGCCCGCCTCCCAGATTCAGCCATTTAATTTGCGGGAACCAGCGGGAGAATTTCTCTTCCAGATGCTGCAAAGTACGTTCCAGCTCGAAAGAAGAAGATTCGCAGTGACAATGACAATGGAAACCTTCGATTCCTTTGGGCAAGGTATCCGGTAATAAGTCGGCGGTCATTCCGAAACGGGTACCGGGTGCGCACGGATTATAAAGTTCTGTTTCTACTTCCGAATATTCGGGATTCACACGGATACCGCAGGAGATTCCGCTTCCTTCGGCCACTGTCATCGGATAGAAACGACGGAACTGTGCCATTGAATTAAAAGTGATGTGGCTGCTGCAACGCATGATTTCCGGAAAATCCTGTTCCGTATACGCAGGAGAATAAGTATGGGCTTTACTTCCAAATTCTTCCAATGCCAGACGCGCTTCATACACAGAACTTGCTGTGGAATGCTCCACGTATTCGCGGAATATCGGAAATGAACGCCACATGGCGAATGACTTGAAGGCGAGAATAATCTCTACTCCTGCCCTGTCGGCTACGCTTTTTATCAGACACAGGTTCTTTCGCAAGAGTTCTTCCTCCATAATATAGCAAGGAGAAGGAAATTGGGTGAAATCTATCATATATAAATTTATTATCTAAAATAACGCCTTACGGACGTGCCTGCAAAATACAAATTCAAAAGCAAAGAGATTCTTTTATTTTTAATTAAGATATTGAGTTTCGAAAACTTTTTCTTATTTTTAGACCTTTATATTATAGATGTAGTTGTTTCATCCTAAATACCCGATTGATTATGAATAAAGATTTAAGAAAAGTGGTGATTCTCCTGGCGCATCCCAATATGAAGGAATCACAAGCAAACAAAGCACTGATTGATGCTGTGAGTGATATTGAAGGCGTAGCAGTATTCAATCTTTACGACCAGCAAGGCGCTTCTTTGATGTTGACGAATGGAGCAAAATCATTTCCGATGCTTCCGCCCTCATTTATCAATTTCCCTTTCATTGGATGGCTGCGCCGTCATTGCTCAAAAATGGCAGGACGAAGTATTCACCTTCCTTTCAAGACTCCGGCAGTAGCCGGAAACCATTGACAGTAGTAACCACCACAGGTTCCGAATATGAAGCATACCGTAGCGGAGGCAGAAACCGCTTCACAGTGGATGAGCTTTTACGTCCTTATCAGGTTAGTGCCATTCATTCGGGGATGTCGTGGCAAACGCCTGTTGTTGTTTACGGAATGGGAACCGCAGATGCGGGAAAGAACATCGCTGAGGGAGCCAACTTGTATAAGCAACGGGTAGAAATGCTGATCGGCAGCAGCAATGCAGGAAATAACTGGTGAATTATCTCCTATACCTTATTTCGATTAGCTATTAGCAAAACAAATTAGCTATTAGCTAATCGAAATATGCTAATAGCTAATTTATTTCTTCAAGGCTTCTTCACCATCATCTTCTTTTATTCAAAGTCAGTACCGGCAAGAAAATAAACACGCCGATCACGGACATTACCAATCCACCGATAGTACCTGCAGCCAAAGGAAACCAGAAACCTTCTTTCTCTGCTCCCACCATAAAGGGATAAAGCCAAGGATGGTAGAAACAACCGTCAGAAAATGGGGATCACTTTCGTATTCCATGCCTTCACGTAAGCACGAAGAGAAGAAAGGCAGGGAAAGCGTTTTCGAATCGCATTGTACTCATTTAAAATATAAATACTGGCATTCACTGTGATACCGCAGAGCAGAATGAACGAAGCGAAACCACCCTGGTCAAAGTTCAACTTGAACCAGTAGAACGTCAGAAACACACCGATATAAGAGATCGGAATGACAAAGATGATCGCTAACGGCTGTTTCAACGAATTGAACAGAATGCTTGTAATAAAGAAAATGATAGCAATCACAATCAGGAGCAAGCGATACTGTTTGTTGGCACCTCCACCCCATGACCAGTTATTACTTTCCGCTTCCGCCTTATATCCCATCGGGAGAAGTTCATTAAACTCTTCCAGGTCTTTTTTCAGCAACTTATTTCCCTGTTCCGACGCACCGATATACTCATATTGCAAGCATAAGCGGTATTGTTGATTCTCCTTCGCCACTTCCTGCGGCATCTGTCCCTTCTCTACCTTAGCCAGTTCCGCCAGTTTATACTCTTTATCGCCTACACAGAAAGGATAATACTGCATGGCCCATATATCCCGCTGATCCGACTGGCGGGAAGAGAGTTTGATTTTTTCCGTTCCATCTTCGGTAACAACGGAACCGATTTCCTGATTCCGCCCATATATGGGACGAATAGCAGCAAACAGTTCTCCGGCTCCGATCCCCGCTCCGATCATCCGTTGTTTATCCAGCTCAAAATAAAACTCCTGATAATCATCCTTCCACCACGAGAAATTAGAACCGACCGTAACTTCCCTGATACGGCGATGAGACAATAAGACCTCTTTCAGTTTTGTAGCCCAGCTATAAAGTTCATCATAATTATATCCGTACATTTTCACCCGGAATGATCCCGCGTTCTCGCGTACACTATTACTGAATCCCTGATCCTGTAATCCATAGATACTCCAATCTCCTCCCCCCAACTGGAGAGCTTTACTGATCATGTTAGCTTTCAGCGTATATGGGAACCCGCTTTTCTGATTTTCCTTTGTGAAACGAATGCTGATAGATGCCCTGCGGGCGCTTTCTACCGATGTCTGAAACTGCTTGATCTCCTTGAACTCGCTCAGATAAGTTTCCATTCGCTTGATCAGTGTATTCATCTGTTCAAGCGTACTGCCGTTCGGTAAATTGGCGTTGGCATAAAGCACCACCTCCTCATTCCGGGTAAAGTAGCTCCCTTCATACACCTTTTGCACAAATAGCCTCAGACTTCCTCCCAACGCTTTATCCACTATCGGTTTCACCTTTTCCTTATAGGTAGGAGTCCCCAGTGTCTTATTATAAATCTCTGCCCATTTGCCATCCCCATCCATCTTTTCCGGCAACAGAAAGACCGGTAATCCGAATGCCAGCAACAGCAACAGACAAACCGCTACTCTCCAGCGGCAAAGCCTCTGTATCAGCCACCTGTAGAAATGACTGAAATAGACCGGCCCCCTTCGCATCTTCGAACGCAGCCATCCTAAGAAACGGGTATTCCCCATTTTCCATTTTCTCTTCACTCCGGTCAGAGAAGACTTCCTGCGTCGTTTCAACCCGATTTTGTCAATCAAAGAAGGTACAAAGAACAGAGCAACCAATAATGAAACTCCCAGATTAATCATCACCACTGCGGCAAAATCCTGCAGATTCAGACGAATCCTCTCGTCCAGAAAGAAGATGATGACCAACGCTCCCATTGTTGTCAGTGTAGCCGCCAATACAGACATGAACGCCTTCCGGTTTTTACATCGAAGATAATGATCACTCATCACAATCGTATTATCAATCACCAGGTTCAGTGAAACCGTGATGCCCGCCAAAGAATATAACTGCATTTCCAGCCCGAAGACATAATAAAAGATAACGGCTATTGCCATATTCACGGTCAGACTGGTGACAATCAAAAACAGATATTTGGGGCTGAAAGTAATCAGCAGTACAAACAAGAGCAGGATAGCCACCGTCACTCCCGTACGCAAATAAATCTTGTTCAGCTCGTCATGTATAAACTCTGTAGTATCATAACTGGTATGAATCTCGTATCCCGCCGGAAGCGACAGTCTGATATCATCCATACACGCCTGTACTTTTTTACTCAGTTCCAGCTGATTAGCCGCCTCTTCAGCGACAACAGACAGATAAATCGAATTCAGCCCATTGATCCGGTAATAGCTCTGAGGCTGCTCTTCCATACGGACGACCTTCACCAGTTCGTCCAAGCGGATGATTCTCCCATCCTTCACTTTCACCTGTATCTGCCCGGCGTCAAACTCCCGGTTATCATGTTCGGGCATCAGCACCAACCGAATCCATTCCTTGCCCGAAGCCGCCTGTTCCACATCATAAGTCCCCAGAAACTCTTTCTGATAATGCAGACCGACTGCCTGACTAATTTCATCCGTACTCACCCCCAACGCACGCAACTGCTCATAATCATACTCCAAACGCCATTCCATCGGTGTGGCTCCGCTGACGTTTATCTTATAGATTCCCGGAAGCTGCGCAAGACGTGTCTTTATATGTTCCTCCGCATACTTCTGAATCAGACTGGGAGTGGCAGGCGCATTAATCGTGAATGCGATAAAAGGTCCCTGACTTTTCTGCTCCGGACTTGCCATCTGAATGTACGGGTAACTAACTCCCGCCGGCAATTCCGGCCAAGTCTGACGAATGATGGTCGAAGCCTCAAAACGTGCGACAGCCGCATCTGCATGCTTGTCCAGACTCACATTTATACTTCCCCAGCCATTGCCGGAAGTCGAAGATATGCTTTGTATTCCCTTGACACGGGCAAGCATCGCCTCCAGTTTGCTGGTAGCCGTCATCTCCACGACACGCGCCGAAGTCCCTCCCATGCCGAACCATACAGAAAATCCGGGTAAGGTCCGTGACGGATTCAGCTTCACCGGCAGCAACGGAACAAGTGCCAGCCCGACCAACGCCACGCTGATAAAAGCGACAATGAGCGTAAAAGCGAAGCTTTTGATGACTTCTTTATTGAGAATTTATTTTTCCACTATCAATTATTATATAATTTAACTCTCATAAGCTGTACACCCCGCATGGCTTGGGGTGACTAAAAGTCGGTCTCAATTTCTGTTAGTACTGATTTATCAATCAAAATCTAACTTCGATTCCTCACTGTTATCTGATCAGTCTTCCTCCATTAAAGTCGAAACGATCCGAAAGAGAAAGCTTCGTAGCAAAATCGAATAAAGTCAGACGACGTATTTTATAATAATTCAGCCAGTAGTTCTGCAAGGCAGAAATGTAGTTGCGCTGCGCCTCCTGCTGCCTGTTGAGCGAAAGCGTCAGACTATTAATATCCGCTTTACCGATAATAAAACGTTGCCTTGTCTCATTATAAGCCAGTATCGCCAGGTCCAGCGCTTCTTCCGCACTGGCAATCAACTGCTGCTGGATATTAAAATCACTCACCGTCATGATGACTTCCTCCTCAATACTGATCTCATCCTGACGTGCCGAAATCTTCACTACATTCAGATTATTCCGTGCCATGTTGTATTTGCCCTTACGAACGCCCCAGTCCAGCAGCGGAATCGATACGCTGACCGCTACCAAGTCCTGCTGCATCGGTTTATGATACACATCTCCGAAGTTTTCCGCCACCTGGTTGAAACCGATACTGGCATTCACGCTGGCATTGAAACGGGATTCCTTCTTTGTTCTGTCCACATTCCGCTCCGCTTCCAGTACATTCTGCTTCAGTTCCAGCAACTGCGGATTATTGCTCCTTCCCATCTCAAAGCCTCATCCACCGGAATCTCCATCATACTTGGGCGTGAAGGAAGCTCCAGTTCGATCTGAGTATTCTTATCCAGATTCAGAAAAGATGCCAGTGAGAACATTGCCCGTTTCAAGGCGCTTGCCCTATTCTGCAATGTATTCTGTGCATTCACTTTATCCAGCTTTAAAGTCAGCAGGTCCGCCTGTGAAATAGCGGCGATCCGGTGCCGTTGCTGTCCGATGCGGTACAAAGTATCCGTAGATGCGAGGTTCTCCTTTGCCAGTTTGTATTCCGCCTGCGCCATTGCCAGCGAAAAGAAATAATTCGTCGCCGTCTCCGAAACCTTTCCACATTATAAAGAAATTCCTTTTTCACACGCTCGTATTTCAGCGGTTCGATCTTCCGGTCCCATTTGAAAGGGTTATACCCGACCAGGCTCTGCGAATAACCAAGCCGTATCGGGACGCTGGTAAACTGCGTCGCACTATTATCCCCGAAATTACGCATATAGGCAAGGTTCGACTCCAGATAGAACGTACCGCCGGTCAGGTCCAGATTCTGACGGACACTTAATCCTCCATAGGCATAGTATGACTGTTGCGTACGGTAGACGTCCAGGTCCTGTCCCGAATCATAACGTTTCGTGATATCCCGGTTATATTGTGCCGGAGTAAGGTCCATTGTCAGACTCGGCAAACGGTTTGCCCGGTACGTCCGGTATTCCCAATAACCGGACAGGTACATATTTTGTGTGCGGAATGACTCCAGCGAGCTGTCGTTAGCTAAAGCGATGGTCTGGTTCAAGTCCAGCACCAGACGTTTCTGGGCATATACTGAAGAGAAACAGATCCCCGATGCTGCCATCAATACAAAAAGAACGGATGATTTCTTCATAATTCAACATGTTTTTCATTTGGTTTGTGATTCCCGCTTTTTCCCCGATAGATAAACCAGTAAAGCAGCGGTATGATAAAGAGGCTGACCGCCGTACCGATGGACATCGTGCCTATCATGGCGATAGACAACGGCTTTTGCAGTTCCGATCCCATATCCGAGGAGAACAGCAACGGCACCATGGCAAAAATGGTCGTCAGCGAAGTCATGATAATCGGACGCAGACGCCTGCGGCCTGCTTCATGAATAGCTTCCAGCAAAGGAACGCCTGCCTTGCGCAGTTCATTGATCGCATCCAGTTTCAGGATAGAGTCATTGATTACAATACCACAGGTCACAATCAGACCGATGGCAGACATCAGATTCAGCGTATGCCCGCATATCCAGAGCAAGAGTAAAGCAAATGCCACATCAATCGGGATTTCCGCCAGTACCAGCAACGGCTGCAGAAAACTCTCGAACTGTGCGGCAAGAATGAAATACATCAGCAGCAGTGAGATCAACAGAATCACGACCAGTTCATCCAGCATCTCCTTGTTGGAGAAGATACTGCCGGAGAAGCCCGTATCCCAGTCCCCTGTTTCCTCCGCCACCTGTTTCACTTCACGCATCAGCCGGTTCGCATCCTGCACGCCGTAAAAGTCGAACGGGACATACTCGCCATTACGTCCGGAAGTAATACTTTTCAAGTCTTCGGCGGGAGCTACGTTGATCAATTCCCGAAGCGGGATAAAATCGACATTCCCACGGTTGTCCGGTTGCGTCTGCACCAGTGTTTCCTGCAACACCTCGTTCACAGTCTTTTCATCCCCGGCAATGTTGATCGGCAAATATTGCTGATAAGAGTGCAGCATCGTCACACTGTTTTCCCGGAAAGCCGTTTTCAGTACCCGATACAGTTCGTTGTAGGAAACACGGTAGAGCAAGAGTTTCTCTTTACTGATACTCAGATTCAACTGGTTTTCGAAGGCGATACCTGTCGGATTGATTCCGGTTTTTCGTCCCAGTTCCTGTTCCACGCTGCGGATTGCTTCCGCTTTGGGGGCTTCCGCTTTATTACGGGTGTAAAATTCCGCCACCACATCCGGTTCACCCGTCACAAAGAGTTTCTCAAAGACCGTTTCCGGCGGAGAGAAAGAGATGACAGAGAGTGGATAACGTTCCTTCAGTTTCCGGTATACCGTCTGTTCCAAAGGAGCAATAGCGTCGGAAGTCTCCGTACGGAAATAAAGTTCCGCTTCGGAAGAAGACAGTTCCCGTTCCCGATTGAGGATGAAGTCCTGTCTGCCGATAGAGGCTGTTTGCTCCAGTACTTCATCTTTCAGTTCCTTGAAAAGTTCATCCACCCGTCGTTTGTTTTCATCCACATGGATATTCTCATTCCATTCTATCCGGGCGATCAGTTCATTCTCCTCGATATCGGGCATCCGTTCTTTGTCTATAAAGAAAAAGAAGAATATGCAAAGCGGAATGGAAATCACACAGAACAGTACACTGAACGTTTTATGGCGGAATACCCAGTCGACACCCGCATCATAGAATCGGTCTAGCGTGTGGTCCTTGATCGGGTTATTAATTTTGAATGAAAGCCACTTCCATTTCCGGGTGCGGACACCTGTCCGGTAAACCAGCAGATAAAGTACGGGAAGCAGCATGATACCGGTGAGATAAGACACCATTAGTCCTACAGTGACAGAAAAAGCCTGATCAAAGAAATAGCGCCTGCAATACCGCTCATAAAAATCAACGGGGCAAAGACAGCAATAGTCGTCAGAGAAGAACTCAGCATGGGGGTGACCACTTCACTGGTTCCCGTCACACAGGCACGGCGCAAGGAGTATCCCCGTTCACGGTATTGCGATATATTCTCGGTCACAATAATCGAACTGTCAATCATCATTCCCAATGCCAGGATTAATCCGGCAAGTGAAATGATATTGAGAGACATATTGCAAAGGTAGAAAAAGACAAAGCTGATCACGATGGACACCACCATACTGAGTCCGATGACCAGCGGAGACTTTACATCTCCCAGAAACAGAACCGCTACCAGACAAATAAAGAGAAAACCAAGGGAGAGATTCTGTTGCAGATTAGAGATGGTGTAGTCCAGCAGTTCCGTCTGATTACGGCTGATGCTGAAATCGATCTCCGGGTATACTAACTGAAAATAGGTCATCGTGCCTACCAGCGCCTGCTTCATCTTATCCATGTTCTCATCCGCCTGTTTGATGACGGCAAGGCTCACCGCCCGTTTGCCATTGGACAGGGATACTCCTTTTTCCTTTACAGGTACGACGCTTACTTTGCAGAAGTCTTTTAACTGTACGATGCGGTCATCCTTACGCAGATAAATATTTTCCACATCCTCCGCCGTACGCAGCAATGTCGAGAATTTAATATTGTATTCATAATATCCGTCTCGCACTGTCATGCTGCCCGGTTCCACATTATTAGAAGATAAAGCCGATTCGATATCTCCAATGGAGAGTCCCATCATGGCGAGCTTGTCCTTGTCGGGCACTATTTGTACCTGCCGTTCCAAAATTCCGGTCACATCCACCATGGCAACTTCTTCAAGCTGCTCTATCCTGCGCTTAATGACAGACTCGGCAAACTCACACAATTCAAGGAAGGAGTGCTGTTCCGTAGCTCCGTAAGCACTGTCATTCTTCAGTGTCAGATTCAGATAGAATACAGGAATATCCGTTGCACTCGCTTTGATTACCTTCGGGCGTTCCGCTTCTTTCGGAAGATAGTTCATGGCGGCATCTATCTTCTCATTTACCTCGATAAAGGCAAGGTCCGTATTCGTTCCATATTCAAATGACAAGCGGATAATGCCCGCCCCGTCTCTCGATTCACTATGGATATCCTTCAGGGTAGAGACCTGAATCAACTGCCCCGCAAAGGTTTGACAATCGTGTTTTCCAATTCCCGGGCAGAGGTATTGGCAGACGCCACCTGTACCGTAATCTCAGGAATAGCGATATTGGGAAGCAGCGATATAGGTAGCGTAGAGTACGTCACCAGTCCGATGATGAAACAGGCGGTAAAGGCCATCAATACGGCAATAGGGCGCTGAATTAAGAATTTTATCATAGATTCATTATTTAATTCTTAATTCTTCATTTAACATAGACTTCCGCCTCATGCGCCAGATTCAGATTTCCGGTGACAATCACCGTATCTCCTTCCAGCAGACCATCCTCAATGCCTTTCTGCGACTTGTCGGAGACGACACATTCTGTCGCATTCTCCAGTCCCGTATTCACATAATTCCACATTGCCTTGCCGTCTTTCAGGGTAAATACCACTTGTTTGCCGGAACGCAATACAACGGCACTCTTCGGAATAACCAGCCGCTCTCCCAGCGAACGGCGGACACTTACCCTTACATTCATTCCGCTGAACAGTTTTCCTCCCGCATTTACCAATGCTTTCACTTTCACCATGCCGTTGGCATCCACCAATGGATTTATCTCTGATACACTGCCTTCAAACGCATCTCCTCCGGCATAAGGAGTAATTACCACTTTATCTCCCATCCTGATAAAAGCAAGTTCATTTTCCAGTACCGTGAAATCAGCTTCCATTCCTTTGGAATCGATAATAGTACAGAATGCTTCAGCAGTATTTGCCGGATTATAAGGCTTCGAAAATAAATTGGCTACCACACCGTCAAAAGGAGCAATCAACGTAGCATGCTCCATCTCTCTTTTCGCCAGTTCATACTGGGATTTCGACTGTTCATACCCGCTTTTTACTTTGGCGATTTTCATTGTTTCGGCAGGGACTTTACTAAAGTCGTCAGGAGAATATCCCTGCCCGATCAGTACGTCTTTCAATTCCAGTTCGGCTTTCAGCAAAGCATCTTCCGACTGGGATAATTTCTGTTCCAGGCGGAATTTATCCAGATCAGCCAGTTTCTGCCCTTTCTGTACACGGTCACCATTCTTCACATAGATATGAGCGATGACTTCACCGGTTTCAAAACGCAGATCGGCTTTGCCACGGGCACTGATTTTGCCGTTACTCACCAGTTCGTGATGAAAGTCACGCTTCTTCAATATCTGAAAAGCCACTTCATTCTTTGCATCCGGAAGGACTGTGGAGACGCCTTTCTCCGATTCATCTGTAGTATTCTTCTTGTCGGAACAAGAGAGCGCCATCATACATGCAAGGCACAATAAAATCCATGTAGAATTATTTTTCATCGTATTTATTGGTTTGTTTATTCTAAATTATCTCACATATAATTTCTTATATATTGTATGTAAGTTTGTATCATGTTTGCCAAATTTAGACAAAAATATCTATTAATCAAGTTTGTACAGTCATTTTTTTTCTTCACCCATTTATTTTAGCAGTTTCACTTCTTCTCTCATCTCCCTTATTGCAGTCGATTGTACCTTTGGTTCCTTCGTCAATACAATCTGAATCGCCTGTTTTAATTTCTCCGATGTCGATATTCCGGTTCCGCATAAAGCTTTGCCAACAAGTAATATGGATAAATTCGTCCCGGAAGCCGATGAGTAGATCGTATGAAATACTCTTCAGCCTTTTCATATTTTCCTATAGCCTGATAATTCTTTCCTATTATATTCAGAATCATAGGATCACAACTATGTGCCATTGCCTCTTTCAAAATTGCTGTAGAACTATTATATTCTTTCAACTTATGTAAAGAATGTCCATATTCAAACAAAAATGCTCCCCTATCATTCAATTCCGGATAAATTTTCTCATACCCTTCTTTAGCTAAACGAAATGCGCCTATATTATAATGCATTTTATACCTAAACCATTCTTCACAAGCATTATACTGATTATATTTCCAATAGTAACTTCCCAATAAAGCAATCATTATAATAAAGAACAATATTTGTAACCGTGAAGAACCCACTACACAAGCAGCCAATAAAAAATAGAATGCTATAGCAAATCCGGGTATTTGCATTGGATAAGATGAAAATGCAAATACTAAAACAGAAATCAAACCAGCACATGCACTTAGTCTTTTCTCTGTTATTCCTATCCAAAGGCAAAAAACAATAATCAATAACACAACCAATAGAAATAAGACTCCATATTCTACAGCTATTTGCAGATATTCATTAAAAGCATATTCAGGACTTCCAGCTACTAATTCTTCTGTAGATGTAAACTCTTTTTGGGAGAAATATTTTTCCTGAGCCATTCCATAAGCCGATGCAAAGTTTCCAGTACCATGCCCAAGGAGAGGTTTTTCCACAATAGCCATAACACTCACTTTCCAAATTAACAGACGTCCATTAGCCGAATCTACTTTTAATTGAAAAAGAGCATAACCAACTATTATCAATACCATTCCCCCGGCAATAATAGCCGGAAATACTCTTTTCTTATATTTTCGGCCTATCTTCCTTAAACTAGTTCCCCATGAACGATATGTAGCATATACCCATATCCCAGAAATCGCAACAGCCATCCATGCCGAACGACTCATACCTGCCGGTAAAACACAAAGAATTAATAGCAAGACTCCCAAAGCCATACAATATTTACCTTGCTCTACCCAAGTACGTTTCTTCACCTTTCTTAAATTCAACCATTCATTCAAACAAATAGGAAATACCATTGCTAAGTATCCGGAATAAGGCCCCGGATTGTAGAAAGAACCTGTAAGCGCATATAATGAATGATTAGAAACAGCTAAACCGTATATCTGCCTTAATCCCCAAACAGCTTCAACCCCACCTAATATAATAAAAGACCAAACGACTGATAAATAAAAAGTATTTCCCTTTTTATCTAAACATAAAGAAATAAGACTACATATTACAAATACAATAGTCACACGCCCCAAATATAGCTTCTGATATGCCATATCTCCAACCGCAATAGTATAAGATGAAACAGTCACAACACTTAAAAGCGCAATGACTCCAAACAGCATTAATAAATGAACGATATATTTATTCTGTAATAACATCTTCTATCATCTCCCATCTTTATTTGATCTTCATTAAAATCCGTTCCCAACGTATCTGATCGGTATATTTTTCTTTTGAGTTCCAAATACGGGTAGCTTTACCTACAATATATTCTTCCGGCAACATCCCCCAATATCTGGAATCCTGCGAATTCGCCATATTATCCCCCGATACAAAATAATAGTTCTTTTTAAAGCAATACTGATGAATAAGACTATCACCAATAAACACCTGTCCCTGTTTTAGTTCTATTTTTTTCTTTTGCTCCCATGCGATCAGTTGTCTGTATAAAAGATAAGTAGTATGGTTCATTATTACAATCTGATCCTTTTGTGGGATAGGCAATGGCCCGAACTCTCGAATATTCCATCCTAGGCTTTGATCATAAGGAAATGTTCCTACTACGATTCCTTGTTTTTCCGGTAGCTGTAGTCCGGCAAGATATTGCTGAGCTTCATAATTTCCCAACTGTTCGCGACATCCACGCACTTTATAAAATCCTCCTCTGATTTCCAATGTATCCCCAGGCAAAGCTATACAACGTTTCACATAATACTGCATTACGTTCATCCGGATACTATCCCACCGACTCATCTGATAAGGAAAATTAAAAACCAGTACATCATTTCTTTTAAAATGCCCCAATCCCGGCATCCGGTAAATAGTAACATCTTTGTTATCCAAAGCAGCAAACACATTAAACAATCTGGCTCCTTTTATCATTTTATTAACCAATATTCTATCTCCATCTTTAAGTGCAGGTCCCATAGAATCTGATGGAATTTTAAACGATGTGAAACAGAATAACTGTACCAAGAACAAAATTACTATCATGCAGAATATCATGAATATTAAATTCTCTATTATTGCTAGAAATTTCTTCACTTTATTCATATGCATCCTTAAGTTGAATCAATTTATGATAAGCCATCAATCCCAGCACACATTTCACACGTTTGTCATTTGCATCTAATAACTCAATAGAAGGAAGAACTTCACCTTTCATCTTTTCTTCCAAATAATTTGCCCACAAACACAAATGACTCCAATGCAATTCAGCATAACTGAAATCTTGTTCTGCCTCCACAATAGCAACCGTCATCACCAACATATTTGCAGCAGCCTCTTCAGCACAATTATCCACTTTTATTTGTTTGCTTGCAACCGGATATAATCCAATATCGTAAGGCGGATATTTTCTTTTCCAATGTTCATCTTCACAATATTCAAATATTGGATTTAATAAACTTTTCATCCAATCAACACGATTAAAAAATAACAAAGCAGGAAAACTCCTATAAGCATCTCTAACATTACCCAAAGTATCTCCGAAGCAGAATGACTTATTATCCGAAGATAACACAAACCTATGGGAAGAAATAAAATTACGATATGAAGGAAGAATCTGTTCTGCAAATGTCTTATCACCCACTTGAAATGCTTTATTATTCCACAGATTATCCAATTTATTACATTCTTCCTTAAGTTTCTGATACCTGTTTCCAACAGCCTTCATTAATTCTTTAACCTCTCCTTTTCCATTGTCATTCCAAAGAGGTTGTAAACGCTCACCAATATATTGTATCCTCTGCCCTTCTCCGTATCCTATTAACAATATGCCTTTATTTCCATTTTCTGCACACAACTTTTGAGACAGAACAACATGACTATCATCGCATGAAAACGATGTTCCATCCGCCGTCAGACCTAAATATAAACTATCAGACTTGACAAACCGCCACTCTTGTTCAACCCAACTATCAATCTTCCTCCTACCAAACATCCATTCCATATCCACATCGAACAAAATTTCCACCGTATGCTCCTTTTTATCTTCTGAACGAACTTGATAGGAAAGGAAACCGACAGGCCATCCTGTCATATTCCACTTCTCTGACAAAGAAGGTGAAACAAAATCAATCTGAAGTTCTACATCCCACATTGAAATACATAATGAGTTTGAGTAGCTTGTACATCTATTTGCTTCAATAGGGCCGTATCTGCTTCACTATAAGTTTTATTTTCAATATACAGACCAAAATCTAACAACGCAGGGCCTCCTGTATTACATCCATAAGCTGCCAAAACATTTGTTCCATTACCAATATGAGCAATAGCTTCATCTGTTAAACGTCCACATTTCTGTTTGATATGTTATTCCTTTTCAAATAAAAATCTCCATTCCAAAAAGTTTTATCTGATCATCGCAAATATAACAGACGTAAATTTTATGCCCTTCCAAAGCATCTTTATTATCAATCTTAATATGCCTGCGGACATATATATTTTCCGCCCCCAAGCGGTACGAATCTTAGAATTTCCTTTACAGGTCCAAAGCTGCATTTCCTTCTTTCCAAAAGAATCATCATATTCCTTTTGCTCCCACCCTTTCCTGAAACAAATAAGAATATTTCCCTGACCAACTGACGCTGTCATTTGCAAGAGAAGCTATAGGGGATATACGTAAAGAATCTTCCCATAAAACGATAGGTCCTACCATCTACCTGCAAAATCCCTGTCATTGGAAATATCTTTCCAGACTTCAATCGTAGATAATGTTTATTCAATGTATTTCCTGCCATTTTATAGAGAATTCCGGCGTAATCGCCAGTAACGTATGCTCATCAGGAATAATAGCAATAGAAGATACAGCCTCCTTCTTCGAATGGAAACAAGCAGATAGCAAGACAATTATTCCTAATAAGATGATTGTCTTCCACAACACAACTAGTTTAATTTTAAGTCTTATTTCCATAGTTGCTCTCCTTTTCATAAACAAAGACTCTCTCATCTACGCCGCGCGTATGGTTACGTAAGAACAAAAGTACATTCTGGGAATCCCTCTGTATACTAATGAATCAACTGTAGCTTTAATTCTTCCGGCGGATTTCCAATATCGATCACAATAATACAACTCGTAGATATCACCAGGGACGAATATAATTATCCCTGTTGCGCGGAGTATATACAATACGGTCTATCTGCACCTTTCTACCCAAATCAAGTCCTGCCATCCTCCGAAAATTTAAAATAATCAAAAGAAGTCCACGTTTTCCATCAAACACATTTGTATATTCATGCGTCCCGTCATGTTGATAGCATCCGGGAGTCCCTATAATTTTCCCAGACAATGGAAGAGTATCATTTTTCATAAAATGCGACTTCAGCCACATTACAAATCCTCCGAGGACCTATATCTGATATAACGATATTCTTTTATTTGAAGAACTTCTTACTGTCGTATTCAAACGATCAGGTTTTACACTGTATGATAAACAAGGTATCGCTTACTGCAAAATCCAGTTGGTTACTGCCTTCAAAACGCCCCCTATCATTCGGTCACGGAACATATTTTCTCCCTCTATATTACATTTAGCATACAATACCACATCTTGTGTATTTCCTTCAATAGAGAAATAATGCTGCTCCTTTCTGTTTATCCACATAAAAGGATCAGTCAAAAAGTTCAAAGTACCATTCTCGTAAGTAGCCACCCTCATAAGCGTACCTCTTCGTACATTTCGAAAAGCCAGATGCTGTGCGTCAAATTCAGTCCAATCAACCGGTATCCAGTTATCTCTATTAGTAACACATAAATAAGCTATTCTCCCACTACATTGATTCCCTATAAAGTTTTTCCAATGGAATGACTAATTCCTTTTCAAAAGAATAAGCATATTCATAAGTAACATCCATAAATTTCGGGCAGACTCCAAAATGAATATACCTTTTCATTATATTTCGCCATTTGCTCATATAGTATATCAATTTTGGATGACCACCTTTGATTCTCGGGAAAATTAGCCATATACGCTTCACCTGTTTTATCCCAGGCTACAACCAAAAATGCCCAGCATTAACATAGCTACGTACAGGAACAAAATCAATAGCACAAGGGAATTCCCAATGCCCGAAATAGATATACAGCAAAATCAGTCACTTCACGACACGTTCCTGACAAGTATTGTACATATTCAGGTCCGATATGCCCAAAGGAATAAGGAGTTGTTGAAGTATAATAATGCCACTTATCAGGCAATTCTATTTATTAAGTAATTAGCAGCTACTACTGGATCTTCTATATCCAAAGAACCGACATTCTCAATGTATCTAACAATGAATTATATTTTGCATAGTACATTTCACCAATATACCAAGGGTTCATCGCCAATACGATAAGGCAACAAATACTCACAAACACATCGAATGATATACTTTCCCCAAGGCTGTTCCTGCAAACTTTAAATTGCCCAATCAATATTATGACACAAATAAGCAGAATCAATTTCCATAATATCGCATCTTATTGGGTTCTTTCATTGGACCATATACTTTCTCTTAACTGAATCTGCAACTTGTTGCGGTTCTTTCCTTGCTTTTTTCAGCCATGCATAGTATGACTTATAGTTTTCTAATTGTTCTCCAACTGAATATCTATGAAAGGGCATATTTCAATTAAATAACAGGCTGCTTTATATTTCAGGCTATCTGTATTTTTTTTTATAGTAACAAAGGACTTTTTCCAGCTCCCCTATTATCACCAGCAGACCGCAGCAACTTCTAAAGAAGTAATATCTACCTCTTTTCAGATACAATGTTATCCATAATATGCCATCCCAAAACAATAAATAATATTATACATATATATGATAAATCCCTAAAGTACTTTTGCCATATTCCTCTTTATTTTGCATTTCCACTTATCTTTAGTCTAAATGGGAACCTTCTATTACAATATATAATTACCGTTTTATCAAATGCTCAGGATGCTCTGCTTTATACTCTTTATTCTCAGATTTAATTTCTGACCTTGGTCGAATCGGTTCTTTTTAGATATTCCACAGTAATACAACCACAAGAAGCAGAAACATCCCTATCGCTAATAATTCTTCCTGAATTACTTAATATAATGTCAGATATTTGCTCCTGTTTCCAATTAAAACTGCCCATGTCTAAAAATCGTTTATCCAAACTAGCATTTGTTCTTTGTTCTGCATTACACGGTAAAAAGGTTTCTTACCAGAAATAATATTGAAATAAAGTTATTTTAGGATTATAAACTGGATTACCAACAGCAATAACTCATTATTTTTATCCAATAAAAATGTGTGGAGGTTTGATTCTAATGGAAATCTATTTAAGTTTAGCAATGCTATCTGTTTATCCACATATACTGATATGTAAAATTAGCAGTCAATATAGCATGATAAATATCTTTAATTCTATTAGGAGAATGCAAATATAAACTTGACCCGACCTGCATATAAGGAATCAATTTCATTAATTAACATACTCCACGCCGACAATTGAAGTTTAACTAGTACATCCTATCGAATCAACATATGCTAAAATTTTATACTCACTCTGAAGATTATAATAGTGTATCCCTCAACATTGTTGTAAAATACATTTCTTAGGGAACAGAATTTCTTTCTGTTCCCATTCTTCTCAACGATGTTACGTTATTATCCTTATTTAAACATGACATCAAGAATAATGGCAATAACATAAGACATATATTTTCATCGTTTCTATCTATTATTTATATGAAATTCCACCACATGAAATTCTGTGAACTGCTAATTCCATATATCTTTTTCTTGAACTTTATCAACAGCAAAATTAATTATTCCTTGATCTAAAGTATATATTTTCTGAGGAATGCCATTCCAATCAAAAACGAATATACGATCTGGCAATTCTACTTCTTTATCATCCGATCCCAAGGCTTTCCATTGAATAACACAAAACTCATCTCCTACATTATATGGAAAGAAATATGCATCTATATTATCTCTTTATCAGAGGTAGCTGCGATAGCATTACCATTACGAAATTCCTTAAAATGTGCATACTGAATGTTCAGGTCCATGAATCCGTTTCTTCAATTGACCGTTCTGATCATAGATATCAATCAAATCTGTCCATTTATAACAAACGGCTATCCTATCTTTCATATTAGTCACAAAGAAGATTTAAAAGCCCAATTTCTCATCGTCTGTATATGATAAGTCTGCCACCACTGGATAATAGCCAAATTCACCAACCTTCTTCCATTATTATCAAATTTTATAAATTGATTTTTAGGATTATATGTCGATCCTATTAGATTATCAGAGAGTAAACCTATTTCACCATATGCTTGTAGCTCTATAGTCTTCTTTCTAAAGGAATCGTATTTTCATTTGAAATAAAATCCTCGGTATCATACGTAAATAACGTAAAAGTGGCAACATCAAATATTAGAATCTGATTCTCATTAAATTTTATAATAGAAGGACGAATCATTTCGTCAGCCCTTGTCCAAGCGAAATTCGTTTTCCTATTTCTTTAGATTTTAAACTAAAAGATGAAACAGCTTCTTCTCCATAGGGTTCATTGTTACTCAGAATAGTGTCACAAAACATATATACGCATCGGCTTTTAATACTTCTTTATCTGATAAAAATTTATCCCTGTCAATTTTGACTGGATACAAAATCTTGATATTCAATTAAAGTTGCATCTTGATATTTACTTCCACTTTTTTCTGCACAAGATACTGTTACTAATAATACTGTCAAAAGCAGTATTAAACAAGAATTATGGGTATTCATGATTACATTTTTAAAGCAAGGCTATATATGAAATAGTAGGCACCTATATAGCCTTTACAATCGGTTAGTTAGATCTTCTTATTCTACTATCATAACAAGTAGTAAAAGTGTTATTTGTATATCTAATGATACATGTATCAAAATAACTCACCATACAGTATGTGTTACAATCACTTTGAGAACCTTCAGAAGAATCAGCCAATGCTTCTACATTAGCTAAAGCTAAGTCCGACAACTTCACGTTACTCCGCGAAGCATATACATTATATCCTGCAACAGCAGCAATTGCAATAATAGTAACTATGCCCATTAATTTTTTTCATTTAAGTAGATTTTTTAATATTTATACCTTTTCATTTCATACTTTTCTCTATATCTGGTAAAAACGTATTTGCCATAACCATTATTATCACTATCTTTGTCGCACCTCCTTTCTTTTTAGTAGGAATAAAGTAGCAGATGATGGGAACCAATCCGGCAAAATTGACTAACCCATCTTCCTGCTCCTCTTTTAATCACGTTAACTATCTATTTTTCAACCACATTGAAATCTCACAATAGGCTGATCATTATTTATATCTGTCGCTATAATTGTTTTGTAGCTTCATCCACCCAAAACCATATACATAGTGATCAAGCACATACTTATATAGTGGTTCTCCTTTCAAACTGAATACATAAATATACTTTCCTCCATCTGGAAGATGACCATTATGTTTTACAATCTCTTTAAATGTAGTCCCATGGAACACTGCATAAATGGCATTATCTGTTACTTGCACATCGCTAAAGCACCATAATTCCTGAAGGTATTCCATATCCTTCAAATATTTTAAACTTAGGTTCCCCGTTTTCACCAATACGAATAACCTCCGTGCTATCCTTCAAATTATAGACTTCAAGTACTTCACCTAGTTGAGTCACCATTGCTAATACACCGTTATGAGAATTATAATCAATGAAACTACGCCATGCCTGTGCCAATGCTGGACGAGCTTTTCGTAACGCTTGATTATTAATTGATGGGATAGCGCCTATCTTTTTTACAAGTTCCCCATCATCATTAAGCCAACATAATCGGTTTTCACCGGAATAATCAGGAATTATAAAGGTAGTATCATTATATATGGCAAAGTCAAGTGGTCTTAAAATATCTTCATCCAATATCACCGCTTCGTCACGGAGCAGTGAATCACCGGATGAAGAAAAACCCAACCGTGTTAATTCTCTTTTATTAGCATCTAATGTCCATACTTTATGATTGTAAAAACGAACATTATCCATTGATAGCATTTCAGTTGGTGAATCACCGCGCCTCCCAAAAGAAGATAAATATTGAAAGCCAGGATATTTGAACAAATGAGCATAATAATCGATACCATGCAAATCCATTACAATAGCTTTATCTCCTTCTACTCGTATCCGAAATGGACAGCGAAATAAGGCAGTATCAAGCTCTATCACCTCTCCTTTTAGCTCCTTCTCTTGTGGAAATTCAGAATAAGGAAATACATTCTCTGCATATTCCATATTTTTTGTACCACAAGAGATGCAGATAAAGAGAAGAAGAAAGCTAATAAAGACCTTCAAGACTATATCCCAGCGATATATTTAACTTTATCGTGAGATACAGGACAATCTAAAGTACCTGTTCCATAACAATGTCCAATATCTGCATGCTCACTGTTAGCAGCTAAAGCTTCTATGTTATATAACAATAAAGCACTTTGTCTCTTTCATGAGAAGCCAAATATTTAGTAGATAAAATAGCTACTATACATAATAAAAGAAGAAGATTTTTTCATACTACTTTTGCGTTAAAGATTAATTCTGAGAGCAAAAGTAGCAATGAAGCACTTAATTAGCAAAGAATACCGCTGACCAATCCTGACCTCGCATCATTTTATCCGAAGAAATCAAGTTGAAATTCAAAATAGCTCCATTTCATCGACATTTTTAGCTATTTCTCTTAACAAGAGATTTCTCTGATATAATTAGTCGATAAGTACCATTTTTATTTATTATACTCAATGAAGGATCTATTTTTCTAAGAAACGAGCGCAGACGTCCAATCGCTTTATGCATCGCTCATCATTACCTGAATTATCAGGCCACAATTTTTCTATAATAAAATCTTCCTTTAATGTATAGCCATTATCTTTTCTTGAAAAATAGTTCTAAAAGTAAACTGGACTGCCCTGAATATTATACTTAACATCATTTACCTCTATGATATTCTGATCTGCATAGAATATTAGACTCTCACCCAATATGTAAGAATGTAAGGGAATAATATCCACTCTCTGTACTTCTTTAATTATTTGTTTTTCAACCTGAACTTCTTTGATAATTTCCACAGGAACCTCTTTTAAGATTTCCACGGAGTCTCCTTTGATAATCTCTGACTATTTCTTTACTACGTAATGAATTGATCCTGCGACTGAGAATTATGAAAAACGTATAAAATCCATATATCCAACAATTATATATAGCAATAAATATAGCAGCACCTCTTTATATATCATCCCCATAGAGTGTAATGCAAATAACCCATTACTTCTATCTCACAGGCATAACCTATATAAAAAGTAAAACTAAATTTGAAGAATTACACCATTCACTCTGATAGGTCTTTGAGATTCTACACTACCGTCTTCATGCGTCAAAGAAATACGTAAAGCTGATTCTAAATAAATATCTGCTTTTATTTAATTGTTCATCCCATATAAGATTTAAAGAGTCAGGGCTGAAGTGGCTTTTCATAAAAATAAAAGTATGCAAAGCACGTAAATTACTATTATGAGTAATATTCATAGAGTTTTTCTTGGAATCCATCCGATATAAATGTCTTCCTGACGCATCTTCCCAATAAACTGAATCAGGCATTTCAGTAGAGATAGCCGATTCAGAATTAAAGTAAAATGACAGTCCTCCGTTTATATTTCTATTTTTCAACTCTTTATCCAGTGCTTCAGTAAAAGTCTCTTTCGCTTTCTCCTTAAGCCCGTTACTTTGAATTCATAAGTATATTTGCATGCAAGGAAGAATACACCTCCAATACAAGCTTAATAGCAGATAACAGAATTAATGATTTTAGGTCTCATTTTGCTTTACTTTATGTTGTTTTGTACTACAAAGATAACATTTTTCACAACAATCTAAACTTTCTTAAAAAAAGATATAACTTAATAGAAGAAAAGCCACTTTGTAGTCAGACAAATATTCATAATATAAATGTTTGTAGCATCAAAACTCTTATTTATTAAGCTATACTTATATAAATATTTTACTATTTAATAAGACTGAAAACAGGATTTATCAAGCTACTGATTATCAATAATATACAAATCGCCATTTTCCTTTAAAACCAAAAGGGCGTTCCTTTAAAACCAACGATCCCGTTTCTTTAAAACCAACGGGCCTTTGGTTTTAAAGAAACGGACCATATAAAGGCTAAAAGAATAAGTTTGTTAACAATATTCAATATCCGATAAATATAAAACTAGACTAGACACTTTATTAACATTATTCGATTTGCATAATTCTATTCAAATAACTACCTTTACGGAAAATTGAAACAGGTATGGCAAAAGAAATTAACCCATTTATAGTAACTGGAAAAATAGAACCCGAGTACTTCTGCGATCGCGTGAAAGAATCAGAGAGGCTGGTTAAATCATTAACCAATGGCAATAACCTTGTCATTATCTCACCCAGAAGAATGGGTAAAACGGGACTAATCCGTTTCTGTTATGAGAAACCTGAAATAAAAGAAGAATTTTATACTTTCTTCATTGACATACTCCATACATCAAGCTTAAGAGAATTCACTTATCTGCTTGGCAAAGAAATTTATGAAACACTATTGCCCCGCAGTAAGAAAATGGCGAGCCTGTTTATCCAGACACTTAAATCAATCAATGGTAAATTCGATTTGACCCGCTGACCAATCTACCTACTTTCAATCTGGAACTGGGGGATATTGATCGGCCCGAATATACACTGGAAGAAATATTTCAATGTCTGATAGCAGCAGACAAACCTTGTATCGTTGCCATCGACGAGTTTCAACAAATTGCTAAATATCCCGAGAAGAATATAGAAGCATTACTACGCACACACATACAGAAAATAGAAAACAGCAACTTCATCTTTGCCGGAAGTGAACGGCATATGATGCAGGAAATGTTTCTATCTTCATCCCGTCCATTCTACCACAGTGCCGATATTTTGGAACTGAAAGCCATTGCACCGGAAATCTATATACCATTTATCGCAGACCATTTCCAAAAAAGAAAACGGCATATTGAAATCGAAAATATAGAAAAAGTATATCGGCTATTCAAAGGACATACCTTTTATATTCAAAAAACATTCAATGAAGCTTTTGCAGATACACCGAAAGGGAAAGAATGTAAACTGGAAATTATCAAAACAGCTATAGATAACCTTGTTGCATATAATGATACAATCTTTCGGGAAATCTTATCTAATATTCCCGAAAAGCAAAAGGAATTGCTTTATGCCATTGCCAAAGTAGGTGAAGCAGAAAACGTCACATCAGCGAAATTTATCAAACGATACAGTCTGACATCGGCAAGCTCTGTACAGTCTGCAACTAAAAAACTGCTTGAAAAAGATATTATTACAGAAATCAATAAAGTATATTCGGTTACCGACAAGTTTTTTGCCATGTGGATCAATACTATTTATGGCAATAAATATACCCTTTAGTAAAGAGGCAACTACAATTACCATCAAATAAAAACAAATGTCTTATCTCAATTAGTTTTATAACAATTTAAACTAATCAAGATAAGACATCTATTTTTGCCAACTAGAAAATTATAGTTCTCTTATTTATTCCAGCGACAAGCCTGTTACTTTTGAAATGGTATCAACAGGCAAATTTAAAGATTTCATATTACGTGCAGTTTCCTTCTTTTTCCTTGAAAAATTAATCACTTCAAATAATATTTCAATATGACAGGGTTATCATCTTCTGCCAACGCCTCCATTTTACGAATTTCCTCAGACGACATTAACTTACGATCTACCACTCTATGAACTAAATCAGGTTCGCAAATTGAGAGCAAAACATTATCAACTATCCCAAAACAGGGATACATGATGAAAGGCTCTCCTTCTTTGATCAAAAACCCTTTCTTTTGCTTTCTGTTATACATAAAATGACTTCCATATCCTCTATCTGTCTTTGCTAAATAGGCATAGACATAATCATCATTGAAAAACTTAAGTAATGGCAACATGTTATTCGATTTTTTCAAATATTGATATCTTTCTGTAGCATCTTTTGTTATTTCTCTTCTTTCTTCATCGGAATCAGTTCTCTTTCCTCCGGCTTGTCCTGGCAAACCTTCAGCTTTAACCTCCGCATCTCCAAAATCAAGATACATCATAGGGACAAGCTTTTTCTCTTTTGTATCTATCTGATAAAAATAATAATTGAGTCCATCAGGAATAAAGTAAAAGCGTTCACCAATATGATAAAAGCAAGCATGCGCCATAGAATTTCCAGAAATAGTCCCTTCATAATTAGTATTAACAGCCTGCTGGTTCTTCAAGTCAACAAACGAGACTTCTTGATCAGTCCATATAAAAGAATAAGTAAAGACATAATTATCGGCATCCAAAGCCATCAAATATTCCAACGGAAATTCCGGTTTAAACTTTCTCTTTGCCAACAGCTTAAATGTCGGGCTATAAGTATATATTGTCCCATAAGGATTTAACAAGTCTATACCTTTTAAATAAGGATTCATATTAATATCCAATACCATAACATAGTCTTCCGGTCCTTGTCCTTTCATTTTCTTTGAATTTGCTATATATTGCCCATTCCCCGAAAACGTATAAATGATTTGATCACTCGTATAAATAATAAAGAGATCCGTACTTTTATCGTAAATAACTTTATTACATCTATAGAACAAAGATGAGTCATTCGTTTCCAAAGGCACAATCTCTATTTTCTCTAAAAACGATGAAACATCCTGCGAGACTTCATCTATTTCTACGGGTATTACCTCAATTCCATCAGGAAGATTCTTGTTATTGACAGAGCATGCACAAATAATGATAGACAGTGTTATCAGACTTACAACTTTCTTTATTATCAGCTCTTCCGAAAGATTTTTTTTTTCAGTTCTCATTGTGTGTTCTATTTATTTCGATCTTAATTACAAAGTTAACACAATATATGGTAATTACCGAATGCCAATTATATTATTATGTTCTCACTATAAATATTTTAGCCCTATTTCTCTTCAATATCCTTGTTTTTCAAAACACATACGTTATCTTTGTAGTTATAGTACAAAACAAAATGAAGCAAAACAAAATGAAATCTAAAAACATCATTCTATTATTTACTTTGGCACTGCCATTGTTTGGTTGTAGTGAATCACAAAAAAGAGTATCCTTTAGCGAAAGCACAACTGCTAAATCTACCGCTTTGAAGGAAGCCTTTATCTCCATTCCAATGGATATAAAAAAGAAAGGAGATATCTTATATGCCGGTGATTTTAAAGGAGACAGCCTTTTATACTGCTATAGTCTTAGTGAACAACGCTTTGTAAAGCAAATGCTGCCACAAGGACAAGGACCTGATGAATTTTTAAGCCCTGTCGAATTCTTTCTGTCTGATTCGTCTGCCTTTATACACAATAGATGGCACTTCACAGCGCAAAACTATATATTCAACGCGAAGGACTTTTCCATCCGGCGACAAGGAGAATTGATACACCTGCCCATGAGCATTGACAGAGTCTATCCGATAAGCGAATCACGCTTTATAGCGTCCGGTGTTTTTGAAGATTGCAGATTCCTTATTTTAGATAATGACGGCAATGTTATATCCAAATGCGGCGACTTCCCGAACTATCAAAGTGGAGAAGAAAACATACCCAATACGGCTAAAGGTATGTTTCATCAATCACAATTCGGTTACAACACCGACCGGAAACGTCTGGCATGTGCTACCAGTAATGTACTTGAGCTATGGGACTATAAGCCGGAAACATTAACGCTCCATAAAAGACTATTGTTAGCGCCCTATCATTATCAGTTCAATTCAAGCCCCGACGGTGTGTATGCAGAAAGTGATAATCCCGATGCCGAACTGGGAGCACGAGGCATTGCCGTTTCCAATAACTATGTTTATGTACTGTATAACCCAAACACCAATCGGATGCACGAAGAACAAAAAGAAACTCTAAACAGCGAGATTTGGGTTTTCGACTGGGAAGGAAAACCGATACGTAAAATTTTGACAGATACTCATATAGAATGCTTCTGTGTAGATGAAACCGATACTTCATTTTATTGTGTAATGACTGCACCGGACTATTGTATTGGGATAGTGTCACCATCCCATTAACATAGTGACAGTATGTGTCAAGGATAGTGTCACTATCCCGAGCACATACTGTCACTATAACAAATCGAATATTTTGAGCTATTCTTGTCCTATTCCGCCCGCTGCGTAGGCAGCGTAAACTCCTGAGAATCACAGATTACTCCATTCTCATCGGACACCGCTACGCGGAAAGTCACTTCACCATCTTTCAGCTTACTTCCGGCATAGACCGTAGCCGTATAGCGGATACCCTCACCCGGAAGAATTTCTTCTATCATTACAGTAGGAGAAATGCCGATATGTTTCACTTTCCCGACCGTCTCTACAATAGGAACCACGTCATAAACCGGATTTCGTCCTTCATTCATGATTTCAAAGATGATCTTGCTGCTTTCTCCCCCGTCTATCGCATGATTACGGTTATCGTCAATAAAGCGAATCTTGCGCAGTTTCAACTGAGTCAGTTGCTGCTGAGTCTGTGTCCGAGGTTTAAACTTAGAGTGAGACTGCCCTTGTCTGACTTCCGGAACGTAAGCATATTCCTCTATCGGGTCCGGCTTCGGAGCAGTCAGCGCATTCCCTATCGCTGCACCGGCAATGGTGCCAACAATATTTCCAATGGCAGAGCCGCGATATCCGCCCCTCCAGCCACGATTATTATCTCCGATAAGTCCGCCTATCGAACTTCCCAGACTTCCCCCAATTGCAGCACCACCTACAATTGCTCCGGGATTTCCCATACGTCCCGATGCACATCCGCTCAACATCAGAGCAGAAAGCAGAATTACAGTTAGTTGTTTCCTCATGATCATCTCTAATTTTACTATGATTACTCTATCACTTTAAAACGTGCAAAACGCAACAATAGTTGCTTGTCCCCTGCATTTTTAAAATGAATCGTTGCTTTTGCATTATCACCCGTTCCTTCTACCCTGATCACTTCGCCTAAGCCGAAACGTTCGTGTTCTATCATCTGCCCCGCCTGTACTCCTGTTACAGATGCCGAGCCGGCTGAAGCCGACCGTGTACTGCTTCCACTCACCGCACAGACCTTCTTCAAATTCTTCGGCACACTGGGCGCAATCACCTGAGTCTTCGGACGTTCACGATCGGAAAATTTAGTACCATAAGGCGTTCGTGTAGGAGATGCCGTACGCGTAAATCCACCTTCGATCTCCCTGCGGAAACGCCCCGCACCTTCGTCTACCGACCGACTGACTCCCGCCTCATGCGGCAACCGCAAATAATTCACATCGATATCCCGCAAGAAACGGCTGGGACTTCCAAACTCCATCTTTCCATAACGGAAACGGGTCTTGGCAAAAGAAATATAACAATGTTCTTCGGCACGGGTAATGGCCACGTAGAACAAACGACGCTCCTCTTCCAGAGCACGGGGAGAATCGCCCACCATACCACTAGGGAAAAGGTTTTCTTCCAGCCCCACTACGAATACGTTTTTAAACTCCAGCCCCTTGGCCGAATGAACGGTCATCAACGTTATCTTTTCTCCATCATCCGCTTTGTCCGAGTCCTGATCAGTAAGCAAGGCAATCTCCGAAAGGAAATCTGTCAGAGAAATATTCGGGTTGCCTTCTTCCTGCCGCAACGCGCAGAAATCATTCATACCATTCACCAATTCCTCAATGTTTTCCTTACGGCTCAGATTCTCCGGCGAAGTATCCTGACAGACATCATTGATGATGCCGGACCGGCGGATAATATCCGTTCCTATCTCATACGCGCTCTTGTCTGCCTGATCGGTCATAAAGCCTTCTATCAGTTCACGGAAACCTTGCAGTTTGGCGTGCGTACCTTTATTAATATTCAGCCCGTAGCTCAATGGTTCGCAAAGCGCCGCCCAAAGGCTGACACCATTTTCAGTGGCAGCGGAGATGATTTTCAACCGTCGTATCACCGATGCCACGGGCAGGATAATTAATGATCGCTTGAATGCTTCTTCATCATTCGGGTTCACTACCAAGCGGAAGTAAGCAATGACGTCCTTAATCTCCTTACGCTGGTAGAATGAAAGTCCGCCATAGATTTTATAGGGCATACTTCGTTTCCGAAGAGCCTCCTCGAAAACACGGCTCTGCGCATTCGTACGGTATAATATGGCAAAATCAGCATAGCCATAACTATGTTCCCGACGCAGTTCAGCTATCTTATTGGCTACGATATCCCTTCTTCCACATCGCTGTAAGCCTGAAAACGCCAATCGGTTCGCCACGTTCTTTTCAGAGAATACTTCTTTCCGAATCTGACGTTCATTCTTTTCGATCAGACTGTTGGCAGCACAGACAATGGTTTGCGTAGAACGATAATTCTGCTCCAGTTTAAAGACTTTCGTGTTAGGATAAACCTTCGTGAAATAAAGGATATTATCAATATCCGCTCCACGAAAGAGTAAATACTCTGCGCATCATCGCCTACCACACAAACACGCTGATTTTCTTTCGTCAACTGGAGTACGATGCTATGCTGGGCATAATTCGTATCCTGATACTCGTCCACCAGCACATAACGGAACTGCTCCCTATAACGGGCCAGCACTTCCGGAAAGTCGCAGAACAGAATATACGTATACACCAGCAGATCATCAAATCCATAGCTCCCGCCTGACGGCATCTTTCCCAGTAACGGGTATATATTTCACGGACAGCAGGCACTTTGGCTGCCATATCTCCTTCATACGCTTCTTTGTTGGCGGCATATCCCGTAGGAGAAACCAAATGGTTTTGGCACTCGAAATGCGGGCCTGCACCATCCCGGCTTATATGTCTTTTCGTCCAGTCCCATCTCCTTGATGATGGAACGGATCAGACTTTACTATCCGCCGAATCATAAATGGTAAATTGGGAAGTGAATCCGATATACTTTGCTTCGGCACGGAGAATACGGGAAAGACAGAATGGAAGGTACCCATCCACAAATAACGTGCCCGCTCCATGCCCACCTGACGGGCTATACGATCTTTCATCTCACGCGCCGCCTTATTGGTAAAGGTCAGTGCGAGGATGTTCCACGGTTGATAGCCGTTTTCCAGCAGATAGGCAATTTTATAAGTCAACACACGTGTCTTTCCCGAACCTGCACCGGCTATCACCAGCGAAGGCCCGTCGTTATAAGTCACTGCTGCACACTGACTCTCATTTAATTCCTCTATATAGTTGGTATTCATAACAGCATTATAAAACAATGAGGATTTTTAACAAACCCTTGGCGTTCAAATTTGTTTCAATACGACAAAAGTATAACATTCATTTGACAATGAAGATATTTTTATGATTTTTCATCACTAACTATTTAACCTAATCACTCAAAGCAATGAAAAGAGTATATTTTTATCATTTATTTTATGTTTGTGCCTTGTCGCCTGCATACCACAGCAAGCAATGGCACAAAGCAAAGCCGCATGGAAAAGCTGCTGAGGTATCTGAACGACAATGACGCCGACAAATGGCAGAAGAACAGGGAAAAACTGGATGACGAAACAAAGGCGTACTATGCCGAAGATTTATCATTGATGGACGTCCTCAACGACCTGTGGAACGGACAGAGCGAACAGGCAGCCACCCTCTATTTCGGCTGCTACGAGAAAGCCGCCAAAATAACTTCCCCGGTATCTGTGAAGGGAAAGATTCCGCTTTCTCAGATACGGGACAAGGCGGACCAGTCCATTATCAACCTGCTGGAGGCCTCGAAGATAAAATTCCTTTCAGCCGGGCACTGCTGGACAGCATTCCGCCACCGAATATCCGGTTGACTCCGCCATGCTGCAACGGCTGCAGAACATCCGCGAGGTGGCGCTGCTGGAAGAATGCTCAAAGCCCACTCCCATCATCTACCAGACTTACGTCAAGGGTATCCCAACGGAAAATTTATCGCACAAGTCAACGCCTCCGAAAACGTACGGCTCTACCAACTAGTAGAAGACCACCCCGACTCCTGCAAACTTCAAAGCCTTCTTTGAAGACCCCGAAATGCAGAAGTATTATCAAGACAGAGGTCCGCGCCCCTATCTTGCCGAGGTCCGTACCTTATATGATGATTTCCTGTTCCAACGTATCGACAGCCTGAAAAAAGAAGGAAATGCCACCGCCATCCGGCAGATCATCGATGATTATAAGAATACACCTTATCTGGCCACCGGTGCACGGACTCACCTGAACGATCTTGAATATCTCAGTGAAAAGGCAGACTTCGAGCTTCTGAAACCGGCAATAGTCAACTCCGAATCGCTCGGTTTATTGCAGGAATTCCTCAAAACACACAAGTATAAGGAATTTCGTGACCAGGCAAAGAATTTGCGTGCTCCATTTATCCTGCAAGCCATTGTTTCCACCCCGACTACCGTGAAATATTACACTCAAGGACGATTGATAAAGTGCTGCGAAACCGACAGCACCGGCAATATTACGACCAGCTACACCTACAATGACAAGGGGCAGCTTACCACCACATTATCCGTGACTGAAAAGAACGGGCAACTCATCAACGAGGTGCAAACCAGCAGGCTGTACGACCCGCAAGGCCACTGCATCTTCGAAGTGAAAACTAATCCGAAAACCAAAACGGACTTTTACCGCCGTGCACGCCGCATCGGTATCGACGGTAGCATCGAAAGCGATTCTCTAAAATACATGGACGGCAGATATACCGTCAGCAGCTACAACAAGCAGGGATTACTGACGGAAACCAAAGAGTACAACAAGAACGGGGAAATGGAGGGATATACAGTCAACAAATACGACGACAAGGGCAGAATGACCGAATCTCAGCATCAGAATATGCTCTTTGTCAATTCGCCCAACCAGATTCTCTCGCAAAAAGAACTGTATGAATATGATAAATACGGATACCTCACCCGCATCGTCTACCAACGTATCTTCGGCAACAGCCAGAAGACGTCCGGCTGCCTGACCTGCCTGTACGACGAGTACGGAAACCGGATCGACGGTGACTCCTATTACGAATATGACAATACGGGACAATGGATATGCCGCACCAGCTATGACAACCCGCAGCAAGTGGAACGTATACAGTACATTTATAAATAAAAATAAAATACCGTGAACCTTTTGCGAACTATGGCTGTTATTATAGTATAACAAAACCATTTAAAGTTTTGACAATATGAATACTATATTAATGTCTTTAATAATTATGACCATGACTTACGAAATGCCTAAACTTCCTTACGCAAACAATGCGCTGGAACCTGTAATCAGTCAGCAAACGATAGATTTCCATTACGGAAAACATCTGCAAACATATGTAAATAATCTGAATAGCCTTGTGCCCGGAACAGAATATGAAGGCAAAACGGTAGAAGAAATCGTTGCCACCGCTCCCGATGGAGCTATCTTCAACAACGCCGGCCAAGTGCTGAATCACAATTTATATTTCCTCCAATTCGCTCCGAAACCTTCGAAAAAGGAACCGGCAGGCAAACTGGGAGAAGCCATCAAACGTGATTTCGGCAGCTTTGAAAACTTCAAGAAAGAATTCAATGCAGCAGCAGTCGGATTGTTCGGTTCAGGATGGGCCTGGCTGTCAGTAGACAAGAACGGTAAACTGCATATCACCAAAGAAGGAAACGGCAGTAACCCTGTACGCGCCGGACTGAAACCACTTCTGGGTTTTGATGTGTGGGAACACTCCTACTACCTGGACTACCAGAACCGCCGTGCCGACCACGTAAACGCCCTGTGGAACATCATCGACTGGGATGTGGTAGAAAAACGAATGTAACCGGACTCATTAAAATTAAGCTAAACTATACTATTGAAAAGGTCGTTGTGAATTTCACAGCGGCCTTTTTTCTAGCATAAAAAACTAAACCATCTATTGTATTTCAAAGGCATAATTTGTATTTTTGCAATAGCCGAAAATCAAAACAGACAATTATGACACTTCAGCTAAAAAATAAAAAATGGCGCATTGTCTACGTTATTTCCTTTCTTTTATTCTCCTTTACAGGCAATGCGGCTATTCCGGAAAAACCGGAAGAGGAGATTCTTTTCGTGACGTCCTATAATTCCGATACTAAATATACCTACGATAATATCAACACGTTCGTAGAAACGTACCGCCAACTGGGTGGCAAGTATTCCACCATCGTAGAAAACATGAATGTTACCGACCTCAATCAATCCAGAAAATGGAAAAAAAGACTTACCAACATTCTGGACAAACATCCGAACGCCAAGCTGGTTATCCTGCTGGGTGGCGAAGCGTGGAGCAGTTTCCTGCACCTCGAAGACGAGAAGTACAGACAACTGCCCGTATTTTGCGCTATGGCATCGCGCAACGGCATCCGTATTCCGGAAGACTCTATTGATATACGGACTTATGAACCTCAGAGTATCGACTTAACGGAAAGAATGAACAAATACAATATAATATACTGTAACACATATGAATATGATATCGATAAGGACATAGAAATGATGCGAAGCTTTTATCCGGATATGGAGCATTTAGTGTTCATCTCGGACAACACCTACAACGGACTTGCCGAACAAGCGTGGGTAAAAAAGAATATGAAACGCTATCCGGAAATATCGACGACCTATATTGACGGCCGTATCCACACCCTTGATGCTGCCGTCAAACAACTACGCGATGTCCCCAAAAATTCGGTTGCACTACTGGGTATCTGGAGAATTGACAATCGGGGCATAACGTATATGAACAACTCTGTATATGCTTTCTCCAAAGCGAATCCAGAGTTGCCTGTTTTCAGCCTGACTGCTACCGCCATCGGTTATTGGGCAATCGGAGGATATATCCCCCAATACGACGGAATAGGGAAAAGCATGGGAGAACAGGCTTATCAATTTCTGGACAAGGGGAAAAACAATGTCGGCCACATTCATTTGTTGCCCAACAGATACAAATTTGATGCCAACAAACTGCATGAATGGGGATTTCAGGACAAGAAACTACCTTTCAATTCACTTATCATCAACCAACAGGTGCCTTTCTTTCAGGCATATCGGACGGAAGTGCAATTCATCCTGTTTACCTTCCTTGTACTGATAGGCGGACTGTTTATCTCACTGTATTATTATTACCGGACAAAAATCTTAAAGAACACCAGAAGGAATATGAAGATATCATCAGACTAATTGCCGAATCAACTGAAAAGTGCCTTCGTATCAAATATGATCGGTGATGCTACTGGGCTTGTATCATCGATACCGTGGAAACAACGGACGAGCAAAGGAATGCTGTTCAACTGATCAGTGATGTACTGGATGTATCACGTCTGGAATCAGGCAAACTGCTGTTCAAGTATGAATGGTGCGAACTGGTAAATCATTGCCAGAACATGATCACACTGACCAGAAAGAACCGGACAAGAGATATAGATGTCAGGCTTCAGATGCCGAAAGAGCCTTATATGCTCTATACCGATCCGCTACGTTTGCAGCAGGTTATCATCAACTTACTGAACAATGCGTTGAAGTTTACTCCCGACGGCGGAAGTATCACGCTGAATTATGAAATAGATGAAGAAGACCAGTGTATGCTGTTCTCTGTGACCGATACAGGCTCGGGCATCCCCGAAGACAAGCAGGAACTGGTATTCCAGCGTTTTGAGAAGCTCAACGAATTTGTGCAGGGAACAGGCTTGGGACTGGCAATCTGCAAACTGACCATACAACGCATGGGAGGCGATATCTGGATTGACAAGAATTATAAGAACGGAGCACGGTTTGTCTTTTCTCATCCTATCAAAAAACGGGAATCGGAAGAAAAATGAAAAAAAACCGGATAATTTGATGAATCTTTGTTTCTTTTTCGCTTACTTTGCTCCCGTAAAGACAAAGGGGTGCCCCAAAGAGGGGCTGAGATTATACCCTAGGAACCTGAGGCAGTTAGCACTGACGTAGGGATTGTGTTTCTTTCTTATCGCCTTTCTATATAAGCACGCTCTTTGTATTTACTTTCAACTTATTAATACTGATAGGACAATGAAAGTACAAGTTAACAACAAAGAGGTGGAAATGACTCCTGCTTCTACCCTTACACAACTGGCTGCCCAACTGGAACTTCCGGCACAAGGCATCGCTATTGCCGTAAACAACAAAATGATTCCACGTTCCGAATGGGAAAAATTCGCATTACAGGAGAATGATAACCTCGTGGTCATCAAAGCGGCTTGTGGAGGGTAAAAGTATGGTCAGTCTACAATTTATCACCCACCAGACCGATCGGTATACTTATTTCGAATCGGCACTCATGGCACTTGAAGGAGGATGTAAATGGATTCAGCTACGCATGAAGGAAGCTCCGTATGAAGAGGTGGAAGCTGTTGCCCTCCAACTAAAGCCTCTCTGCAAAGAAAAAGAAGCGATCTTACTTCTGGATGATCACGTCGAACTTGCCAAAAAGCTGGAAGTGGACGGAGTGCATCTGGGCAAAAAAGACATGCCGATAGATCAGGCACGACAATTACTTGGAGAAGCATTTATTATCGGAGGTACGGCAAATACATTCGAAGATGTCGTACAGCACTACCGTGCCGGAGCGGATTACCTCGGCATCGGTCCTTTCCGGTTTACCACTAAAGAAAAACCTGAGTCCTGTTCTGGGACTGGAAGGTTATGCCGCTATTTTATCTCAGATGAAGGAAGCGAATATCGAACTGCCGGTAGTAGCCATCGGAGGAATCACCTGTGAGGATATACCCGCCATACTCGAAACCGGAGTGAACGGAATAGCACTTTCCGGAACGATTCTTCGGGCGGAGGATCCGGCAGCGGAAACACGAAAGATTTTGAACATGAAATGTATAATCAAATAAAATAATTGAAAAGTGGAAAAGTTAGTAATTGCAGGCCGTGAGTTCGACTCCCGCCTTTTTCTGGGTACAGGAAAATTCAATTCCAATGAAGTAATGGAACAAGCCATTCTGGCATCGGGCACTGAAATGGTAACCGTAGCAATGAAGCGCATCGACATGGATGACAAAGAAGACGACATGCTGAAACATATTATTCATCCGAATATCCAGTTGCTACCCAACACATCGGGAGTACGCGATGCGGAAGAAGCTGTTTTCGCCGCACAGATGGCACGTGAAGCTTTTGGTACCAACTGGCTGAAACTGGAAATCCATCCGGATCCGCGCTATCTGCTCCCCGACTCTATCGAAACCCTGAAGGCTACAGAACAGCTTGTTAAACTGGGCTTCATCGTATTACCTTATTGCCAGGCCGACCCTGTGCTCTGCAAACGACTGGAAGAAGCCGGTGCCGCTACCGTAATGCCGCTAGGCGCTCCCATCGGAACTAACAAAGGACTGCAAACCAAAGAATTCCTGCAGATTATTATCGAGCAGGCCGGTATCCCCGTTGTCGTAGATGCCGGAATCGGTGCACCGAGCCATGCTGCCGAAGCAATGGAACTGGGTGCGTCTGCCGTACTGGTAAATACCGCCATCGCCGTAGCAGGCAATCCGGTAGAAATGGCGTTGGCCTTCAAAGCCGCCACCGAAGCCGGAAGACGGGCATACGAAGCAGGACTGGGTCTACAGGCTGATAACTTTATAGCAGAAGCAAGTTCACCTTTAACTGCATTTTGGAATAAGTAATAAGTGATAAGTAATAGGTAATAAGTAGGGAGTAGTGTTTGTTTCACTATTCTTAATAATACGATAATAAAATTCTATGGAACAAAAATAAAATTTTCCCGTTCTCAGAAAGTGTATCTGCCGGGTAAACTCTATCCGAACATCCGTGTAGCCATGCGGAAAGTTGAACAAGTGCCCAGCGTCAGCTTCGAAGGCGAAGAAAGATAGCTACTCCGAATCCGGAAGTATACGTATATGACACCAGCGGTCCGTTCAGTGACCCGTCAATGAGCATTGATCTTAAGAAAGGACTTCCCCGCTTACGTGAAGAATGGATTGTGGGACGCGGTGACGTAGAGCAACTCCCCGAAATCACTTCGGAATACGGACAAATGAGACGTGATGACAAAGTCTGGATCATCTCCGCTTTGAACACATCGCCCTTCCCTATCGTGCCAAAAGGAGAAGCCATCACTCAGATGGCATACGCCAAACGAGGAATCATCACCCGGAAATGGAATATGTGGCGATCCGCGAAAATATGAACTGTGAGGAACTGGGAATCGAGACTCACATTACTCCCGAATTTGTCCGTAAAGAAATAGCAGAAGGACGTGCGGTGCTGCCTGCCAACATCAATCATCCGGAAGCCGAACCGATGATTATCGGCCGTAACTTCCTAGTGAAAATCAATACGAATATCGGAAACTCCCACCACTTCCAGCATTGACGAGGAAGTGGAAAAGGCTTATGGAGCTGCAAATGGGGAGGTGATACGCTGATGGACCTTTCAACAGGAGAAAATATTCATGAGACACGTGAATGGATCATCCGCAACTGCCCTGTACCGGTAGGCACTGTGCCTATCTATCAGGCACTTGAGAAAGTGAATGGCGTAGTGGAAGACCTTAACTGGAAATCTATCGGGACACACTGATCGAACAATGCGAGCAGGGTAGATTATTTTACGATTCATGCAGGTATCCGCCGTCATAATGTTCATCTTGCCGATAAACGTCTGTGCGGCATTGTCAGCCGTGGAGGAAGCATCATGAGCAAATGGTGTCTGGTGCACGATCAGGAAAGTTTCCTGTATGAACACTTTGACGACATCTGTGATATTCTGGCTCAATACGACGTTGCCGTATCATTGGGAGACGGACTGCGTCCGGGCTCTATCCATGATGCCAACGACGAAGCACAGTTTGCAGAACTGGACACGATGGGAGAACTGGTACTTCGTGCATGGGAAAAGAACGTGCAGGCATTTATCGAAGGTCCGGGGCACGTACCGATGCATAAAATCAAGGAGAACATGGAACGTCAGATTGAGAAATGCCATGATGCGCCATTTTATACACTCGGCCCTTTAGTGACGGATATCGCTCCTGGCTACGATCACATTACCTCTGCCATCGGAGCTGCTCAAATCGGCTGGTTAGGTACAGCTATGCTTTGTTATGTCACTCCGAAAGAGCATCTTGCCCTGCCGGATAAAGAAGACGTACGTGTAGGGGTTATCACTTATAAGATTGCCGCTCATGCTGCCGACCTTGCCAAAGGGCATCCGGGAGCACAGGTACGCGACAATGCCTTGAGCAAAGCCCGTTACGAGTTCCGCTGGAAAGATCAGTTCGACTTGTCTCTCGATCCGGAACGGGCACAGGGATATTTCCGCGCGGGACATCACATTGACGGAGAATACTGCACGATGTGCGGACCAAATTTCTGCGCCATGAGATTATCCCGTGATCTGAAGAAAAATGCCAAGAGTGATAAATAATGAGTTGTGAATATCCCCAAACCAAGTCACAACCTCATTTCTTTTTAATTTTCAACTTTCAATTAATTAAAATGTTCTCAGACGAATTAGAAAAATATCCTGGGAAGAGACGACAAAAGCCATCTATTCCAAAACAGATGCCGATGTGCGCCGTGCATTAAGCAAAAAGAGCATCTGGATGTCAACGATTTTATGGCATTGATCTCACCTGCCGCCACTCCTATCTGGAAGTGATGGCCCGCCTCAGCCAGAAATATACGATGGAGCGGTTCGGCAAAACAATCTCTATGTTTGTGCCGCTCTATATCACCAATTCATGCACCAACTCCTGCGTCTATTGCGGTTTCCATATCAGTAATCCGATGAAAAGAACGATTCTGACGGAGGAGGAAATCATCAACGAATACAAAGCAATCAAACGGCTGGCTCCTTTGAGAATCTTTACTCGTGACAGGTGAAAATCCGGCAGCAGCAGGTGTACCTTACATCGCCCGTGCCTCGATCTGGCAAAACCTTATTTCAGCAACCTTCAGATTGAAGTGATGCCCCTCAAAGCGGAAGAATACAAAGAACTCACCCATCACGGGCTGAACGGAGTCATCTGCTTTCAGGAAACTTATAATAAGGCGAACTATAAAAGTATCACCCGCGAGGCATGAAGTCCAAATTGAATGGCGTGTCGATGGATTCGACCGTATGGGACAGGCGGGTGTCCATAAGATCGGCATGGGTGTCCTGATCGGTCTGGAGGAATGGCGGACAGATGTGACAATGATGGCTTACCACCTCCGCTACCTGCAGAAACACTACTGGAAGACCAAATACAGCGTCAACTTCCCCCGTATGCGTCCATCCGAAAACGATGGCTTCCAACCCAATGTTATCATGAACGACCGGGAACTTGCACAGCTTACTTTCGCCATGCGAATCTTCGATCATGATGTAGATATCTCCTATTCTACCCGTGAAAGCGCCGAGATACGAAATCACATGGCAACACTGGGCGTGACAACCATGAGTGCCGAAAGCAAGACAGAACCGGGCGGATATTACAGCTACCCGCAAACACTGGAGCAGTTCCATGTGAGTGACGAACGGAAAGCGGTAGAAGTGGAACGTGACCTGAGGAAATTAGGACGTGAACCGGTCTGGAAGGATTGGGACCAGTCTTTTGACTTTAAAAGATAAAACGATGCGATACGACAGGCAAATGATCCTTCCCGAAATCGGAGAAGACGGTCAGCAGAAACTGAAGCAAGCAAAGGTTCTTATTGTAGGCGTGGGAGGGCTAGGCTCTCCCATAGCCCTCTATCTGACCGGAGCAGGAGTAGGCTGCATTGGACTGGTAGATGACGATGTAGTCAGCATCAGTAATCTGCAACGGCAAGTGCTCTATTCGGAGAAAGAATTAGGTAAACCCAAGGCAATATGTGCCGCCGAACGACTTTCCGCACTAAACAGCGAGATAACTATCCGGACTTATCCAATCCGTTTGACGGAGGAAAACGCACAGGAAATTATCAGTCAGTATGATATAGTAGTAGATGGCTGCGACAACTTTTCTACCCGCTATCTTATCAATGACATCTGTGCCGAAATGGGGAAAGTGTATGTCTATGGAGCAATCTGCGGCTTTGAAGGTCAGGTATCCGTTTTCATTACGGAGAAGAGAAAAAGTTATCGGGACTTATATCCGGACGAAGAAGAAATGAGGCGAATGCCTCCGCCTCCCAAAGGTGTAATGGGCATTACTCCTGCGGTAACAGGAAGCATCGAAGCAACGGAAGTGCTGAAGATTATCTGTGGATTTGGCGAAGTATTATCAGGTAAACTATGGACTATTGACTTGCGCACATTGCAATCTAACAAATTTTCACTATAAACGTTGGTTTCTGAAATAGTTAATTAGTAACTTTGCTAAACTTTACAACTTTACACAGGAAATGAAACTAATTGTAGTTACCACGCCCACGTTCTTCGTTGAAGAAGATAAGATCATTACCGCTCTTTCGAGGAGGGACTGGATATTCTACATCTCAGAAAACCTGAGACACCGGCCATGTATTCCGAACGATTACTGACGCTGATTCCGGAAAAATATCATCGCCGCATTGTGACACACGAACATTTTATCTGAAAGAAGAGTTCAATCTGATGGGTATCCACCTGAATGCACGCAATCCGAGCGAACCGCATGACTATGCCGGACACGTCAGTTGTTCCTGCCATTCCGTAGAAGAGGTGAAGAACAGAAAGCATTTCTATGATTACGTTTTCATGAGTCCCATTTACGATAGTATTTCGAAGGTTAATTACTATTCTACTTATACGGCAGAAGAACTTCGTGAGGCACAGAAAGCTAAGATCATTGACTCAAAAGTAATGGCACTTGGAGGTATTAATGAAGATAATCTACTAGAAATAAAAGATTTCGGATTTGGAGGGGCTGTTGTACTGGGGATCTCTGGAATAAATTTGATGCCTGTCTGGATCAGAATTATCTGGCTGTGATCGAGCATTTCAAAAGTTAAAGAAATTGGCGGACTAAGAAATATCGATTCGAATATTATATACAATCATAAATAAAGAAACCGCTGTAAGTAATCTTTACAGCGGTTTACTTTTAGTAATTTTCTTATCAGAATTTATATCCTAATACAATAGAAAAGTTTGTATTTTAGGATTACCTATTTTTTCTACATCTACTAAACCAAATTGACCATCCAATCCTACAATAACCTTACCTAATTCCAAAGCTACTCCAACACCAAGACCGGCATCAAAACGTTTTAAAGCATCATCACCAAATGTATCATACTTACGTTCCGTATCATTCCCAAATCAATTTTGGTTTTACCAGCAATACCACATGCCAAATAAGGACCAGCATTAACCACAATATTTGTATTATCCGCAACATTAAAACGAGCAGCAGCCATAACTGGTAATTCCAAATACATTGCATTTATGCTATTACCATCCTTTTGCTCCTTTAGTCGACAAAACAATGATGGCTGTAATGACCAAGTATTATCAAAAGCATATTCAAAACCACCTCCAAGTTTAAAGCCAATCTTTGCATTCAAATCAGCATCACCTGTATAATTACTAATGTTCATTCCTACCTTAGCATTCCAACCTGTAATCTGTGAAAAGCCAGCAACTGAAATCAGCGCAAATAAAATAAATAAAGCACTCTTTTCATAATTCTAAAGTTTTAATTAATACTATAGTTAAATCATCTGTTTAATTAACAATGCAAATATATGATTGATATATATATCAAACAACTTTTTCGTTAACAAACGTGTAAAATATAGAGATTACACACAAAGAAAGGAATTCCCTATTTCAGAGAATCCCTTTCCTATTTTTATTATCTACTACCCGATTAGAAATTGTAGTGGAAACCAATAGACAAATCTTCGCTAGTCAACATCAGACCGAAAGAATCTCCGGAAGTGTTCACATTCTTACGATATCCCAAGAAACCATACTTGGCGATAAAAGAGAAATGATCGTTCAGTTTAACAGCGATACCCGGTCTCAAACCGATCTGACCTGCTTTAGTGGTATCACCATCTTTGATTTTCACGAAACCAATAGCAGCAGTTCCGTCCAGGAACAGACGTACAGCATCATTCTGATAGTAAGACCAACGGATGTACGGAGCAACAGTAACTGAATTTGCAGTCACTTGTTTCACATATTCGTGTGAATAGTTCAGTTCAGCACCCAATGCCCATGTTTCATTAAAATTGTAGCCGATTTCCGGAGCAACTTTAAAGAAGTAGTGTTGCCTGTGCTGTTACGCCATACGTTCAATGATCCGCCTACGTAAATGTCCTGTGCTTTTACAGCGATAGTTGCTAACATTACAACTACCAATAATAAACCCTTTTCATCTTCTTTCTTTTAAGTTATAAAATAAAACATGTTTTGTTTTCGGGGGCAAAATTAAGCTACTTCTTCATCTTAAACAAATATTTAGTTAGTTTTTATAATAATCACCAAACAAATCATTATTAATGGCTGATTATCAGAGCTGAACAAATACAATTAAAAATAACATCATCCAACAAAAGGCTGTAATCATTCTCTCACGAGACGATTACAGCCCATTATCAGAAAGTTAACTTTCTAACCAGTTTATCTTTCTATCCTTCAATTGCTGCCTGCGCAGCTGCTAATCTTGCGATAGGCACCCGGAACGGAGAGCAACTAACGTAATTCAAACCTACTCTATGGCAGAACTTCACTGAAGACGGTTCACCACCATGTTCGCCACAGATACCGCATTTCAAATCCGGACGGATAGCACGGCCCTTTTCTGTAGCCATACGTACCAACTGACCTACACCATTCTGATCGAGCACCTGGAACGGGTCTACTTTCAGAATCTTCTTTCCAGATAAACCGGAAGGAAAGAAGCGATATCGTCACGAGAATATCCGAAGGTCATCTGAGTCAAGTCATTCGTTCCGAATGAGAAGAATTCAGCAGATGAAGCAATACGGTCAGCAGTCAGAGCTGCACGAGGAATTTCAATCATAGTACCTACTTTGAAATCAATGCTGTCGCCCACTTCTTCAAACAACTTGGCAGCCTCTTCACGAATCACCTTCTCTTGTTCCTTAAATTCGTACAAGATACCGGTCAACGGAACCATGATTTCAGGATGTGTCTCTACTCCTTCTTTCTTCAGTTCAAGAGCAGCACCCAAGATAGCACGTGTCTGCATCTGAGTTATTTCAGGATATGTATTTCCCAGACGGCAACCGCGGTGACCCAACATCGGATTGTGTTCACACAGCGATTCTACACGTTGCTGGATATATTGCAGGCTTACACCCATCGTATCAGCCATTTCCTGCTGTCCCTTCGTATCATGAGGAACAAACTCATGCAAAGGAGGATCGAGCAGACGAACAGTCACCGGACAACCGGCCATTGCTTTAAAGATGCCCTTAAAGTCGGCTTGCTGATACGGAAGAATCTTAGCGAGTGCTTTACGACGTCCTTCTGCATTTTCTGCCAGAATCATTTCGCGCATTGCCTTGATCTTTTCACCTTCGAAGAACATATGTTCCGTACGGCAAAGACCGATACCTACTGCACCAAAGTTACGTGCTACTTCCGCATCGTGAGGAGTATCCGCATTGGTACGTACTTGCAGACGGGTATATTTATCTGAGAGTTTCATCAAATCGGCAAAGTCTCCGGAAAGTTCGGCAGCCTGAGTTTCTACCTTACCATTATATACTTCGCCCGTACTACCGTTCAAAGAAATATAATCGCCTTCTTTCAGATGTACACCGTCAATTTCTACTGTACGGGTCTTATAGTCGATATTCAATGCTCCTGCACCGGATACACAACATTTACCCATACCACGAGCTACCACAGCAGCATGAGAAGTCATACCACCACGAGCTGTCAGGATACCCTCGGCAACTGCCATACCGGCCAAGTCTTCCGGAGAAGTCTCGATACGTACCATTACCACTTTCTTTCCGGCAGCATGCCATTCGGCGGCATCATCAGCGAAGAATACAATCTGACCGGTTGCAGCGCCAGAAGCCGGAAGACCGCGAGTCAGCACTTTCGCCTGTTTCAAAGCGGATTTATCGAATACGGGGTGAAGAAGTTCATCCAGTTTGTTAGGTTCTACACGCATCAAAGCAGTCTTTTCATCAATCATGCCCTGACGGAGCAAGTCCATTGCGATTTTCACCATAGCCGCACCGGTACGTTTACCGTTACGAGTCTGCAGGAACCATAACTTACCTTCCTGCACGGTGAATTCCATGTCTTGCATATCTTTATAGTGGTTCTCCAATTTAGTCTGCAATGCATCCAGTTCCTTATAGATTTCCGGCATAGCTTCTTCCATTGAAGGGAATTTCGCAGCACGAATATCTTCAGTCACACCTGCCAGTACAGCCCAGCGCTGAGAACCAACCTTCGTAATCTGTTGCGGAGTACGGATACCGGCTACCACATCTTCACCTTGTGCGTTGATCAGGTATTCACCGTTGAAAAGGTCTTCACCTGTACCGGCATCACGAGAGAAACAAACACCCGTTGCAGAAGTGTCACCCATATTACCGAATACCATAGCCTGTACGTTTACAGCTGTTCCCCATTCATCAGGGATACTTTCCATCTTACGATAAAGGATAGCACGTTCATTCATCCATGAATCAAATACGGCACAGATAGCTCCCCAAAGTTGTTCGTAAGCACAAGTCGGGAAATCTTTTCCGGTCTGTTCTTTCACAGCGGCCTTGAACTTCTTCACAAGTTCTTGCAGGTCTGCTACTTCCAGCTCGTTATCAAGCTTTACTCCTTTTGATTCTTTTACTTCTTCAATGATTGCTTCGAACGGATCGATATCTTCCTTGTTCGTCGGCTTCATCGACAACGTCTACATCTGTACAAAACGACGATAAGAGTCCCATGCAAAACGGGCATTACCAGTCTTGCGGATGATACCTTCCACCACCTCGTCATTCAGACCCAGGTTCAGAATAGTATCCATCATACCCGGCATAGACGCACGGGCACCTGAACGTACAGAAACCAACAATGGATTTTCGATATCACCGAATTTAGATTTCATCAATTCTTCTACACGGGCAATGGCCTTTACTACTTCATCTTTCAGCAACTCAACCACTTTATCACGTCCCAACGTATTATACTCCGTGCAAACTTCTGTAGTTATTGTGAATCCGGGAGGAACGGGAATTCCAATTAAATTCATCTCGGCAAGATTGGCACCTTTACCACCTAACAAATTCTTCATGTCGGCCTTTCCTTCTGCCTGACCATTTCCAAAGGTATAAACTCTTTTTTTATCCATAATATTGTGTTTAAAGTTACATTATGATTTTTTCTGTTCGCAAATCTAAGTATATTTCGCAAACCAGAAAACTTTTGAGAAAAACTTTCTATTAAAATGCAATTTCGACATTACAATCTGGAATATTTTCACAGACACGAAAGTTTTCCAAAAATACCTACTTTTGCATCATAATTATTAGATTGGTGTAAAAGTGGCAAGAAAGAGAAAAGAACTTCCCCTGCTGGAGAAGGTAACAATAACGGATGTGGCTGCCGAAGGAAAAGCCATCGCAAAAGTAAACGACCTGGTGATTTTGTTCCTTATGTAGTGCCAGGTGATGTTGTAGACCTGCAGATCAAGCGCAAAAGAACAAATACGCCGAAGCCGAAGCTGTGAAATTCCACGAGCTGTCGCCCGTACGTGCCGTTCCTTTCTGCCAACACTACGGCGTATGCGGCGGTTGTAAATGGCAGGTACTCCCCTATTCGGAACAAATCAGGTATAAGCAGAAACAAGTAGAAGACAATCTGAGACGCATCGGAAAGATAGAACTTCCGGAAATTTCACCGATTCTAGGTTCTGCAAAACAGAGTTCTACCGGAATAAACTGGAGTTCACTTTTCGAACAAACGCTGGCTCACGAACGATGAAGTCCGGCAGGATGTGAAGTATGATCAGATGAATGCGGTAGGTTTCCATATTCCCGGTGCTTTCGACAAAGTGCTGGCTATTGAAAATGCTGGTTACAGGACGACATCTCCAATCGTATTCGTAATGCTGTACGCGATTATGCTTACGAGCATGATTACTCCTTCATCAATCTGCGTACTCAGGAAGGTATGTTACGGAATATGATTATCCGCACTTCATCAACAGGAGAGCTGATGGTCATTGTCATCTGCAAGATTACGGAAGACCATGAAATGGAACTATTCAAGCAACTGCTACAGTTCATTGCCGATTCATTCCCCGAAATCACTTCTCCTATACATTATTAATAATAAGTGCAACGATACGATCAATGATCTGATGTACATGTATTCAAGGGAAAAGACCATATGTTTGAAGAAATGGAAGGACTGCGTTTCAAAGTCGGTCCGAAATCATTCTATCAGACCAACTCCGAACAGGCATACAATTTATATAAGATAGCCCGCGAATTTGCCGGGCTGACCGGAAAGGAACTGGTATACGACCTATATACCGGAACGGGAACCATTGCCAATTTTGTATCCCGCCAGGCTCGTCAGGTGATTGGTATCGAGTATGTACCGGAAGCTATCGAAGACGCAAAGGTAAATGCCGAGATTAATGAGATTAAGAATGCCTTGTTCTATGCCGGAGATATGAAAGATATGCTGACTCAGGAATTTATCAATCAGCATGGACGTCCGGATGTGATTATCACCGACCCTCCACGTGCAGGTATGCATCAGGATGTGGTTGATGTTATTCTGTTTGCCGAACCGAAGCGGATTGTGTATGTAAGCTGCAACCCGGCTACGCAGGCACGCGACTTTACAACTGCTTGACGGCAAATATAAAGTGAAAGCTGTGCAACCTGTAGATATGTTCCCGCATACGCATCATGTGGAAAATGTAGTGTTGCTGGAGCTTCGATAATACGTTAGTTGAATTGTTCGCAAAAAAAAAGAAATGGAAAAAGACCGAGAAGAACTCCTGCAGAAAAAGCACGTGCCCAATATACGAACTATGCAGTCAAAGAGCCCATGGAACTAATGGAGTTTCTGGCTGCCAAAATGCCGGACGCAAGCCGCACGAAACTGAAGTCATTACTGAGCAAACGGGTGGTATTGGTAGATAACGTAATCACCACTCAGTTCAACTTCCCGCTGCAACCCGGAATGAAAGTACAAATCAGCAAGGAAAAGGAAAGAAGGAATTTCATAACAGACTGCTGAAAATTGTATATGAGGACGCTTATATCATTGTAGTGGAAAAATGCAAGGACTCTTATCTGTCAATACCGAGCGACAAAAGAGCGCACCGCTTATACGATTCTGAATGAATATGTACAGCGCTCGGGCAGACAGCACCGTGTGTTTATCGTACATCGTCTGGACAGGGATACATCAGGATTAATGATGTTCGCAAAGACGAAAAAACACAACGGACATTACGTGACAACTGGCATGAAATAGTGACTGACCGCCGTTATGTAGCTGTTGTTGAGGGAACAATGGAGAAGGATTATGACACTGTGGTTTCCTGGCTGACGGATAAAACTCTTTATGTAAGCTCCAGCGATTATGATGATGGTGGTTCAAAATCCATCACACACTACAAGACAATCAAACGTGCTAACGGTTATTCACTGTTAGAACTTGATCTGGAAACAGGACGTAAGAATCAGATCCGTGTACATATGCAGAATTTAGGACATCCTATTATAGGTGACGGAAGATATGGAGGCGAAGAATCGCTTAACCCAATCGGAAGACTGGCACTCCACGCCTTCAAACTTTGTTTCTATCATCCGGTGACGGGAGATTTAATGGAGTTTGAGACACCTTATCCGGGAGAGTTTAAGAAGTTGTTCCTGAAGAAATAAAATAATAAAAATTCCCCTTATTTGCTGACAACTCTGTACATAGATTAGCCTTCAATAAGGGGAACTTTTATAAAAAAATCGATATTTTTTCCAATTCCACAATTCTTTTTTAGATCTTCACTAATTACTCATTTCTAAAGTAACGGTTCCTTGATCTATATTATTTGAATACAAACGCCCTGTAAGATATCGGCCTTCAACATAAACATCTGCTAATATTAATAAAGGATAGCCATTACCATAATCCAAGAATAAATCTCCATCTTCAATCCACCAGCGGACATCTAAAACAGCCGCTACTCTATCCCAATCATAATACCATTGTTCATCTACACCAAAACCATTACTCTTAAAGGTTATTCCACTTTCCACCGGACTATTATCTACCCAAAATCCTAAATCACCAACCCATGTACGCCCTACTATGTGATCAAATATAGTTTCATCATCTTCGCACGAAGTAAAGCCGACCAATAAAGTCAGCAACATGAGAACACCTACGTATTTTTTCAAATTCTTCATAATTTTCTAGTTTATTGCGTTTATTATTGCAAAATTAGCGTTTTTATTTTACTATATGCCTTAAGATGCAAGTTTTTTGTACCTTTGTCCCACTAATAGTAAAATTTACACATGAAACTTCTTTGGCTTGATTTAAATAGCTCCTATGCGCACTCATCGCTGGCATTGCCTGCATTACATGCTCAAATAGCAGATGACACTACCATTGAGTGGTGTACAGTATCGGCAACCATCAACGAAAATACCGGAATGGTAGTCAACCAAATCTATCACCATCAACCGGATATTATTGCTGCTACCAACTGGCTATTTAATCACGAGCAACTGTTGCATATCGTTTCACGTGCTAAAGCTTTGCTACCTCATTGCTGCATCGTACTCGGCGGTCCGGAGTTTTTAGGAAATAACGAAGCCTTCTTAAGAAAGAACAAATTTGTCAACGGAGTGTTTCGGGGAGAAGGAGAAGAAGTATTCCCAATTTGGTTAAAAGTATGGAATCACCCTGTAAATGAGTGGAATCAGATATCCGGATTATGTTATCTGGACGAATCAGACCAATATCAAGACAACGGTATTGCCCGTGTCATGAACTTCTCTCAGCTCGTCTCACCGGAGAAAAGTCGTTTTTTTAATTGGAGCAAGCCTTTCGTACAACTGGAAACTACCCGAGGATGCTTCAACACATGCGCTTTCTGCGTCAGCGGAGGTGAGAAACCGGTTCGCACCATTTCATTGGAGGCAATCCGCGAACGACTGAATGTTATCCATCAGCATGGCATCAAAAATGTGCGTGTACTCGACCGCACTTTCAACTATAATAATAAGCGAGCCAAAGAACTTCTTCACCTCTTCCGTGAATATGCCCCGGACATCTGTTTCCATTTGGAAATTCATCCGGCACTTCTCTCCGAAGAATTAAAAGAAGAACTCGCTATTTTACCTAATGGTTTGCTACACCTCGAAGCAGGTATTCAAAGCCTTCGTGAACCCGTATTAGAGAAAAGCCGACGTATCGGAAAATTATCTGATGCCCTTCAAGGTCTGAAATATCTTTGTTCCCTTAAGAACATGGAGACACATGCTGACTTAATAGCCGGTCTTCCTCTCTATCACCTATCCGAAATATTTGAAGACGTTCGTACACTTGCCGAATATGGTGCAGGGGAAATACAACTGGAATCATTAAAATTACTTCCCGGCACGGAAATGCGAAGAAGGGCGGAAGAGTTAGGCATCCAATACTCTCCTCTCCCTCCCTACGAAGTTTTGCAGACTAAAGAAATTTCCGTAGAAGAATTGCAAACCGCCCACTATCTGTCCCGTCTTTTAGACGGATTCTATAATACACCTACATGGCGAAGTCTGACTCGTACCCTCATTTTGGATAATCCGCATTTCCTGCACGAGTTACTTGACCATCTAATACAGACAGATGTCATCGACACTCCTTTGAGTCTAGAAAAAAGGGGACTTATCCTCTATAATTTCTGCAAGAATCATTATCCCGATTACGTGACACAAGTCAGTATTGCATGGATAGAAGCCGGTATGTCGTTAAAAAAAATCCCCGCTGAAAAAGTAAAGACAAAACGCCAAGTTCCTCCCGATAATTGGGAAATTATATATGGCTCATATCGTGAGAACCTCCGGTTATGTTTTCTTCCTATTGACGAAGAAGGACATGGCTATTGGTTCGGATTTGAATCGGAGATTCAGAAGATAGAACCGGTATTTAAAGCAAAAAGATTATCTTAAATACAAAACATTAAAGAATGATAATAAGAACTATGAGTCCTGCAATGCTCAGAAAAAAAGTGGTTGTAATTATAACATCTATATTTTTCCACCTCATTTTTTCTCTCAATATCATTCAAGATTTATGAAAGATGAACCAATCAAGAAACTAGAACTTATCACTCAATACATAAAAAAACAGCTATATAGGTTTTGTTTCCATAGGTGCGACTGGACACGATAAATGTGCTTAATACACCTATACAAAAAAAAGAAAAGTATTCTCATATTATGTGAAATACCCATTATTTATTGATTACATAAAGCAGCATTTTCACTTTTTCGTCGTCCATATAATTAAACTTAACTAGCACATTATATGGACGTTTATAAATATCGTTTAAGCACTCTTTGTCTGATATTACTTCCTTTATCCGTAACAGGACAAGAGTGGAGCAAACAAGATTCATTGAGGCTACAGCAAGCATTAAATTCTGAGCAAGAAATCAGATTCAACAAGGAATTCGTAAAGAAAACAGAACAAAACATGTTATATCATACAAAACCCTTTGTTGACTTTGATCCAACATTACCGACTCTTAAATCAACAATCATATCTCCGAAATTACCTTTTCATACTCATAACATCTTTCGACAGACCAATTCAACTTTCTTACCCACTTATTCACGGCTCAAAATAAACAAAAATTTCACTCTGCATAGTAAAAGTAACTTTAGTGAAAGTTCAAACCACTTTCATATCCAAACTCAAATGGATTATAAGCTCTCTAAAAAATGGTTTCTTAGCATATATGGTAAACAAAATCTGGACACCCGAAGATATCGTGGACTTTCCTCTGAAGCAATACCAACCACACTAGGCAGCGACATTGTTTTAAAAGTAGGTAAAGGCTGGAAATTGAAAACCGGCGTACAATATCAATACAACACCATACAAAAAAGATGGGAATGGGTGCCTCAGATCTGTATTTCTTATGAATGGTAAAAAAGGAATCACATGATAAACGATTTCATTTTCCATTTATTCTCGTACCTTTGTAGTACGATTAAAAAACATCCTATAATAATGAAGAACTTTATCAAGGGATTCCGGTTTACTCCCTCCAATTACCCGGCTGAAGTAGAAGCGAAAATACAGAAATACAGAAAACAAGGTTACAAACTCCCACCGCGCAAAGTACTGCGTACTCCCGAACAACTGGAAGGAATCCGTGAGAGTGCCAAAATCAATACTGCCCTGTTGGATTATATTTCGGAGAATATCCGTGAAGGAATGTCAACTGAAGAAATCGATGTCATGGTATATGACTTCACCACAAAGCACGGTGCCATCCCTGCTCCTCTTAACTACGAAGGATTTCCTAAAAGCGTCTGTACCAGTATCAATGATGTGGTATGCCACGGTATTCCCAGCAAAACAGAAATACTGCAAAGCGGAGATATCATCAATGTAGATGTTTCTACCATTTACAAAGGATATTTCTCCGACGCATCCCGTATGTTTATGATCGGTGACGTAAGTCCCGAAATGCGCAAACTGGTTCAAGTGACTAAAGAGTGTATGGAAATAGGTATAGCCGCCGCACAGCCTTGGAAACAATTAGGAGATGTAGGCGCCGCTATTCAGGAACACGCAGAAAAGAACGGATTCAACGTGGTACGCGATCTTTGCGGGCATGGTGTAGGAATGCAGTTTCATGAAGCACCGGATGTGGAACATTTCGGACGCCGGGGAACAGGAATGATGATCGTTCCGGGCATGACCTTCACCATTGAACCGATGATAAATATGGGTACTTATGAAGTATTTGTTGACGAAGCTGACGGATGGACGGTATGCACAGATGACGGACTGCCCTCTGCCCAATGGGAGAATATGATTCTGATTACTGAAACCGGAAATGAAATTCTGACTTATTGATGGAACTGATTCTACTTATTGTTATTGCCGCATTAGCAGTAATCTCGATTGTACTATCACTGGCAAAAGGAAATAATCATGCGCAAGCGGAACAATTACAGGCAGCCTTGCGACAGCAAATGCAAGAGAACCGCGAAGAACTAAACCGCAGTATCCGGGAACTTCGCATGGAAATGACCCAAACGCTGAATCAGAATATGCAACAATTGCAAGACGTACTGCATAAGAACATGATGACAAACGGGGAACTGCAACGCCAAAAGTTCGACACAATGGCACGCCAGCAAGAGGTCTTGATAAAATCGACTGAAAAGCGGCTGGATGATATGCGACTGATGGTGGAAGAAAAATTGCAGAAGACATTGAATGAACGCATTGGACAGTCCTTTGAAATCGTCCGCTCACAACTGGAAAATGTACAGAAGGGACTGGGAGAAATGAAATCTCTCGCACAAGACGTCGGTGGACTGAAAAAAGTATTGAGTAACGTAAAAATGCGCGGTACATTCGGTGAAGTTCAGTTAGGAGCATTGCTGGAACAGATGATGAGTCCGGAACAATATGACGCCAATGTGAAAACCAAGAAAAGCGGAACTGAATTTGTGGAATTTGCCATTAAGTTACCAGGTAAGGATGATGCGAATAGCACTGTATACCTGCCTATCGATGCAAAATTCCCGAAAGATGTATATGAGCAATACTACGACGCTTTCGAGGCAGGAGATACTGCATTGATGGAATCATCCGGCAAGCAGTTGGAAACAACCATCAAGAAAATGGCGAAAGATATTCACGATAAATATGTAGACCCGCCTTTCACCACAGACTTTGCCATCATGTTCCTGCCTTTTGAAAGCATCTATGCAGAGGTGATCCGAAGAACAAGCTTGGTAGAGACGCTACAAAAAGAATATAAAATTGTAGTAACGGGACCAACTACCCTTGGTGCTATATTGAACAGTCTTCAGATGGGATTCCGCACGCTGGCTATTCAAAAGCGTACCGGAGAAGTGTGGACAGTTTTGGGAGCAGTTAAAACTGAATTCAGCAAATTCGAGGCCTACTCGAAAAGGTACAGAAGAACCTGCAAAGTGCCGGTGACCAACTGGAAGAAGTGATGGGAAAAGAACCCGCGCTATTGAACGGAAACTACGCCAAGTAGAACAATTGCCCCATGAGGAAAGTCAGAGAATTCTGCCGATAGCGGATGACGGGGATGATGAATAAAACAAAAATTATAGACCTTTTAAGATGGTGTCGCTATCCGGTTGGGATAGTGTCACCATGTTGATTGGATGGTGTCACTATGCTGATTGATAGTGTCACTATGCTGGCTATATAGTGACACTATTTATAAACTAATTAGTTATCAGTTGAATAATTAATCTTCAATGCACTACATTCCCTCAGCACCTGCTTGGTATCCGTCACGTATCCTATCTTACACCCTTCTCTATCTTGAGGCCAATAACCAAACTTTCCGGATCAGCTTGCTTTGCACGTGCAGTGGTGACTTTCTGTTTCAATTCCGTTAAAGTAAAATCTTTCATTACTTCCTTCCTTCCGAAGTGTGAATTGTTACCACAATCCCACTGATTTTCTCCTCCATTGAAGGCTCTTTTAAGTTATGCTCCATTGGCAACTCTTTTAATCCATATCTTTCGGAGACATTTCTATTAGAAGAATTGGAAACAACCGATCGAGATACTCTACACTTTTATCAGTCGATGCAGCTGACAAATCAGCACGAATTTGTTCAAATGCCCCTTTTACTTTGAGTATAGCAGTGAGTGCATCAAATGCAGTTTCAGCATCATACTGCAAGAAAATAACCGGAGGATCTTTCCTGTTGCTTTTCTCCCAAGATCCCAACAAATTCTTCACTATAATAGACTTCAACTCATCTACCGAACAATATTCATTATCAAATAATATCTTATTATGAGCATTAACCCAAAGTCCATGGGCCTGCTTCTCTTTACCCGAGGAGGTGGATTTGATCCATTGACCAGTTTACTATACTTCTCTTCTTCCTTCCTGAAGAAAATCATTAAAGACACATAATCATCCGCTTCTTTTGCTGAAGTTCAGCCTGAATCTGTCGCGGAACTTCTTTCACTTCCGGCTGTGCAAACACATAAAGCGCTCCAGCCATCACAGGCACGGCAAGCAACAGCTTTAATCGTGCCCAACGATTGGTTCTTTCTTTTAACATCATAGTGATACGTTTTTAAGTTTAGAGTGATTAAAGCCATTGGCCATAGAGTAGAGCCTTGTACCAACAGCTTTTTCACCAGTAATAATTGATATTTAGTTGCATCGATGCCTGTATTAATTACGCCATTATCGGCTTCTAAATTCATGTATTTCCTGCAACTCCCGCTTTAGCAGCCAAACAACAGGATTAAACCAATGAACAAGCAGGAATATCTGCATAAACAATAAGTCCAAAGTATGATGGTTTCGTAAATGCATCGTTTCGTGGAGGAGTATTTCTTCGGACTGTTGAGAGTAGTCAGCTGCTGAAATAACAATGTATTTACCCCAGCTAAATGAAGCAATCGGCTGCTGAGGAATCACTAATACATAGTTTCCAAACAGTTTCTTCTCTGACGTACGAATCAACTGAATCAAACGGCAAGTGGATATGGATAACCAGATAAATGTCGCCAAAGCCCCACTCCATATATAAAAGCCAAAGTCACAGGAACCCAATTCAAAGACCTTATTTCCGGATTCTTTTCAGGTATAAGAATAGGATCTTCCATCTGTTCCGGATTTAGAATGACAGACTCCGTGCTTTGCAATATGTGTGAATGGCATACAACGGAGTATGCAAAAAGTCTCCTCAGTAGTTGTCAGCTCTATAAGTGGAAGCAAAGTACATCCTAACAACCCAACTAACAAAGTGATACGGTTGAAACGGAAAAGTACTCCGGCTCATCAGCAGCTTAAAGAAAATATAAAGACCACTAAGCAACATCCGGATTTCAGCAGATAGAATAAAAGGCTCCCATTGTGTTTTCAGATTAAAAGTTGTTGTCCATAGAATAAAATCGTATCTGTCCGATAGACCACAGAAAGATTACTTCTTCTTTTTACCTTGCTCTATATACTCTATCAACGATTTAAGTTCATCAACAGACATCCCTTCTTCTTAAAAGAAGACACTACATTGATATAGGAATTATTATAATACTGGAAACCACTTCTTTGAGCGCCGAACTCTTATACTCCTTTCCGAAACAAGAGCATAATATTGATAAGTATTTCCGTAGGCTTTATACCCCACAAAACCTTTCTCCTCCAGCCCTCGAACAAGGGTAGAAACTGTGTTATAATGCGGTTTTGGTTCATCATAGAATGATAGAAGTTCACGAACAAACATAGGTCCATGTTCCCAAAATATACGCATAATTTCTTCCTCTTTGACGGTCAATCGTTTCATCTGTTTCATAGTCTACATATTTATTGTTCTTCCAATGGCACAAATATAATACTATTTTTCAAACAAACAACTAACACTATTAGTTAATCTACTAAATAAAACAGTTGTTTAACTAATATTATTAGTAGATATCATTTTCACCTTATATTATATATACAATAAAAGGCATATCGCCTGATGAATATCCGATATGCCTGAACGACTGATCTCTAGTTATTATTTCCGCTTTCGGACAGGTAATACTATCCTGAGTACAATGTATCCTAATAATCCGGAAAGAATAGTCCCCGATAGCACTCGAACTTAGCCTGATTCAACAGAACAGGATAATTTGCACCAAAAGAAAGATTGGCAATGAAAAGCGACACCGTAAAACCGATCCCTCCCAACAGAGCTATACCGGAAAGATTCTTCCAAGTCATACCCGGCGGCATTGGAGTAAGTTTTATCTTTATAGCCAACCAGGTAAAGAAATAAATTCCCGCAATTTACCAAACAGCAACCCTGCTGCCACTGCCATCCCTACACTTCCTACCAGCTCACCGCCGCCACTAAAGACAACGCCTGCATTGACAAAGGCAAACAACGGAAGAATCAGATAATTGACAGCTCCATGCAAATTATCCTCCAAAGACTGCAGAGGACTGATAACACGGTCGGAAGCAGATTCCACCTCTTTCAGTTTGGCAATCTGCTCATTACTCAACACGATACTTCCCGATTCCACCACCGGGAAACCTGCAATTGTATGACGAATATGCTCGATATATTTTCCGACATCCAGACGGGTTTCGCCGGAATAACAAACGCCAGAATAACTCCCGAAATGGTACTATGAATACCGGATTGCAAAATAAATACCATATAACGACACCGATCACTAAAAGAAAATCTTATTGGTAGTCCCACGCTTCCTATAAAATAAAGTAAAACGTAAAGCAATGCGGCTATCAGAATATACCCATACGACACATGCGAACTATAAAAGAGCAATTACAAGGATACCTCCGATATCATCAACTACCGCAAAGCCGTCAGAAATATCTTCAGGCTCAACGGCACACGGCTTCCCAACAGACTTAATACCCCTAACGAAAAGCAATATCCGTTGCCATTGGAATGGCCAATCCCTGACTTCCCGCACTGCCCGGAGGACAGATTGACATATAAACAATCACCGGAAACAGCATACCGCCACAGGCAGCAATAAAGGGAAGCGCCGCCTTGCGGAAGGAAGAAAGCTCACCAACCAACAACTCCCGTTTGATCTCCAATCCTACCAGCAAGAAAAGATGGTCATCAACCCGTCATTGATGAACTCGATCATCCGCAGATTCTCTCCGCCATGCGAAAGCAGATTAAAATTACCGATCTGCAAATGAAGTTCATGCAAAGGAACTCCTGATAAACCGGAGCAACCGGAGAATTGGCTATGATAGCAGCCGCTATTGCCGCTACAAACAAAAGGATACTCGCCGCAATATTCATTGACGAGAAATTTCGCATTGTACGCAAAATTGTCATAATGAAAGGTGTTTATAGTATTTGATCCGCAATATATGGATTTTTAATCATTATAGCCCTTAAAGCCAAGTTTTCACCCAAAGGACAAATATTCCTGTCAGAATAAGATTCAACACCAATGTAAGTACGGAAATGACCAGTGCCGGACCGCCGAGATTATAACCCAATGCAATAAATATAATTCCGGCACCTACCTCACCGCGGGTAAACATACCAATGGAAAGGGCCAGTCGCTCACTCAACTTCCGGTCACGATAGAAGAACATCGGACAAAGTTTGCCTATATTCGATAAGAAAGAGACTATGACAACATGGAACAAAATCATTCCCAGGACATCATCTCCTGCGAACCTGTCACCGAATGCGTTCCTGTATGAGTTTCCGCAAAGTTAACTCCGATAAAATGAGGCATACTCATACCTACCAGGAACATAAACAGGAAGGAGATTCCAGTAGAGACTTTTCGTTCTACAGGAGTATCGTGCTCTTTATGCTTCATGATCATACCCAATACAAATGCCGGCAACAGAACTTCGATATGGATACTTCCTTCTTCCATACAGCTCTTTACTGCCGAGATAAAGTATCTGCGTAGCCAGAAATATGATAACGGAATAGAAGAGAATAGCTTTCCAATCCTGCCGCCAGTTATACTTATTCAGTTGTTTCCATCCAATGGACAACAGCATAAATACAATAACCACCACAATAATCAGCTGCCAACGCAAACCAATCATCATGATCTGAAGAGGGATCATCAAAGAATGGTATCCAGATCATCAAAATAGCCAGGACCTGAATCTTCTTATATATCCAGCTGGACTTTAACCCGATAGCCGCCAGCATCGTAAACAAGATGCCGGCCGACGTAGGTGCGGCAAAACGACTTAGTAACAGATTCTCTTCCAAGCCTCCCAACTATGCCAGTAATCAGGCGGAAGAAGCACGAATACATAATAGATAGCAATCATGAACCAAGGCAGGCAGCTGTAGCCATCGCTATAAAATAATCCTCGGCATAACTTTTCCAGCGGACTTTGTCGAGCACAAACTCCCGACCCACATTAATCATTATAAAACTAAGACATACATAAAGTAGTATATTCGACAGGACCTTAACAGTTCCATATCCTTCTCCCGCTATCATCGGGAGGAATTGTGAAATGACGAGCCCCAACATCAGGAAGCCCGAAAAGACAGAACTTTTCTCATATTTATAGTTGTTTGTTTCAAAAGGTGATTGCCAAGGAAAGCTCTGCAGACAGAAGACAATCACCTGGTGTATTAAAACTAACCGCAAGCCGATTTGTTCAGAATAACTCTGAAAAATCGCTTGCGGTTCATTTTTAATCCAGCTTCAGTACGGCGAGGAAGGCTTTCTGCGGCACTTCCACATTACCGATTTGTTTCATTCGTTTTTACCTTTTTCTGCTTTTCAAGCAGTTTACGTTTACGGCTTACGTCACCACCATAACACTTCGCAGTTACATCCTTGCGAACTGCCTTAATAGTTTCACGAGCTATAATCTTAGCCCCGATAGCTGCCTGAATAGCAATTTCAAACTGCTGGCGAGGGATTAATTCTTTCAGTTTCACACATCCGGCGTCCCATATCATACGCGTTATCGAAGTGAATCAGCGTAGAAAGCGCATCGACCGGTTCACCATTCAACATGATGTCCAGTTTCACCAACTTGGAAGGACGGAAACCATTGGGATGATAGTCGAACGACGCATATCCTTTCGAAATACTCTTCAACCGGTCATAGAAGTCGATCACGATTTCACCCAAAGGCATGTTATAATATATTTCCACACGATTACCGGAAATATACTCTTGTTTCAAGAGTTCTCCACGTTTCCCAGACAGAGGGTCATAATCGGGCCGATATAATCGGTAGTCGTAATAATAGACGCTTTGATATAAGGTTCTTCAATATGGTCGATCAACGTCGGATCAGGCATACCACCGGGGTTATGCACTTCTTTCATATTGCCTTGTTTATCATATATATTATAAGATACGTTAGGCACGGTAGTAATCACATTCATGTCGAATTCACGATCCAGACGTTCCTGTACAATCTCCATGTGAAGCAATCCGAGGAAACCGCAACGGAAACCGAAGCCCAGTGCCAATGAAGATTCCGGCTGGAAAGTCAGCGAAGCGTCATTCAACTGCAATTTTTCCAAAGAAGCACGCAGATCCTCAAAATCTTCCGCCTCAATCGGATAGACTCCGGCAAAACCATTGGCTTCACTTCTTCAAAACCCGCAATCGCTTTATCACACGGACGGGCAACATGAGTAATGGTATCTCCCACTTTCACCTCTTTCGAGGTCTTGATACCCGATATAATGTAACCTACATCGCCCGTACGAAGTTCGTTACGTGGAACCAGTTCCATTTTCAGTACACCTACTTCATCGGCATCATACTCTTTTCCGGTATTAAAGAACTTCACTTTATCTCCCTTGCGGATTACTCCATTTTCGATCTTAAAGTAAGCGATAATACCACGGAAGGAGTTGAATACAGAGTCAAAAATCAATGCCTGTAACGGAGCTTCCTCATCACCTTCGGGATGCGGAATGCGTTCGATAACGGCTGCGAGGATTTCCTCCACGCCCATTCCGGTCTTACCGGATGCACGGATAATCTCATCACGCTTGCAGCCCAACAGTTCTACGATTTCGTCCTCTACCTCTTCGGCATGGCACTTGCCATATCACATTTATTGATAATGGGGATAATTTCGAGATCATGTTCGATAGCCATATACAGATTGAGATGGTCTGTGCCTGCACTCCCTGCGATGCGTCTACGATAAGCAGCGCACCTTCGCAAGCGGCAATGGAACGGGATACCTCATACGAAAAATCCACGTGCCCCGGTGTCAATCAGGTTAAGGATATACTTTTCACCTTTGTAGTTGTACTCCATCTGGATAGCGTGGCTCTTGATGGTGATACCTCTCCTTCCAAATCCATATCATCAAGCATCTGCCCGTTAGTCACCTGAATAGTGTTGGTAAACTCCAGCAAGCGGTCTGCCAGGGTTGATTTACCGTGGTCAATGGGCAATGATGCAGAAATTTCGTATATTCTTCATTCTGAATTCTTATTATTTTGTCTTTTTTGTGCAAAGATACGTAAATGGCGGAATATAAAAAATGCGTTGATAACATTATAATCATGTACCAACGCATTTTATTGCTTAATGAGTTACTCGCTTAGATCAATTTGATGAAGAGTTCACCTTCTACTTCTTCAGCAGAAACTTTATCTTCTCTCAATAACCAGCCAAGACCGAGGAACAAATCTTTGTCAACCAATTTAGTTGCTTTTTCAGTTGCTTGGCAGTCATTCCTTCTGTTTCATTCAGTGCATTCCAGATATTACCTGCGATTACACCTGCTTTTTCTTTCAACATTTGCTTTTGAAATTATAGTTAGACATGCTTTAAAATCATCCGGCCCGAAAGCTTTCAGATTTTATTTCGGGGACAAAGATAGTTATTTTATGTTATATAACACTTTATTGAATCTTTTTGCTGATTTTGTAATAAAAAGCATTTTATCCCCTATTTAGGGTGTTTTCGAGGTATTCTACCCAGATTCTTGCCGCCTCTTCCACCATTTTAGCACACGGTCGTTTGCTATAATATTGAGTATTACGTTCTTCGGGAACAGTCGAAATCGGCTCTTTTTCTTTAATCCCAACAATTCTCCGCAAATCAACGACCCGTTGCGTTTTTTAAATTCGGCAGCCAATTCCTGCACTACCGCATAGTTTGCAGCTTTTCCTTCACGATCTGTCGCTTCGGTAGCTCCGGTTTCCAGTCCGGCTATCAGGAACAGTCCGCAAGCAGCCCCGCATGTCTCACGCATCCGCCCGATTCCTCCGCCAAAGAGGCTGACATACGCTGCCTGCTCCTGTGTGAAACCATACATATCGGCAAATGCAGCTACTACAGACTGCGAGCAGTTATATCCGCTCTTAAAAGTTCTACAGCTTTTGTATTCTATCTTCCATGCTATTTTCTGTTTTATTCTATTTCCAAAGCCATTGACAATGATCTGAATGTACGGCATCGTTCAGTATGCTGGCACTTTTCAGCATCGGACGTACCGGCTCACTGGTCATGCAATAGTCAATCCGCCAGCCCTTATTCTTGGCACGCGAATTAAAACGATAGCTCCACCACGTATACCCTGTTTCTCCGGATAGAGCAGACGGAAAGAATCAATAAATCCTGCAGAAAGGAAACGAGTCATCCATTCCCGTTCTTCGGGCAGGAAGCCGCTTTTCGTGGCATTCCGGACAGGATCATGAATATCAATCGGCTCATGACAGATATTATAGTCACCGCAAAGGATAAGGTTCGGACGAGTCTTGCGCAGCTCTGTCACATATTTCTGAAAGTCTTCCAGCCACACCATTTTAAATGCCTGCTTCGTCTCCGCTCGTTCCCGAAGGATGATAAACACTGACTACGGACAAGTCGCCAAAATCCGCACGGATAAAACGCCCTTCATTGTCATAAGCTTCTATCCCCATACCATATTCCACATGATCGGGTTCCTGCTTAGTAAGGATCGCCACACCGCTGTATCCCTTCTTTTGTGCAGAATAGAGATAAGCCTTGTAACCCAAAGCTTCAAATACTTCTGCCGGATATTGGTCCGGCTGTAGTTTTGTCTCTTGCAGACAAAGAATATCCGATTCTCCTGCACCAGCCATTCCGGCAAACCTTTAGAAACGGCAGCACGAAGCCCGTTCACATTATAAGTAATAATCTTCATCATTTTATAGTTTATAGATTTATGTTCGTTTTATGAAAACAGCAGCATTATATTCAATGCCGAAACAATGACTGCAATAGCATATAATACAAAAGTACTCCAACGGCTATTGACATAATTCCCCATTACCTTTCGGGATGAAGTCAACCCTACTTGCAGGAATACCGTGAAAGGCAACTGAATACTCAATATCATCTGCGAAATCAGTAATCCCTTGAATGGATCGCCAATAAAGAAAATCAGCAACAGCGCAATTCCCAACGAAAGGATTACTCCTACCTGCGAGTGACTGTCTTTAATATGATATGACTCTCCAAAGATACCTGCAAAGATAGAACCTGCCGCCATTCCGCTTGTTATAGTGGACGAAATACCTGCCATCAACAGAGCCAATGCGAATACGATTGCCGCATTACTTCCCAACAAAGGTTCAAGCAGTGATTTGGCTTTGTTGCAATTCTTCCACCTGAATGCCGCTTTTAAAGTAGCAGCAGCCAGCAGAATCATAGCACTGTTAATTGCCCAGCCAACGATCATCGAGAAAAGCGTATCGAACAACTCGTATTTCAATACTTTCTTGATAGACGCATCGTCTTTCTTATTATACTCGTGACTCTGTATTACTTCCGAATGCAGAAACAGATTATGAGGCATCACAACCGCTCCCAGCACACTCATAATAATCAGCATACTACCCTTCGGGAAAGCAGGCGTCACCCAACCCATCGTCGCAGCCGGCCAGTCTATTTCTACCAGAAACAATTCATAAATAAATGAAAGACCGATCACCGAGACAAAAGCAATAATGGAACGTTCTATCTTTTATAGGAGTTGGTAAAGAGCATGATGGAGACAAAAGTGTGGTCAGCACCGCCCCCACATAATAGGCATATCAAACAGCATCTCCAATGCGATGGCTCCTCCCAGAATCTCAGCCAATGAAGTAGAAATAGACGCCAATACCGCCGTACCCAAAATAGGACGGGATACCCATTTAGGAGTATATTTCGTAGCGGCTTCCGAAAGGCAAAGCCCGTAACAATCCCCAAGTGAGCAACATTATGCTGGAGGACAATCAACATGATAGTGGATAAGGTGACCACCCAAAGAAGTGAATAGCCGAACTCGGAACCTGCGGCAAAATTTGATGCCCAGTTGCCCGGATCAATAAATCCGACAGTTACCAAAAGTCCGGGACCAATATATTTAAAACATCCAGTCCGCCCAAATAACGTTTATGATCTTTCCGTTTCAAGTCTTGAAAATATTCTTCATCATTGCATAATAGTTTATTCAGCACAAATATACTTTATAAATAACGACCGAAGGTCGATTTTGGTTCAAAATACCGACAAATAGGGAAAGGTACGGCATAAAAAACCTCCGGCAAAATGAATTGCCGGAGGCCAGTGTATATTTTATAAAGGAGACTTCCGTTAATATCCCATTTCATGCAGTGCATGGCACAACTGATCGGGACAGGACGTCGGTCTGCCACTGCAACGTACTCCTTCAAGTTTCTTGATAACCTCTTCTACCTTCATTCCCTTTACCAGACGTGAAAGTCCCTGAAGATTTCCGTTACATCCTCCCCAAAAGGCAACTTCCTTCACAACTCCATCTTCTACATTCAGTTCGATGTTTGTGCTGCAAGTACCCTGGGTTCTATAAACATATTCCATAATCCACTTACTCCTCGTTTCCGCCTTCTTCCGGCTTCATGTTTGTATAAACAGTCTGCACGTCATCAAATTCTTCAAGACGTTCTATCATCTTATCTAAAGTTTCGCGTTGTTCCGGAGTTACCTCTTTCAGATCGTTCGGGATATAAGTAAAATCACCGCCGACATCCTCGAAGCCACACTCTTCAAGATGTTTCTGAATAGCGGCATAGCTCTTAGGATCACCGTAGATAGTGATTGTTCCTTCTTCGTCATCCTGTTCGTACTCATCTTCTACGTCGTAATCAATCAGATCAAGGATCAGTTCTTCCATATCCATGCCGTCCTTTATCTTGAAAGTGAACATACATTTATGGTCGAAAAGGAAAGCCAATGATCCCATTGTTCCGAGGTTACCACCAAATTTATTGAATACAGAGCGTACATCAGCTACCGTACGAGTCGTATTATCAGTCAGCGTATCTACAAAGACAGCAATTCCGTGAGGACCGTATCCTTCGTAAGTCATGCTCTTGTAGTCGCTCTGATCCTTACCCATTGCATTCTTAATCGCACGTTCGATATTGTCCTTCGGCATATTCTCACGCTTACAAGTAGCGATGACCGAACGCAGTGTCGGGTTATTTTCCGGTTCCGGACCACCCGCCTTCACGGCAATAGCGATCTGTTTACCCAGTCTTGTAAATGTTTTAGCCATGTGGCCCCATCTTTTCAGCTTTGCGGCTTTTCTATATTCAAATGCTCTTCCCATTGGTTTGTATTAATTTTGAATTGTGAATTTTAAATTTATCTCAATTTTGCATTCAGCTTATCTTCCAGATTCTTCACCAGTTTAGACATGATCTTATCGATCATCTTATCGTTCAGCGTCTGAGTTTCATCCTGAAGCAGGAAGCTGACCGCATACGATTTCTTACCTGCTTCGATGTTCTTACCTTCGTATACATCGAAGAGTTCCACTTCTTTCAGCAGTTTCTTTTCTGTATCGTAAGCGATTTTTTCGATTTCGGCAAACTGTACGTTCTTGTCGAGCAACAATGCCAAGTCACGCTTCACAGCAGGGAATTTGGAAATTTCCTTGTAGCTGATCTTCACTGAACGGATAGCCTTCATCAGTTCTTTCCAGTTCAAGTCGGCATAATACACCTCATTATCTATATCGAATGCTTTCAGCAGTTTCTTCGTCACAACACCGAAAGAGGCAAGACGCTTCCCCCCCTTGGTATGAACAGAAAGTGCGGTAGCGAAAATATCGTCAGTCAGATTGCCAACTACCAGGTTGTGCAAATCCAGTCCCAAACGTTTCAATATATTTTCTACATAAGCCTTCAGTTCGTATACCGAACTGTTTTCATCCGGGTGTGCCCATGAATTAGCGACTTTCTTTCCAGTCACCCACAAACCCAAGTGATAGTCTTCCGAATAGGTAGCCAGTACTTTTTCTGGATTCTTCTTGTCCGCATCGAAGTAATAGCAGTTACCGAATTCGAAGAATTTCAAATCGGCATTCTTGCGGTTTGCATTGTGAGCGATGCTTTCCAGTCCACCGAACAGCAATGTCTGACGCATACAGTTCAGATCGGCACTCAGTGGATTCAGCAGCATCACCAGATGGTTGGATGGATAGTTCTCCAGACCGTCGTAGTAAGCGGCACGAGTCAGAGAATTATTCAGTATTTCATTGAAGCCACAGCCAACCAGCTGTTCTGCAACCAGATTCTGTAATTTGTTTGATTTATCATGCTCACCCTTGGTTGTCAGACTGGAGTTCAGCGTAGTCGGGATTTCTACATTATTATATCCGTAGATACGTAGAATATCTTCGATCACATCGCAATCACGCTGTACGTCTACACGATAAGGAGGAACGGCTAATGTCAGTCCGTCAACTGTCTCATTCATGATTTTCATTTCCAGGCTGGTAACAATGCTCTTGATCGTTTCCACGGGAATCACTTTACCAATCAGCGAATTTACTTTCTCATAAGAAAGTTCTACCATAAAGTCTTGTGGAGCTGCAACGCAAACATCCTTAATTTCGGATGAGATAGTGCCACCGGCCAGTTCTTTCACCATCAGAGCAGCCAGTTTCAGACAATAGATTACTCCGTTCGGATCGATGCCACGTTCGAAACGGAAAGAAGCATCCGTATTCAGACCGTGACGACGGGCAGTCTTACGCACCCATGTAGGATGGAAATAAGCGCTTTCGATAAATACATCTGTCGTAGCTTCCGTAGAACCGGAATCCAGTCCGCCGAATACACCGGCAATACACATCGCTTCTTCTTTGTTGCAGATCATCAGATCGCGTTCGTTCAACTTGCGTTCCACTTCATCCAATGTGACGAATGGAGTGCCTTCCGGCAATGTCTTGACAATTACTTCATTGCCTTTTATCTTTCCGGCATCGAAACAATGCAATGGCTGACCGAAAGCATGAACGATATAATTAGTAATATCCACTACATTATTAATAGGACGTACACCGATCAAGCGCAATTTATTCTGCAACCATTCGGGGCTTTCCTTCACAGTAACGCCTTTCACCGTAACGCCGGCATAGTGAGGACAGGCTTCGCTGTTTTCAACCACTACTTCGATATCCAAATCATGATTTTCCACCTTAAATCCATCTACAGATGGACGTTGCAAAGTAGCCTGCTTGCCATTCTGAATCAGGTAAGCATACAAGTCGCGGGCCACACCATAGTGTGAGCAAGCGTCTGCACGGTTAGGAGTAATATCTACTTCGAGTACGTAGTCACTCTTGATATTATAATAGTCTTTGGCGAGAGTACCCGGAACAGCTTCAGCCGGCAACACGATGATTCCTGCATGATCAGTACCAATACCGATTTCGTCTTCTGCACAAATCATCCCTGTAGATTCTACACCACGGATTTTTGACTTCTTGATAGTAAAGCATTCATCACCGTCATAAAGTTTGGTACCCAAAGTGGCAACCACTACTTTCTGTCCGGCAGCTACATTCGGAGCACCGCATACAATCTGTACAGGTTCGCCGTCTCCCAGATTGACGGTAGTGATATGCAAATGGTCGGAATTCGGATGTTCTTCGCAAGTCAGCACTTCACCGATTACGAGTCCTTCCAAACCACCCTTAATGGTTTGCACTTCTTCTACACCACCTGTTTCCAAGCCGATTGAGGTCAGCGCAGCAGCCGTTTCATCGGGGGTCAAATCAAAGTTGACATACTCTTTCAGCCAGTTATAAGAGATATTCATATAATTAAATTTTTATTGTTTCTCAAAAAGTTTCGCAAAGTTAATAAGATTTTTCGGTTGACATAGAACGATTTGAGAGAAAATTGTCAAGAGAAGCTAAACTAACAGGACCTGACTGTATTATTCCCCAATAAATTCATGGTGGGTGACAAAGTGGCAGAAAAATAAAGGGGTATTCACATATATATGGGAAATTAATTAATTCTATTTTATAATTCCATTTTTATTTCATTAATTATTTATTTTCCTATTATATATTCTCAGATAGAGGTATTTTCTTGTCATTTTTGCCACCAGTCTCCATCAGAACTCTCCTAAGCTATATTTAATAAAAAATAATCGACCGCTCGATTGGAGTAAATCAAGCGGTCGTTTCTATCTGTTCAACCGTATCTTTTAAACTAATGGAGCGGTCGTTTTTGTTCAATCAAGCGGTCATTCTCGCCTAATCGGCCGTAGTATCTTCAGATTAAAATTCATAAATGACCCAAATAGCATCATACCTGTCATCTATCTTCAGCAATGATTTAGAAGATTATGCACTGATACGTTTGTAGAAATAAGATTCTTTTGCCAGTTGATCTTTTTGAGTCTTTTTACATCTTTTTTTACTAGCTTCTTCACTTTAGCACTCCATGTTTTGGCTACAAATTGGTGCAGCAATACCCATTCGATAGAACAAACAATCTAATTTATGTATTTATTATTACATATAGAAAATCATGCATCTACCATTTGTTTTTATCAGTCAAAGAATAATAACGTACCCAATCCACACACATTTCTACCGGCAGCTCCTTCAGATCGACTTCACCGACCCATCCACCACCAAGCTGCATATCTATCAGCAGATAAAAAGAGTGTCCGCTATAAGGAAACTGTCCTTTCTTATCGGTTCGGATGCGTGGATAGGTAAAAGTATGTATATCGTTGACATAGAAAGACAGGCTGTCCCCGTAGATTTCTACAGCAAATACATTATAATCATCCGGTTTTATCGGTCCGGTCGAGGAAGCAGCAGGGTTGTCCTTAATACCCTGATATTCCGTATAATCCGAATGAACAGTCTGGTAAACAAAATGATCGTAATTGAGCCTTTCCATGATATCTATTTCTCCTCCCTGCACCCATTCGCCATCTTCCGGAAGCATCCAGATAGCAGGCCAGGCACCACGTGCGGCATTCAACTTGGCACAGACTTCAATACGCCCCTCCGAGAAAAGTTTCTTTCCGCAGGTATAGACACCTCCGGTAAGATAAGGGAGTGAATCGCCGGATAAGTCCTGATTCACAATTCCCCGCAAAATCAGATTTCCTTTCCGCATATCAAAACAAGAATCCAAATCCGTCATTTTCTTATTCCAGTCGGATCTTCCCCTCGGAATCTTACTCCATACATGGGTATCGAAGCCTCTCTTCTGATTGAAATTTTCCTGCCAAACCAGCTTCCACCTGGCAGATGAAACTTTCCGGCTACTTCTGCATGACATAAGTACTGCTCCGGTGCACAACAGGAGCATAAAAATAAAAGCAACTCTCTTTTTCATATTCGTGTATTTTTATATCTCAGTATTAGTTGATATCAATCGTAAAATACTGCTTCCCGTTCCTGTAAACAAAAATCTGTTCTTCTCGTCCCCTCGTCCGGTCTCTCAGCCATAGCAGTGCATTTTTCGGTACGGAATAATACAGCTTTCTGTCCTCGCCGGCTATTTGAGTTCCCAAGGACTTCCAGCCATTGATTCCGTTTTGGTAAAACAGCTCATAGCAATCACCGGGCCAGACATAATTATCATCGTTGCGGGGAGCAAAACCTATTTTGCCAATAGAAGACTCTCTCTCTAATTGATAGATGACTGAGGACGATTTTTCCTTATCGGTAGCCAGAAAATAGGTAATGATATTGCCGTCCGTTATATTGTCCATATCATATACGGGCATTACGTCATTCATTCTATGCAAAGGTATTTTCATGGTACACAGTGTATCTTCATACAATGCTAGTTCTGCCAGTTCCATCTGTGTGCCTGCCGGAGGTGAATAACGAATATATCTATACTTATTAGAAGTATTCAGCGGGTCCAGCCGGTAGTAGTTGGTAGCCAGCGTATCTTCAAACTCATACAACAAGTCCGCCTGTCTGAAAGACGGATCGTTCGCTCCTTCAATCCTGACTCCAATAATCGCCCTGTACGACCATTCAAAGATTCGGGGTTTCATCGACATCTTCCTTGTCAAAACCACTTTTTCCCAATTCTCGATATTCACATCGAGCACTTCCGCTTTCCCATTTTTGAAGATAAAAGGGTACCCTGCCGAATGCTGCTTTTCACCGTCAAACCGGAGTACATGATAAATGATGTCCGGCTCCAGATGATGGAATGTGACCTTATCCCCCTCTCTCTCCGCCATATCGACAAGAATCCATCTGTTAGGGTTGAAAACACCCAGATAGATATATTGATCCTTCGTCTCCACAGGAACCGTCACCTCATTCTCACCAAAATAATTCACGGTCACATCTTTCACGCAACGGTTTCTGAAGAAGAACGGAACCTTAGTGTCCGTCACATCAGTAGCAGGAATCGAAATGTCCTGTTCACCAAAACAGTAGCGATACACTTTCCCCTTCTTTCTGCCATCCGAATGAGGCATTTCCCGTGTCGGCTCCAATTCTTCAAAATCAAACACGATAAAACGTCCGGTCGTATCCCGTAAAGTATTCCACGAATGATAGTGCTGATAGTCGGGAGAATATCTGAAAAACTCAGTAGCTACCGGTATTCCACAGGCGCGCATGGCGTATTGCGTCAAATCGCATGACTCCCGGCAATAACCAAGCGGACGATGAAACAGCAGCAGCGCATCCAGATGTGGGACATTGATATCTGTGAAGTAATAAAAATCTTTCTTGCGTAACTCTTTGCATACGACATGACAGGCTTCTACGACGTCCTCTCCCTGATAGACCGAGTCCAATACAGAAGCATAATAATCGTGATATAGCTTTCTCCATGATGTCAATGGTTCGTCAGCTATCCGATACGGTAATATCAGTTCGCAGAAATCATCAAACGTCAGATTCCTGTTCCACGGATATTTCTTCCAGACATCAAATGCCAAGTCTATGTTCTCAATCAGGTATGCGGCAGTAATGACTTGCGCGTCATATACTTTGGGCAGAGAATAGAACGGTTCCTTTTTCATGTCTTTGATAAGTCCTACCGGAAGACTGTCTTGTGTCAGCAAGTTGCGTACGGAGTCCAGCTGCCATCCTTCATAAGTATACCAATGTGGCATATTCCGCATCAAGAAGCGAGCCGCTTCCAACTTTTGAGGATCACTGCTATAATGTGCAAGTACTTTTTCCAATTCCGCCCGGTTATCTCCCGCAAAGGTCAATGCCTGTTCCAGTCGTCTGTCACCCGTTGAACACGAGATGGTTATCAGGAGGACAAGCACAAAGGATATGACTAGATTTATGTTTTTCATGGCAACTTTCTGTACTTTCTTCATTCTATCTATTATTCAAGCTCATAAAAGACCAAACAAATAGATTCATCTCGCAGATTTTTTATTTGTTCCTTGATCTTCTTGTCTTTTATATAGTGCAGAGAACGCAATTCTTCGCCTTTCATGTAGGAGACAAAGTCATTCTTATAAGCATGATATATTACATTAAAGGGGAGCATTTTCTCTTTTTCATCCGATGAATACAGATAATAATTACCTTCTCTTGACGACTTATCAAATAAGAAATATCCTAAAGTTATGCCATATTTATACTGTAACAGCACTTTTGTATCAGTTTCATAAATTCCGCCAAATCCGGTAAAATACCCTTGTTGGTCTAATCTTAATAAATCTCCACTATAAGACGGAGTATGTGACCTGATTTGATCTTTAGATGCCATTTTCTGAGTTGCTTCGATAATATACTTCGGATGGAAAGATGGTAGTACTGGTGAATATGTATATATTGTGTCACACAATGGCATAATTAGATCAATATCTTTACCTGTATTTGCCATTGGATGCCAAGAAAAAGGATATAGATAGTTATCCGTAGTTATCGGCCGATATGAAAAATAGTGTCCGACAACCTCTTTCTTGTCCAAATCGAATAAGAAATAAGGGATCTCATTACCCATTCCCATCCCATTATTGCTCAGCAATTTGTTATCATAAGCCAACAAAGTCTGATAACTCCATTTAAAAGTTCCCCGAGGAACAGTGTCCGTAAATATATAGTCTCCCCAAAAATTGTAGTTAATCAATTTTCTGCTGGTACAATCTATAATGGTAATCTGCTTCTTCTTGTTATCAATATAAAATGTACTCAGTTCATTATATTCATCTTCCCTTTTTCCTTTTTTCCCAATCTGTGCTATCAACTCCCCGTTTAAGGTGTAGGTATAAAGTTTTTCAGGTGTTTGGATGAATATATAATCGTCATTCATATCTAATTTCTTAATATAATCTATCCGTTGGTGAAACGGAACTTTTTTCAGTTCTACAATTCTTATATTCTTGTAAGCGAGTGGTTCTTGCAAAGGGTCATTGGGAGAGTTGAGACAATGTATCTTTATCCCTTCCGGTTCTTTTTCTACGGGAGTAGATGGCATGGCGGTGATGCTGCATGCAATCAGGGTTAGTGTGAAGATTAGTTTCATAATGACTTTATTAAATGGATATTTTCTTTTTTATTATTTCCAGATATTTCTGAGTTTGACTAAGAATCTCTTTGTGTGGGATAAATGTACAATCCGTTTTCAAATTTTTATCTAATAAAAAGAAATAAGGAATATTTAGTGTATCTAAAGGAATGATTGAAGATTCTATTTTAAAAAGACGATGGCTAACATTACACGTTTTTTTAAACTCTTCAAAATATCTTTTATTAGTGTAATCTATTAAGAAAATCACTCTTTCATTACTTAGTTTTTGTAATAGAGGCGTAATGACTGTTATACAAGCCTGGCAATTTTGTTGTGATAGACGTATGACTAAAGTTTTATCTTTTATCACATCTGACAGATGAATCTTTTCTTTTCCATTTTCCAACAATAACATGCTATTTTTTAATGTTTCTCCTTCATTTGCATAACAAGTATTTATATCTTCCTTTAATGTAGCGATTTTAAAGGCATCACTCTCGTGCTTCTGATTAGAATCATATTGCAAATCAGTTAACACTTTAAGAAGTTTTTGCTGTTTTTTATTTTGCATAAAATAAAGACATGTCGTCCCAATACAACATAATACTGAGGCTATGATAACTATATTTTTCATTTTTGCCATTATTTGTTTTAGAAACAAGAAACCGTGCAAAGTTTTCAATACTGAATAGGAAAACTTTGCAAACGGTTTCAATGATTACTTTTTCATTTTTTGTATCAGTATAATCGGGTTGGATTCACTTCCGTCTGTTTTAGCCAGTTTTAGGAATTTTTGCCGCAACTCTTCTGTATAGAAATGTGTATCATTTGACTCTAATTGTTCTAGTGTACCTGGGAAATTCCAATAATCTGCATTATAGCATTGAATTATTCGTTCATCCTGAATAATGACCCCTGCGTCATTTGATTGAATTTGTAAATTTCCCAGTTTTACATTTTGCAAATGTTTCGTCGTATGAATTTCACCAGTTTCTTTATTATATATAGCTATATAGTTATTTTCAGAATCCCCAAATTGTAAAAACACATACTTATTTGACTGTAAAATTCTATCTATTCCCGTTACATAATTATCACGGATAGCAGTCCGAAGAGCTATAGTTCCATCCCCTTCAATAAATTGCTTAGGAAGACGTCTATCTCCAAAATCTATTTTATACAAAAGAGAGATTTCCTCATCTTTTATCATGTATAACTCATCATAAGGAAAGAAACACAATAATGCCTCATTTCCTAATTGAGCATAAGAAACCTCACCAAACCCTTGATTGTTTTTGGGTTCGTCAAAAGGAAAAAACTTTTCTATTTTATCAGAGCTATTGAGATCAATGGTAAAAAGTTTATAGAACCCCTCCTTAGTATTACTAGAATTAGGCAAATAAAGTTTATCATTCATACAGAATAATTCTTCGGCCCAAATATTACCTATACCTTTATCACGTATAAATTTACCGGATGCATCATAAAATAAAAATTTCCCCATGTAATGGTCAAATAATATCACGTCAGTTCCATGCACTGTAAAATAAGATATATTTGTATATTCACCCGGACCACTTCCGACGGAATGGATTTTAGTCCTCAATTTACCAGACATATCAAAGACAAATATACTTTTACTAATATTATC